>Ga0207655_1000211_pt1 | contig 102245 bp, 100 predicted proteins | sample KBSM44metaG_FD_184398 | JGI IMG/M metagenome (GOLD analysis project Ga0207655, IMG submission 184398) | Miscanthus rhizosphere microbial communities from Kellogg Biological Station, Michigan, USA - KBS M4-4 metaG (SPAdes) (version 2) | ecosystem: Host-associated > Plants > Roots > Rhizosphere... | reverse complement strand
TGGAACAGGTACTACAGGATTAGTGGCACAAAAAACATACGCATTGAACCAATTGTATATTCTAAAAAAGTTGTCAGGCTTGAAAGCCCTAAAAGCCGGAAAGATGGTCCGGGGATGACCGTGTTATACCCTGATGGTTCAACCGAAAAGATTCGGGGTATTGCACCTGACTATACAAAATTACTTTCAATGAAATGATCGTGCATTCATCGATGTGAACATGGCCTGGTAGAAGATTATCTGATGGAGAGTCGTAAGCTGCCGGGCGGGGAGCATGCCCTGACCCGTTTTGTAGCAGTAACGGAGGAAGAAGTTGAATTCTCTATTTAAGCTCGCCTTGTTTTTGCATGCTGTCGTCCTGCTTTCAGGATGCGATAGTCACACAGATCAGACGCTGTTACCGCCGGATAGTGCGCGAAGGGTGACGGTGGCCGTCAGGGTTCCTGACGGTATTATGCTGCTGCCGTTGCAGATCCTTTACCGCTCCGAACGGTGTAAGAGCAAAGACTATAATTCGAGTAATGAACCCTATGAAATCCGTGGGGTTAACGGTTTTAAACAGGCGTTCATCTCGCAGAGTAGCGGTAATCTCCGGCAGCAGAATATCGCCATTGACGGTGGCGGCCCGTGTCAGTGGCAGCTTAACTCTCTCCGCGTCAGCTTTAAGATCGCGGATAGCAACCCTTTGGTAAAGGGTAAAAAGGTTATTGAAACCAGCTATATCTTTGATTTTGATGATTATGGACTCAGTGACGGCTACGGAACAGGAAGGGCAAAAGATGCCAGTGGCGATCTTGATTTAAAAACTGATTTTTTTCCAATGGTGACCCATTTTACTGATGATGATATCAGTCTGAAGTTTTTCGGGGGGAATACTGGTCCTGAAAAATGGCGTAGACGTCTCCGCCTTCATAATACGCAAAAGATTCTCATTGAACCGATAGTTCATTTCGATAAGGTTGTTACGCTGGAACCACCAGTCAAAAGTAACAATTGGATGGCGATATACCCTGATGGAACTCGTTCGGCAATTCCTCACATTGAACCAGATTATGACAAGCTACTGTCAATGAAATAGACGATATATACATCGAAAAAAGAGGATTTTAAGAGGATCCTTTTATCGCGTATAACCACCTGCCCGGTAACTGAAAAAGCCACATTCCCGGGCATGTTTTTTCAAACATCAGATAACTCTACGGCTTTCTAATATGTGGTGACTGTTTGTGCGAAACGAGTCTTCAAAACGTTTTTTTCAATAATGCCGCACTCAGGTTCCCACTTTAGGAAATCAAGATAAAACACTCGCACATTAACTATCACCACTGGCTGCTGTCAGTAACGTTTTTGCATATATGTTTTCATTGTAGGCAGCATAAGGATAAGCACACCCGCCCTGAATCCGCGATTTTCAGGTCCGTTTTTCAGCTTAATAATTTAGCAGGGAAACTATCCAGGGTATGATGCGCGCGGGTTAACCTTACTGCTCAAAAGGAATTGGCGTGGAAATCATCGGTGACAACACTCTGATCACAAGTCTCAGAGGCACATACAAAACCGTTCAGTGTCGCGGCGAACAGCGGAAACACTGGCTTGCTTCAGTTCGTGGATGAGAACAACAGCCCGGTTACCGGGCTGAACGTTAGGCTGGAGTACCATCCGCTTGCCTCTTCAGTGTTCCTCGCCCTGCAGGATATGCTGGGCATTTCGCTGACGGAGACCCGGAAGCTGCCGGGCGGAGAGCATGCCCTGGCCCGCTTTAATTTCGTTGCGGAGGAAGAAGTTGAACCGTCCAGATAAAAAGTGCAATGCGCTGCTGGCAGCGATGGTGATGCTGTCTATGAGCGGGTGCGCCAGCCGCCCCGACTATACCCTTAATCCTCCAGTAACTACGGAATGGTTAACGGTGGCGGTGAAACTGCCACCTGACACGGAAGTGCTGCCGCTGGATGTTCTCTACCGCTCAGAGACCTGCAGACGGAAAGTTTATGATCAGTCCACTGAGTCACATGTGAGCAAGGAAAGGGGGCTGAATCCCATGCAGATGGAGCTCAGTCCAGCCGATGATCATGGTGTCCGCATGGTTCGCATCGCGCTTCACGGGGGAACAACGTGTGGCTGGGCGCTCAGTGGTGTCAGGGTCGGGATTCAGTTAGCCGAAACCTCAGCCCTGGCAAAAGGGAAGGATACGACTCCCGCTAACTATGTATTCGACTTTGATGATGAGGGGTACAGCAACGCATTTGGTAGTGGAAAACCAAACCCGGTAAGGGGTGACCTGATGTTTAAAACTGAGTTTTTCCCAATGGAATATATATATCGCTCAATTAGTGATATCGACATAGACCTTTTTGCCGGAAATACAAAAGAAGGGAAGTGGAACAGGTACTACAGGATTAGTGGCACAAAAAACATACGCATTGAACCAATTGTATATTCTAAAAAAGTTGTCAGGCTTGAAAGCCCTAAAAGCCGGAAAGATGGTCCGGGGACGACCGTGTTATACCCTGATGGTTCAACCGAAAAGATTCGGGGTATTGTACCTGACTATACAAAATTACTTTCAATGAAATGATCGTGCATTCATCGATGTGAACATGGCCTGGTAGAAGATTATCTGATAGAGAGCCGGAAGCTGCCGGGCAAAGAGCATGCCGCGGCCTGCTCTTATTTCATTGCGGAGGAAGGAGTTGAACTTTCACCCCAAAACCGCGGTTGTCGTATTGGCTGTAACGCTACTTTCCGGGTGTGATAACCGGCCTGACAGGGCGCTGTCCCCTCCTGCGGGCGCAAAGTGGGTGGAGGTCACTTTCCGGGTGCCGGAGGGGATTGCACTGCTCAGAGATCCCTCGCGAAACACCACGCTGACGGCGCTGCAACACTATCCGGCGCGCCCTGTGGTCAGTGTGGATACTACTGGTGCCGGAGACGCTTTTGTGGCCGGGCTGCTGTGGCATTTAGCCGGACAGGGCTTGCCGCAGGATGACGCGCAGCTTAAAGAGTGCCTGGAGCGTGCGCAGATCTGCGGCGGACTGGCGACCACGGCGAAAGGCGCAATGACCGCGCTGCCTTATCTTGATCAGCTGCAGCAGCAGCTTGCCTGATTGAAGGGGTTTAAGGGTCATTGCACCGTACCGGGAGCAGAAATTGAAGATTACAGTGAGGAAAGGGTTACAGGGCTGATGTCAGGGAAACCGGGAGCAGCGTTGAATGCTTTGTTCACTGACTTTCTTCCTTATAGAAATCACTGTACAATAATAAGTACAATGATGGGAGGTTCATATGAAAGCAATAAGCTACAGTGAAGCAAGACAGAATCTGTCTGCAACAATGCTGCAAACGGTTGAGGACAGAGCCCCGGTGCTTATTACCCGTCAGAACGGTGAATCATGCGTGTTGATGTCACTTGAGGAGTACAACTCACTTGAAGAAACTGCATACCTGCTTCGGTCTCCGAAAAATGCGCGCAGACTTATGGACTCCATTGAAAGCCTTAAAAGCGGTAACGGTATGGAGAGGGACGTCATTGAGTGAAACTGACATGGTCTGCTGAAGCATGGGAAGATTATCTTTACTGGCAGGATACGGATAAAAAAACGGTAAAAAAAATAAATGAGATCATTAAGGATGCCAGCAGGACGCCATTTGAGGGGAAGGGAAAGCCCGAACCTCTAAAGCATCATCTTGCGGGGTTCTGGTCCCGAAGGATCACAGCTGAACATCGGCTTGTCTACGCCGTTAGCGATGATGCCCTGCTGATAGCATCCTGCCGCTATCACTACTAAACCTGCCTGTTCGTTACACCGAAAATTCCCTCCGTAAACGACACTATTCCGTGGCCGGGCTGCTCTCGTTGCTGAGAATCAGCCAGCGCACCTTTATTTATCCCACCTTAAAGCTGAAACGATTTAGGTGAATGCCAGTAATTCAGCTTTATTTTTCTCTCTGCTCGTCCAAAAACGCCGTCTGAACATTATAAAACGTGATCTAAGCCAAATTTATCAAGATTGCTGACGGCATAACTGACCGAAGTGAAGCACCTCACGGTTTCTTTTTCCTCATGTTTGTACGCTTAGCTGACATTAGCTAAATCAATTCAGCAAAGGATGCATCATCATGAAATTAGCACTATTGGCCGGTATGGTTATGGCGGGGATCAGCGTTCAGGCAGCAGCACAGACATGGGTGCTGACGGATGCTGAAGCCGGTACAGAGAAGGGAAACTGGTACATCGACAGTAAAGCGCTGAAGCTGGGCGGCCAGCCGTTCAGCATTGAGCAGAAAGTGCTGCATGGCGGCAAGCAGGAGGGCTCTAAAGTCATCACGATTACCAGCCCCGATGGCCTGACCATTGCGCTCAGCCCGACCCGCGGTATGGATCTGCTGCACGTCAGGGGACATGGCGTGCGTCTGGGCTGGGATTCACCTGTGGATGAAGTGGTTAACCCGGCTTACATCAATCTGGAGAGCCGCAACGGCCTCGGCTGGCTTGATGGCTTCAATGAAATGATGGTGCGCTGCGGTTATGAATGGACCGGGCATCCGGTCACTAAAGATGGCCGTATCTATACGCTGCACGGTAAAGCGGGCAATACACCCGCTTCGCAGGTTGAAGTCACCGTGGATGACAAGGCCCCGCACGAAATCCGCATTCGCGGCCTGCTGAAAGAGCACACGTTTAAGAAATCGAACCTTGCCACCTGGACCGAGCTGCGTTACGTGCCGGGTGCAGACGCATTCACCCTGCATGATGTGTTAACCAACCACGGCGATTATCCGCAGGATTACCAGATTATTTATCACAGCAACTTCGGCACGCCGATTCTGGAGAAAGATGCGCGCTTTATCGCCCCGCTGAAATCTGTCTCTCCCTTCAACGATTATGCGCAGAAAGGGTTGAAAAGCTGGAACGTTTACGATGCGCCTGCCAGAGATTTTGACGAGATGGTATTTAACCTGGTGCCGAAAGCAGACAGCAACGGGAAAACGCTGGCGGCTGTGGTTAACAGCAAAGGCGACAAAGGTGCATCGATCGAGTTTGACACCCGCCAGCTGCCAATGCTGACCATGTGGAAGAACACTGACACACTGAAACAGGGCTACGTTACCGGTATTGAACCCGGTACCAGCTATGCCTATCCGGTCACTATTGAAAAAGAGCAGGGCAGAGTAAAGCAGCTGCAGCCGGGTCAGAGCACAACATTTGAGCTGACTTACACGCTGCTGAAAGATGCTGACGCCGTTAGCAAGACGGAACAGCGTATCCGGCAGATTCAGGGTGATGACAAAGTCACTGTTGATCAGCAGCCGATTGCCACGGAATAATCGTCGGGAGCAGAGTCTGACTCTGCTCCTTTTGCGCTTCGCTACTGTTGCTTTTTCTCCTCACGCGCTACCTGTCCGGCTCTTCCCCCCCATTGACCAACGCTATTTTGCGAGATAGTTCACATCACTTAAAACGGTTTAGCAAAATCAGTTGCGTGCTGTAACAAAGCTCGTCAGGATTCGCTTACTAAACCGGTTTAGCAAAAAATAACATCTGATAATAGCTACCTCTCAGGGACGCCACACAATGAAAAAAAGCCTCCTCGCTCTCACCCTCAGTGCGTTATTAAGTCCAGGCGCGGCATGGGCCGCTACCGATATGAGCGCCATTGAAGACCGGCTTGCGGCAATGGAAAAACGTCTTGCAGCGGCCGAACAGCGCGCTGACGTTGCAGAAAATCGTGCAGAAGCGGCAGAAAAACAGGCACAAAAGCTGGCCGCCGCACAGCAGCAAAACCAGACGGCGATTGCTCAGGTTGAGCAGCGTACCGCAAAAGCCGCGCCCGCGGCGAAGAACAGCGGGGATGAAGGATTTGAATTTCACGGCTACGCCCGTTCAGGCCTGCTGATGAACAGTTCAGCGGCCAAAACGCAGGGTGGACCGACCGTCACGCCGGCCGGCGAGACCGGTGGCCATGTAGGCCGGCTGGGTAATGAGCCAGACACCTATGTTGAGCTGAATCTGGAGCATAAACAGACGCTGGCGAACGGCGCGACCACCCGTTTTAAAGCGATGCTGGCAGACGGGCAGCGTACTTATAATGACTGGACAGCTGCCAGCAGCGATCTCAATCTGCGTCAGGCCTTTGTTGAGCTGGGGCAGTTGCCTACCTTCTCCGGTGCATTCAAAGACTCTACCGTCTGGGCCGGTAAGCGCTTCGATCGCGACAACTTTGATATTCACTGGATTGATTCCGACGTGGTATTCCTCGCGGGTACCGGTGCCGGGATCTACGACATGAAGTGGGGCGAGACAGCGCGCAGTAACCTGTCACTCTACGGACGTACCTTTGGTGATATCGAAAACAACGAGAACACCGCGCAGAACTATATCCTTTCGCTGAATAACTTCGCCGGCCCGCTGCAGCTGATGCTCAGCGGCATGCGCGCTAAAGATAACGATCAGCGCACCGATATCGAAGGTAATCGCGTCAAAAGCGACGCGGCTAACACCGGTGTGCATGTGTTAGCGGGGCTTCATAACGACAGTTTCTACGGCCTGCGTGAAGGCTCGGCTAAAACGGCGCTGCTTTACGGTCATGGTCTGGGTGCAGAAGTGAAAACGCTGGGATCTGACGGTGCGCTGCTGCCGGAAGCCGATACCTGGCGCCTCGCAAGCTACGGCATTACGCCGCTGGGCGGCGGCTGGCATATTGCGCCGGCTCTGCTGGCTCAAAGCAGTAAAGATCGCTACGTCAAAGGAGACAGCTATGAATGGGCGACCGCTAACCTGCGTCTGATTCAGGAATTCACGCAGAACTTTGAGATGCAGTATGAAGGCTCATATCAGTACATGGATCTGCGTCCTGAAGGCTACAACAACCGCAATGCGGTCAGCGGCAACTTCTATAAGCTCACCATGGCGCCGACGCTGAAAGCCAGCGACGTGGGCGATTTCCTGAAACGCCCTGAAATTCGTCTGTTTGCCAGCTGGATGGACTGGGATCACCGTCTCGATAATTACGCGGGCGATGATGCATTCGGCAGCAGCGGCTTTAAAGCCGGCGGCGAGTGGAACTTTGGCGTACAGATGGAAACCTGGTTCTGATAAGCCGGCCCCTGCAGGGGCCGCCTTCTGATTAATGGCACAACAACGAAAAACAGAGGTTACGATGGATGTTGTACAGATCTCCCGCGCGCTGCTGCCGCTGCTGGGTGGCCGGGAAAATATTGCCAGCGCGGCGCACTGCGCCACCCGTCTGCGTCTGGTACTGGTGGATGATGCCAAAGCAGATACCGCAGCGATCGGTAAACTCGATGGCGTAAAAGGGTGCTTCCGCAATGCCGGACAGCTGCAGGTTATTTTTGGTACCGGCGTGGTGAATAAGGTATATGCCGCTTTTATCCGCGAAGCTGGCATCAGCGAAACCAGTAAGTCAGAAGCGGCAGATATTGCCGCGCGCAAACTCAATCCTTTTCAGCGTATTGCCCGTCTGCTGTCGAATATTTTTGTTCCTATCATTCCGGCCATCGTCGCCTCTGGTCTGCTGATGGGGTTACTCGGCATGGTGAAAACCTACGGCTGGGTTAATCCGGAAAATGCGCTCTATATCATGCTGGATATGTGCAGCTCGGCGGCATTTGTCATTCTGCCCATCCTGATCGGGTTCACTGCCGCACGCGAGTTTGGCGGCAATCCGTTTCTCGGGGCGACGCTGGGCGGGATCCTGACACACCCGGCACTGACCAACGCCTGGGGCGTGGCAGCCGGCTTCCACACCATGAACTTCTTTGGTATTGAAGTCGCGATGATTGGCTATCAGGGCACGGTGTTCCCGGTGCTGCTGGCAGTATGGTTCATGAGCGTGCTGGAAAAACAGCTGCGCCGCGTGATCCCGGACGCGCTGGATCTGATCCTGACGCCATTCCTGACGGTAATTATCTCCGGTTTTGTGGCACTACTGATTATCGGTCCGGCCGGACGCGCGCTGGGTGACGGGATCTCCTTTGTCCTGAGCACGCTGATTGCCCACGCCGGCTGGCTGGCGGGGTTACTGTTTGGCGGTCTCTACTCTGTCATTGTGATCACCGGTGTACACCACAGCTTTCATGCTATTGAAGCGGGACTGCTGGGCAATCCCGCCATTGGCGTGAATTTCCTGCTGCCGATCTGGGCGATGGCCAACGTTGCGCAGGGCGGGGCGTGCCTGGCCGTATGGTTAAAATCCAAAGATATTAAGATCAAAGCTATTGCGCTGCCCTCCGGCTTCTCGGCGCTGCTGGGTATCACCGAAGCAGCCATTTTTGGTATCAACCTGCGCTTTATGAAACCTTTTGTCGCCGGGCTGATTGGTGGCGCGCTGGGAGGTGCATGGGTTGTCTCGGTGCATGTGTATATGACGGCGGTAGGCCTGACCGGTCTTCCGGGGATGGCGATTGTGCAGGCCAGCTCGCTGCTCAATTATGCCATCGGTATGGTGATCGCTTTCAGCGCCGCCTTTGTCATTTCGTACCTGCTTAAATACAAAACGGATGCAGACTAATGGCCTCCTCAACCTTATTGCCCGCTATCCTGCAGGCGGTGATGCGCGGTCAGCCGCGCGCGCTCAGCGATGCACACTATCCGGGCTGGCATCTGGCTCCGGTAACGGGTCTGCTGAACGATCCTAACGGCTTTATTCACATTAACGGGCGTTACCATCTCTTTTATCAGTGGAACGCGCTGAGCTGCCGGCACCAGCATAAGTGCTGGGGCCACTGGAGTTCAGCCGATCTGCTGCAGTGGCAGCATGAACCCATCGCGCTGATGCCGGACGAAGAATATGATCGCAGCGGCTGCTACTCCGGTAGCGCCGTGGACAACAATGGCGCACTGACGCTGGTTTATACCGGGAATGTGAAATTTGACGACGGCGGCCGTACCGCCTGGCAGTGTCTGGCGGTGCAGAATGAGGCGGGCGGTTTCGATAAGCTGGGGCCCGTTATTGCGCTGCCCGACGGGTATACCGGACACGTCCGCGATCCGAAAGTGTGGCGGCACGGTGAGCGCTGGTACATGGTTCTGGGAGCGCAGGATACGCAGCTGCAGGGCAAGGTTCTGCTGCTGTGCTCTGACGATCTGCATACGTGGCACAACCGCGGCGAGATTGCCGGCAGCGGCCTCAACGGACTGGGCGCGGCAGGATACATGTGGGAATGCCCCGATCTCTTCACGCTGGGCGACAGTACGTTTCTTATCTGCTGTCCGCAGGGGATTGCGCCTGAGGAACAGCGCTTTCTTAACGCACATCCCAGCGCATGGCTGGCCGGCGATCTGGACTATGATACTGCCCGCTTTACCCACGGCGGCTTTCATGAACTGGATGCCGGCTTTGAGTTCTACGCGCCGCAGACCACGCTGACCGCCGATGGCCGTCGTCTGCTGGTGGGATGGATGGGTGTGCCCGACGGTGAAGAGAGATATCAGCCGACTATCGCTCGCGGCTGGATCCATCAGATGACCTGCATCCGCGAGCTGGGCACGCGCGACGGTAAACTCTACCAGCGTCCGGTAGCTGAATTGCAGGCGCTGCGCGGCGAAGAGCACGCTTTTCAGGGGCGGGCTGCCGACGCGCCTGCTATCCCCGCCCGGCGGCTGGAGCTGGTGCTGACCGGTACGGGCGGTGTCACGCTGAACTTTGCTGATACGCTGCTGCTGGAGTGGCATGACGCCGGACTGCGTCTTGCGCGCCGCAGCCTGGAAAGCGGGGAGTGGCACTATCGCTACTGGTGCGGAGCGGTAACGCAGCTGCAGATTTTATGCGACCACTCCAGCGTAGAGATTTTTATCAACGAAGGCGAGGGCGTAATGAGCAGCCGCTATTTTCCGACAGCAGCAGCACAGCTCAGGCTGATCGGGGACACAGAAGTTACTGCGCGCTACTGGCCGCTGCGACGCTGCGTGGTAGAATAAGTCATTGTTTCCCTAAATGATGCCCTGACGTGAGAAAAACCAAACGCGTAACCATCACTGATATTGCTGCCCTGGCTGGTGTCTCTAAAGCGACCGCCAGCCTGGTGCTGAATGGCCGGGGCAAAGAGCTGCGCGTCGCCAAAGAGACACGCGAGCGCGTGCTGACCCTGGCCCGTGAGCATCATTATCAGGCCAGTATTCATGCGCGCCTGCTACGCGATAACCGCAGCCATACGCTGGGTCTGGTGGTGCCGGAGATCACCAACCACGGGTTTGCCGTGTTCTCTGATGCGCTGGAAAACCTCTGCCGCGAAGCGGGACTGCAGCTGTTGATCTCCTGTACCGATGAAAATGCCGGGCAGGAACGGGTTGTCGTGGATAATTTGGTTGCCCGTCAGGTAGACGGGCTGATTGTGGCCTCCAGCATGTCCGGCGACAGCGACTATGTAAAACTCAGTGAGCAGCTACCGGTTGTGCTGTTTGACCGCTATATGAATGATACGCAGCTGCCGCTGGTCATCACGGATGCGGTGACACCCACCGCTGATTTAGTGGCGCAGCTGGCGCGCGCCCATCCGGAAGAGATCTATTTCCTTGGCGGGCAGGCGCGTCTCTCCCCGACACGCGACCGGCTGGCCGGCTTTCTGCAGGGGCTGGAGCAGGCGGGCGTCACGCCACGACCGGAATGGATTATTCATGGTAATTATCATCCGAGCAGTGGTTATGAGATGTTTGCTGCGCTCTGCGCCCGGCTTGGCCGCCCGCCACAGGCGATCTTCACCGCCGCCTGCGGATTGATGGAAGGGGTGCTGCGGTATATGAGCCAGCATAATCTGCTCAACAGTAACATCCGCATCGCCAGCTTTGATGACCACTATCTCTATGATTCGCTGTCGGTAGCGATTGATACCGTTGAGCAGGATGTGCCGCGTCTGGCGCAGGAGTGCTTTGCGCTGGTGAGCGCGCTGATTGCGGGTGAAGAGCCCGCCTGTAACCGCAGAGTGCTGCCAGCCACGCTCAGACTGCGTCACGCTTAGCGGCCCCATGTGGTCAGAGCAGAGGCATATGCAGATGCTTTGCCTGCCTCAACTGCAACCAGCCTGCGTTCTATTGCGTTCCGGCTGAGCTTTATGACCAGATCCTCAATGCCCTGACGATCAGGATCTGGTCAGGTTAGTGAATGAGCGCAGTCGTCAGCGGTTAGTTGATGTCAATCCGGACACGTTTTTGTGACGTATACGGTCACATTCAGGGAAACGGCATTCAAGGAGTGGCAAAAGCGGAATACGTCTCTTCAGCAGCAGTTTGCGAAAAACTGAAGAAGTATTGCGGGAATCCCCCTATCGGTTTTGCCAGACTGCGCGGGGTAAAGGACTGCTATAAAATCTGACTGCGGCCGTCAGATATCGGATGGTCTATCAGGTGATCGACGATCAGCTGATCGTGGCAGTCGGAAAACGCGAGCGCAGTGAGGTTTATCATCTTGCCAGTGAGAAAATGCGATGGCGCCAGATTATCAGTGGTAAAGTGATCTGCAGGGCTGCGTTACCGCCTGCCAGTCCGCCTTTTTCATTTTCGTAAGCGTCGCATTGTGTTGTGGCATGCATTGCAAATATCCCGGATCGTTTTATCTGACACATCATGCGGTTCTTTACCTGCGTTATAGCCGGCAGATCCGCACGAGTGCCGGATAAAGCTTAATTCAGATTAGTGATTTTGGTAGCTTTCCCGTACGTCTTAATACTTTAATGCATTCTTGAGTTATTTTGTTGGAAACCCTTAATTCTTCGGCAATAATTTTCCCTGTATTCTTTTTCCATGTAACAGGTTCGCCATATGGCATTTTTTTTAAAACCTCTTCCAAAATCATAGGGTTTACGTTTTTCCTAATCCATACATCAAAAGCTAAAAGATTATTCCATGTATTTTCTTTGATACTTAGCAGTGATGAGGAGACGCCATTATCTTGAACTTTCTCTTTACATAGATAGCACTCTAAATTATCAGTAATCCTTCTGAAATAACCCGAACCGTTTTTCTTTGCGTGCAAAAAATACATTGTCCTTATGAAGGAGCAACATTTTTTGGATAAAGAGTAAGTTCTGGATGCGACTATATCGTCAGATTCGCAGCCCATAAGCATATAGACTGATATGCATTTCTCCTGAAGGCTTTCGATAGAGCGATATAAATTTATAAGCGAAGCATCATTTCCAAATTGGGTCAGACGTGATTGATTTGCATGAAAAATAACATAATTAGAGCAAGCTTCAAAAAGCGATCCTATTTTTTTTGTTATTTCTCTGGCATTGTGGAACTTTTGCCTCACTACAGCCAATTCAAGTTCATAAGTGTATTCTTTGATTTTTTCTGAGAAGTCGGCAATTCTTCTTTCACAGTCACTTGTATGAAGAAGTAAAAGCATAGCTTGTTGCCTTTCCGATGAAAACTTACCAATCACTAAAGCTGTTGACAATAAACCTGCCAGGCTAATTAATACTGATACTACTCTTCCGAATCCTTTTGGAGTTAAATCACCATAGCCTAAAGTGGTAAAGGTAACAAAAGAAAAATATAAAGACTCTAAGTAGCTTACATTTCTTCCTAATCCGTTTCCAACGGTAACGTGAGAAAAGTACAATGAAGAAGTTAATATTAGAATTAGAGATAAAAATAAAATATCAAAGTAAGAGCAATTTTCAAAAAACCTTCCTAACCTTGAACTGATTTGAGGCTTGCTTTTAGGCTTTTCCAGCATTAATTCGTTGTGAATAGTATCCCCATTTAGTTCTTTAATGAAATCCACCATTGAAGCATGTCCTTTTTAAAACATTACTGTAGTAAAAACACCCTGTAATAAGGCGCCACCTAAATATATAAATATTTATTCTTGCAGTGTATATTGAAGTTTACCAGATTACTATACGCTAATTGGCATACAGGTAAGCGGCTGTATTGCTAGTGGCCTGGAGAACGGCAGCAGCAACGAATACGTGAATAATCGCATTAAGGCCAACGAAAATCTGACGCTGAGCAGCGTGAACGCGGGGGAATAATCTGACCCTCATCAGCCTGCAAGATACGGATAACTACCAGAGTAAGCAGCAGAGCGGCGGTGTCGGCGATCAGAGCGGGCTGTTTGCCGGTAACGGTGGCTATGACATTTTTGCCGGTCATCATACGCAGTTCAACGGGGCAGTTGAACTGATCCCGCAAATCAACGACATGATTTTCAGCAGCGCTAAAAGCCACGAACACCGGAAAATTAATCGCGGCCAAATCGGCACCGTGCACCGTGCACGGTGCGCATGACAACGCAGGGTGCTGAGCGACTGACCACTGTAGATGGAAGATGACCGTTAGTGAAGCTTCAGAGCTTTATGAACTGACTGCCGGAAACGCTGATAAAGCAGCAATAGCAGGCAAATCAGTAAGGCAAACGCTCTCTTCAGCGGATCGTAAAAAAGCGATGTTACTGTCTATAGTGGATGTCTGGTGCAGGTAAACGTTAATGCAGATATAAAGCAATGTTGCTCTGGCCCAGGCGTTACGGCGGCCTGAATTCCGATGAAATGCAGCTGATTGCTGAAAGCGCATAATGAAACGATGGAGCAGTGATGCTAAGCATAATGGCTCAGCGGTACAGTCAGAAAAATGCGTAAAGCAGTCAGTGCTGGATTTGTGCCAGATCCTCTTCCGTCAGGCCGGTCATTGTCATGACCGTACTGCGGTCGAAACCGTTCTGCAGCATGGTACGCGCAATGTCGAGTTTGACTTCGTTTCGGCCTTTTTCAATACCGCGCTGTTCACCAAGCTGGATACCCTTTTCGATACCTTTTTCGATTCCCTTTTGCTCAAGCTGCTGTGCAATGGTCATAAGTCCGTCTCCGTGTTGCGGCACACGCAGTGCCAGTTCGCGTACAAAGGCCTCAGCGTCTGATGTTTCGCCTGCCTGTATAATATAGTGTATCAACGATATCACCTGTGATGAAGAGAGATATCCGGCCAGCAAAATGGGGGCAAGCCTGTCAACCAGCTCCGCGAGATCGCGTTGATGAATATGCTTCTGCAGCAGCGTCAGGGCAGCCATACTACGATGGTCTGCGATTTCATCATCCGGAATAACCGTAACATCGACCAGAGGAAAAGAGTTGCAGTAGAGATTTTCCGCTAATGCTGGGTCATCGAACTCATCAAGCCATCGCGTTGAGTATGGATAGGGGCTGCGCCGGCCGGTATAGAACAGCACCGGTATCACCAGTGGCAGTTGTTTATGGCCCGCCTCAAGGTGCCGCTGCATGGCGGCAACAGCATAGCGCATCAGCCTGAACGCCATATGCCTGTCAGGCGTGGACTGATGTTCAACCAGAACATGTATATATCCATCGCCTGCAGTGGTTTTCAGGCTGTAGAGCACGTCGTTGAAATATTGCCGCAGATCCTCTTCAACAAATGAACCGGACTCCAGCTTCAGTGTGCTGAGGTCGCAGATAGCACGAAGCTTTGCAGGCAGATGAAGCTCCATGAAATCACGGGCAACATCCGGGTGAGTCAGAAACTGCCGGAATGTGGCATCGTGAGGAGTGGGTGTGCGATTTTTCTTCTTCATCATTTCCATCCCTGAAAATAACTGCTGTATATTACCACAGGCAGACAACTACCTGTATTGACAGAGGGCGACTCTTCAACGTCAGCAGGTAACTATTTAACACTCGCTATCATTTAACATAAATAGCATTATGTGTACTGAATAAGATTTTTATAATACATAATTTTGATTATATTTAACTACTCAGTGACAAGACTGCTTTAGCTCTTCCTCAGTCAGACCAGTTACATCAATAACAGACTGAATGTCCATACCATTCTTTAACAGATTACGGGCGATCTTCAGGCTGGCTTCCTGTACGCCTTCTCGTAAACCTTCTTCACGCCCCTCCTGTCGTCCTTCCAGGCGACCTTCCTGTCGGCCTTTCTGCTCAAGCTGCTGTGCGATCGTCATCAGTTCATCCTCATGTTGTGGTACCCGCTGCGCCAGCTCGCGGATAAAGGCACCTGCATCAGCGGTTTCACCCGCCTGTAGCATATAGTTTACCAGCGCATGCATCTGCTGTCCGGTCATGAATTCCGCAGCCATTAACAGGGCCAGCTGATTCAGCACCTCTTTCAAATCGCGCTGTCGAATATGCTTTTGTAACAGGGTCAGCGCGGCCATGCTACGGTGTTGCATGATTTCTTCATCAGGGATTGTAGTGATATCCACTAACGGGAATCCATTACTGTAGAGTGTCGTAGCTATCTCAGATTCACTAAAAAGTTGCAGCCAGTTCATGCTGTAAGGATATGGGCTGCGCTTGCCCTGATAAAACAACACGGGAATAACAAGCGGCAAAGCGTTATGCCCGGCATCAAGATGACGTTGCATAGCCGCCACGGCATAGCGCATAAGACGGAACGCCATCAGTCTGTCCGGCGAGCTTTGATGCTCAATCAGGACATGGACGTACCCATCACCTTTTTGGGTTTTTAGCGAGTAAAGTACATCGCTATAGTAAGGACGCAGGTCGTCTTCAACAAAACTGCCGGACTCCAGCCTTAGCGTCGAGAGATCGCAAATCGCGATCAGCGCAGGCGGCAGATGCAGCGTCATAAAGTCACGCGCGGTTTGCGGGTGGGAGAGAAATGTTTTGAAGACCGCGTCATGCGGCGTAGGCGTGCTGTTATTCTTCATTGCGTCACCTGAGCATTTTTCCTGAGCTTCTCTGATATTCAAGAGACGTGAATCAAAGCAGACTTTCTAAAACCTGATACATTTTCAGCGCGTCTTTATTACGCTATTAGAAATAACCATGCTAAATAACCTGTGGGTTTATTCGTTACATAAATACTTAATATATGATGTATTTATCCCTAAACAAATTTTCATAAAAAACGGGAAATAACACCAAAAAAACAATACAAATAAAAAACAACAACCTCAGCAGGCTTGATTCATTTCCTCAGCCTGCCTACTACCACTGAAATACATTGCTTTTAATAATACTCATTTCTGGATAAGGTTGGTTTATCGCAAATTTCTTTGATTGAGTCTTTTAATTTATATAAATATGAATCTTCTATAGCGATAGACTCTCTGGAGCTTATTGCTCCAGACCGCTTGACAGAATTTGGCAGTGAATCAAATATCTCCGCACCACTAATTGATTGTTCAATAATGGATTTAGCTTCGAATAACAATGTTGCACAAACACGGATATCGGGAATAACTTCAAGATGATCGTTTATTTTCCCAAGTATTTCCTTAACCTTTTTAATTTCATCTATTTTATTAGTATTCTCTAAAGAATAGCCATCATACAATGATGACTCTGTCTCAGTTTTACAACTTTTATAAAGTGGATTTAGCCTTTCGCTTACATAGCTTCTGGTAACAGGAATTGAATCATAACTTAGGCTTTTACTTTTGTTTGAAATGTCTTTTATATCACTGCATATCGAGGCAACCTCGCCAGAACCGAAATAAAACACTTCAAAACCCTGTTTGCTTTCCGATTTAAAAACATTAACGCTTAACATATTGCCTCCTGATTAAAGCAATGATTTAATCACTTTCAATTTTTTAATTCTTTCAAAATTCAATCAAAGTTATCGTTTGCAATCAATGTCACTATGAATAAAACTAAATATACCTAACGTTTTATTGGCTAAATGCCGGCTTAATATTCGTCAGAACAGTTAAGTGTAATGACAGGGAGATCAAGCGTGAAAGATTTTAAAGGTAACAAACAGGCGCTGCCGGTGCGTTACTGCAAACAGTGCCACAAGCCCATGACGTGGCGCAAAAAATGGGAGAAAAACTGGGATGAGGTACAGTACTGCTCAGAACGCTGCCGCCGTGCCGCAAAAGCGGCACGGACAGCAGAGTCATAAACGGTCAGCCTGCCGGTGCCGTTTCCTGGCGCTTGTCACCGAAACGCTCGCGCATGTGTGCTTCAATCTGCTCCAGCGACTTGCCGCGCGTTTCCGGCAGAACCAGCGCAACAAAAATCAGCGAACCCACGTTGATAGCGGCAAAAATAAAGAAGGCGTTGTTACCCACCAGCGACAGCAGAGGCGGAAACGCAAAGGCCACTGCCGCATTACAGATCCACTGAAACGCCACCGCCGAACCGGTCAGCACGCCGCGTACCTGCATTGGAAAGAGTTCTGACATTAACAGCCAGTAAACCGGGGAAATGCACATCTGCATAAAGAACAGAAATACCAGGATACAGGCGAGCGCCAGCAGGCTCTGCGTCATACTATTCGGCATAAACACCAGCACCGCGCCTAGTGCCAGCTGCATTGCAATAACAATACCTAATCCGGTCATCAGCATTTTACGGCGGCCAAAATGGCTGATCGCCTTAATACCGGCAAACGTTGCCAGGACGGATACCACACCGTTGCCAATGGTCGCAGCAATTGAGGCGCTGGTACCCATACCGGTGCTTTTCAGGATAATCGGCGTGTAGTACATAAAGGCGTTTACACCGGTAAACTGCAGCACAATACCCATGCCGCAGCCCATCAGCAGCAGACGGACAATCCACTTCTCTTTCAGCAGCTCACGCGCCGCCGGCCCCTGTCGTGCCATGCGTGCGTTTTCGCGCATCTCTTTCATTTCAGCTTTAATTTCGCGTGGGTTTTCGCGCAGCTTACGCATGATGCGCATCGCTTCACTGAGGCGGCCTTCCGCTACCATCCAGTGCGGCGACGCGGGGACAAAGAAAGTGCCGATAAACAGCAGTACGCCCGGCACCATTGCCAGCGCCAGCATATAGCGCCACATTTTCGGATCGTGCAGCAGCAGACTCATCGCCGCGCTGACGATATAAGCCAGCAGCTGGCCTGAAACAATCATCAGCTCATTGCGGCTTACCAGCGGTGCACGACGCTTGGGTCCGGCGATCTCAGCGATAAACACCGGCACGGTAGATGACCCGCCGCCCACGGCAATGCCGAGTATAAACCGCATCACCACCATGATTTCGATATCGGGCGCCACCGTGGTACCAAAGGCACCGGCGACAAACAGCAGCGCCAGACTGCGCAGCGTGATACGGCGGCCAAAGCGATCGGAGACGTAACCGCTGAGAAAGGCACCTACCGCGGAGCCAAACGTCAGTGAGGATGTCACCAGCCCTTCGGTAAAGGGCGTGAGGTTCAGCCCGCCCTGTGCGGCAGGTAGTGTCATATAGGGCAGTGCACCGGAAATAATTCCGGTGTCGTAGCCGTATGCGAGGGCTCCCATTGTGGCCACCAGCACCACAAAAAACAGTCGTTGCTGAACGGTGAAATTAAGCGCGCCGCCGTCGTCCGGCGAGCCCTGAGAAGAGTTTTGCATAGCTGCATCCCTGTTTAAATGGCACACACAGCACGCTGCTGTGTAAAGAAAGGTATGAGTATAGGAGCGATTTTCGGAATGGGATCTGAATCACATAATTCGTTAAAAGCAGCGGGTCCCCGGTACTAAACCAGTAAGGTATGCCGTTTGCCTCTGTAAGCCGGGCGCAATCATTCTGCTGTATCCGTTTCCGGAACGCCCGTGCCGGCCGATACCTTACCCTGCACTGCCTGAAAGGATGCTGCCTGATGCCCGTTAACTTTGATCTTAATGACCTCTATGCGTTTCGCGCACTGGTAGAATATGGCAACTTCCGCCTGGCAGCAGAGTCGATCTGCCTGTCGCAATCTGCGCTGAGCCGCCGGATTGAAAAATTGGAAGCGGCGCTCGGCACGCGGCTTTTTGACCGCACTACGCGCCGCGTCACGCTGACGCTCTATGGCCAGAGCTTTGCTGAACGCTCTGAACAGCTGCTGGCAAACGTGGAAGCGGTGCTGGCTGACATTAATCAGGTAAGCCAGGAGCGCACCGGTCTGGTGACGGTCGCGACAGTGCCTTCGGCTGCGTACTACTTTATGCCTGAAGTGATCCGGCGCTTTCGCGCGCGCTATCCGCGTGTGCGGGTCAAAATTATCGACAGCAGCGTGGGCAATGTTATTGAGGCAGTCAGCAGCGGTCATGCGGACTTTGGGATCTGCTTTGCGAAAAGCCTGCCGCCGGCCATTGAATTTTTACCACTGGAAGAGGATGTGTATGTTGCGGCCTGCCGGCACGATCACCCGCTGACGCGCCGATCATCATTGAGCTGGGAAGAGTATTTTCAGCAGGAGTATATCGGGCTGGATAAGGTATCAGGTAACCGCTCCCTGCTCGACCAAGCGCTGGCGCATATCATTCCGGCGCGGCCGAGCATCTGTGAAACGCGCCACGTCACTACCCTGTTAGGCATGGTCGAGGCGGGCATTGGTATTGCGGCAGTGCCGGCAATGTCGATGCCCTCCTCAGGGCACTCCTTACTGGCGCAGATACCGCTGACGCATCCGGTGGTGACCCGATCCGTGGGTCTCATTCGCCGTCGTGGCCGTATTCAGTCATATGTTGCCGCTGAGCTGGAGAAACTCATTACTGAACAGTATCACCCTGCTTAGCGGTAGCAGGCACGCTGTGCATACCGGTTGCGGTCACGATTTTCTGCGCCTGCGGGGAGGCGAGGAAACTCAGAAGCGCTTTACCTTCATCGGGATGCTGCGCGTTTACCGTTACCGCACCGGCGAAGCGGGTAATGTACTGCACGTTTGCCGGCAGCTCACCGGAAAAGCTGACACCCGGTACCGGCAGCAGCTCGCTGACCTGCTGGAAGCCAATAGCGTAACGCCCCTGTGCCACCTGTGAGGCGACCGGAATGCGTTCCACCATCTGCGCTTTTGTCTGCATCTCACGATCGATCCCCAGCTTTTTAAACAGCTCATTACTGACATAGCGGCCGCTGGCGCTGTCTGAATAGGCGACAGACTTTGCGTTCAGCAGTGTCGTACGCAGCTCAGCATCGGTTTTAATCGCCGGCAGCGGATCGCCCTGCTTTACCACGATACCAATCGGCGAGTCTGCCAGCTCCTGGCGGGTGCCGGCAGCAATGCGCTTATCCTGCTGCAGATGCGTCAGCGCATCACCGACCATAATCACCACATCAGCCTGTTCACCGCGTGCCAGTCGGTTCGGGATAGCCTGCGGCGTCTTACCCATTGAGGGGCCGGGGATAATCACCAGATGGTCACCGCTCTGTTTTTCATAGACGGGTGCCAGTTTTTCCAGTGCAGCTTTAAAGCCGCCGGAAATCATCACGCTGATGTCCTGCGCCAGCACGCTGGTGCTGAGCGAAGCGAGCATGATTGCAGTAAGGCTAAGAATCGGTTTATACATTTTTTCGTTCCCTGTTAGCGTGCGGTTTGCAGCGTCAGTGCGCGACGACGATAGAGATAGAGCGTGGCAAGCAGCGCACAAATCGCGGCAAAGCTCATCCAGTAGCCTGGCGACGCTTTATCACCGGTGTATTCAATCAGCGCAGTGGAGATAACCGGCGTAAAGCCACCAAAGACCGCGGTCGCCAGGCTATAAGCCAGTGAAAAGCCCGCTACACGCACCTCGGCGGGCATGATTTCGGTCAGGGCCGGGATCATTGCACCGTTATAGAGGCCGTAAATAAAGGAGAGCCACAGCAGTACAGCCAGCATCATTGAGAAGCTCGGTGCCGCCGCCAGCATAGTCAGCGCCGGGTAAGCGGTTGCCAGTGCCAGCAGCGTCATCGTAACCAGCACTGGTTTGCGGCCAAAGCGGTCAGACAGCGCCCCCCCCACCGGCAGCCAGAGAAAGTTAGAAATGGCCACCAGCAGCGTAACCAGCAAGCTATCTGATGCGCTGAGCATCAGCACCTTTTTGCCGAAGGTGGGCGCGTAAACCGTGATTAGATAGAACGCGGTGGTGGTCATCGCCACCATCAGCATACCCGCAATCACAACCGGCCAGTTGTTCAGCAGCGTCCTGAATACTTCACCCATCGCCAGATGTTTACGGCGCGCGGTAAACTCCTGCGTCTCTTCCAGTTTGCGGCGCAGGATAAAAATAAACGGCACAATCAGGCAGCCAAGCAGAAACGGAATACGCCAGCCCCAGCTGCTGATTTCACCCGGCTCCAGCGCAGCATTCAGGGCAAAGCCCATTGCAGCGGCAACCATAATGGCTACCTGCTGGCTGCCAGACTGCCAGCTGGTGTAAAACCCTTTGCGGCCCGGCGTGGCGATTTCAGCAAGATAGACCGAAACACCGCCCAGCTCAGCGCCTGCGGAAAAGCCCTGCAGCAGTCGGCCGGTCAGCACCAGCAGGGGTGCCCAGAGGCCAATGCTCTGATAAGAGGGGATCAGCACAATCAGAAATGTGCCAGCTGCCATGATAGAGAGCGTGACAATCAGCCCTTTACGGCGGCCCACTTTGTCGATGTACGCGCCAAGCACAACTGCACCGATAGGACGCATCAGAAAACCAGCGCCAAAGACGGCAAAGGTCATCATCAGCGAGGCAAACTCACTGCTTGCCGGAAAAAACGTATGGGCAATATAGGTGGCATAAAAGCCAAACAGAAAGAAATCGAACTGTTCCAGAAAGTTACCGGACGTCACGCGCAGTATGGCACTGACACGTGAACGGGTAGTCATGGGTGAGGCAGAGGAATGCATCAGAGTCTCCAGTAGTCATGGACGCTTTATCGTTGCGCCTGTTACGAAAGACTGGATCAGAAAAATCGAGTTAATAAGCGCAATAAACTCATGCACTGATGCGTTGCATGCATCAATCCGGATTCAGCGCTGAAAATCATTTTATATATTAGGTTGTTAAATATTTGTAAGCATCATGTCAGGAATATTCAGGCTGAAAGGTGATACATCAGCTTTGTGACCAGCTTCAAGCCTAAAGTCCAAACTTTTATACTCAAAAGCTGGTAATGCTACCAACTTACTGATTTAGTGAATGATGGTGTTTTTTGAGTTGCTCCAGTGGCGCCTCTTTCCATCAGTTGTCTCTCCAGTTCAGCTACTGAAGGTGAAGGTGTGGTGCGTAACGGTATAAGCACTGCCGGACATCAGCGCTATCTCTGCTCTCACTGCCGTAAAACACAGCAGCTGCAATTTACTTACACCGCCTCTCAGCCCGGTACACACCAGAAGATTATTGATATGGCTATGAATGACGTCGGATGCCGGGCCTCAGCGCGCATTATGGGCGTGAGCCTCAACACTATTTTCCGCTATTTAAAAAACTCAGGCCGCAGTCAGTAACCTCGCGTATACAACCGGGGGGTGACATCATTGTCTGCGCTGAAATGGATGAACAGTGGGGCTACGTCGGTGCGAAACCATGCCAGCGTTGGCTGTTTTACGCGTATGACAGGATACACAGGACAGTTGTGGCCCATGTATTCGGAGAACGCACTATGGCCACGCTGGAGCGTCTTCTGAATTTGCTGTCGGCCTTTGACGTGGTGATATGGATGACAGACGGCTGGCCGCTGTATAAATCACGCCTGAAGGGAAAGCTGCACGTTATCAGCAAGCGATATACGCAGCGAACTGAGCGGCATAACCTGAATCTGAGGCAGCATCTGGCAAGGCTGAGCAGGAAGTCACTGTCATTCTCAAAATCGGAGGAGCTGCATGACAAAGTCATCGGGCATTATCTGAACATAAAGTATTATCAGTAAGTTGGAGTCATTACCCATAAGTTATGGCGTTGATAGCTGTATACGTATGGCTGCGAAAAAGCATTATGTTTATCTATCCTCTCATTACCGTCAGCTTCCTGAGCACTACTAACAAGGTGAACTTTCGTGCTGAACGGTTGTTTTGGCTTTTGCATTTTTAATATTGTTTCAGTCAATAAGCCTAGCGGGAGCGCAGCAGCAACGTTCACGACGTTAGCCGGAAAAAAGCCTTGGCTTCAGGGATGATCCTGCATGAATAGTTTCTTATGACGAGGTCTCTTTTAAAGTGCCGACTAATTAAGCAAGATACCAAATCCTGTTCTTTATCGCTTCACACCAGAAACTCCTTCCTGCTGAAAACTATAAAAAGCCTCGCAAAGGACCTTACCTTCGTGTGCTGCTATATGGAGTTTAACGTGAGCTTTTACTCGCTATAGCTTATATAAGCTATAGCGAGTAAATACTCTGGCCTGATCATAAGCTATAGGGAGTAAACATAAGCTATAGGAAATGATGTGAGTTATGTTATTTTATAGCTGAGAAGCGAAAAGGGAATATAATTCATTTAAAATCATAATGATAAGTTCAGATAAGAAAGACTTTGACTTGTCAGTCATAAGCTGTAGTAAGTAATCAGCTGCTCGCCATTACTGTATAAGCTGTAGTGAGTGAAAAAAGCGGTAATTTGCGTTTTTTGTAAACTATAGTGAGTAACACCCACTCCTCAGCGCATAGATATAAGCTATAAGGAGTAAAACGCGTTTTTTACGTTACAAACCTAAGCTGTAGTGAGTGGATTTTTTTATAAAATTAATAAAATACAGCGAGTTATTATAAGGCTGTACTTACAGCTTCATTGATTCTTTGCTCTCCAGAGAAGAGAACAACTCATCATAGCTTATGTATTACTGAGACTTAAAAATCTTTTCCAGATCCTGAAGAGAAATACCGAGCTTATCGAGAAGTTCAATCTTTTCCTGCAGTTGCGGGTCAAGTAGCTCTTTTGTTTTCGTTGTTGCCTTCGGTGATTCCAGCTGCTCCGTCTTGGGCGCTCTAAGCTTTGGATAGCGATTATGGACCTGGAAGTAAACGCTGCGTCCCTTCTGAACTTCGCTATAGTCCAGATAACCAATCTCTTTAAGCTGCTCCATCGCACGGCGCACTGTCTGGTTCTGTGAAAACACAGGAGAGCGCAGATTCAGCCTTTCGCGAAGGCGCGCCAGGGAGATAGGAACCGGGTTCTTAGGAAGGCTTTCAATGTAGGTATAGAGCGCCTGAGCGGACTCACGGCGTTTAAGCGCGTTGATCGCCTTGAGCTGCAGTAATACCTTGTGATCAAACTCATAGAGCTCGAAAAGCTTGGGGTCAGCTTGCAGGATAACAATGTCTTTTTTGGTATCGTAAAAAGCAGACTGGACCAAATGCGTGATGTATTCTTTTGCGTCGTCGCCGCTTTTTGAAGAGAAAGAGATGGTAGTGCTGGCAATACGCTTCAGAGACGGGCTGATACGCTCTCTGAGCTGCTTTGAGGAGCGGCTTGAGGGGATGCCGCAAAGCTTGGCAAACTCTACAAATGAGAGCTGTACCTTGTCACCAATGACCTTGTCTTTGTGCTTTGCAAAGGAATGAATGATCCCAACCCAGGTCTTGAAATCGTTATCCATATCCAAGCGCGGACCGACTATCTCAACCTTTTCATAGCCTTCTGCTTTTGCAAGAGATAGACGCGTCAATTCCTCGGTCGCATCGGTTGTTGAAGATGTGTTTTTCTTGCTATTTTTTAAAGACTTAAGCGTAGGGACAAATACGCCCAGGCGCATCAGTGCCACCGGCTGCACGGTATTGTTGGCATTCGGAGTCAGGGTAACGATCTCCCCGGATTTCGTGTCTTTTTCTTCAAAAAGCTTTGTTAAGTCAAGATTGTCGCTGGCCACAAGCGTTCCTGCACACGTTTCAGAGGATCGTTGAGCATAATCAACCGATCCAGATTGTGAATTGTTAGATAACGACTCGCCAATGATCGAAGTAACCCTCTGACAGACAATCAGATTAATTACCCACAATCAAAACAGTAAAATGAGCGATGAACTCACTATAGCTTATGTATTTTCCTTATTACAGCTTATATTTTACTTTCTATAGCTTATTGTTATCTCTGTATAGCTTATATTTTACTTGCTATAGCTTATGCATCCCCCTCTTGAGGCCAGAACTGGTGCGGCCTGCGGCGATCGGGGATCTCTTTGGGATCTATAAAGGATCTCATTGGGATCAATTTATTGGGATCTATCGCGTGGATAAGTGGATAACTCTAAGGGCTCAGCTTAATAAGTATGTCCATACCATCATCAAAGGGCCATTTACAGCCGATCTCTGCTACAAATAAACCGTCGCTGTAGGCCACTCTTAACCAGCCTGCATTTATGTACTGATGAAAGCCTTTAGGTGCTATGGGGAATCACTCTCACTCTATGAAAAGAAATGTTATGAGGGATCTCTCTGAAATTGTCTGAGAGGTATTTTGTGCTCACTACCAGTTCGTCAGACATTCCCTCTTAAGCGATTACTCAAGAGTAATGTCACAGAAAGAAGAGCCAAAATTATGCTCGCATATAAAAACCTTAGTCGTTTAGGACTGCCAAAAAGTATGTCAAAAATGCGCCCATTTATCTTTTAAGAAATTGTTATTAAATAATATTTTTATTATGTCAGGCTTGCCAGTATGTTTTGTACACAGACCTGTAAGATATAGAAAGTAACGTTATCAGCACAGTCACCATAACAATAAGGAAAGATTTTTCCATCAAATTGTACGTTGAGACGCCACAGATATCTCTTCTCCTACCATTCAAGCCATAGTCAAAAAACAGCGATTACAGTTAACAGAACATATGGCATCTTGAGTAGTGTTGCGCCATCAAAATGGTCATTGTGGGTTTCCCTATCACTCAGGCATGTTGATCGATGATTCTCTATAAGCAGAACGTTGAGAATCCAAGAATTAGGCAGATGGAGCAGTTGAGTTGTCTGTGAACGCTAAGCCGTATAGAAACAGGATATTCAGGGATGGGAATTTCAGCTTGAAATTTTTCAAAACTGTTCAGATATAACAGCACATTAGAGAGTTTTCTTGGTGGGTATCCAATAAAAAAGGGAGATACTCACTGGAGTAACCCCTCTTGTTTTCACGCTGGATTGAAAATTATTTTGTGAGCATCTTTTCAATAACAGTTTTCACAGCATCATCCAGCTCTGCTTGCCAGGCCGCAGGAATACGCGAAAACTCATACGTCACAAGGCGCTTTTCGGTGTCTGTTTTTTTCCGCGCAAACTGCTTTTTATCGCCGAATTCCGCTATTTTCTCGGTCACGACTTTTTTCGCATCACCCGCTGACTTAGGTTCAGCACTGGCTGCACGGAAGTAACCAATAATCTTTGCCTTAACAGCCGGATCATCGTGCTCAGTGAGCGCATCATGCGCAATACGTTCACGCACGCCCTCTGCCAGTTCTTGGACACTGATTTGCCTGCTCGCCGCTTTCTCTGCAATATCCAGTAAGGTCTTATAGTCGTTAATAGAGAGCTCGCCGACGGACGGAAAGACCGCAATCATTTCATCAGGTACTGACGCCGCCTGGAAAGCACGCGTGACTTTTGCCGGCGACAGCCCTTCCGCTGCAGCAATGTCAGACTGATTCATATGCTCCGGGTACATTAGCTTAAGGCGATTACCCAGCTCACGCAGTGTGTGCTCTTTTGCTGTCTGAATGTCAATGGCCAGCTGCCGGGCGTCTGAAAGCGACAGCTCATCTTTCGTCACTAACACTTCAAATGGCATACCGCTGTAAATGCATGCAGCCCTGCGGCGTGAACCGTCCAGGACTTCAATACGCCCATCTACCTCACGACCAATAGCCGGAAAGAACTGCTGCAGTTTAATGGTGCGTGAAATGTCGCTGACGGATCCTTCAGTTAAAAAGGCTTGATCGCGGCCGTTAATCGTGGCATCCACGTAAGTCTGCGTCTCAATGTCATCATGCAGAATCTTGGTCAGCGTAAACCGCGCGGTGGCACTGGATTTAAGGGTAAAAGTACGGGTACTTTCCTTTTCGCTCAGCATTTTGCTGAAGCTGGAGTTACCAAGGGTACGTCCCATTTTCTTCAGTTCTTTCATTATTGCATCCCTCTAACGAACTCAATCCGTTTAAACACGGCCTGGGTAAAGCGTTCGGCTTCACGTTTGGCATTTTTGAGCGCTTCTGAACTACCCGGATATGACTGTGGATCGGCACTGACGATGGTGTCGAACGTTTCCCCGCAGCGCTCAAACCCATCCAGTCGGGGAAGCGTGGCGTCCAGGATGTAAGACGTAAACACGTCACGGGCCAGGCCATGCGTCATCTCATGATCACGTTTGGACGTCATCTTGGACATGAAGCCAATATTTCCTTTTATACGCGGTGTAATCCCCTCCTCTTCCAACTGCTCCAGCATATCGGGTAAGCGGGTGAGATATTTCAGGGTTGAGTGGAAATCCACCTGCGCAGGCGGTGTTGGCGTGAGAAGCAGATCGCTTGCCGCAATAGCATTAAGCATGAATGCGTCAAGATGAGGCCCGGTATCGACGAATATGAAATCATAGTCGCTTCCCACCCTATCGATAATGTTTCGGCGCAGGACTTCAGAAGGCAACCCGCCGGGCAGGTGTTCCTGAACCAAGCGATCCCACTGACTGGCCACAAACCCATCATCAATGGAAGCTGGAATAATATCCACTCCCGGAATGATGGTTGGCTTGATGATTTGTTCTCTGAGCTGTTGCGCATCAAGATCATTTAGCATGGCCTGAGCGGCGGTTTCGACAATTGACCCGATGCTGTTTGCCTGATTCAGGAACATGGTGCTGGATGCCTGCGGATCCAGGTCGATAACCAGATTACGCAAATCATACTGCAGTAGGTCAGGGTGAACGCGTAATCCATGAGCAAGCGTCACGGTACTGACCGTTTTGGATACCCCACCCTTAAGATTGACGACGAAGATCACAAATGGACCTTCGCCCTTATGGAGGTCGCGGTATTTTGGCACCTTCCGGTGAGCGTAGATATCAACAACGTTTTGAACAGTCAGCGCGTAATGTTTTGCATTCCCGGCATCCTTTTTGCCAAACACATGCCCTTTGGATTCCATTTCTTCAATGGCCTGCTCAACAGCACGGCGGCTAAGCTTAGGCAGGTTAGCCACGGCATTACGTGTAAACGTCTGATAAAACTGATCGAGACCGAATTCTTGGCGCTTATCGATTATGTCATCACTCATGCTGCGTAACATAGCATTCGCTCTGCGCGCAGTTTCATCCACTCCACCGTAGTTACTTTTCATCATCCGCTCCACTGACAATTAATTTAGCCAGTGTACATTTATTAATGCTTTGTGCAATATTTTCATGTATTCAATAAAAAGATGTACAAGTAAGGTTGTGTGAACTTATTGCCTCTTATTCTGCTTTATAAGGGATTAGTTAACAGGCAGCGGGTGAAATGCCGCAAGCTTCCTGCTTTTTCGCTGCCTTAAATGCGACGTCTCAGTTCCTGAAACAAGAATGAAATTCCCATGCAAATTTCATTTTTAAGTTACTGATTTGAAATATTTTAATGAATTTATTTCAATGTGAAATTCCCAATGGGATTACTGCTTAATTCCGCTTTAATGAGCAAGTTTATGCGATTATCAGGTAGGCGACTGCTCGCGGGCATAAGGCTACGATAAACAAGCATTACGGGAAGTAAAAAGTAGCCTAATGCTGATCAGGTCCTCCTCATCACGCTGGACTGTTTAATTGCAGCGACGATAACCTGCAAGTGTGTACTTCTCATGAACATGGCAAATGGTACAGGCCACACACGGATTTTCGCAAAGGCAACCGCCCCGACACTGTGGCCGCTGACTATATTGCAGCACCTGTGATCGGATTGGCTGTCAGCTTGTTACGCAGCTAGGGAGAGAGTGCTTGTCGTCAGGCTGCAGATGAACGCATGGGCACACCATCTTTTGCATTCATCTGTTCGCTTGCCAAATTTTTTCTAAAAGCTGGGCTTTGCCCTGCCCTCTTTTATACAGAGTAGGGAAAAGAAATACCGAACGTAAAATACCGACTCAGCATTCCACAAAAGGATACCGGACAGTTTTATAGCCTTTCAGGCAATGTGAAAGCTTTGCCCCAGAGAGTTGAAAAAACCGGCTGAGAATGGGTTAGTAAAAGTTAACAATCATTCACTATTACTGCATAAGGCCCCGTTATTTTGTCGCTATAATCTGCAGAGTGGTTCAGCCTTAATGGCGTGGAATACTCCCGCCTAAGTGCCTGTAATGCTGGCTTCCCAAAACATCTTCATGGTGAATACGTCATGAGCGCCAACCTGACAGGTGTGGAGGAAATCTGGCTGGCAGGTAAAACCACATACGTTAAGAGTGGGCAGGTGACTTTGTATAATCCGGGAAAATTACACGCGTCGCATTTTGACAGTCAGTCCGATGATTTTATCAGCGCGCACATGCCCCAGAGCGTCATGAAACCGCTGGCTGATGAGGGCAATATACGCAGCGACAGCCATGCGCCCGTTCTGCGCTAAGGCATTATTGAAAATAGACTACTGTTTAATGCGCCGTACCGGTTTGCGGCTTCTGCGCGAGAAAGTGAAGGGGCAAGTGAAAAGCAGTAGCTGATGTTGCTGTGTGGCGAACTGCTGGAGACCCCGGCATTTCTGCAGGACGATGACGAACGGAGGCTCAACGTTGTAATTGAATACCTGAGAGAAAATCTCAGCGTAAAACCCCAGCTGGATAGGCTTGCGCAGATGGTAGGGTGGAGTAAATATCATCTTGTGAGCTTCTTTACCCAGCATACGGTTATGCCGCCCTTGCAGTACCATATGCAGCTTCGCCTGCATTACGCTTGTGACTTACTTCACAGAAACTTTCGTCCGCTTGATACAGCAATAATGCTAGGTTTTTACGATCAGAGTCATTTCATTAATGCCTTTCGCAAAGTAATAGGGACGACGCCTCATCACTATGTTTTGCTGGTCTGCTCCGGCCACCATAAATTCTCGATATCTTGACACAATGACATAGAGCGCATAATAACTGAAAATAAGGGCCGAGGCAGTGTAGGAATATTTAAGCAGTCGCTGACCAAGCATCCTGCCACCGAAGTTCCCGACAAGGCAAAGCACGCATGTCCAGAACATATCCGCTATAAAGAACCCATTCAGAAACCACGACGTGCCAGTCAGGCTATGATGACCCATCCGGAAAATCAACGCACCGCCCACGGTGGCGAACCATAAGATGGCTGTGAGCGAGGACATTGCTAGCACAATATCTGCCCGAACTCCCGCAGGAGCGGCGGAGCTTAGTGAGTTTCGCTGACATTAAGTTCTGCTGCCTTTCGGTATGCGGCCACCAGCATTTTACCGGCAAATCAAATTTTTCCCCGTCCGGATTTATTAATTTGATCCAGCACAGCCATGAGTTCATCTGCATTTGCACGCGGAAGCTGCCCGCTGAACATATCCAGTCACGCCACGCCTGACTAATAAAAATCACCCAGCATGATACCTGCCTTAGCGTAGCGATATCCCTGTCGCCAGATAGAATCGAGAGCCCGCGCATAGTGAAGTTTATAATGTCGCGTGTATTACTGGTTGGATATTCACTTATCAGTGAGGCTGTATTGGCATATTGAGGCTCATTACCGTAACGACCTGTAGCAATAAACAGACTGATATGCTGGCACCTGGATCCCTGCTCACGCAGTTTTTCTGCCGCCCTGATTTCATACATAACTACTGCATGCTAAATGTTTTCAAGCTCGGTTATACGTTGCCCAGATGATTTTGAGCAGACAATCTGTTGTTTAGCAGGAGGCACCTCTTCAAGCTCGATGCAGGACTCTCCGTTAAGCTCCCGGACCGTTAGTTCCAGAACGACGTTAAAATTCTTCCTGATCAGATTCGTATTACTGTTAGCCAGCTCCAGAACAGTATTGATACCCATAGCCTGCAGACGTTTCCTTATCCTGCCTCCAATGCCCCACACCTCGATGATATCATTCAGCGCCATCAGCTTTTGCTAACAAACTAGGCTCGACAGGTCTACCAGGCCATTTGTTGTGTCCACTTTTTCGCTGTATGGTTAGCCAGCATAGCCAGCGTCTTTGTTGGCCCAAAACCGACTCCAATTGTAAGACCCCTCTTCATCCTGACGCGATTTCTCATCTGATGGCCAAACTTCTCAAGGGCATATAACTGGCAACATCGGTCATATCAAAGAAGCTCTCATCAATCGAATAAATCCCCTGATCAAACACCATCTCGCCTAGGATAGACATCATTCTCTGACTCATGCCACCGTAAAGGACGTAATTAGAGCTGAAGACAATGACCCCACATTCGCGAAAATAGCGCTCATTTTTGAACAGGGGGATCACCCATTTTGATGCCCAGCGCTTTCGACTACGCGCTGTGGGCGATCACGCACCCGTCGTTGTTTGAGATTACGACGATAGGTTTCCCGCACAAATCGGGGCGAAATACGGTTTTGCAAGATGCGTAAAAATTGTCAGCGTCAGACAGCGCAAACATAGCAAATTTCTCTGATGTTTATTGTTTATCCATAAAGTATCAATAAGGCTTTGTAAATTATCAACTGGATGATTTAGTTATGATTTTATAACCAAATAAAACGAGCTTAGTTATCTTATTACAACTAAACACAACACCAAATAACTAAAATACTTTTCTTTTCAGCTAAGTTTAGTAATATTAATCTCATTTCATCGGGATATGTTCTTTATTAACATGGAAAGGCAAATGCCGGAGCTTGAGTGGAAACGAAAAGCTGAAAAGCCGAAAAGCCGAAAAGCCGAAAAGCCGAAAAGCCGAAAAGCCGAAAAGCCGAAAAGCCGAAAAGCCGAAAAGCCGAAAAGCAAAACCCCTGAACCGTATCGAACAGCGATAAATCACACGTTAAAGGAGCTGCAAAAATGGCCTGACGTCAGGCACCTTGAGATCATGAAACTGACAGTTGACAAAGAGGAACGTTAAAAGCTCGTGATAGGCAACTACCGCGTGTTCTGAAAAGTAGTGAAAGGTCAGCCTGTAATTATCGAGATAGTGGAAGTGCTGAGACGAACAAGTAAAACATACAGCAAACGGTAAAAGGACGGCGGGGAAACCCGCTTGTCTGCCTCTCCAGCATTGCTCCGGACACTGAAACTTAATGTAAAGAGTGTAATCGTATGAGCGCAATACAATTTTTGACAGATGCCGAAGGGAACCGCATCAGCGCCGTTATCCCTATCGAGCTGTTTAACAGACTGGCGGCCGAAAGCGAACTGGATGAGTTTTTCGAGTCAGTACCCTTTGAGTCTGATGACAATGACGACGAGACAATTCCCGACGCTGTCGTTGATATACGTCATTACAAAAATGTGCCGCTACACGCGGCATGGCGCATCTTTCGCGGCTACTCGCAGGAGTATGTCGCTAAAGCACTGGGCATTACTCAGGCGGGCGTATCTAACATGGAGAAAAGAGTTAAGCCTCAAAAGGCGACGCTTGAAAAGCTGGCCTGCATCTATGACTGCCGCGTGACGCAACTGTATTAAAACTACCAATCAAGCCCGTGCGCAGCGAGCTTTTCGTGTTCTTCTTCACAGCAGCCTATTAAATTAGGTCATTAAACAATATGCACAAAAACTTCGATAAAACATGGTATTACGGATCACGCTGATATTTACATAAACTCATATCGGCTTTCAGTAAGAGTGTCAGGGAAGATATATTAGCCCTTCCTGACGCTTTTATTTTATACGACCGCGCTGAAATAGCCCGCAGAGATGGGGCCAGGACAAAAGAGGTGTGACTCGCCTGGCATTCTGCCATTCTAAACTGCGCGGTTGATTTAAAAGCTGCAGAACAGCTGCGCCAGCGCGTTGAAGAACATCATTTACTGAAAGATTCATTAAACGTTATTCCTGAACACTGGCATGAAGGCTGGAAAACAGGAGAAGTCCTGCGATATAGACCAGGAAATGATGCAGTAGGCACAGGATCCACGCGCATTTCAGTCGCGAATCGGGTGAAACGGAGCTGCCGCCGCAGCAGATGCAGGCCCTGGTATATACTGACCTGTCACGACAAATCACACGGCATATCCTGCGTACGGCACTAACGATGGGTTATGATGGTCTTACAGGCGCCTCGCCGGATTCAGAGTGTAATTTCCTTGCAGCATTTAATGAGCGTGCTATCAGAAAACATGCGTGACCCACGCTCTACGCTGCACAAAGGCCGGGACCGGCTGCTATCCGCAGCCGTTCGGGCAGGCCATTCACTTTGAGCGTACAGATATCAATTTTTCTGAGTAAACAACACTGTCACCTGGCATATCTTTATTAACGAATGACATCGCCCCGATCGTCACGTTATCACCGATTCGGATGTCACCGATAATACAGGTATGGGCGCCAATATCGCAGTTATCGCCAATATATACCTTGCCACCAGGGTTTTTAGAGTCTTTACGTCCGATAGTTGTGTTCTGCCGCAGATTGATATTTTTCCCGATGACGCTTTCAGCGCGAACAACAATCCCTACGTAATGATTTAGCTTCATACCCGGGCCGATAAAGGCAGCCACGCTGATATTTGTGCCTTACTTCCTGAGCAACCCGTAGTTGATACGGCGGGCCCATTTACGTTTACGCTCAGAAGGCTGAGTGTGCAGGTAGTTCGCCAGTTGCCACCAGAAATAGAAGTTCTTTTTGTAGCCAAACGCCATGCGGTGAAAGACCTCAAACCAAGAAAATTTCTTTATTTCCGGGGCATTATCCTGTTTGCCTGCCCGGCTATAATACGCGTGCAACCGGAATGTCAGCCCAGTGTGTGGTACAGGCTAGGCTGAGCATCTCTCGCTTCATGTTTTATTCGGTATTCACTCCCTATTCTGCAAATCACACGTTTCCCCGCTCGGACTGATTAATGCCGTCCAGCATTTTCATGAGCTGCACACTGTTCTTTCGTGACTGCCTGTCATCAAAGAAATTGAGCTGACTCACTCCGTCCGGGATAAAGTCATCGAGCATAATGCCCGCTTTTATGTACTGGCGACCTTCGAGCCAGATGTGATCGAGCAAGGCATGGCCATGCCAATAATGTCCCGCGTACCCTAGGTGGGCAGGGTGAGCTTTTCTCCGGCGCTGTTTCCGTAAATCACCCCGTTGACCGCATGCGGCGCGGTGCGAATAAACACGCTGACACGCCGGCAGAACTGCCATTCTCCCCGAAGCTTTTCGGCCGCTCTTGTCGCGTACAAGCACAGCGCCGCTGCATGGAGACCTTTGAGGTGATGCGCTCACCTAAAGAGCGGAAGCAGCAAATTTGTTACTTAGCAGCGGGCAGTTCCTCAAGCGGAATACGGGATTCGCCGTTCAGTTCGCGTACAGCTCTCTCCAGAACCACGTTAAAGTTTTTCCGGATGAGGGTAGGGTGGGCGCGTGCCAGCTGTAGCGCATTATGGATACCTATCAAATTCAGACGTTTGCTGATGTGACATTCCACCCCCCAGATTTCTTCCACAGACTGATTTTCCAGAATAGTAGCGGGGCGCTTTGGGTTGTCTGGCGTAAGCGCGAACTGCTAAGACATTTCTGAGATAACCTGCCACCCTCAGGCTACAGAAATCGCTGTGGAGGCTTATGCAGCAAATGGCCAGGTTATATCAATAATGAAACTCTTTGAGCGTCTGCTTCTGGCATAAAGCGTACTAACACCAAGCTAATGTCCGCTAAGAGCGAAAAGCAGATATTGACAGAACCTTTCCTATGCTGGCGTTTTATGTTTTCCTTCGCTTAACCATCTGAACGAGAACTCCGCCATGAAAATCTACTGGACCTACAAAAGTATTCCCGAACTCAAAGACTTATCTATGCGGGAGCGTGGAAAGCGTTGGCGGAGCGCGTATAAATCAGCTTTCCGGCACTGGCAGACCTGGTGTGGTCTCGTTTTCTGCGGAGTCCTCGCTGGCGCGGGAGCGTACTTTGGCGGCATAGTCGGCACCGTAATATTAGCTGGGCTGGGCGGATTTATTTACAGTCAGATCGTGACACTCGTTGTCCTGAAACATTATCGTCACCGGCTGAAGGACGAAGGCAACTAATCTTTCAAAACCTTAATGCTGCCAGACTCAGCAAGTTACACATGGCGGGTCTTCGTTCATGCGTCTCAGTGTATGCCTCGTGGTAGCAAATCATAGTCATCCAACTGCGCCGCACTGGTCCCCCACAGCGATGGGAGCAAAAGGTCTGCGGCACGCCAATATGGCTGGTCCTGTTCAGTCGCAGTGATTTTTTAGGTTGCTGAAGCGCGTAGTGATGTTGAAACGCGCATGTTCCCTCATTCCGCTGAACGTGAGAAATCCTGGTTGTCAAAGGCAGGTGCCTTATTGCGCTAACCGCATACAGGCAATCACGCGACTGGCATAAAGCAGGTCTGCAAATGCGTAGTCTGCTATGAGCGAAAAGCGGACATTGGCCTTTCACGCTATCAAACTACGGAACATCTGATGTTCTGAAAACAAAAGCACCTCTTTGATATAGCAGAAAAGCGCTGACAAGCTTTCAAAAGAGACCTGCTGAGCTTTCTATTTATGCAGGCAAATTACTTGCCCGCTGCATCCATCATCCTGTAGATCCATGATAACCAGGGCAGCACAATCCTCCGGAGCCTGAGCAATAAGTTCACCCCTTGCATCCCATGCGGCGCTTTTTCCGACCGGTTTCCATCCACCTGACGGGCCACAGTAATTGGCCATCAGCGTGGGCATTGCGTAAAGTCTGGCGTAACGTTGCAGCTGCTCTGAATCTTTATCGAACCCGCCGGCGCTCAAAACGGCATTCAGATACACTTCAGCACCCTGCTGCACCGTGCGTTCTGCATGTACAGGCTGTCCTGCATCTGCGCATATAGCTATGCCGACATTAAATGACCTTTCCTTAAAAACGCACTCACTAGCACCCGCTGAAAAATAATCGGATTCTCCCGGATGGAGATATATTTTTCGGTAACAGAAAACAGGCCGTTTTGATGAAATAACCCATGCACCAATAGCCGGTTTTCCCCCTTTTACACGCAACGGTGCGCCCACAATAATCGTCATATTGTATCTTTCAGACAATACCTGAAGTGGCCTCAGAGAGCTGTCATCAGCCAGAGCCAGAGCTTCCGCCATTTCTGGTTCATAACCCGTCAGAGAAAGTTCAGGAAAAAAGATAAGGTTAACGCTTGCCGCTGCCGCAGACTCAATTAACATTTCATGATAACGCATATTCTCATCAACACAGCCGCGCGCCGGGGCAAACTGTCCTGCTGCGATTCTTAACCTTCCTTCACTCCTGTCCATGCTTTCTCCCATCCTGCTTTTTTAGCGTTGTCGGTTACCATATGAAAATACACATCATGCGTCACCTATTCAAAAATGCATCAACGGCGTTCTCTTTTGAATGTCCGCTTCTGGCACAAAGCGGACATGTCAGAAACATTTCGCAGCTTCCCTCAGCCTTCCCGACAAGTCAAATCCACGCAACAGCTTAATTGAGGAAGCCGTCGTGCTCTGCCGGACCGTCGAAAGCCAGTTTATTCAAGGGGGTTACCATGAAGAGAATACTTCACGATATTGTCATTTATTCTGTCTCCTAAAGACTGATAAAACGGTTTGCTCCGGCATTTGATTTTCCGGCATTCCAGCTGAGGCTATGATAATCATGTCTGACAGCAAGTTTCGCTATATAACGTATTATGGATTTTCCGGTGCCTTTACCTCTCTCTTTCTGGGAGACATAAAGCTCTTTGATATGTAGCTGGCCACTATACAGGGGAGAAGGGTAGAGAATACTGCAACACGCCATCCCAACGATATGAGTGTCGCAGCGAGCCCTGAGTACCAAGGTACCGGAGAACTGGCTGAACAGTCGATTGCAGAGGTCATCCTTTGACAGTGATTCCTGTATAATACTATTACCTCTGTCGGTTGGTGTCAGCGGCTGCTGCTTTAATATCACCTGAAGATCTTACCAGCCCCCGCTTATCCTGATGCTTCTTTTTATCCATAGTGATCTCTTCAAAATTTCTAAGTGTAACATTATAAATTCCAAAATTTTCAAGATGCGCATACACCTTACTAAGCGTGTAGCTCTTTACTGCCATCAGTGTATTTACCCCATCGAACCTGATTAAGTGATAATCCGAATAAATCTGGTTTTAAGCTCCGCAAGGCTCGGTTGGCGATGATAAAACACCTAACCAAATACCACTTCATAGCGCAGTCTGCAATGAAGTGGTAAAACCCTTAACTTGATATTAAAATACGGGGGCAGGAAATGTTTTGTGACCACAGCCAGCACGCTGGCAGTGATTCCCAAAACGCCTGGTCAGGGATTCTCCCCGACACCCCGAGCCCGAGCCCGAGTTGAGGTTGTGTTATGTCAAAAAGCAAATCATGTCAGAAGGACAAATGGATCAAGTTTCGCTGTACTGCGGAGGACTATCAGGCTATCAGCAATAAAGCTACTGCCGCCGGATTGACAACATCTGAATATCTGCGCCGCACCGCTCTGAGCCGCCGCATTATGGTGCGTACTGATATCCGGATGATGAACGAACTTCTCCGTCTGGGCGGTCTGCAAAAGCACCTCTATACCCAGATGAAGGACAACATGACAACCGAACTCAGCCAGCAGTTTTCCGGCGTACTGACCAGCATTACTCACGCCATCAATGCGCTGGACATGGCACCGGTACCGGCAGAGGAAATCAAGGACTGATGAACGTCATCATCCCGCCAAAACGTCGCGACAAAAAGACCAGCTTCAGAAAGCTCGTTGAATACGTCAGCACGCGCGAAGAAAACAAAAATGCCGAGCAGGTTAAGCCTGAGCCTGCGCATACTCCGGATGCCGGTCATACGGCGACTCCGGGCTTTGGCCAGCTCGTTGACTACGTGGGCCGTAAGAACGTATCGCCCGTTTCTGAAATTATCAGCATTTCACCTGAGGGCATTCAGCGCGTGCTTTCAGGTGAAGTGCTGTGCGAAACCAACTGCTTTTCGCTTGAAGCCGCAGCGTCAGAAATGAACATGACCGCGATGCAGAATCGCCACTGCAAGGATGCGGTTTATCACTTTATCCTCTCGTGGCAGAGCGATGAAAACCCTTCTCCTGACGCCGTCTTCACCTCAGTGCGCTACAGCATGGCGCAGCTGGGGATGGCAGATCATCAGTACGTTGCCGCCATTCATAAAGATACCGACAACGTTCACTGTCACGTGTCCGCTAACCGCGTTCATCCGGTCACGTTCCGCGCACAGAATATGTGGAACGATGCAGACACGCTGCAGAAAGCCTGCCGCGTGCTGGAGCGGGATTTAGGTTTTAACGTGGACAACGGCAGCTGGGAAATGAGCGAGGACGGCAGCCTGTACCGCACGCGCCGTGCGCTGCCTTCAGCGCCGCGCGGCGCGGCTAAAAGAGAAATCTTTTCCGATAAGGAAAGCCTTCACGGCTATGCCGTTCGCGAGACGCGTCAGATGATCAGCGACCTGTCCGAAGAGGGCAGCCTCAGCTGGCCGCTGCTTCACAACGTCATGTATACACGCGGTCTTGGCGTGCGGGAGCAGAACGGCGGCCTTGCCGTTTTCGATCTGCTCAATCCCGACAGCATCAGCGTGAAAGCATCAGACATTCATCCGGCGATCGGTCTGCAGGCGATGGAAGCAAAGCACGGTGCTTTCCTGCCCGCACCGCCCGCATCCGACCCGGAGAATCATGAGGCCGGTATGCTCATGGTTAATAAATTTTATCTGCCGCAGCTGCACGTCCGTGACGGAGAGGCACGCCGCGAACGTCGAGAGGCGAGGGCCGTTGCCCGCGACATCCTGCGCGCGCGCTATGATGCCTATCGCGCCGGCTGGGAAAGACCCGACCTGCGCGCGGGCGAACGCTTCCGTCAGATATCCGCTCACTGCGTGGCCACGAAAGCTAACGTTCGCCAGGCCGTCCGGGATCCGCTGATGCGCAGGCTGATGTATCGGGTTGCTGAGTTTGAGAAGATGAAGGCAGCTGCAGAGCTGAGACTGCAGCTGCGTGAAGAGCGGCAGGTGCTGAAAGAAACCGGACAGGCGCGTCCCCTGACCTGGAAGTCGTGGGTTGAACAGGAGGCGCTTAACGGCGACGTCGCCGCAATCAGTCAGATGCGGGGTTGGGCCTATCGTGAAAAACGTGCTGCACGTAAAGCACAGCAGAATCACCCTGCGCCGGACGCAATTGTTCATGTGGGTCCGGGCGATGACGCACCGATTGTCAGAAGTCCTGTACATGACGTCAGGCTGAATAAAGATGGCAGCATTGAGTATCAGCGCAACGGTATAACTGAGGTCGCCGATCGCAGTGACAGAGTTGAAGTGTATCCCCGCAACGAAGCCGATCAGGAAACCTGGTGGCTTGCCGCAGCAGTCACAGCGCAGCGATCGGGCGAGAATGCCGTTATCAAAGGCGACGAGGCCGCTGTAATGCGTTTACTCGACAGCGGCGCGGTACTGAATGCAAATAATGCCGTTCATCGTTTTGAAGTGGGTGACAGCACTCAGCAGGCGCGTATTGCCGTGACCGAGTCCTGGTTCCGTGAGCAGTACAGTAAGGGTGCCGTTGCTCAGGATCCCGTACCGCGCTATGACCGCTACGAACCTGAAGAGGCGCCGGTGCGGAATAACAGAGATTTACCACGACCGTAAGGAGAGTAGTAGCGAAGACATAACTCAAACTGAAGTACTTAGTCGCTGATTGCACAGGCTGGACCCCTGTACAACCAGCTAACCATTACAACCTGTAGAGGAGGCTGCCATGGCTGCCGTTGATCCTATTCATTTTGAATCTGTTTACAAGTTATTTCCTAGTGTTATTACAATTTAGGTTGCTAAAATATATCTGTGTTGTGCAGGAGCTACTTTTTTTGATGCCGTTAAGTTCAAGATGTAGCGCCAATATATATTAAAATTCTACGAGACTGCGTGGGATTTTTTATATTTTTGGCATCTAATTAATTAGGATCTTATTCAATGGCTTAATTTTTATTTCTGCGCCGCTAAGGTTGGGTTTTAGGGGGGGTTATATTTTACCTATTTCTTGCTGCTGTTTGTATTTCTTAATTTTTTATTCATCCCGACAATTATACGCTGCGTGTTATTTTTTTATTCTTTATTTTTGATACACTGAGCCCTAACATCTCAGCTTTATTATTACATGCATCATCATAAAGTGAATGAAAGCTTTTTAATTTTTTAAAAACTGCAGTGATGTTAAGGGGGCGCATGTGACTTAATAAATTGCATGGTTTTTTATTGTGTATTTTTATTTTAAGTTGTGCGTGTTAGATGTTGTTTTTATTTTAAGCTATTAAGCTTCTATCAAGTGAAGAGCATGGAGGAAAATACCTTGAGGTGTAATGCTTAACTATGAAGCCAATGATAAAACTGAGCAGGTAAAAACTTTTGATTAACCCAAGTGTTAATTTAAAATTTGATTTAATTTTTTTTGGTATTTCTAGCAGCATCATATCCAATGATAATTTTTTAAGTGCTGCTATCGTCATTATGAAATTTTTCCCCTTTATTTTAGCGAAATTTAATTTATTAAGGCGATAGTTTATTCTCGCCTATATACCTGTACCTGTTGTTATTGACTTAATGCACGAGGCTTTTTAAGCAAATGCTTCTTTGCCGGCGCGGTGATAATGCCGAGGCTGATGACGATCAGACCGACACCTGCCCAGCCGGCAGGGGCCAGCCTTTCACCCACCAGCAGAACTGCCAGCAACGCGGCAATGACCGGTTCGAGCAGGGTAATGGTGGTGGCCGTGCTCGCCGGGATACGCGCCAGGCCATAGCCGTAACAGAGATAGCCGACAAACATCGGGATCAATGCCATGTAGATCCCGACGACCGCACTATTCCAGCTTGCCAGGAGCGGAGCGCCCGTTATAAACAGCACGGGCATCAGCAGGATGCCTCCTGCGCCAAACGTCGCCCCCATAGCCGCGCGCGATGCCACACCTGCCTGCATCAGCCGTCGCGCTGACCATGAATAGAACGCGTAGGTGAACCCCGCCAGCAGGCCCAGAGTGATGCCACTCCGGGCATAGTCGCTGCCGGTACCGCTTCCGCTGCGTTGGGCGAGGCAAAGCAGTATCATTCCGGTGACCCCCAGCGTTGCTCCGCATATCCACCGCCTGGTCAGGCGCATGCCGTCAAAACGATACTCAATCAGAGCAGAAAGAAGCGGAGCCGAACCAATCGAAATCACTGTGCCTGTCGTCACACCGGCATAGCGCATAGAGGCGTAGAAGGCGAGGGGATAAACAGCAACCGCGATCGCGCCGGTTAACAGATACTGCCACTGTCCCGCAATAAGCCGGCGCTGACGAAGCAGGGTGCCAGCCGCAATAAGCCCCTGTAATAAACCGCCGACGCCCATCGCTACGGCTCCAATCGCCAGCGGACTCAGCTCGGGGGCAAAGGTGGCCGCCGTGCCGGTGGTACCCCAGAGGATGGCGGCCACCAGTACGCCCGTTATGCCGCTCAGCCGTTGTCCCGATGAAAGCATCAGTACGCCTCCATCATCTGTTCAGCCATCATGCTGGCCTGAGCTACACAGTGACTGTTACCTTCCAGTCCCGCCCGGGAAATGCTGCCTTCCAGCAGAAAGGCGAAATGTTTTGCCACAGAGCGTGCATTCTCTGTATCTCCTCCCATGAGTTCAGTCAGGTGTGAGACCAGAATCGCCTCGACTTCCTCTTTGTGTTCACGTACGGCCCGGCGTCCCGGTGCTCCGGCAGGCAGTTCAGCGGCTGCATTCAGCAGTCCGCAGCCGCGAAAACCGTGTTCGTAAGCATACTCAGCGTGATCTTCATACGCTTTAAAGACAACCATAACCCGCTCACGGGGCGTGGTAGTTGCCTGACATCGCTTTTCGTAAAGGGAGAGCCACTCTTCATGCCGCACCCTGAGATACGCTGCTACCAGTTCATCTTTAGAGGCAAAGTTGTTGTACAGGCTTTTCTTCGCAACGCCAGCTCGTTTCACAATGGCATCGATGCCTGTGCCGCCTATTCCGTGGTTATAAAACAGAATACGCGCGGCGTTGAGTAGCTTTTCATAAGCTGTTTCTGAATCTGCACACTGTAGCGCCATTGTCAGCCTCAATAAGTTGCAAGTAAGTAGACCAGTCTACCTACTTGCAGGGACATGGCAACCCCGTAATGCAGTAAATGGAGTTAGCAACCGTTTTATCCCTGCAACAAAGGAAAAGCGGAAAAAAGTGAATACAAAAAAGCCCGCAAAAGCAGGCTGGCAGCGTGATTAATGTTATTAACGGCCAAAAAGCATAGTGAGCAGCTCGCGCAGGTGAGCTGCCTCTGTGGCATCCTCACTACTGTCCAGCCAGCCAATCAGTTTCAGACAAACGGCGGTGCGGGTAAGGCGTCGCTCCTGGCGAAGAATTTCGACGGTGATGCGGCCCAGCATTTCAATCTGGCAGGGGTGAGTCACCCTGCTAAAGTAGCCAGTCAGTCCGATTTTATTTTCCGAAGGCAGTCCGCCCTGGCGCATTGAAATACCTGAAAGTTAATAGAGAAGTCGTGCGCAAAGTAAACGATGCACGGCGGTGTGTACAGCGATGATTTGTAAGAGTAACCTTAACATGGACTGGAACTGACAAATGTCTATAAATTACAGCCACCTGAATAATCTATTTTTCTGACGGCGCGATTATCAGCCGTAAACGTCGCACATTAACAGCCATCAAATTTTAAACAGCACCCTCCACACTACATTCTCATTTTTTTAAAAAAAACTGTCAGAATTGTACAACTTGCGTTAATGCATTTTCGGCTTATAACTATATGATTAATAGCTGTTAGCACTTTTTGCAAAAAAAATCAAGCCAGCGCATTAACACAATCGCTGTACAAGTTTGGCAAAGTTGTATAACTTTAGGCTCATTAAGCGAAGCCTATATTTTAACCATTGCAGAGGTTCACCATGCGTCAGAACATTGCGAACTATCCAAACACAGCAAACGATATCGCCCACTATTTTAGCCAGGTGTCCGTACCCGGGCAGCAGGAAACCCTGGGTCAGATTGTGGTGGAAATCCTGCGCGCGGGCAAGAATCTGAATCGCAAAGCGATCTGTTCAAAGCTGTTACGCCGCCTGGAAGTTGCAGCAAGCGTAGAAGAAGAGCGTCACTATCAGGCGCTGATTGGACTGCTGTTTGATCGCTGAGACGCCTTTAACCGCGTGCTTAGTTTATTCCGCAGCAATTTCAGGGCTGTCCGGATTGGCAGCCAGATATCACTGCCGGAGCAGGCACGCAAATATAAGAAGCGGGTATGCAACGAAGTAACCTAGAAAGACTGACTGATATCGTTATCGGCGAAGCAGTAACATCACTGCTCGGCGATGCCAGCCGCATCAATTCAACCGCTCTGGTTGCTACTTTGAAGCGGATGGCAGCACTGGAATCGCATCCTGAACGGCTGGCGGCGCTGGAATGTGCGCTGAATGAAGTGGCAAAAGAGTTCCCGCGCGCGTGGCAGACTCAGGATATGCCGGTGATGGCGCTGCAGTCTGTACAGGCAGGTAATAAAAAGCATTAAACAACTACTCCGCATAAGCGGAGTGTGGCAAAAGCCCGCAGGATGCGGCCATCTGCGGATGGCCGTCTTTATTTCAGGCGTTTAGTCTGGTAACTCAGCCGCTGGTGCGGAATTTAACGGAAAGATTATGCTGCAAGAAATGCAACACACTCAAACAGTCGAAGCCGACATCATTAACCATTTCCGTCATGCTGGCGATAAACTGGCCGCTGAAACAGCTGTGCTGGACGCGGTTATTCGCGATATCGTTGTGCACGGTAAACGCGTTACCAGTAAGACGATTATTCTGTACCTGATTGCCGAGTTGGAAAGTACGTCAGACATTGTGCAGCTTGATGTGCTGCGTAATGCGCTGGAAATAGTAGTCGGACGTACACCGGACGACGAAGGCATTTAAGATTTTATTCCTGCTGCACGCTCTGTGCGGCAGGAATTGCTGCTGAAGTTTCAAAACCGCCTTTGGAAGCCCATACTGAGCAGCTCGCTGCAGCAATCAACGTAATAGCAATCCACACCTTCATCCTTTTATTCCTCTAATCAACAGGCTCAACGTTTAATAAGCCTGGCACGGATTATATAATTCGCCTGAAACCGACGTTATAAAAGGAACATTCCGATACGCGTTATCGCAGCTGCTAGCTGCTGCTTCAATGCACATTATCTTCTGCACTGTACGATTCGATACCCGCAGCCGCATCGCTTTTTTCAGCAACGGTTATCTGCAGTTCACGACTGATGTTATCAATAGCGTACAGCGCTGCGCGCAGATGCTTTTCATCCGTGATGTTTTTCATCATCTTATGCAGCCGATCCAGCAGCGTGCGCCAGGATATAGCAGCACCGGTATCAAGCAGTTCTATCACGGCTTCGCCGATAATGATTTCTGCCAGTTTTTCTTCCTGGTCACTGTGCATTATGTGGTCCGGATTCAGGTCTATCGGCAAGTCGATCACAGGGCACTGAAGCGCGATCAGCCTCAGTCAGCCATCTCATTTTCATCAAGACGATAAAGATTGATATCGTTTCTTTCGCGGTAGCGGGGCGGGAATACCATAGCGCCGTTACCATCGCCAAGGTATTGCATACCAAGCGGCTCGATGATGGCATAAGGCTCTGCCAGTGCGCGGCGATAGCGCAATATTTCGCGCGCCATTTCAACGGCTTCCGGGGAGTTGTTATCAGGGTTGCCCGCTATATATTGCAGGCGTTCGTCGCTAAGCATCGCTGCCTCCTGTATTGATCTGACGCTTTACGGCTCCACCTACGTCATGACTGGGTGTCATCATAGCCAGAAGCGTCACGGAATCCAAAGCCTGCGTTACGTTGTCATGCACACAGCAGGAAGTTGCGGAGGGTGAAAGTGAGCATGTCCGGCAGGAAGAGCGCACAATTCTGCCTCGGCCTGAGGTTCATTGTTACGGCCTGACAAGCAGAAACGCACCGTAGTATGCAATACGTAAACGTTGTCACTGCTGAAGCATGATTGAACCAGGTGCCAGAGTTAAGCGTACAGGTGCAGGCCGATGCTGCCGGGAAGGAAAATAAACGATAATTAGCGGTTCTTACTACCGAAAACCAGACCGCAGCAGGGCTGCTGCGGTCCGGGGATAGATTATGCGCTCTGCCATTCGGCTTCGACATCATCCTTTGATTTGGAAAGGATGACTTTGTTGTCATCGACTTCTTTAACCCAGCTGAACGGGATGATGTGGTGCTGGCCGCCCGCTTCCGGATCACTTTTCGCCAGTTTGATTTTATCTTCGCCTTCAAAGTGATCGACAATGCCCACGTGCTCACCGTTGACGTCAACAACCTGTGCGTGATCCAGGACTTCTGATTTGCTTACCATATTGCCTCCGTTCTGTGAATATAAATGCAGCAGTTCTGCTGCCGGACTGCTTAAGTCTGGTTATTAATCTGCAGATTTCCAGTAATTTACAGAATGAAATATTTAGGCGAACCGTAATGCGACCAATTCTGCTGCGCCGACTATGATTTCCTGTAGCCGCTGGCGGCACACGCCGTCAGCCTCTTCTCTGTTCATAACAGGAATTAACAGCATGCAGATATCACTGGAGAAACAGGTTGCACTGGTCACTGGCGCCAGTTCAGGACTGGGCTATGCCTGCGCTGAAGCGCTGGCGGCGGCGGGTGCAGCGGTCGTGATCAACTATAACAGCCAGCAGGAGCCTGCCGAGGCGCTGGCAGACGCGATTCGGCAGCGTGGCGGTAAAGCAGTGGCAGTAGGGGGTGACGTTTCTGATGAAAAAGCGGTGGATGCGCTGTTTGCTGAAACAATTAAACATTTTGGACGGCTGGATATTCTGGTCGCGAACTCCGGACTGCAGCGCGATGCACCAGCCGGAGAAATGACGCTGGATGAGTGGAATAAGGTTATCCAGGTCAATCTTACCGGTCAGTTTCTCTGCGCCCGGGCGGCGCTGCGTCAGTTTCGCCAGCAGGAGAAACGTCCGGATGTGAGCCGCGCTACCGGCAAAATCATCCATATGAGCTCGGTGCATCAGCTCATCCCGTGGGCCGGGCATATTAACTATGCGGCCTCCAAAGGCGGTGTCGATCTGCTGATGCGCAGTCTGGCGCAGGAAGTGGGCGAAGAACATATTCGTATCAATGCCATTGCGCCGGGTGCGATCAGAACGCCAATCAATACCGAAGCGACCGAAGGTGAAGCTGAGAAAAAGCTGCTGCAGCTTATCCCCTATGGCCGGGTAGGCGATCCGGAAGATGTGGGTAACGCGGTGGTATGGCTGGCCAGCGATTTGTCCGACTATGTGCATGGCACCACGCTGTTTATTGATGGTGGCATGAGCCTGTATCCCGGCTTTCGTGATAACGGTTAAGGACTTAAGATTTGTGCTGTCGCAATCAGTCGGTTGCGACACTTTTCCCCGCTAATGAGTTGCGCCGCCAGGCCGATATAACTACTTCTCCATCTTCAACCGGAAGTTAATTATGTCGCTTAAAAAATCCTCACTGCTTGTGTTCCTCACTATGCTGGTGCTGTTCCTGGCCAGCGTGGCTATCAGCAGCTGGCTGCTGGTGCGCAGTAATGCTTCGCTGACCGCCGTCAACAAAGAGATCCGCGTAGTGCTCTCCGTAATCGATCCCATCAACCACAGCCGTACACTGCGCGTCCGGGTTATGGAGTATATGAAAGCGAGTGAGGGGAACGATAGCGCATCAGCCGCGTCACTTGAGAGCGTGAAAGCGGTGGCGGTTAAAGCAGATGCGGCCTTTCAGGCCTACATGGATGCACCGCGTCTGGCTGGTGAAACAGCAGAGGCTGAAGCCTACCGGCAGGCCTATCTCAGTTACCGCGATGAAGGGATCCGGCCGCTGGTGGCTGCCGCTGAAGCGCACGATCAGGCACGTTTTAAAGCGCAGATCCCGACAGTCGTCCGTCTCGATCGTCAGTATGAAATCATTCTTGATAAAGTCCTGGCGCAGCACGAAGCTTACGCACGCCAGCTCAATGATGATGCACAACGTCACTTTCACTCCGGCCTGATGCTGCTGGTGCTGTTTGGTGTGCTGTTTGTCGGCATTATTGTCGTGATTTCACTGCTGATGCACCGTTTTGTACTGGTGCCGCTCAGCGCGGCAAAGCAGCACTGCGATTTAATTGCTGCCGGCGAGCTTAATTGCGCTGTTCCGGCAAAAGGTGATTCACGCAGTGAAATTCAGAGCCTCATGGGATCGCTGGAAGCGATGCGTCTCGCTCTGACGCAGATCATTACGCAGGTACGTGATTCCGCGCATTCGGTTTCCACTGCCTCGGGCGAAATTGCGGCCGGGAACGTTGATCTGGCCTCGCGCACTGAGCAGCAGGCTGCGGCGCTGACAGAAACCGCGGCCAGCATGGAGCAGCTGGGCGCTACGGTGAAGCAGAACACTGATAACGTATTTGAAGCGTGCCGCCTGACTGGCGAGGCGGTAGAGAATGCGGAAACCGGCGAAAAAGTCTCGCGTGAAGTGATTGTGTCGATGGACCTGATTAACGCCAGCTCGAAAAAAATCGAAGAGATTATCTCGGTGATCAACGGCATTGCGTTTCAGACCAACATTCTTGCGCTGAATGCCGCTGTGGAAGCGGCACGCGCAGGTGAACAGGGCAGGGGGTTCGCCGTGGTGGCCGGAGAAGTGCGTAATCTGGCACAGCGCAGTGCGCTGGCGGCTAAAGAGATCGAGACGCTGATTGCAGAATCGGTGGCGATTATTCACACCGGCTCAGAGCAGGTCAGTCGCACCGGCGAGGCGATGAGCGCCATCATCGCCTCGGTCAGCCGCGTTAATCTTCTGATGGAACATATTTCAGTGGCGTCGGGCGAGCAGAGTCGCGGTATCGGGCAGATTGAAAAAGCGGTAACTGAAATGGACTCAGTAACGCAGCAGAACGCCGCGCTGGTACAGGAGTCAGCGGCTGCGTCAGCATCGCTTGAAGAGCAGGTACAGTATCTGACCCGTTCGGTTTCCACTTTCCGTCTGGCATAAGCGTCATTTGCCGGCTCTTTATTCAGGGCCGGCAATCTCTCAGACTGCAGAGCAAGGGCCTGCTGATTACTTCTGCGCGGCTAATGATTAAAAGATCACGCCTGAAACTGTTGCTTATAAAAATGCTTTATTTCATGAGCTTGCTCAGATACAGGGGATTTTTTCAGGCTTTTTTTCGCAAAGCGTAAATTTATCTTACGCTTTGCCGATATATCTTCCTGCCACCTTAGCGCAAACCGGTGCGTTTGCGCCTGTTTCACAGGTGTGCTGCGGGCAAGAGTGCGCCGCAGTTAATTCTTCTCAGGGAGCAGTAAATGAACCATCGTAAACCCCTGGTGGCGGCCGTCGTCGCCTCCTGCATCGTCCTTTCCGGCTGCAGCGCCATGACTACCGCCATCAAAAAGCGCAACCTTGAAGTTAAAACGCAGATGAGCCAGACGGTATGGCTTGAGCCTTCCACTCAGAAAACGGTCTATCTGCAGGTGCGTAATACCTCTGACAAAGATATGAGCGATCTGCAGTCGCTGCTGGCGCAGGACCTGCAGGCGAAAGGGTATACCGTCACATCCTCGCCTGATGCGGCTTACTACTGGATCCAGGCTAACGTGCTGAAAGCGGAAAAGATGGATCTGCGCCAGTCACAGGGCTTCCTGGCTACCGGTTATGAAGGTGCGGTTGCCGGTGCAGCGCTGGGTGCCGGCATTACGGCTTATAACGGTAACTCGGGTGGCGCGATGCTTGGTGTCGGCCTGGCGGCGGGTTTGGCGGGAATGGCAGCCGATGCGCTGATCGAAGATGTGAACTTCACCATGGTGACCGATCTGCAGATTTCCGAACGCAGCAAAAATGCCGTTACCACTGATAACATTGCGGCGCTGCGTCAGGGTACCTCTGGCATCAAGCTGCAGACCAGCAGCGAAGAGGGCAACCGCATGAAGTATCAGACGCGTGTGGTGTCCAACGCCAATAAGGTCAACCTCAAGTTTGAAGAGGCGAAGCCGGTGCTGGAAGCGCAGCTGGCGAAATCCGTGGCAGGCATTATGTAATCACGGTTGCCGCTGGCGCTTTCCGGCTGGCGGCAGCTCGCAACTGAATGGGTAAAGATATACTCCCTAAATAGTTACAGCATCCCTTAACGTAAAACCCTAACAGGTGCCGGCCTGACACACATTGCCCCTCTCTGACCCTTTCAGCCTCAGGCGCAAATCTGAAACCGGGTTGCCCCTCCTGACTTGCCGCCGCGCCCGGCCCGAAGGGCCGGAATGAGTGGAATAGGTAAAAGGGTGCTGTAACTAATAAAACGTCTGACAGGAAAAGGATTGTCACATGTTCAGCCCGGCCATCAGCGTTACGTTTCTGATTACACCTGATATCAAAATTATTCCACTGACTGTTATCAGGAAGCATTCAGGAGCTTAGGGTTCAGGCTGAAAAACGCAAACCCTGTCATCAAGCCCCGCTTCCTTTTCTCGTTCTTTTTGCCGTTTTCATGAACGTTGGATATTTAAGCTTTTAATTTCAACAAGTTATCTGAAAATCACATAACTGTCTGTTTCCAGATGACGATTTTGTGATCTACCTCGCCAGTAACATTCATTATATGTTGTTATATTCGTTATGCGTCATCTCATAATGAAAATCAGCAACACGCCATCTCACACTTTCTGCTTTAGATCGTGCGGTGACCTGCTGCCTTCATTCAGGCGTACTGAACCCTACAACTCCATTTAATAATTAAAAGGTAACGATATGGAAGGCCAGGAACTCCAACGCAAGCTCGGCTTTTGGGCCGTGCTGGCCATTTCCGTCGGAACGACCGTCGGTTCCGGTATTTTCGTTTCGGTTGGTGAAGTAGCAAAGGCAGCAGGCTCGCCGTGGCTCACGGTGCTGGCTTTCGTGATTGGCGGACTGATTGTTATTCCGCAGATGTGCGTCTATGCGGAGCTGTCTACCGCGTATCCCGAAAACGGCGCGGACTATGTGTATCTGAAAAACGCGGGCAGCCGTCCGCTGGCATTTCTCTCCGGCTGGGCCAGCTTCTGGGCAAATGACGCGCCGTCGCTCTCTATCATGGCGCTGGCGATTGTCGGTAATATGGCCTTTCTGATACCGATCGACCCGTTCACCGGGAAACTCATTGCCACCGGTCTGATTCTGGCGTTTATGCTGCTGCATCTGCGTTCGGTTGAAGGCGGCGCGACCTTTCAGACGCTGATCACCATCGCTAAAATCATTCCGTTTGCCATTGTCATCGGCATCGGCGTGTTCTGGTTAAAAGGGGATAATTTTAACGCACCGGCCACTGCAACCTCCGGTACGACGGCAGGAATAATGGCGCTGCTGGCCGGGATTTCCGCTACCAGCTGGTCCTATACCGGCATGGCCTCTATTTGCTATATGACCGGAGAGATCAAAAACCCCGGCAAAACCATGCCGCGTGCGCTGATCGGTTCCTGTTTACTGGTATTAGTGCTCTATTCGTTGCTGGCGCTGGTGATCACCGGGCTGATGCCATTCGATAAACTTGCCGTCTCGGCAACGCCAATTTCCGACGCACTCACGTATATTCCGGCGCTCGGCAGCGTGGCGGGAGTCTTTGTCGCCATTACTGCCATCATCGTGATCCTTGGCTCACTTTCCAGCTGTGTGATGTATCAGCCGCGTCTCGAATATGCGATGGCGAAAGATAACCTGTTTTTCAAAAGCTTCGGGCATGTACATCCAAAATACAACACGCCGGATGTCTCTATTATCCTGCAGTGCGCCCTCGGCATCTTCTTTATTTTTGTCTCTGACCTGACCAGCCTGCTGGGCTATTTCACGCTGGTGATGTGCTTCAAAAACACCCTGACCTTCGGCTCGATTATCTGGTGTCGCAAACGTGAAGACTATAAACCACTGTGGCGCACACCGGCGTTCGGCCTGATGACCTTTGCCGCTATCGCCTCAAGCTTAATTCTTGTTGCCTCCACCTTTGTGTGGGCGCCAATTCCGGGGCTGATTTGCGCCCTGATTGTTATCGCCACCGGCCTGCCCGCTTACGCCTTCTGGGAAAAGCGCAACCGCCGTCTGGCTCACGTTTCTTAACCCTGTCTGGAGAGTTGTTGCATGCTGAATATTGATAAAAACACGGTGGATTTCCTGGTAACTGAAAACATGGTCAGCGAAGTGGAGAAGGTTCTTGAGAAAGACGTTCCCCGCGTGCATGCCCTTGTTGATGAAATGATCAAACGTGGCGTCGATCGCATCTACTTTGTCGCCTGCGGCTCCCCGCTGAATGCTGCGCAGACGGCAAAGCATCTGGCTGATCGTTTCTCCGGCCTTCAGGTTTATGCGCTTTCCGGCTGGGAATTTTGCGATAACACCCCCCACCGGCTGGATCAGCGCTGCGCGGTAATAGGCGTCTCTGATTACGGCAAAACCGAAGAGGTGATTAAGGCACTGGAGCTGGGTGCGGCTTGCGGCGCACTGACCGCTGCCTTTACCAAACGCCCGGACAGCCCTATCAATCAGGCTGCGCAGCATGTGGTGGCGTATGAAGCAGACTGCATCTGGGAAATTCATCTGCTGCTGTGTTACAGCGTGGTGCTGGAGATGATTACGCGCCTCGCGCCGCACACCGAAATCGGCAAAATTAAAAACGATCTGCATAAGCTTCCGCAGGCGCTCGGGCATCTGGTGCGTACCTGGGAAGAAAAAGGGCGTCAACTTGGTGAGCAGGCCTCACAGTGGCCGATGATCTATACCGTTGCCGCCGGTCCGCTGCGTCCGCTGAGTTACAAAGAGGGGATTGTTACGCTGATGGAGTTTACCTGGACACATGGATCGGTGATTGAGAGCGGCGAGTTCCGCCATGGCCCGCTGGAAATCGTAGAGCCGGGCGTGCCCTTTCTGTTCCTGCTGGGCAATGACGAAAGCCGTCATACCACCGAGCGCGCTATCCGTTTCGTACGCGAGCGTACCGATAACGTTATCGTGATCGACTATGCCGAGATCGCTCAGGGACTGCACCCGTGGCTCGCCCCATTCCTGATGTTTGTCCCGATGGAGTGGCTCTGTTACTACCTCTCCATCCACAAAGACCATAACCCGGACGATCGCCGTTACTATGGCGGGATCGTCGAGTATTAATTTCCCCGCCCGGTCTCCATGCAGGCCGGGCATCACAGCAAGGACATACGAATGAAAACGGGTATGTTTACCTGCGGACATCAGCATTCATTGCTGGCGCGCGCGTGCGGCTGTCACAGGAGGGTCAATGAAACGGCTGGCAACGGTAGGTGATAATTGCGTGGATATTTATCCCGGGCTGGGTAAAGCGTTTTCTGGTGGCAACGCTGTTAACGTGGCGGTTTACAGCACGCGTTACGGGATGCAGCCCGCCTGCGTCAGTTGGGTGGGTGAAGATGATTATGGTGCCATGCTGCGCCGCGATCTTGCGCAACATGGCGTGGATATTTCCCGGCTGCGTGTGATGCCCGGTCTGACAGCGCAGACGCAGGTGGAACTGCGCGATAACGATCGCATTCTCGGTGACTATACCGAAGGCGTGATGGCAGATTTCAGCGTGGGTGAGCAGGAACTGGCGTGGCTAATGGAGTTTGACATTATTCACTCCGCCATTTGGGGTCATGCTGAGTCCGCTTTTCCCGCACTGAAGGCGGCGGGAAAAATCCTGTCGTTTGATTTTGCAGATAAATGGGAAAGCCCGTTATGGCACACGCTGCCAGAACATCTTGATTATGTTTTTGCCTCAGCAAATACTGATAATGCGTGGCTGCGCGACCGGCTACAAACCGTGGTGCAGTGTGGCGCAGGGGTGGCGATCGCCACGCTGGGTGAAAACGGCAGCCTGGCGTGGGACGGCATACAGTTCTGGAAGATGCCGCCGCAGCGCGTCAGCGTAGTAGATACCATGGGGGCAGGGGATTCATACATCGCCGGGTTCCTGTGCGCTATCGCTAACGACCTGCCGCTGCAGGGTGCGATGAAACAGGGTACCCGGTGCGCTGCGCGTACTATTGGCTATCATGGTGCCTGGTGAGGGTCAGCGCTGGCGTGACATTACCCATGCCAGCGCCTGTTACTCATCCGAAAAGGCCCATATAATCAACCCTACTCCTCTTACAACTTCAGGGTCGATTCATGTCAGCTACGGAGCGCTACTCACATCAACTCCTCTACGCCACCGTGCGCCAGCGCCTGCTTGATAATATTGCGCAGGGAGTTTACCAGGCTGGCCAGCAGATCCCGACTGAAAGCGAGTTATGCACGCTCTATAACGTTAGCCGCATCACTATCCGCAAAGCAATCAGCGATCTGGTCAATGACGGTGTGCTGCAGCGCTGGCAGGGCAAGGGCACTTTTGTGCAAAGTAAAAAGGTTGAAAATGCGCTGCTGACGGTAAGCGGCTTTACTGATTTTGGCGTTTCCCAGGGTAAACCGACCCGGGAAGAGGTCATCGAACAGGAGTGCATGAACGCCGATCCATTTTGTGAAAGGCTGAATATTCCCGGTAGCAGCGACATTTTTCGCCTGATGCGGGTCATGTATCTTGATGATGAGCCGCTGTTTATCGATATTTCCTGGATTCCGCTCTCCCGTTACCCGGCATTTGACACCATTTATACCGCAGGCGCCTCTACTTATAAGCTGTTTCAGGAAAAATTCGACACTCGCGTGGTGAGTGATAAGAAGACCATAGATATTTTTATGGCCACTAAAGCCGAGGCCCAGAGGCTGAAATGTGAACTGGGCGAGCCGCTGTTTCGCATCAGTAAAATCGCTTTCGATCAAAACGCGAAACCAGTGCACTATTCGGAACTGTTTTGCCGCGCTAACCGCGTTAGCCTGACTATCGATAACCAGCGTCAGAAATAAAAAAGAGGGCCAGGGCCCTCTTAATGTTTCTCTGCCAGGCAAATTTTTAACGCGGGATACGCTTTGTGCACATTTGCCGATCGCGCCCGGTCAGCGCCGGATTACTGCATTCATCAATTCATTGCAGTAATCATGAGCGCTATGTTACGCCCGCCTGTCTAACGCAATGATCTGTTCTGCTATTGCCGGTAAATCGGGACCAGAAATATCAGGCTGTTCACCCAGCAACAGCGGTGCGTTACCGGGGCGGGTGATCAGCGCGCCTTTCCAGCCACAGGCCATGGCGCCGATAATATCCCAGGCGTGCGTGGCTATCATCCTGAGCGCAGCAGGTGGCCGATCCAGCGCCTCACTGACGCTCCGATAAGCGGCAGCGGCAGGTTTAAAACAGCCGCTCTGCTCAACGGAGAACTGCTGTGAAAAAAACGACGCCAGTCCGGATTGCGCCAGCACCTTTTTGCCGGCGTCTGCCGATGAGTTCGTAAACGTCACCATCTCAAAACCCGCAGCCTGCAGTTTTTTCAGCGCGGGCAGCGCATCAGGATGAGCAGGTAACACCGCCATTTCTTGCTGAAAACGCGTTATCTGTGATGAATCAAGCGCAATCCCGCGGATCGTCGCCACCATCTTTAATACGGCAACGGCCAGTTCACCAAACGGCACATAGCGACCGCTTAACGTGAGCGTCTGGGAATACAGGATCTGTTCCGCAAACCACTGACGCATCACCTGCGCATCGCCAAAGGTATCCAGAAAAAAAGTATCCAGATAGGTCAGATCGAGCAGCGTTTCGTTAACATCAAATACCAGCAGGGTAGCCTCTTTCATTATTATCTGTGCACCTTTTTTCATAAAACGTATTACTGCAGAGCATAACGCGCGGGCTGCCAGAGGCGCACCCCGCGCGGGTATCACTCAATAACCCAGACGCTGACGCTGCCGCCGTTACAGGTGAACACCGCTTCACCCTGTTCGTTGGTGGTAATCGTCTCATCGCGATTGCCGAGAAAATCGCGCCAGTTTTTACCGGCGTAGTTTTCTCCCAGCGTCAGCGTTTTTTCTCCGCTGTCGCCGTTAGACATCACTACCACGCAGCCTGGCTCATCTTCAGTCCCGCTGCGGCTGAAAGCGATGCAGTTGGGATGATCAAACCACAGCGTCTGTACCCCGTGAGCAAAGCGCTGGCGCGCAATCATCAGCTGATCGAGCTTATCGATTACGGGCATTTCAACTTTATGCGTTTCACCATCGCTGCCGGTATCTTCATAGCTGGCACCATAAAGATCCGGGTAGAACACGCAAGGCACACCATTTTCACGCAGCAAAATCAGCGCATAGGCGAGCGGCTTGAACCAGGCTTCCACCGGCGCTTCAAGTGCCTGCAGCGGCTGAGTATCATGGTTAGCAACAATAGTGACGGCGTGGAACGGATCGGCTTCTACCAGCGTACCGGAGAAGATCTGGCTCATGTCGTAGCTGCTGCCCTGCTTAGAGGCTTCGTGAAATTTCATGTGCAGTGGGGCATCAAACAGCAGCGTTTTACCCTCAACCTGATTGATATACTGCTGCAGTTTATCCAGCTCAAATGACCAGTACTCCGCCACGATAAACAGCGGCTTCTCAGAGACCTCCTGCACATGGTCAATCCACTCTTTGTAGAACCAGGCCGGGATATGTTTAACCGCATCCAGGCGGAATCCGTCACACTGGGTGGTTTCCAGCATCCAGCGCGCCCAGTACTTGATCTCTTCCGTCGCCGAGCGGTTGCGGAAATCGATATTGGAGCCCATCAGGTAATCAAAATTGCCCAGTTCATTATCAACCTGGTCGTTCCAGCCCTCGCCGGTGTAGTCATTCACAATCTTGAACACACCATCTTCATCAGGGTTTTCGATATGATCGACACCGCTGAAGCACTTATAGTCCCAGACAAACTTTGAATACTGTCCGGCACGGACCGGGAAGGTGTAGCGGGTCCAGGCTTCGCACTCCACTACCTCTTCATGAATCTGTGAACGATCCTGCTCGTCGACGCGGTTAACCAGAATGCGCTCTTTCTCATCCGCGCCCATTTTGTGATTAACCACCACATCCATCAGTACTGCAATCTGCTGCTGCTGCAGCGCGGAAATCGCCGTATGCAGCTGCGCTTTGTCACCATATTTCGTGGCAACAGTGCCTTTCTGATCAAATTCGCCCAGGTCAAACAGATCGTAAGTGTCATAGCCGACTGAACTGCCGCCGGAGGCGCCTTTATAGGCCGGTGGCAGCCAGATCATATTGATACCCGATTCGCTCATATGCGCTGCACGTTCGGCCAGCTCAGGCCAGAGCTGGCCACCTTCAGGGTAATACCAGTGAAATGCCTGTAACAGGGTTGGATTTTTCATCGCCGGGCTCCGTTTATAGTCAAAAGAATTATGGAGCGGGAATGGAAAAGCGCGCGACTATTCAGCGGTCACCGCACTTTTTGCTGTTGCGACAGCAGGACCGGCATGGGATGTGCATTACTCCTAAAAGCAGGTGTGCCACTTTGCAACCGCGTTTTTTTATTTATGCTGATTCTCCCTGATGCCTGCTACTGACTTACGCGGAGCGTACATGATCCGATACCTTTCCTCCTGCTCACTGATTCTTTTCAGCTCTTTTTGCCTGATGCAAAGTGCGCATGCGGATACGTCCCGAACGCCGCTGATTGCCGGCTACGGTAAACTCTATGACACGCCTGATGCGGCTTTTCAGCCTGACAGCACGCAGCGCTACAAACTGGTTTTCAAGGTGAGTGAGGCAGCGAGCAACGCCGCGGATATCAATCCCGGCCTGAATGAAGTGGCGCGCGTTATCAATCTTTATGGCCGTTCCGGCGTGCCGCTCAGTCAGATTGACGCCGTAGTAGCCGTTAATGGCGGCGCCACGCCCGCTATGCTGGATGAGCAGCACTACCACAAGCTATTCGGTGCGGCCAACCCGAATCTGCAGCTGATAAAAGCCCTGAATGATGCAGGCGTTAAAGTAACACTGTGCAGCCAGGCGCTGGCCTGGCATCATTACGATCCTCACTGGGTCGCGGCACCCGTTATCACTACCCCCTCAGCGCTGACCACGATGACCGTGCTGCAGAACCAGGGTTATGCATTGCTGGATACGCAGGGAGGGAGACAGGATAAATAACATCTGCTGATTGATTGTTTTAGGTGAGCGATGCGCGGGAAGAGCAGACTGAATAACACGGCTATCGTGTGCCTTAAAAGCCGGCCTGAGGGGTCACGACCTCTACCCGCTCAAACTCTTCAGCCACCAGCTCCATACGCTCATCAAAAACGCCGCTGCTTTCAAAAAAGCGCTGGTGCTCCTGACGCCAGTAGCGGAGGCTCAGATCGCCTTCACCCTCTTTACGGGCAAACGCTTCGGTGACATCGCAGAAGCGTATCAGCTGCAGACTGACGATGCGAACCACGCAGACCGGTTGATTGTGGCCGTCCAGGACAATGCTGTAGCTGCCGACAGTCGGCGCTTCAGCATCGTTCTGAAAAGCAGCCAGCGAACCGCAGGTGGCGGTTTTCCTGCCCTCTGTAATCAGTTTCGCCAGGGTATCCGCCAGGGCAGGTGAATCACCAAACGCCCGGCTCAGCGCCTGCGGGTATTTCGCTTTAAGTGCATTTATCTCAGTCATATTGATTCCTTTCAGGTATCCGGAGTGACAGGCAGAGTGCGTTCTTTCCGTTACAAATTTTTATCATTGTGATCCCGCAAAAATACCGCCAGCACATCTTTCGGCGGCGTGACGCCGCACGCTGATAAAAGCCAGCCGACCGCACCGCGGTGGTAGGTGCCGTGAAACAGCATATGGTTGATCATCTCTTCAGCCTGCATTTCTCCGGCACCACCATCTACAAAACGAAAGCGGATCACTTTAGCGCGATCGGTTTCGTTTAGCGTAGCGACATGCTTCAGGTACCAGCGGGTGGTCTCCGACAGAGCATGCATCAGTTCTTCAACGGCAGGCGTTTCAGGGGTATTCAGTGCGGTGTAACCGTGCTGCTCACCGGTAAGGTTTGCTTTGAAGATAGCGTCCACAACATAGACGTGGTTCATCAGACGCAACGCCAGATGACGTTTTTCTGCAAACTGTGCGGCATCAATGTGGGAAATCGCCTGCAGGGTGGCGGCGTCTATCCACAATTTATAACGGAGAAGGGTGGTCAGGGTGCTGCTCATGGTTTCATCCTGAAAAAAGGCAGAGTCTCATCATAGCATCAAAAAAAAACACCAGAGCAATAAAAAAGAGGAGCCAGGCTCCTCTTTTGTCATGCAGTCACGTTAACGCACGATGTGCAGGAAGTGCAGGTGCTTCTCATACTGGTCGAGAATATCGTTGATGATCTGCTCCTGATTCCAGCCCATTACGTCATAATCCTGGCCGCCCTCTTTAAGGTAGACGACTGCACGGTAATACTTCTGCTCCTCCGCTTTGTCACTTCCTGACATCCCTGCCAGCGCAAAGGCGGGCTGCAGGTAGGGACGCGCGCGGACTTCGTAAACGAAGTTAAGCTCCTGTCCCAGATCCACCTCAAACCGCACACGATCGTCTTCATCGGCACGGGTATGCGACGGGGTGTTTTGCTTTGCCAGCTCCTGCTCTACCATCTCCATCGCCGGATAGATGACTTCCGTCATAAAGCGCTTCACCTGCGAGCGTTTTGGAAAGTAGGCAATGTTACGTAAACGGCGCTGCCACGGAATCGGGTTGCGCGCAGCCGTGGGCGCGATAGTCGCAATCTGCTTACTGTCGCGCTTCCAGGCATCAATACGAAGCGCTTTAAGCAAGCCATACATCGACATTAACAGGATGATGGCAAACGGCAGGGCGCTGGCGATAGTCACAACCTGCAGCGCTTTCATGCCGCCGGCCAGCAGTAAAGTAATGGCCACGACCCCCATCAGCGCGGACCAGAAAATACGCTGCCAGACTGGCGTTTGATCCGTGCCCCCTGAAGCGAGCGTATCCACCACCATCGCTCCGGAGTCCGCTGACGTGACAAAGAACACCACTACCATGGCGACGGCAATACAGGAGAGAGCAAAGCTGAAGGGAAAATGCTCCAGAAAATTAAACAGCGCGAGCGTTTGATCGCTCATCACTGTCTGCGCCAGATCGGCGGCGCCCTGCTGCATGATCATCCAGATGGCGCTGTTGCCAAAGAAGGTCATCCAGAGCAGCGTAAAGCCCGCCGGCACAAACAGCACGCCGGTGACAAATTCACGGATGGTACGACCGCGCGATACGCGGGCAATGAACATGCCGACAAACGGTGACCACGCCAGCCACCAGCCCCAGTAGAACAGCGTCCAGCCGCCGAGCCACTTACTCGATTTGGGTTCATAGGCGTAGAGATTAAAGGTTTTGGTGACCAGCTCTGAGAGGTAGCCGCCGGTATTCTCCACAAAGGATTTCAACAGCAGCACCGTCGGACCCAGCGTACCGACCAGAATCAGCAGCAGCACCGCAAGGCCAAGATTAATTTCCGATAAAATCCGGATACCTTTATCCAGTCCGGAGACAACGGAAAGGGTTGCCAGTGCGGTGATGACCACTATCAGGATCACCTGCATCGTGGCGCTGACCGGCAGGCCAAACAAGTGATTAAGACCGGCGTTAACCTGCAGTACGCCGTAACCCAGCGAGGTGGCCACGCCCAGTACGGTACCAATCACCGCAAAAATATCCACGGCGTGGCCCATCCAGCCGTAGATACGGTCGCCAATAATCGGATAGAGCGCTGAGCGCAGCGTTAAAGGCAGTCCGTGACGATAGCTGAAAAAGGCCAGAATCAGCGCCACAATCGCATAAATCGACCAGGCGTGCAGCCCCCAGTGAAAGAACGTGATACGCAACGCTTCCCGCGCCGCGTTTACGGTTTCCGGCTCGCCTGATGGCGGCGCCATATAGTGCATCACGGGTTCTGCCACGCCGAAAAACATTAGCCCAATGCCCATGCCGGCGGAAAACAGCATGGCAAACCAGGAGTGATAACTGAAATCAGGTTCTGCGTGATCGGGCCCGAGTTTAATATCGCCGTAGCGCGACACCCCCAGGTAGATTACGGTCAGCAAAATCAGGGCAACAGCGAGAATATAAAACCAGCTGGCATTGGCAAACAGCGACGTCTGCAGTGCAGTAAGCTGGGTATCCGCCTGTTCAGGGAATAGCGCGGCGAAGGCTACCAGAATAAAAATAAGGGCAGCAGACGTGAAGAATACCGGTGGATTGATATGGCTTCGCTTCTTTTGGATATCCGTTTCTGATGTTGGCATAAGTATCCTGCATAACGTGAATGAAGACCAAATGTAACAATCAGTATGGAAGAGTAAAAGCGATACGCCAGCAGGTGTTTAAAAACCAGGCTAATTACGCGAAATTATTTCCAGGAGTGACCAGCGGGCTACCTGCTCCACGGCTACTTTGTCTGCTTCACAGGTCATCGCCGCGTTTGCGCGTGACAGGGCGAGCCTGGAATGGCGCTGAGCATCAGCGGCGTAACGGTGCGGTGCAATCTGTGCCAGCGCCTGAAGCGCCTTCTGCAGACGAATATGTACCTCAGCCAGTGCAGCACCATCGCGCCCTATAGCACTGAAAATATCATCAAACATATCGCTGATCCGGGCGGGCTCAATAAATATGCGCGGCCAGGTCACCTCATCAGAAGCCGCAGGGACAGGGTGACCAAACAATCTGACAGCACGGCCAATGATATCTATGGCCGTGCCCGGATCGTTGACGGCAGGCGAAAGTGCACGCGAGGCGATTTCTGCGAGCACACAGAGGCCAAAACGGGGATCCTGCTCATAAGAACGCTGTTCACCAACGGTAAATGCACGCTGCAGATGGTCCTGATCTTCTTCGGACATCGGTTGTGTGCACCACAGCAGGGGCGAGCGCGGATGCACAAAGCTGCCGGGCTGGGCAGCCAGATAAAGATGCACCTGCTGCGCGTCTGCCCAGTCGTTTAGCCGTTGCAAATCGATATGCTGCAGGTAACCAATCGCCTCGGGTAAAAGCGGGTGCGGTGTGGCCGCAGCGGGCAACTCACCCTGCCAGGCCGATCCGCCCATACAGGGATCCTGTAAGCGTTCAGTCAGCGCCGCGCGGGTTGCCTGCTCAACACGCTGAGGCGTTTCGCCGAGGCTGCCAAAATTAGCGAGATGCTGGATCCAGCGAAGCAGGGTGATCACAATCATGGCGATCACCAGCAGCGTTACAAAGAACAGCACAACCCGCCCCTGTGTGCCGTATGCGCCCATCCCCAGCGCAATGATCCCTACCAGGCTGTAGAGAAACGAGCCAATGAACGTCGCCAGCACATTCTGCGTGGTGCGATCCTCCAGCAGCAGACTGGTGGCGCGGGGCGTTACGCTGCTGCTCGCAGAGTTATAGGCTGAGACCATAATATTCAGCGAAAACGTCGTAACGGCCAGCATACTGGAGGCGAGGATAGCCAGGATTTCATCCACGGCTTCACTGCCGATGAGACCGGATACGGAAGCAGGAATAAACGGTTTCACCGCGATAGCCACCAGCGCGGTGATCACCGCCAGTACGGCAAACAGCGAGCTGCGAAACCAGAGCTGTTTTGTCAGCCGGCGCAGTAACCATTGTGTTTTCGACATCGTCTTCCCTGTAATCAGACTGGTTAACTGCGGCTCAGCAGCAGGCGTATGCCGGCAAGCGAAAGTATATCCCCAGCACGGCGTCGGGCATGCGCTGAACGCGCTGATAAAGAGCAGCCATCATGGGCGCGGAGAACAGCAGCGCAAGGCTGCAGAACACCGCAACACAGATTGCTGCGCAGCCACCCATTATGTTGGGCAGCACCCCGGCATCAGCACCGGGCGTCAGCGTCACGGATATAATGGACACCCAGGTAAGAATAGCCCTGGGATTTAATATGTGCATGAGCACACCCTGCCGGAACCGTTTACCGTCGCGCACAACAGGCTGCGGATGTGTGTCCGCGCGCTTTTCTGCCGGCCGCTGCGCATTGCGGTACCCATAATCGCCATATTGCCGCGGCCCGGACTTGCTGTGGCCACGAAACAGGTGATAAAGACGAGTAACAGTTCGCTAACGTGAGGCATTCAGCGATCATCCATGCCTGAGTTGAGAGAAACGAGATATTGAGCTGCCGTGACGGTGGCCTGACGGCGCGTTTCAATAAACGTCGCCATCTGTGTCGTGGCCTGCGCTAACAGCTCAGCCGGTGCGGTACCCGGCGATCCACTGTTAAAGGGCGGTTGGGGGTCATACTCCATCTGCAGCTGAATCATCTGCGCCACCGCTTCACCCTGCAGGTCAGCTACCACTGTCAGCGCGAAGTCGATGCCTGAAGTCACGCCTGCGCCGGTGATGCGGTTCCGGTCGCGTACCACGCGCGCGCTGACCGGCTCAGCACCCAGCAGTGACAGCTGATCCAGCGATGCCCAGTGAGATGTGGCCCGGTAACCTTTGAGCAGACCCGCCGCCCCCAGCACCAGCGAGCCGGTACAAACTGACGTCACGAGTGAGGCCCGCTCGCTCTTTTCACGAATAAACGCCAGTACAGCGCTGTCCGTCATCAGGGCAATTTGTCCCGGACCGCCCGGCACACAGATCACATTCAGCGACGGACAGTCGTCGAAAGTGGTGGTGGGCAACATCGCTAATCCCCGATCTGAAATCACCGGATCCAGCGTTTTCCAGACAAGATGCACCCGGGTGTGTGGCGCGCGGGCAAAGACCTCAAAGGGTCCGGTGAGATCCAGCTGGGTGACGCCCGGAAACAGCAGTAATCCTACAGAAAGTTCAGACCCGTGCATGACAGCATCCTTTCAGGTGTGCGATAAAACACCATAGCGAATATACACGCAGCGTGTATAGCTCCCCGGCAGTCCAGAGAAGGAAATAACAGGCAATGAAAACCATTGGTATTCTGGGCGGAATGTCTGCTGCCTCAACGCAAACCTACTATCGTCAGCTATGCGAGCTGACGCGTCAGCGGCTGGGGGGACTGCATTCGCCGGAGCTGCTGATCCGCTCGCTCGACTTTGCACGCATTGAGCAGCTGCAGGCCAGCGGTCAGTGGGCGGCTGCCGGTGAGATCCTGAACAGAGAGGCGCATGCGCTGGCTCGTGGTGCAGATTTTATTGTGCTGGCCACGAATACCATGCATAAACTGGCTGAAACCATGATGAAAGACGTTGCTGTTCCGCTGCTGCATATCGCCGATGCGACTGCAGAGCGTATTGTGGCGTCGGGACTGCGCGCGCCGGGCCTGATCGCTACCGCATTCACCATGGAGCAGCAGTTCTACCGTCAGCGGCTGGAAACGGCCGGGCTACAGCCACTTATCCCGGCTAACGACGATCGTGCCAGGGTACACCAGATTATTTATGATGAGCTGTGCAAAGATATCACCACAGCAGCCAGCCGCGAGGCGTTTGTGCAGGTGGCAGAGCGGCTGGTAGCGCAGGGCGCGGACTGCATGATCCTTGGCTGCACTGAGGTCGGCATGTTGCTCAATCAGGGCAATGTCTCTGTGCCGGTGTTTGACACCACGCTGATCCACTGTGAAGCAGCGCTGGCGTTAGCGCTGACACCCTGACGCCGGCTGCAGCACCAGCCGGATAAACGCGGTGATATCCGTCATCGCCTGCTGATGTTTCTCTGCTGAAGGGCTGATACTCAGCACCTCAGCGTAACCATTGAGCATGGCGCTAAGCTGACGGGTAACCTGACCTGTATCGGCAGTGTGAAAGTGCTGCTGATCCACTCCCTGCTGAATCATCCCGCCAATCAGTGCGCTCCAGCTGGCTATGTTCTTTTCAGCGAGGGCGGCCCATGCGTCATTGTTCGCTGCCATCTGCCAGAGAGAATCATAAAGCTTCCACGTTGCATCCACACTATCCGGCAGGTAGATCCCGGCCAGCCGCCGCAGCTGCTGCTCTGGTGCCAGCCCTTCAGCCTCGCGCGTAAACTGTGCGATCTCCTGCGCCATAAAGCGCTCAAGCGCAGCCAGTGAGAGCGCCTGCCAGTTACTGAAGTAGTGATAGATATGGCTGCGCGACAGGCCAAGTTGCTCGGTAACGTCACGGGTCGTTACCCCGGCAATGCCTTTTTCGATAAACAGCGCCACAGCGGTATCAAGAATACGGTGCTTTAATTCGTCGGTATTTTTCTTCATCTGCGCTTTTGCATTCCGGTCACAACACAGGGCGCATGGTAGCAGATATACCGGTGATTGCCGCGTTTAACCATTGGTGTGGTCTATATCAGCAATTGCTGAAGATTGTTCCGGGCAGGCCGATAACCGTGGTCCGCTTCTGCACAGTTCAGCGTGCAGCGGCGGCAACGCACTGATGAGTTCTGATTGCGAACGGACCCTGCTTTTAGCCCTCTTTTAACCACACCAGGCTGCGCAGCTTTAATGCGCGATAGCTTACAGCAGGAAAAATAAGAATATGTCTTTAATGAAGACGATGTTTAGCCGCGCCCGTTTTACCGCACGATCTCAGCCTGCAGATGGTATCTATCATTGCCAGAATCTGCCTGCCTCGCCGGGCGATATTGGTCTTTCCTCGCGTGCGGCTGGCATTTTACTGACCTTTGTGCCGCCGGAGGCGGATTTTTATCGTGTCAGTCAGGCCTGGCAGCGTTTCAACTCGGCTGCGTTAACGGTCATTACGCTTTCATCCAACGGGGCGCTAAGCGCCAGCGGTAAACAAAGCACCTACTGTGACGGTAACGGGCAGGAAGGCAGCTGGCTCTGGCTGCCTGACTCACTGGTCGCGGAGCATGAAACCCATATCATCGATTTGCATCTGAAGGATACCCACAGCGTCACCGAGCGTATCAGTGCCATTCAACGCGATCTGGCCGCGCTCCAGCTGCGTATGCCGCTCTCTGCCGATCGCACGTTTGCGATGATCTACTGCGACGGCTTATCTGCGTCAGAAGGCTTTTTTATGCAGGCCTGGTATAACAGCGGTCGCTTTCCCTGCCTGGCCATTGGCGGCTCAGCAGGCGGGCGTACAAGCTTTGACGGTACGTGGATAGGGGCAGGCGGGCAGGTGCTGCAGGGCAAGGCGGTGGTAGTGTTCTGCCGCATGGCGGCCGGTAAATCATTTGCGCCGTTCAAAAGCCAGAATTTTACGCCGCTGGAAAAGAGCTGGCTGATTGCGGAAGCCGATCCGCTGACGCGTACCGTGACCTCTGTCTTTACCGCTCAGGGCAAGCAGCAGCCGTTCACCGCCGCGCTGGCAGACCAGCTCGGCTGCAGTGAACAGCAGCTGAGTCAGCGTCTGCAAGGTCTGACGTTTGCCGTTAAAGCAGGAAACGAATATTTCATACGCTCGGTCGCAAAAATCGAGGCCGGGCGCGTACATTTTTTCTGCGACCTTGAATTTGGCGACCGCCTCTGGCTGATGCAGGAGCGCGACTTCAAAGCGGCGACGCTGCAGGACTGGGAAAAGTTTGTCTCACGCCACGGCAAGCCTGCTGCAGTCATGATGAATGACTGCATTCTGCGGCGTCAGGGAAACCTGAGTGCCCTGCAGAATGCACATTTCTTCAAAGGTATTCCGGCCGCCGGGTTTTCCAGCTTTGGTGAAATCCTTGGCGTGCCGATTAATCAGACGCTCTCGGCGCTGGTGTTTTTCAACCGCGACGTGAAAGCGATGGCGCAGTTTCCGGTAGAGTATGCGGGCTATGCGGCGCACTATGCCCAGCGCGCGCTGCGCCGCTGGGAAGCGCTTAACGGCATCCAGACCCGGGTACTGGGGTGCGTGGTGAGCTATCAGCAGGAGCTGACGCCTATTGTGCAGGCGCTGCCGGCGCTGGAAGCCGCCACACACAGCCAGAGTGAAACGCTGAACATGGCAGAGAACAGCATCCGTGCAATCAGCGCTATCGCCAGCGAAAGTCAGCAGGCACAAAGTCAGCTTGGTGAGGGTCTGGACGATCTGGAGCGGATCTCCGATGGCATCAATGTCATCACGCACGGTATCAGTAACATCGCGTTTCAGACTAATATCCTGGCGCTGAATGCCGCCGTTGAGGCCGCACGCGCGGGCGAAGCGGGACGCGGCTTTGCCGTGGTCGCAGGCGAGGTCCGCCGGCTGGCGCATTCGTCAAAAGAGCAGGCGGAAGCCACCGCCAGCAATATCAGCGACGCTGTCGGTACCATTTCCCGCATCCGCAGCGTGGCCAGCCATACGGTTCAGACTGCCAGCGACATGGCCGATCGCAGTCTGCACGCGGCGGATGCCATCGCGGCCATGAGCCAGCAGACGCGCAGTGAACGGGCTGACATTACACAGCAGCTACAAAACCTCCGTACGCTGACGGCCGGTATGGATGCCATGCAGGCTGCCGTTGATGAACTGAAAATACTGCAAAAGCTTTCGGCCGAACGTTAATCCCTTTACTCCGGGCGCACCCTCAGCTGCGCCCGTTTCCTGTTTCCGCTTTTCTGCAGATTGACTTTGAGCAGTTGCTCAAATAGACTCGCCTTGAGTTTGAGCAACCGCTCAAATATGCAATTACATCAGATGAACCTATGAAAATCCTTAGTGCAGCTTCCACTCAGCCGGCCCCGACAGGTGCAGCCGCCATGCTTAAAATGCTTGGCATGCGCCACAGCAAAAAACTCATCATCACGCTCGGCCTGGTGGTTGCGGAAAACGCGCTTTATCTGCTTTATCCCTTACTGGCGGGCTTTGCCGTCAACGCGATCCTGGCAGGCAATGCGCTGCACGCGGTGCTTTATGCCGTCATGGTTCTGGTAATGTGGCTGATTGGCGCGGCACGACGCAGCGTTGATACCCGCACTTTTGCCCGCATTTATGCTGAGATGGCCGTCCCGGTGATCCTCGCTCAGCGGCGTGAAAATAACCGCGCTTCAATGGTGGCTGCGCGAGTGACGCTGTCACGTGAATTTGTCGACTTTTTTGAGAAGCATCTGCCGGTGCTGATCACGTCAGTAGCATCCATTGCCGGCGCGGCAGGGATGCTGCTGCTGATTGAATTCTGGTCAGGCATGGCGTGTCTCGGCATTCTGCTGTTTTTTGCGCTGTTCCTGAAAGGGTTTACGCGTAAGAACGAGCAGCTGTTTCTGCGCCTGAACAACCGGCTGGAAAAAGAGGTTGATATGGTAAGCCACGCGCCCGCCTCACCGCTGGTACGGCACTATCGCGTACTGGCCCGGCTGCGGATCTGCCTCTCCGATCGGGAAGCCGTTGGCTATCTGGCCATCGGCAGCGTAGCCGCGCTGCTGTTTGGCAGCACCATTCTGGTCATGAGCCTGAGAGGCGGCGTGGAAGCGGGGCATGTGTACTCTGTCATGACCTATATGTGGATGTTTGCCATGAGCCTTGATGATGCGCCTCAGCTGCTGGAAAAATATTCCCAGCTCAGGGATATCGGGCGCCGGGTAAACAGCGGGAGCTGATCATTCTTCACTGACCAGGCTCAGCAGATGCAGCACGCTTCTGCTGGGGTGATTGCGCCGCCAGGCAAAGGCGATATCCGTAAACAGCGTATTGTTTACAATTTCGCAAAACCGCAGCTGCGGGTTATTGATACAGCACAGTGAGGCAGGTACCAGCGCGACGCCGCAGCCGGCCGCGACCATGCCCAGCGAAGCGGCGATCTGCGGGGCCTGCTGAAAGCGATCGGCGCATAAGCCGGCGCGCAGGCAGGTACTGACGATCAGCTCATAAAGGCTGGGTGCCACCTCGCGCGGAAACATAATCAGTGTCTCTTCCGCCAGCTGCGTCAGCGCCAGGCTTGCCTGCTGGCTCAGCGCATGCCCGGCCGGCAGCGCAATCATCATGCGTTCAGTCGCGATAACCCGCAGGTTAAACGCTTTGCTGCTTTCGCACGGCAGGCGGATAAACGCGGCATCCAGCAGTCCGTCACGCAGATCCTGCATCAGCAGCGCCATATTCTCTTCGCGGGTGATCAGCTCCATCGCCGGATAGCGCGCTCTGAAGCGACCAAGAAGCTCAAATACCGGCGAGCCAAAGGCTACGGAGCTGGCAAACCCCAGCGACATCTGACCGCTCATTCCCCGCGCCACGCCGCGCGCTTTTTCCAGCGCGTGATCCGCAAGCTGTACAACCTGCAGCGCATCAGGCAGGAAAGCGCGTCCCGCTTCTGTCAATTCAACGCCGCGCGTCAGGCGCTTCAGCAGTGGCGTCCCTATCTCATGCTCCAGACGCTGGATCTGCTGACTCAATGGCGGCTGAGAAATACCGAGCATCTCAGCCGCACGGGTAAAGTGCAGCGTCTCAGCGACGGCAACAAAATAACGCAGATGGCGCAGTTCCATATCAAAAACGTCTCAAAGCTGGCAGCTTTCGCTATTGGATTCTGTGAGCAGGCTGGCTCATCCTGATATTAACACGGCTTAACTATCAGTTTGCGAGGCAGTAAATGTATGATTTTGTATCGGGTTGTTCATGCGAAGAACAGCTAAAGACAACCGTTAATCAGCTGGCAGGGCAATCAGCAGAAAAAGTTATCTATCAGACCTCGCTGATGAGCGCACTGCTGCACGGCGTCTATGACGGTAAGACGACCGTTTCCCGGCTGCTGGAGAAGGGCGATTTTGGTCTCGGCACCTTTAATCAGCTTGATGGCGAGCTGGTCGCGTTTGATCGTCAGGTCTGGCAGCTGCGGGCTGACGGCAGTGCCCGTCCCGCCCGTCCGGAGCAGCAATCTCCCTTTGCCGTCATGACTTTTTTTACCCCGGAACATCAGCACCATTTCAGCGAAAAGAGCAGCCGTGAAGAGGTACACCGCGTTATCGACAGCGTGATTACTTCTGATAACCACTTCTGCGCGCTGCGTATCAGCGGTGACTTTGTCTCGGTGCAGACGCGCACCGTGCCCTGCCAGTGCCGTCCCTATCGGTCCATGCCTGACGTCTTGGGCAATCAGCCCACCTTTGATTTTCGTCAGCGCACAGGCGAACTGATTGGTTTCCGCACGCCGCAATATATGCAGGGCATCAATGTCGCGGGCTATCACGAACATTTTATTACCGATGACCGGCAGGGCGGCGGCCACATTCTCGATTATGTACTGGCGCAGGGCACGCTGACCTTTGGTGCAATCAGCAAGCTGGTGATCGACTTACCGCAGGATCGCGACTTCCTGCAGGCCAACCTGAACCCTGACAACCTGGATGAAGCTATCCGCTCCGTTGAGAGTTAATAACCGAGGTAATGATGAAAGAACATAAAACCCAAACGAGCTGGCGTAGCGGGGCAGATCTGGTGGTGGCGCAGCTGGAAACCCAGGGCGTAAAGCATGTGTTTGGCATTCCCGGTGCGAAAATCGATAAAGTATTCGATTCGCTGGTGGATTCGCGCATTGAACTGATCCCGGTGCGTCATGAGGCGAATGCCGCTTTTATGGCGGCAGCGGTTGGGCGGCTCACCGGTAACGCAGGCGTCGCACTGGTCACTTCCGGGCCAGGCTGTTCCAACCTGGTCACCGGCATGGCGACCGCCACCAGCGAGGGCGATCCGGTGGTAGCGATTGGCGGCGCGGTGAAACGATCGGACAGCGCAAAACAGGTTCACCAGAGCATGGATACGGTGTCGATGTTTCGGCCGGTCACTAAGTTTGCCGTCGAAGTCACCGACGCTTCCGCGCTGGCAGAATGTGTGTCTAACGCCTTCCGTCACGCGGAAAACGGGCGCGGCGGCGGCGCATTCCTCAGTCTGCCGCAGGATATCGTCGATCAGCCGGTGACCGGCAGCCTGCTGCAGCATAAGGCACGCGTCACGCTGGGCGCCGCGCCAGATACGCTGGTGGAGACGGTCAGCCGTGAAATAGCGCACGCAAAAAACCCGGTGATCCTGCTGGGACTGATGGCGAGCCAGCCGGAGAACAGTGCGGCCATCCATGAGCTGCTGAGCAGAAGTCATATTCCGGTGACCAGTACTTATCAGGCGGCGGGCGCGGTACGGCAGGAACATTTCCCGCGCTTTGCCGGCCGTATCGGTCTGTTTAATAACCAGGCGGGCGATCGTTTGCTGCAGCAGGCTGACCTGATCATCACTATCGGCTACAGCCCGGTGGAGTATGAGCCGGCGATGTGGAACCGCGGCAACGCAATCCTGGTGCATATCGATGTGCTGCCCGCCCAGACCGATAACCGCTATCTGCCCGATGCTGAGCTGGTGGGAGACATCGCGCAAACCGTGCGTAATATTGCGGCACGCATTGAGGCGCCGCTGCAGCTCAGCGCTGCGGCCGCGGCCATTCTTGATGACCGACAGCAGCAGCGGCAGCTGCTGACGCTGCAGGGTGCGAGCCTCGATCAGTTTGCGCTGCATCCGCTGCGGATCGTGCGTGCGATGCAGGACATTATCAATAGCGACGTCAGCCTGACGGTCGATATGGGCAGCTTTCATATCTGGATCGCCCGCTATCTCTACAGCTTCCGCGCGCGGCAAATCATGATCTCTAACGGGCAGCAGACCATGGGCGTTGCGCTGCCGTGGGCGATTGGGGCCTGGCTGGTTGACCCCTCCCGCAAAGTGGTATCGGTCTCCGGCGATGGCGGCTTTCTGCAATCCAGTATGGAGCTGGAGACGGCGGTGCGGCTCAACGCCAATATTCTGCATATCATCTGGGTGGATAATGCCTACAACATGGTAGCCATTCAGGAGGAGAAAAAATATCAGCGCGTCTCCGGGGTGAACTTTGGCCCGGTAGATTTCAAAGCTTATGCCGAAGCATTTGGCGCAGCCGGCTTCTCTGTTAACAGCGCAGCAGAGCTTGAAACGGTACTGCGCCGGGCAATGGACGTTAATGGTCCGGCGGTGGTCGCCATTCCGGTCGACTACAGCGATAACCCGCTGCTGATGGGTCAGCTGCACCTCAGCCAGTTGCTTTAATAACCTCAAAAAGGAGAACACGATGAAAACCAGAGTGGCATTTGTGACCGGTGCCGGTCAGGGGATTGGCGCAGCGATTGCGCGGCGGCTGGCACAGGATGGGTTTGCCGTAGCGGTCAGCGATTACAATGCGTACACCGCGCAGCAGGTGGCTGACCAGATCGTCAGCGCTGGCGGCAGGGCTATCGCGCTGCAGGCTGACGTGGCAAAGCGCGACCAGGTCTTTCGCGCTACAGAGGAGGCACGTCAGGCGCTTGGCGGATTTGATGTCATTGTGAATAACGCCGGAGTCGCTCCCTCCACGCCGATTGCGGAGATCACCGAAGAGATGGTGGATAAGGTTTATAACATCAATGTAAAAGGGGTGATCTGGGGCATTCAGGCGGCGGTCCAGGCCTTTGCGGCAGAAGGGCACGGCGGCAAAATTATTAACGCCTGTTCGCAGGCGGGACACACCGGTAATCCGGAGCTGGCGGTCTACAGCTCCAGCAAATTTGCCGTGCGCGGGCTGACCCAAACCGCCGCGCGCGACCTCGCACCGGCGGGCATTACGGTAAATGCATTCTGTCCGGGAATTGTTAAAACGCCAATGTGGGAAGCTATCGATCGGCAAATTTCCGCAGCGGCAGGCCAGCCGGAGGGATATGGCACACAGGAATTTGCAAAACGCATCACGCTGGGGCGCCTGTCAGAACCGGAAGATGTTGCCGCCTGCGTGGCGTTTCTGGCAGGCCCCGACTCCGATTATATGACCGGGCAGTCGCTGCTGATTGATGGCGGTATGGTGTTTAGTTAAGACCAGAGAGGCGTCGCGCCGTGCGTCATTGACGGCGCGGCGCTCCCTTCTATGCGCGGCTCGCTCAGCGACACTGTTCACGCAGCTTCCACAACAGCCACGCATCCAGCTCTGTATCGGCCATGGGCCGGGCGTAAAAGTACCCCTGCGCCTGATCGCAGCCATACTCCATCAGAGTATCCACTGTTTCCGCATTTTCGACCCCTTCAGCCAGTACCACATAGTCCAGCTCCTTCAGCATGCTGATAATGCTGCGGGCGATGATACGCGATGCCATATCTGAAGAGAGATCGCTGATCAGAGAGCGATCAAGCTTAATGACATCCAGCGGCATACGCCGCAGATAGCTGATGTTACTGTAGCCGGTGCCAAAATCATCCAGCGAAATACCAAAGCCACGCTGTTTCAGCCGCAACAGGCCGGCCATTGCCATCGGGCTTTCAATAATACGTTCGGTTTCCAGACACTCAATGCCCAGCAGCGAGGTAGGCAACCGGTGCCGCTGCATCTGCTCCTCCAGCACGGCGGCAAACTCCTCACGCGCAAAATCGTTGAGGCTGACGTTAACCGTAACGGGCAGCTGCGTACAGTGATTGCGCAGCCGTGCCATGCGCGTAATCGTCCGGTCGATGACCCACGTGGTCATCGCCTGCAGCAGCTCAGTCTGCTCTGCCAGGGGGACAAATGCCACCGGGGAGAGCTCGCCATGTACCGGATGACGCCAGCGGATCAGCGCCTCCAGACCAATCGGTGCACCGGTTTGCAGGCAAATTTTTGGCTGATAAACCAGATAGAGCCCGCCTTCGCTGCGCAGCGCGGCCGCGAACTCATGCATCAGCGTATAGTCGCGGCTGTGCTGCACTTCAGCCGACGCGCTGTATGCCACAGAAGGCAGATTACGCCCGATAGCCTCATGCAGCGCGCTGACCGCACGGCGCAGAATCTCACTGCCGGTAAAGCAGCCGGCGGTGAAATCTGCCTGACCGGTATGCGTAGTCAGCGCAACAGAAAGGCCTTCTCCCAGATCAGCACTTATTCCTTCCATTCGCCCGGCAATCCACTCTGCGCTCAGGCGGCTGCTGGTGCGGGTGAGCAGCGCAAAACGTCCGGTTGCTACCGTATAAAGCAGTTCGCCCAGCGACGGGCGCAGACGCAGCGGCAGCAGCGTGGCGACATCTTTCAGCAGGCTTTCCACTGGTCCGATTCCCATTGAACGTGCCAGCTCCCAGGCGCGCGGCATATCGACACACTCAATCAACACCAGACGCCGGGGGGTAGCATCGCCAGACGTGGCAAGATGCTGCAGATCGCGGATCAGCCGCTGCCGGTTTGGCAGACCGGTGACCGGATCGGTGAAGCCGGCTGCGTGCCACGCCTCAAGAAAGGAGATCACCAGGTTTGCCAGCAGCCGCAGTGTCTCCAGCTGCTCCGCGCCGAAAGGATGCGGCTCAGTATCAGTCACACAAAGGGTACCAAAGACAACACCTTCGCGATTTTTCAGTGGCACGCCGGCGTAAAAGCGGATCCACGGCGAACCGGTTACAAAGCGATGCGTAACAAACCGGGCATCAAGCCAGGTATCCGGTATGACCATCGGGCTGTCGTCATCAACCACGTAGCGGCAGAGTGACTCTTTGCGCGTGGTCTGTTTCAGCGTAAAATTGCGCGCCGCGCGGATATACTGATCACGCTCATCCAGCACTGAAACAAAACATCCGGGGATCTTCAGTACCTGGCTGGCCAGCCGGGCAAATTTACCCAGTACGTTGTCACGACACTCGTCCGGCTCGCGCAGCGCCTGCAGGGCACAGTGATAATGGCTCTCTTCATCAGCAGAATCGATCAGCATGACGCCTCCGCGCTGCCGGGTAGCAGCTGCTGAAAGGCGTCCGGACTCAGCGGTTCACCCAACGCATGCCCCTGAATCGTATCGCACTCTGCCTGGTTCACCTGTATACGCTGCGCGCTGTTCTCCACGCCCTCAGCCAGCACCTTCAGCTGCAGGCTTTTTCCCAGCGCTGCAAGCGCGCGGAACATCATGCGAACCCGACCACTCTCTGTCAGCTGTGCCGTCAGCGACTTATCCAGCTTTAGTCCGGTTACAAATTCATGCTGCAGCAAACTGATGGCGCCCAGCGCGCGCCCATAATGATCAATAATAAAGCTGGCGCCGGTTTGCCTGATCGCGGTTAAGCGTGCCGGCACTTCCTGAACCAGCGTCGTCAGCATTGACTCATCCACCTCCAGGTCAACAAAACTGGCGTCGCTGTCGGTGAGCTCCCGCAGCAGTTTGTCCAGCCGGATATCATCCAGCTGGCGGGGAAACAGATTGATGCTGACGCGCAGGCCCGGTAGCCGCTGTCGCCACAGGATGACCTGCTGCAGCGCACTGCGCAGCACCCATTCGCCCAGCGTGATGGAGAGCGAGCTTTTCATCAGCATGCCAATAAACGCCTCAGGCAGCAGCAGACCACGCGTCGGATGCCGCCAGCGTAGCAGCGCTTCGCAGCCGGTCAGCGCGTGGCTGACCGCATCAAACTGTGGCTGGTAAAAAAGCACAAACTGATGCTGTCGCACCGCCACCTCCAGCTCGCGCTCAAAGCAACGTCGCTGCTGCTCAGCCTCAAGGAATGAAGGCAAAAACTGCACGCTGCAGCCTTTACCGGCTGCTTTCGCCTGGTAGAGAGCAAGATCGGCGGCATACATCATTGCCGGGGCATCGCGACCATGCTGTGGCCAGGAGGCGATACCCAGGCTGGCACCCACCACCACCGGCGTGTCCTGATAGCTGAAAGGTCTTTGCACCGCTTCCACCAGCTGTTGAGCGGTCTGCTGCGCAGCCTGGCTATCTCCGGGAAGCAGGATCACGAACTCATCTCCGCCGAGACGGGCTGCCATAATTGCCTGCGTGCAGACCGTACGGATTTGTCCGGCGACATGGCACAGCAGCGCATCGCCAGCCGCGTGCCCCAGCATATCGTTGACCTCTTTAAATCCATCCAGATCGGCCATCAGCAGCGTGAAGGGAACGTCCGCCAGCGTCAGTTGCTCCAGCTGATCCATAAATGCACTGCGGCTGGCCAGCCGCGTGAGCATATCCAGGGAAGCGAGTTCGCACAGCCGTGCTTCACTCTCGTGACGATCGGTAACATCGCGAATAATCATGCCGACCAGACGTTCCTGATCTTCCTGCCAGCCGGAAAAAGAAACTTCTGCCGGGAACGCCTGGCCATTGCGCCGCCGGGCCCAGATTTGCACCCGGCGCGGCTGTGAGATGGCTGACCGATCGGCCATCATGCGCGCCAGCTCCTGGCGGTAGGCCGTCTGCGAGCGCTCGGAAACCAGATCGGCAACATATTCACCCAGCATCTCCTGCGCGCTATAGCCAAACAGGCGGGTCGCGGCCGGATTCCAGAATATGACGCCCTGCCGGATATCCGTGCAGATAATGGCGTCGGAAGAGGTTGAAGAGATCGCCTCCAGCCGCTGCTGACTGCTGTGACGCAGCAGCTCCAGACGATGCACCTCCATCTGGTCCATAACCAGTGACGCAATAGCGGCCAGATGCCGGCGATCGGTTGCGTTCAGCACGGCGCGCGGCTGTGTATCAATCAGGCAGACGGTGCCAATGCGGTGACCATTCGGGGTGGTGAGCGGTATGCCGGCATAGAAGCGGATATGGGGGTATCCCAGTACCAGCGGATTCTGGCTGAAACGCGCATCCAGACGGGTGTCCGGCACGCAGAGCACATCATCCTGTTCAAGGGTGAAACGGCAAAACGCGACGCTACGCGAGGTTTCGCAGATAGTCAGACCGTGACGCGATTTAAAAAACTGTCGATCACTGTCAATCAGTGAGATAAACGCCACGGGCACGCGAAAGAGCCGCGCTGCCAGCATGGTAAGGCGATCCAGCGCCTCTGAAGGCGGGGTATTCATCAGCTGATACTGTGCCAGCGCCTCGAGACGCGCCGCTTCGGCGTCTGATGTGGGTTGCAATGTCGGTCCCCTGTAGTGAATGCTGTGACCAGCTTGACACAGCAGTGTGGGGACACGTTCAGTCAGACAGAGAGCCTGCCGCCGGAAGAAAGGTCCTGCACACCTGCCTGATTTAATTAACTCAGATAAGCGATTTTTTGTCAGAATGCTGCCGATAGTAGCAGGCAGGAGAGAGTCTGATACCACTCTCCTGGTGCTACATTATCGGCATGTCAGACCAGAACTTCAGGCGGAATAAGTTTGCAAGCGTAAGTAACTATTTCTTAGCGCGGACAGCTGAGGTCGCCCTCTTCGCAGTTAAGCAGCGACTGCAGCTCTTTGGTCCGCTGCTCTGTTTTATTCTGCAGGCACTGCGATATCAGCATAGGATGAATCGATCCGCCACGCGTGGCGGACGTCATAAACTCGCAGTCGGCATCGCGCCAGGCTATCCAGCGCCGTTGCGCAGTCTGAAGCAGCGTTTTCTGCTCACCGCTCATCCGCTTCAGCACCTGCCGATAGCTGCTATTCAGTGCTTTATCCGCGACGTTGTAAGCACCCGCTGCACATTCATTCATTTCCATCTGCGTTTCAGCCTTGCTGCAGTCCGCTGCCATGGTGCTCGCGACAGGCAGTATTAACAGCGCACCCAGTATGAACTTTTTCATCACGTCTTCTCCATTTTACGTTGTGCTGATAGTAGCTCTGCGAGTGTAGTCAGTCATGGCGCTGGAAATCTTGTCGTGAAAAGTGGTTATCCATAAAATTAACCATTGCGCCGTCGTGCGCATCGATGTGACGAATATAGCGCATAACAGTTTCTGGCTTTTTCCATGTTCCTTCCTGCATGATCTGTGCAGTACTGTATTTTTTCGCAGCCATATCAATAGCGGCGCCGACACGGGTGCTGTGGCCACTCCAGCCACGATAGCGATTTTTATTAGTGGCAGCGTCTTTGCCTGGCCCCGCCTGTTGCCAGGCGCGAACAAAGATATCTTCCAGCGCCCGGGTTGAGAGCGGCTTCATGGTCGCGACTGCGGCGCGGTTAGTACGATGAACCGGCCCAAAGAGATAGGCATCAGGCTCATTAATTAAGCCGGAAAGTTGCAGCCACGTTGTGAGCCGTTCTGAGGAGAGATCCCCCAGCGCTTTAATCAGACCGCCGGTCATCACAATGGTTTTGGTCCAGCCCACGTCGAGGATAATGCGTCCGTCAGCCGCGCGCGTGATATCTCTGACGCGCAACCGGCCTACTTCACTGATACGCAGCAGCGTGGCATAAGCAACATGCAAAAACGCCAGATCGCGTACCTGCTGAAGACGCTCTGATCCTGACCAGAGTCGGTCCAGCGTCAGCAGATCTGTGATGCGAAACGGCACTGCCTGACCTGCGCGTTCACCCTGGATCACCGCAGTACGATTGATCTTTTTAATGGCACGAAACACCTGCGGAGCGCTGTTAGGCGGCATCAGGCCGGCGTTACGGTGTAACATAGAGATAAGCGCGGCGTGCGTGGCAATGGTGGAAGAGGCTCTGCCGCTGGCCTGCAGCCAGAGCAAATAATCCCGCAGGCAGGCAGGGGACATCGGTAAAAATGAGCGGCCATGCTCACTTGCCCAGCGGCGACAGCTGCGCATTACGCTCAGCAGCTGCCGCCATGTATTGTCAGAAAAAGCATCCTTATCGCTGACAAACTCTTTGAGTCGCTGCGTTATATCGTCATCAGCCGCGACCACGAGGTCTGCAACCGGGATTATTTCACTCATAAACACTCTTTCTGCTCACATTAACGGCAGCGCTACGCGATTTCTGCAGGGGGATTACCCCACATGGATGTACAGAATCGACGTAGCGACGCCTGAATTTTACACACATTCGCCCGACGACTTCGCGTTGTCAGATTTCCTGTATGGCACTCATCTTACCGTGAATGACGTAAATATCCTAACCTCATATAATGGGTATTATATGAATTTATAAAAACATTTCTGTTGCGCCGATATGCAGATTTAATTTGTCCGGGATCATGCATCAGGAAACCCAATCAAAAAGCGTGACGGTTATACGCTATATTTATCCTGTCGATGTTAACGCTAAGCTGTAATGTTCCCTGGCGATTTTCTGGGGAATTTCTCATGATCAAAGAGACAGTTACTGTTTTTACTAAGGTTATTTTAGATATTCGAAGAGCCCTCTCTTCGCACCAGTTGAACTGACAATGTCCGCTTCTGGCACAAAGCGGATTGTGATCAGCGTTCTTACGACTACTTTTCTGACGTCCATCGTGACTTGCCCTAAGCATGTTGTAGTGCAATAATTGTAATGACATTTGTAATTACAAGAGGTGTAAGACATGGGTAGCATAAACCTGCGTATTGACGATGAACTTAAAGCGCGTTCTTACGCCGCGCTTGAAAAAATGGGTATTACTCCCTCTGAAGCGCTTCGCCTCATGCTTGAATATATCGCTGAAAATGAATGTTTGCCGTTCAAACAGACACTCCTTAGTGATGAAGACGCTGAACTCGTGGAGATAGTGAAAGAGCGTCTTCGCAATCCTAAGCCAGTACGCGTGACGCTGGATGAGCTCTGATGGCGTATTTACTGGATTTTGACGAGCGGGCACTAAAGGAATGGCGAAAGCTGGGCTCGACGGTACGTGAACAGTTGAAAAAGAAGTTGGCTGAAGTACTTGAGTCACCCCGGATTGAAGCGAACAAGCTCCGTGGTATGCCTGACTGTTACAAGATTAAGCTCCGGTCTTCAGGCTATCGCCTTGTATACCAGGTTATAGACGAGAAAGTTGTCGTCTTCGTGATTTCTGTTGGGAAAAGAGAACGCTCGGAAGTATATAGCGAGGCGGTCAAACGCATTCTCTGAATCAAAGCATGAAATCTCTGCTTCGCACCGAAGGTGACACTTCTGTTTTGCATTGACAATTATCCTGTCGACGTGCTTCAGGGCGTAGTGAAAAAACAATCACCGATGCGATAAGAAGGAGTCTGTTATGGCTGAACCGGCATTTAATGGCAGTGAGTTACTTGAGTCTTTTGCCAATTCCCTGATGCATTCAGGCTATTTAACCCCTGAACTGAAGGCAAAGTTAATGCAGGAACGGGTGATTTATCTTCCTGTGCCTGGCAACGATCGCACACTGTTTGAAGTCAGGATTGATAGTCGTGACAGGCTTCACGTCTGTACCGTACCTGTAAAAGTGAAACCGGAAGCGGCGGATAAATGCAGGATCAGAGCTTTTCTGAACCGCTCAAGAGCAGATACCACCCGCCCGGCGGGTTATAAATTGCCAAAATAATGCTATGTAATATGAGTATATAAAAACCTTTTCTACGCGTTTTAATATGCTCATATTTTCTATTTATAAACCCCTCAGATAAATGCGATTTTAGTGCACACTTTTTATTTTCATTAAACTTATTATAAAGCAGCGAACACTTTTCAGAAGAACGCACCTGTATAAACCGGTGATATGTTATTAAATTAAAATAAAAATATTAATTTGTTTTAGAAATCAGAATAGCGGCAAACAGACACAAATCACCACTCTGTTGACACACAACTCATCTATCTGATTATCATGTATTTTATAAAATTAATCGTTTAATTTTTCAGCAACCCTCTCTTCCCTGTGCAGCAACTGAACACTTCTGGAATGATTCAATACCGTTAAACCGGATCCCTCTCATCGAAGATGCTGACTGCCATTTTTCGCCTGGCACTGTATTATGGTTAACAGCATATTATATGCCGGGGTTTAATATTATTAAATAAAAACAAATATAATAAATGTGATTGCACCACGATTAAAGGACACATTTTCTGTATTTTACTGCTGGCCTGAAGTGGCGCAATGGAGCGCGTGCAGCATGTTCATAACTATATCACCGCTCCTGCGTCGGGCATGCTGTGTTAATTAAGCAAAATGCTGGCGTTAATTCCTATCCTGTTTACCTGAGCACATTGCGCTCCTTCATCTATACTCACTGCGTTAGATAACCGGTTGCTGGCTCTTAACCCGGCGGCGGCGCTATCTTTTTTGCAGGCTATTGTGCTTAACGTTGCGCACTGCCTGTGGGTTTACATGACGTCTTTCAACAGGGGATCTCCTGCTATGTTGCATTCTCAATCTTCACGGCTGGGCAGTATATTGCTGCTTATAGCAGCCGTTATTGGCTTTGGCGTGGCGCTCTGGGCCTGGCTGACGCCGCTGACCGGCGTAACCGGTACCATCGGTGCACTCGGTGTGGCTATTGCCAGCGTAGTACTGGCGCTGCTGACTCTGCTGTTGCGCGGCAGTACCGGCGGCACGCGCGTGCTCTGGATCGTTGTAACGCTGGTGGTGCTGTTTGGTATCGGCTTCTCCGCTGCGCTACTGCATCAGTACATTATTACTGCAGCGATGGTGGTTGGCCTGGTTGGGCTTATCGCACTGAGTAAACAAACAGGGCGCCATGCCCAACGCGTCAGAGTCTGAGGAGCCACCTGTGCAAAACACTAACTATTCGCCGCTGATAAAAATCAGTATGACGGCACTTGCGCTGCTGGTGAGCTCATTCTCACTGCACGCTGAAGATAAAGCCACCGAAGCGTCAATGGGCGCGCGGCAGAAACTGGATGTGGATGCTGCCGATCAGCAGGATGCGGGAACCACCAAAACCACTGACGATGCGTCCACCGGCAAGCTCGATGGACAAAAAGTGGAATCCGCTGCTAACCCGGCTACACCGCTGGTGCCGGCAGGCGCAACCTGGGACAGCTTTCACGGTCAGCTGAACGCACAGAAATATAGCCCGCTGAAGCAGATCACCACTGAAAACGTCAGCAAACTGAAGAAAATCTGGGAGTTCCATACCGGTGATGTCTCAGACGGAAAAGGGGATACGCCTGCCACGGTCTGGTCCGCTACGCCAATTTTTGCCAATGAAACTATCTACGTTGGCACGCCGTTCGACCGGCTAATTGCGCTCGATCCGGGTACCGGTAAAGAGAAGTGGCATTACGACACCAAATCACCGCGTAAAGCGCTGACGCAGCCGGTCCTGAAAAACCGCGGCGTGTCATACTGGCAGGCTAAAAATCCGGTAGCAGGCGAAGCGTGTCAGAAGATTGTCTATATGGGCACCGTGGATGCCAAGCTCTGGGCGCTGGATGCGGATTCCGGAAAGCCGTGTGAGAATTTTGCAGATAAGGGCGTGCTGGACATTAATCAGTGGAATACCGTTAACGCGAAGTATCCGCTCTCCATTCTGCAGCCGCCTACGGTTGTGGGCGATCATTTAATGATTGGCTGGGCCGGTAAAGACTGGGCGTATGCAGAAGCGCCTCCGGGCACGGTATTTACCGTAAACGCGCAGACCGGCAAGCTGGAGTGGACCTTTGAAGCGATTCCGGAGAGCGTTCGCGCCCGCACCGGTACCGCCAACGTCTGGACCCATATGTCAGCCGATGAGGCCAACGGTCTGGTCTATCTGCCTGTTTCATCTCCATCGCCTAACTACTGGGGCGGCAACCGTACGGAGTCTATTCCGCTGGGCACCTCAACGACCGCGCTGGATATCAAAACCGGTAAAGTAGTCTGGTCGCGCCAGTGGGTGCATCACGACGTGTGGGATTACGATATTAACTCTGCGCCGACGCTGATGGACATTACCGTAAATGGTAAGCAGATCCCGGCGCTGGTTCAGGCAACCAAGCAGGGCTTCCTGTTTGTGGTCAATCGCCTGACCGGCGAAGATGTCTGGCCAATCGAAGAGCGTCCGGTGCCGCAGGGCGATGGTTCAGTACAGGGTGAAAAGCTGGCGCCTACGCAGCCTTTCCCGACCAAACCCGCTCCGCTGCTGGATCAGTCGAAAAAGCCGGCTATCTGGAAACTGGCTGACATCGTAGGGGCAGGTCAGTGTTCCCGCCTGTGGGACAAGCTGAGCTACGATGGCATGTATTCGCCGCCGACAACCAAAGGCGAAGGTGTGCTGACCTATCCTGACAGCGCCGGCGGCGTACAGTGGGGCGGCGTGGCGTTCGATCCGCAAAAGCAGATCGCTATCGTTAACACCTCGCACATTGTGCAGTATATAAAGCTCTACAGCCGTGAAGATTATGAGAAAGCGGATAACGGCTCGGGCAATGAAAGCGGTTTTGCACCACAGGAAGGCGCTCCGTACGGCCTGCGTCTGATGGTCGCAAACAACTGGCTGGGCATGCCGTGCTGGCAGCCGCCGTTTGGCGAAATCGTGGCGATTGATATGCATACCGGTGACGTGAAGTGGCGTCGTCCGGTAGGGGCTTCACAGCAGTATGGCTTCTTTATGCCGGAAAGCTGGGGCTCACCGACCATTGGCGGCCCTGCTGTAACCGCAGGCGGCGTGGTCTTTATCGGTGCCTCAATGGATGCCAAAGTGCGCGCCTACTCCGTGGACACAGGTAAAGAGCTGTGGGCCGATCAGGTTGAAGCACCAGCCGTTGCTAACCCGTCGGTCTATGAGTACAAAGGACGCCAGTATGTCGCCTTTGTAGCTGGTGGTAACACGATTCTGAAAGATCAGGTCGGCGATCAGGTCGTGGTCTACGCGCTGCCGGAAGAGTGATCCTCTATTAGCAGCAGTAAACAGGCGGGGCCTGAGCGCCCCGCTTTTTATTATTCTATTTCTGGCCCGCCTGACGCATAGGCATGCTGTCTACCAGCGAAAGCAGGGCATCTGCACTGACTGGCGTGGTCTGCCGCAGCTTCATGCCCCCATCTTTGCCCACCAGCACAATTTCAAATCCCGCGGGATTAAGCGCTTTACGCAGTACACCGTTATCCGCAGGGCGGGTATCACTTAATACGACCATATCGCGCTCACGCAGTGCCTGCTGATGCTGTTGCAGCAGCGTAAGCTGCCGGACGTAGTCTGCATCCTGTGCAGAGGGCGCAAAAATCACAACCGGTCGCTGTTTCCAGCGATAAATGTCAAGCGAGGTGCTTGCCGGCGACAGCGTCCGGAACAGGTCAGCATTATCCGCCTGCGCCAGACTGCTCATTGAAAGCGCCAGTAGCGTGCCTGCTACCGCAAAACTGCATCGTGCCGTTCTCATATCCCGCCTCCTCAGTTCGCTACCTGTTAAGGATAGGTCGTCACAACTCAGCGGGCTCTGTTCTGACCCTTCTTTACATCCAGACTACGCAGTCACATTAAGCCGGTTCGCTGACGCGATTGCGCCCGCTGCGTTTGGCCTGATAAAGCGCGCGGTCAGCCTGCTGCTTGAGCGTGTCTGCTTCACTGACGTCACCCTGCGACACCAGCGCATAGTAACCGGCGCTTATCGTGATCACACCCTCTGGCAGCTCGCTGCTTTCATGAGCGATGCCCCGCTCCCGGACCGCTTTAACCGCCTGATCCGCGACGATGCGCGCCTCTGAAAAGTCGGTGTTAGGCAAAATGATCGCAAACTCCTCTCCGCCGTAGCGGGCCACGACGTCCCCGTGATAATGCACACAGCTTTTCAGCACCTGCGCCACATCCTGAAGACACTCATCGCCGGCAACATGCCCGTAGGTATCGTTGAAGTGTTTAAAATAGTCGATATCAATCATGATAAGCGCCACCGGATCGCCAGCTTTGTGCGATTTCATCAACGCCATCTCTAACAGCGCGTCAAACTGTCTCCGGTTTGCCAGTCCGGTCAGACCATCGACCAGCGCCAGCGACTGCAGCGTATGGTTAATGCTGGTCAGCTCATCCCGCACAAAGGTCAGCTCAATCTGGTTTCTGACATTGGTTCCGACCTGGCGAAGTACCAGCAGCCCCATACCGGCAATGGCAAGCAGAAGCGTCAGGTTAAGCAGCAGATTGATCAGATTCCCGGTAAGCCACGCTTTACGGATAGTGGCAATATCATACCCGGCAGTAACAATCAGCGGGTAACGCTCCAGACGCGCGTATCCATAAACACGCACGATGCCATCCAGCGAGGATTGCCAGATGGCGTTGCCGCTGGACGCAGATTTGAGTTCGGTTTTAAACAGGGGGCTGGCAGAGAGCATCCTGCCAATATAGGTGTCCGGAAAAGGACGAATATAGAGGGCCGATGCATCTGCAAGAATAAGTCCCAGCGTATCTTTGTCGCCCAGTGCGTAATAGCTGTAATACTGCCGGAAATAGTCCACGCGCACCGTGGCCAGCGCCACGCCGGCAAAGTTACCCTGACTGTCGTTCAGACGTACGGATACCGGAATCACCAGATCGCCGGTCGAGCGACTGCGTATGACGCGGCTAATCAGGAGATTGGTGTCGTTGTGGTTGCGGTGCCATAAAAAATAGGCGCGATCCGCATTGCTGGCATTGGTCGGCACAAAGTTGCCGGAGGAGGCGATCCAGTGTCCGTCAGTATCATAAACAAACAGGCCATGCAGCTGCGGCAGTTTACTCTGCTGCTCTTTAAGCTGATGCAAAAACGCCGGGGTTGCCGCGTAATCGTTGCCGCGCTGGCGCAACTGCCTGACCGCATCGGCTAACGTGATCTCAACCTGCAAAAACGAATCTTCTGCATGTTTGGCCAGCGACACAGACAGATTACGCGCATCATCTTTTTTCTCACTCATGATCTGCTGCCAGGAGTTCCACAGCGACCAGGCATTAATTGCCACCACAAACAGGCTAATTAATACCAGGAAAAGCATCATGCTTTTTCCCAGCGAGGTTTTTAGCAGTGAAGAGCCTGAAGCATAGAGTGAGTTTTTTCGCATAAAGTCGTGTTCTGAGCAGGCAGCAGAAATCAGGCAGGCATCATACATCAGCCACAATCTGTTCAGAAGCGGTTATCAATGCTGTCCGCTTTTTACTGCCTTTCAAACTGGCTCTGGCCGGCTGGCCATCACCGGACTGCTCAGCAGGATGCCTGACTTTCGCGCGTTAAGACTTTTTCCCTCCTTTCCCCAGATTTTGCTCTACCAGCCACTCAATCACCTGACTGCGGTTAAGATTATGGCGGTTAGCGTAAAGCTGAATTTTACGCAATACCGAGAGCCGCAGAGAGAGTGAAACGGATTTTTTTGCCTCTTTATCAAGGATTACTGAGGCAGAGAGATTCTGGCCTGCGCCAGCACTGTCATGCAGCGCAAGACTTTCGCGCATCATTTTAACGATTTTAGGCGTCAGCGATCCGGCGCCGGTCATCTGATAGTTGCCGGCGGATTTATTAAACCTGATTTCAGCCTGATAGCTGTTGCGGATTTCACGTAAATCGCGCACAAATGTCGGTTCAGAGCACGCCATCTGCTGCAGTAAGAGCGCCTTTTCGACGGGTTTACCCGTGCTCAGCAAGGCGACCAGCTGATACTGTCTGTACTGTTTTGCGCTCAGAGGCATAGCACACCGTTAAAAGAGTAAAGATAGCGATCACTGACGCTGGGCATAAACCGCGCCGGTATACGCGCTGACAATACCGCAGTGTGCAGACCGCTCCAGCATGGCAGCAGCCCAGTTGCGATGCGTGGCAGGTTCGCACATCGCGCCCTGCGATTTAAATACTGCCTGTTCTGAATTGATAATACGTAGCGCATCTTCATAGTCGCTCTGGTCGGCCATCAGACCGCGCTGAATAATCTCCAGCTGTGCCGGATGGATAGCCGTTTTCCCGACCAGTCCGTGCGCCACATCCAGCGCCAGTTCACGCTCCAGCAGCGCCACATCTTCGATGCGCTCACACACAGGGGCCGTTAGCGCAAACCCGCGTGAGGCAAAGGTAGCAACCAGCATTTTCACCACGTAGCCCAGCGGCCCCTCATAGAGCGTAAGGTGGCGCGAACGCCGCAGTCCGAGAACTGACATCAGGTCATTGCCGCCTATACGCAGCGCCAGGATACGCTCGCGGCACGGATGCTGCTCCAGCAGACTTGCCAGCTGCTGCATCGCGGTGCTGTCGAATACATCGCGCGTTTCCAGCGTCGGCATCAGCAATAACGAGGTCGGCGCCAGCAAACGCCACCAGGATAATACATTAGCCTGATTAAACTTCGGCAAAACAAACCCGTCGATCCCAGACAACTCGCTATCGTGCAGCAATCCGGCAGCCATGATTTCATCGCGCGGCCGGATAAATACCAGTGGCGGGGTGTGCGTGGGAGTTTGCTGCTGAAGCTGGCGCAGCAAAGCATGAAGGTTATCCAGCGCCAGCGTCAGCTCCCGCTCGCTGACGGCATCCTCAAGACAGATCACCAGCGAACGCAGCTGGGGGATCTTTCCATGCAGGATCACGTCAGCCAGGTCGCTGCGGGTAGCCGGCATATAGAGCGTGGCGCCCAGCATCCAGGGTGAGAGTGGCGTGCGCATATCACGACACCTTCCTGATAATGGTCACGGCACGATACTGCCCCAGCGTATCGCCCATCTCTTTTACCTGAATATCTTTTTGCGCGGCCAGATGCATCAGCAGGGCGACATCCGGATCGGTTTTGCTGCGAACCAGCACATGATCGGGCACGCGGCGCAGCACTGCGCGCGTGGCTTCGGCAATACCCGGCTTTATACGGTTGCGGTTAAGAATATGATACTGCGCCGCCAGCTGGTTGATCACTGCCTGGCCGATCGCCTGCTGGTTGCGAAGGTGAGTTGCATAAGGCACCGCCGCAGCAATCTGTACGGTATCAAGTGATTGCCGGAACCGATCCACGGTGTCAACCATACGCAGACTGCAGTCGTACGCCAGCAGGTGATCGCACAATACACAGCCATGCAGGCCGGAGGCACTCCAGAGAGAACGCGACACCATGCCTGAAACCGGCGCGCCCATAATGCCAAACGGGATCAGCCAGTCGTCATCAGAGGCGGCGAGCCAGGCGCAGCCCGCCGGATCGGCCAGTACTGCCAGTCGCGGCAGCGCCGGGTAGCCGGGCCGATCGCGCAGGCTCTCAATCAGCTGGCCGGTGATAGCACCCTTACCGGTCCAGCCATCCACAAAAACAATGCCGTCTGTGCCGTGTTTCGCTTCAATCAGGCTCAGCGCAGTTTCATCAATGCCGCGATCGCGGATAATACTGATACCGTAGTGGTGCGAGACAACGCCCATATCGCGCAGCGCACGCTGCAGCATTACACCCGGCGGCACGCCGGCGCGCACCAGGCTAACCAGAATCACGGGCTGTCCTTCAGCCTGAGCTATCAGACCTTTAGCCAGCGCCACGACGTCACGGGCCAGTCGTGCACTGCCCATCTCCAGTGCGCGATTAAATATCTCCAGATGCGCCGCAGAGGGGGCCGGCTCCTGGCTCAGCATCTCGGAATAGTGTTTCTGGCCGGACTGGATCAGGCGCTCTTTCTCATCGACCGGCGTCATCTCAAGCTGAACCGGATTAAGCAAAAACTGCACGTCTGAGGGCAGATAGGTGCCATGCAGCTGCTGCAATTCAGGGTTTCTCATGGGAATCGACCTTGTCAAAAATATGGTGACGGATAGCGTCAGTGAACTGGCTGCGGGCTGGCATACCAAACCAGTCACAGTGCTGCATAAAACTGAAGTCGCTGAGGCTATCGCCCAGTCCCATTACCGGGAAGGGGCCGCGTGTGTCGCGCAGCTGCTGCAGCAGCCATGCCACCGCATGCCCTTTCTGAATGCAGTCGGGGATCCAGGCAATATTGTTGCCATTGGCATGAATATAGAAGCCCCGCGTATCGAGCTGCTGCTGCATCTGCGCATTAAACGCATAGAGTTCGGCAATCTGCGTACTGTCGCGATGTTTCATCACAAAATAGACCGGAACGCCGTCATACTCGTAGTTCATGCGACACCAGGCATTAAGGCCGGCGCGATCCAGCGCATCGCTCAGCTGCTGACGATAGCTAATCAGCTGTGACCGCATCGCTGACAGCTCGCTGACAATACGATCCTGCCAGGCGCGGTTAAGGCTGCCGTCAGGCGACGCGATAACCGCGCCATGCGTCATGACTTTCCAGGACGTAAAAGGCAGCGCCACGCGCGCCGTTTCTTCCGTACCGCGCGCGGTCACCGGGATCAGTTCTGCACTCTGCAGCAGCCAGGAGACCAGCATCGCCTGCTCCTGTGACATAAAGCTGCGCGGCTGCAGTTCGCGGTCGTATGCGCCCACTTCAACCGGAGTCTGGAGGGTTTCAGTCAGCATTTTTCTTTTCGTCTGGAACAGCGTGTCATCCAGATCGCACAGTACAACAGGCTTATTCATAACTTATCACCTCAACGCAGGGAGCCGTCTGCTGTAATCCTGCCAGCAGAGCCGGACAGACAGCGTTCGCAGGCGTTTCAACACAGACAATGACGCGGTCAAACTGCTGATGTGCCACGTTATAGACAAAATTTGGAATGCCCAGACCGTAGTTATCGCTGAAAGCGAGCGTTGAGGTAATCGCCAGACCTTCTGAGATCGGCGATCGCGTCAGCGAGCCAAAGCGTATGCACGCACCCTGCTGCTCCAGGCGCTCTGCCAGCAGAAAGGGGGGCCAGATAAATTCGCCCGAGCCCAGCACCAGAATGCGTTCGCCTGGTTCAGAGCGAATATCATCTGCAAAGCGGCAGTGACTCTCCGCCATGCCCAGCCGTCCCCAGTCCTGGCGGGCAGAGAGCGCCACCGCGCCCTGTGCCGTCACATTTACCGCCGGCATTACCGGCACCGGTGCCTCTGCGCGTGGCGTCCAGCGCCACCGGCCTGCGACCAGTGAAACTGACTCCACCGGCAACGGGCAGTGGTGACGCACGGCATCGTCGCTCCAGTCGGTGAGCGTAACGGTAACAACGCGCGCAACCGCCTGCAGACCCGCTTCGCGCAGCGCCTGCAGCAGATTCAGAAAGGTATTACCGGTGGTGGCTTCATCATCAATCAGTACCAGCGTACGCGCCTGCAGCGCACGACGGCGCAGCACGGCATCTGCCGGAAGATAGATAAGATGATCGGTGGCGTGACTGTGATCCTCTTTAAACTCACACAGCAATTCTCCCTCCACCGGATGTCGGGTACTGGTGAGAAACACCGGTTCAGCTATCTGCTCGCTGGCAGCGCGGAACACGCCAGCGGCAAGGCCCACGGCGGTTTCAGCCATGCCGATAAACAGCACCGGGCCGGCAAGGTCAGACGGGAGTTTTGCTGCCAGCGTTTCATAACTGGCGCGCATGACGGCCGGGCTGACCGGAATATGGCGGCCCAGGACCTTGCTGACAAAAAGGAACGCCCGTTTAGGATTACGGCGTGCGGCAACATCAAACAGCGTTTCCAGCGGCGTCTCACTGTCAGTTTCCACTCGCAGCGTGCCGCCAGGTAATTCGCGCTGATAAATCTGTAATGCAGCGGTCATCAGCGGCACTCCTCTGCTGAAACGGCAGCCCACGTGACAGGGTCACACTGTGGAAGCGGCTGAACGGCATTCGTCGGGATAACCTGTGCCGGAATAAAGGCGGCACGCTGTGCAATGGCGTCCGTTGCAGAAATCAGCTCCAGCTGGCGCAGCGCAAACAGACCAGGCAGGTTGATACCGCTGAAGGCGGTATAGCCGATTCCGCCAGAAGGACGCAGGTTGGCCTCCAGCAGCACCGGATGGCCTTCTGCGTCGTTGCGGGTCTGCACATTAATCAGACCATCCGCATGCAGTGTTTCCGCGCAGGCAACTGCCAGGCGCCAGGCGGGCGTATCCTGTTCAAACACCTGCACAGAGCCTTCTTTGCGCCTGGCGACGGCCGCAATGACACGGCCATTCTCCACCAGCATATCCACCGAGCGTTCCGGGCCTGCCAGCCAGGGCATCACAATCTGCAGCGGCAGCGACTCACCGGCCTGCTGCGCACGGCGCAGGCTCTCCAGAAGCACATCAGGATGGATCTGGCGGCTGTCCGGGTGATTAAAAAAGCTCAGGGTGTGCGCGTCGCGCCGCAGCACCCAGAACCCCATACCATAAATGCCATGCACCGGTTTGATGCAGGGGCGATGGCCCTGCGCTTCTACCTGCGAGATTGCAGCCGCCACCTCATCCGGCGTACGGACTTCAATCGAAGGGACAGCAGGCAGACCGTGCGCACTCATCTCTGCGCTAAAACGGGTTTTATTGTCAGCAAGAGTAAATGTGGCGCGCTCGCGGGCGCCTGTCACCAGCCTGACGCCCAGCGCTTCAATAGCCGTTCGCTGCTGCTCCAGCAACGCTCCGCGCTTGCCGGCGTGGATGGCACGCACCGTATGTTGCTGGCAGATGTACTGAATAAAAGCCAGCAGGGCACTGTCATCCTCGGGTTCCAGATAAGCGATATCAGCTTCCGCCAGGATCTCCGGGCGGGATGAACGGTGAGAGGCAATCAGCATGAAATCATGCCGGCCCGCACGTCGCGCCTGCGCCACCAGCGCAAGCATATCTTTTTGGGAAGAAACCCCTTCCATAAACCAGATAGCATCCGGCTGACTCATCGTGTTGTATTCCTTATTTTTGCAGCGCAGGGCGTGCTGGCATCATTCGATTTGCGACTGAACATTCAGGCAATCATATTATGATTGGATAAACTAATAAAGAACCTCGCTTGTTTTACAGATTAATGACAGCCTGCGCTTGCCTGATAAAAATAGTAAATTCTTTATAAAACATTACAATTAACGGAGAAAGTAATCATATGATGATTGTTTTGTTGCGCGAGATAAAACTCATGTTATGATTGCTGAGCTGTTAAATTGCCCGGCATTTTTACTGCAGCAGTAAACCACTCATTAAGGAGAAGTGATGGTATCTTTAAGTAAGAATCAGACAATTTCGCTGGCGAAATCCAGCAGTGCGATTTCTCAAATTCAGTTCGGGCTCGGCTGGGATCCTGCCAAAAAGAAAGGACTCTTTGGCAAGCTGCTTGGCGGGGGCGATAGCATTGATCTTGATGCCAGCTGCGTGCTGCTCGACGCTCACGGCGGCGTAGTGGACACCGTCTGGTTTCGCCAGCTTCGTTCAAATGATGGCTCAATTGTGCATAGCGGCGACAACCGCACCGGCGAAGGCGATGGTGATGACGAAGTGATCAAAGCCGATCTTTCACGTCTGCCGGCCAGCATTGAAAGTCTGGTGCTGACGGTAAACAGCTTTACCGGCCAGACGTTTAACGATGTCGCCAATGCCTTTTGCCGTGTCGTCGATCAGCAGGGCAAAGAGCTGGCGAAATTCACGCTGACTGAGCAGGGCTCACACACCGCGGTGGTGATCGCTTCCCTGCGCCGCAGCGGCGGCGAGTGGAACTTTACTGCGCACGGTAATGCTTCGCGTGCCCGCACCATTCAGGACATGATCCCCGACATTCAGGCGGTACTTTACTGATGAACCTGACGCCAGGGGGCAACGCCCCCGTACCCAATCAATCGCTGGTGGTGCGTGTCTCCTCTGGCGTACCGGTCGATATCTCTGCATTTCGCCTTTACGACAACGGCAAAGTGCGCGGCGATACGGACATGGTTTTTTATGGTCAGCGTGAGAATGATGACAGCACGGTACGCCTTTCAGCGTCCGGCAACGAAACCATGTTCACCGTTAATCTGGCACAGCTGAAAAGTGATGTGCAGAAAATTGCGTTCACCGCCACCTGTGATGCCGGCAAAACCGTAGCATCACTGACGCGCCTTGCCATTCAGGTAGAAGCTGGCGGGACAGTGCTGGTGCAATGTCATGTTGATACCACCGGGCGCAGTGAAGCCGCGCTGATCCTGGGCGAGCTGTATCGCCGTAATGGCGAATGGAAGTTTCGCTTTGTCTCTCAGGGCTTTAACGGTGGTCTGCAGCCGCTGGCTGAACACTTTGGTATTGACGTGGATGAGAGCAGCGCGGCGCCAGCACCGGCACCGGCACCGCAGCCTGTTGTAAATCTCAGCAAAGTCAGTCTGACAAAAGAGAAGCCCTCCATCAGCCTGACGAAAAAGGATGACTATGGTCAGATCCGCGTCAATCTGAACTGGAATCAGCGCGCAGCCAGCAACAGCGGCGGCGGCTTTCTGAAGGGCATTTTCAACAATAACAAAGGTGTTGACCTGGACCTGGCCGCATTTGTGGAGCTGAAAGATGGTTATCGCACCATCGTGCAGGCACTGGGCAACAAATTTGGCAGCTTCCGCAGTGAACCCTTCGTAGAGCTGAAAGGTGACGATCGTACCGGTGCCGCCAGCGATGGTGAGTGGATCCACATTAACGGCAGCGAGTGGAAGCAGATCAAAGAAGTCCTGATCTTCACCTTTATCTATGAGGGCGTGCCGAGCTGGGAGAACACTGACGGCATAGTAACCCTTCAGGTTCCGGGGCAGCCGCCGGTGGAAACAGCACTCACTGAAGGTAATAACCGGCAAAACATGTGCGCGATTGCCCGTCTCATTAATGATAACGGCGCCATCCGCGTGGAACGTATCAACCGCTATTTCAGCGGTCATCAGGAACTCGATCAGGCGTTTGGCTGGGGCTTTAACTGGCGCGCTGGTTCCAAGTAATCAGGAGCAATCATGAGCTTTTTTAACTCTCTTAAAGACAAATTCTCTGCTGGTCGCGACGAGCTGACAAAACAGGTAGGTCGCTATAAAAACCGCGCCTTTCTTGAAGGCACCGTGGCCGTCTGCGCCCGCATTGCTGTCGCCAGCGATGGCGTCAGCAGCGAAGAGAAGCAGAAAATGATGGGGTTCCTGCGGGCGTCGCCGGAGCTGAGTATTTTCGACACCAATGAGGTGATCCAGTTTTTTGAAAAGCTGGTGACCTCATTCTCTTTCGATATGGAAGTGGGCAAGGGTGAAACGATGAAATATATCCTCGCCTTAAAAAATAAACCGGAACAGGCGCAGCTTGCGGTCCGGGTGGGTATTGCCGTGGCCAAAAGCGACGGTGACTTTGACGCCACTGAGCAGGCTAACGCCCGCGAAATTATTCAGGCGCTGGGCTTTCAGCCCGCTGAATTTGGCCTGTAACCGTTACTGACTTTTCTGGAGCTAATAGATGGAATCGACCCATATCGGGTTTCCGATTGAAACGGTAGCGGTGTTTTTACTGCTCTCTGTCGGAGCTATTTTTATCGACCTGTTCATGCACCGGCATGACAAACCTATTTCGCTGAAAAGCGCGGCGGGCTGGTCAGTATTCTGGATCCTGATGGCGCTGGCCTTTGCAGGCTTCCTGTATGTCCATCACGGCGCGGAAGTGGCCAGCCTGTTTGTGACCGGCTATGCGCTGGAAAAAGTCCTGTCGGTAGACAACCTGTTTGTCATGATGGCGATCTTCTCCTGGTTTGCCATTCCTAATAACTACCGTCACCGCGTGCTCTACTGGGGAATTATCGGTGCCATCGTATTCCGCGGCGTTTTTGTTGCCATCGGTACCGGCTTGCTGGCGCTCGGTCCGTGGGTGGAAGTGGTATTTGCCGTTATCGTAGGCTGGACCGCGGTGATGATGCTGAAAAGCGGCGACGACGATGATGAGATCGAAGATTACTCTCAGCATTTCGCTTACCGCATGGTGAAACGTTTCTATCCGATCTGGCCAAAACTCAAAGGCAGCGCCTTTGTACTGAGCCAGAAAGAGGTCGATGCTGAACTCGCTAAGCCGGAGAACGCGGATGTGCAGGTAGGTCGCGTAAGCAAAGCGGCCCGCTACGCTACGCCGATGCTGCTCTGTTTAGCTGTGGTTGAACTTTCAGATGTGATGTTTGCGTTCGACTCGGTGCCGGCCGTGATCGCGGTCAGCCGTGAGCCGCTGATTGTGTACAGCGCCATGATGTTCGCTATCCTTGGTCTGCGTACACTCTATTTCGTGCTGGAAGGACTGAAGCAGTATCTGGTGCATCTGGAAAAAGCGGTGATCGTGCTGCTGTTCTTTATCGCCTTCAAGCTGGGCCTGAACGCGACCGAGCACTTCTTCCATCACGGCTACGCTATCGGCGCAACCACCAGCCTCTATGTTGTATTGGGCGTGCTGGCACTGGGGATTATCGCGAGCCTGCTGTTCCCGGGTAAAAAAGAAGAGCAGGCAGAGTAAGTCAGGGCGCGGCCCGGCCGCGCTATTGAATACCGCATACAGCGTATGCACGACGTGAGGAAAATAACATGGCAGTGACTCTCTCTAAAGGCGGCAACGTCTCCCTGGCAAAAGTCGACCCTTCACTGAAAAATGTGAAAATTGGTCTGGGCTGGGATACCCGCTCCACTGACGGTCAGGATTTTGACCTTGACGCCTCCGCTTTTCTGCTCACCGATGCAGGCAAAGTGCGTGGCGATCACGACTTCATTTTTTACAACAATCTGAAATCAGCTGATGGTTCCGTGACCCATACCGGTGACAACCGTACCGGTGAAGGTGACGGGGATGACGAATCGCTGATCGTTGAACTGGACCGCGTACCGCAGGACGTGACCAAAATTGTTTTTGTGGTCACCATTCATGATGCCGCAACCCGCCGCCAGTCGTTTGGCCAGGTAGCTAACGCCTTTATCCGTCTGGTCAACAACGACAGCAACGTAGAAGCTGCACGTTACGATCTGTCTGAAGATGCCAGCACGGAAACCGCAATGCTGTTTGGTGAGCTTTATCGCCACGCAGGCGAGTGGAAGTTCCGCGCGGTGGGTCAGGGCTATGCAGGCGGCCTGGCCTCGGTCTGCGCACAGTATGGTATCAACGCGTCCTGATCCGCAGTCACATACCCATTATCTGCCCGGTCTGACCGGGCATCAGCCAAAAGCAAAGAGGATTTCACCATGGCAGTTAATCTGACAAAAGGCGGTAACGTAAACCTGTCCAAAGAAGCCCCAACCATGACCAAAGCGATTGCTGGTCTGGGCTGGGACTCGCGCGTCACCGATGGTCAGGCGTTTGACCTGGATGCATCAGTCTTTCTGGTCGGCGCGGACGGTAAAGTGTTATCCGATCAGCACTTCGTATTCTTCAACAACGCCACCAGCCCGGACGGCTCTGTGGCGCACCAGGGCGACAACCGCACCGGTGAAGGCGAGGGTGACGATGAGCAGGTAAAAATTTCGCTGGCTACCGTGCCCGCTGACGTGCAGAAAGCGGTGTTTGCAGTGACTATTTACGATGCAGAAGCGCGTAAGCAGAACTTCGGTATGGTCTCTAACGCCTACATCCGCATTGTTAACGAAGACAACAACAGCGAAATCGCCCGTTACGATCTGTCAGAAGATGCCAGCACCGAAACGGCCATGGTTTTCGGTGAGCTCTATCGCCATAACGGCGAGTGGAAATTTAAAGCGGTGGGTCAGGGTTTTGCCGGCGGCCTGAAAGCGCTGGCAGCCCAGCACGGCGTATCCGTGTAACGGACTGCTGCGAAAAAGCCTCTTCCCGGTGAAGGGGCTTTTTTTTGTCTGTTAACCCCCACAGGGAGTGAAATATGGAACTGACTACCGGACAAAATATTCCCCTTGATAACACCTGTCATGAACTCTGCCTGACCTGGAAAACCCGGCCGGGGTTCAGCAGCGACATCGATGCGTCAGCGTTTTTGCTCGGCGCAGATGAAAAGGTGCTCAATGATGCGGCGATGATTTTTTTCAACCAGCCACACAATGAAAACCGCAGTATTGTTATGCACAGCCATGCCGGAGAGGCGCGTTTTCAGATCCAGCTTCACGCGTTATCTGCCGCCGTCATGCGCATTGCTGTCACGCTGGTTATCGATGGCAGCGATACTGTAGATGGTTTGCAGCAGCTTACTCTGCAGTGCGGTGAACATCGCTATGCTATCGCACCGGGCAATCGACGCGAGAAAGCCCTGATTGTCTGTCATCTCTATCGTCACAATGGACAGTGGAAACTGCGCGCGGTCGGGCAGGGATTTGATGGCGGTCTTCATCCGCTGGCGCTGCATTTTGGCGTGGATGTAGCAGAACCCGTGCCCGCAGCAGCACCCGCGGTTTGCCTGGAGAAGAAGCTTGAAAAAATGCCGCAACTGGTCAGTCTGGCAAAACCTATCCGCGTCAGTCTGGAAAAGCACCGGCTCTCTGCAGTAAAAGCACAGGTCGCCTTTGTTCTGGATGCGTCAGGTTCTATGACGGCACAATTTAAGCGCGGTAATGTGCAGAAGGTGCTGGAGCGGGTAGCGGCACTGGCCGTGCAGTTTGATGATGACGGCAGTATGCCGGTCTGGGCGTTTGGCGAAAAATTTCGTCAGTACGAGGATGTGTCACTGGATAACCTCGAGGGATACATCGACCGCATTCGTAACGATGGCAAGCGGACTATGTGGGAAATCCTGCCGGGTCTGGGCGGCACCAATAATGAGCCGCCGGTACTGGAGGCAATCAACCAGACTTACCGCGACGCCACCCTGCCGGTATTTGTGGTCTTCATTACCGATGGCGGCATCAATAAAACACGCCTTATTAAAGAGAAGCTCAGAGAGTCCGCCACACTGCCAGTTTTTTATAAATTTTTAGGTCTGGGCGGTAATAATTACGGCGTGCTGGAACGCCTGGATACTTTTACCGATCGCCTGATCGACAATACACACTTTTTCCCGGTTGATGATGTCGGACACATCAGCGATGAGCAACTCTACGACTGGCTGCTGGTGGAATTTCGTGACTGGCTGGATGCGGCAAAGCAAAAACGTATTTTGCGATAGGGTACAGCGAGATGTTTTTCTGCCGTTGCGTTTTACGTGCAGAACGCTGCAGCTTTTATGCAAATCAATGTCAATACGGTATCAATTGCGGCCAATTAAGCGCACAATAGGGGTTCGTCGGCAGCGTTCTGAGCTGCTGACTCACACCCGATATCGGGGGACCTGATGAGTTTATATTCTATTGAGGCCATCTGCGGCCTTACCGGCACTCTGCCCGCCACCTTACGTAACTGGAAGCGCGCAGGCCTGATTACCCAGCCAGAACATAACGGTGAATACACCAGCGGACAACTGACCCGTATTTATAGCGTGCTGGCCCTGACCGCTACCGGCAGTACACTGCCTGAAATTTATGCTTTTATGCACGGTGCCAAAACCCTGCCACAGAACCGCTGGGAATGCAGGCAGGAAGAGATGCATAATCAGCTGCGCGACAGTTCTGATTTAGCGCTACAGGCGCGCATGCGCCAGATGGGCAGCGACTACAGCGGTGATTATTTTGTTAACGCCTATCTGAAGCCGCTGAACCTGCTGCTACGCAGTGATAATAGCGCGGGCGCTGCTGAACGCCAGACGCGCTTCCATGACGCCGTGGTCTTCCACGCCCGATGTGTTATACGGGCCTCCCTGCGTCGTAAAGCCGTTCCTGTTTTTCTTGAAGCTGTGAGCGTGACGGATGCAACTGAAATCTGGCTGGAAGCGATTCGTCTGACCGGGCAGGGCTGCCGGGTAGAGATTTCTGAAAATGTGACCGGCTTGCCGGCCACCTCAATCTATCGGCACGATCACCACATGATGTGGTGCGGAGCAGGGATTTCGCAGCTGATGCAGTGGAATTACCGTGAAAAGCTGCGTAATGATAAGCCTGTCATGCTGAGCGGTCCTGACCGTGCAGTGCTGGCGGCGGCCTGATTATCCTGAGTTTTACAGTCCGGCTGTCTGCCGGGCTGTTCCCGTCAGGCGCAGTGCAATTACCTTGCCGGCACCCTGCCTTTTAGCGCGTCTCAACTCCTTTCTTCATTCACAAAATCTGGCATCTTCTGCACACTTTCGCAAAATAATGGCCTGAATCCCTCTAACCGTTTCCGTTTATGCATAATAATATGCTATAGCTAAACCGATTTAGCTTACAATCAGGAGAAGGAATAATGGCCAAGCGGGTATGGTGTCTGGGCGATGCAGTCGTAGATTTGCTGCCGGAATGTGATAACAGATTGATTCAGTGTCCCGGGGGCGCGCCCGCGAACGTGGCAGTGGGCATCGCCAGACTTCAGGGCAACAGCGGCTTCATCGGCAAAGTAGGTGGCGATCCCTTTGGTACCTTCCTGATTGATACCCTGAATGCTGAGCGGGTAGATACAGCATTTATGCAGCCGGACGACGCGCAGCGCACGTCGGTCGTGGTTGTGGCGCTGGACGCTGACGGCGAGCGAACGTTTACGTTTATGGTTCGCCCCTCTGCCGATCTGTTTATTGAAACGCATGAACTGCCCGCATTCCAGGCGGGCGAATGGCTGCACTGCTGCTCGATTGCACTGCTCAGAGATCCCTCCAGAAACACTACGCTGACAGCGATGCGGCAACTGCGCGAAGCAGGCGGCTTTGTGAGTTTTGACCCCAATATCCGGCACGATTTATGGGCAGATGACACGGCGCTGCGCGACGCGCTTTCCGGTGCGCTGGCGCTGGCTGACGTAGTGAAACTTTCAGAAGAAGAGCTGACCTTTATCTGTAATACCGATGACATCGCGGCAGGTATGCAGCAGCTGGCTGAACAGTATGCAATTAAGCTTGTTCTGGTGACTCAGGGCAGGCAGGGGGTACAGGCGTGGTCGCGGGGCATGCTGCAACACTATCCGGCGCGCCCTGTGGTCAGTGTGGATACTACCGGTGCCGGGGACGCTTTTGTGGCTGGGCTGCTGTGGCATTTAGCCGGACAGGGCTTGCCGCAGGATGACGCACAGCTCAGAGACTGCCTGGAACGTGCGCAGATCTGCGGCGGACTGGCGACCACGGCAAAAGGCGCAATGACCGCGCTGCCTTATCTTGATCATCTGCAGCAGCAGCTTGCCTGATTGAAGGGGTTTGAGGACCTTTACGCCGTGCCGGGAGCAGCAGGCCGGCCGGTGAGCAGGATGTGGGATTATAGTAAGGAAGAGCATAACAGGAAGATGTTATGTTTAATGCTTTACGGCATATAACTGCAGTCACTGGTCGCGTTATGTACTTCATGTTCACTCTTTGATTGCTGATTTTAGGTAAGGATGTATACAGACCCATTTATCCCGAAGATTTGAGGACAAATGATTTTTGGTTGTTTTATTACACCTTTTTATCCCTTAAAAACTGAGGTTGACAGATAACCCATACCCCTGTGTAACCGACGGCGGTTTACTCAACCAGTGATTGGTTGTTTTTTCATCCAGACAAGACTATGATTTTCGCTATACATGTATAGCAATTGAATTTAGGGGGCCGGTATGCTTGCTATCCGTTTATCTGATGACATTGAGTCCCGTCTGGACTTACTGGCGAAAAAAACCGGTAGAACAAAGACGTTCTATGCGCGGGAAGCTATCCTTACTCATCTTGAAGATCTTGAGGATTATTACTTAGCAGCGGAAACAGTTGAGCGCATCAGACATGGAGAGGAATCCATGCATTCGTCCGAAGACGTGAGGAAGTCACTTGGTCTGGACGATTAATTACTCTGACCGTGCACTGAAAGCGTTGCGTAAAATGGATAAGCAAAATGCGCGACGAATAGTGGATTTTATGAGCATACGCATTGCTGCTTCGGAAGATCCGCGCCAGTCAGGGAAGCCGCTAAAAGGTGAGTTAGGTGAATTCTGGCGTTATCGGGTGGGTGATTACCGCATTTTGTGTGAGATCCGGGATGACGAGCTAGTGATCCTTGCGGCCACCATTGGTCATCGACGCGAAGTTTACGACTGAAGTCCGCTGTGATGTTTGTGGTACAGGCTTTGAGAAGAAAAATTACACCTGAACCGGCTTCAGGCCAGGCTTAAGAGTTATAAAAGTTATTCTTTTAAAGGTTTAGAAAGAATTTATCTGACTGGTCATCTGAACAGGAATGAGGATTATCTCTATCCGGTTTAACGTTTCTTCTGGCACTTAACTATCCGACTAATATGAACGGGAGACAGAGCCTAAGAAAGTTAACTACTTATTATCTGCTCAGATGCAGTCACCTTCTTTTTGAACGCCCCCGTTGTATCAGCTGCAGTTACAGGTGCCGCCGGTGAGTTCACATGCATCGCAGATCCTGTCCATTGGATCTATAAATACCCCGCCTTCATATTTTCATAGCTAACGCATACCCGCCCTGAATCCGCGATTTTCAGGTCCGTTTTCCAGCTTAATAATTTAGCAGGGGAACTATCCAGGGTATGATGCGCGCGGGTTAACCTTACTGTTCAAAAGGAATTGGCATGGAAATCATCGGTGACAATACTCTGGTTACAAGTCTCAGGGGCACATACAAAACTGTTCAGTGTCGCGGCAAACAGCGGAAGCACTGGCTTGAGCTTCAGTTTGTGGATGAGCACAACAGCCCGGTCACCGGGCTGAACGTGCGGCTGGAGTACCATCCGCTTGCATCAGAAAAGGATGTGGCGATGTGGCGTAAGTCTGGCTACGACTACAATCCCACGCCGCCGCCCCATCCCCCGGCGGGCGTTACCGACAGTCAGGGAGTGGTACGCTTTGACGACCTGTACTGGATAGCGGCTGACGTGAAAGCGGACGGGCAGCAGCTGGCCGACATCATGGAGCAGCGTCCGCTGGGCCTGCGCCGTAACCCGAACAGCCAGCCGGTGAGTAATAATATTTTCCGGCCGGAAACCCGCGACCCGGAATGGCGTTCGGACGTGCAGGAAAAAGCCGACGCGGCGGGATATGCGCATCACTACGTAACTATCGGCCAGCTCTGCGACCGGCTGCCGGAAATCGAAGGATGGACTGAGCCGGAGCCGCCAGCATTTCATTTTCCGCCGGGTAAGGCGCTGTAAGGCACGGAAATAGCGCGGGAGGCGCTGGACAGGCGGCACGTCTTCGAAGTCTGTCCGTTCCGGGCGTGGTCGCTGGTGCTGCATGACACGAAAGAGTACGACCTGACGAACGGTTATAATCTCGGCCTGATGGCTGACATGGCCTATGCGAAAGGCGGGAATACGGTGATTAAACCCTTTTTCCTGGAAAAGTGTCTGGATCTGTCCGTGACACCGAGATATGAAGAATTTCCGTCATATTTTTACACGCTGGTTCTGGATGTACCGTTCCGTGAGCGATATATCACTGCAGAATTTCTGGACTCCTCCCGCCTGAATGATAAAGTTCCCACCCGGCTGTGGCTTGACAGCACCCAGCTTTTTTACGTGGAAAATATGAACCATGTGATTGTGGCATGGCGGGGAACGCAGGAGGTACCAGACTGGGTTTCCGACGGCTGGTATTCGCCGCAGCCGTGCCCGTCAGAGCTGTCTAAAGCCGGTCGTATTCACGGCGGGTTTCTGGAGGCATACCAGCTGGCGAAGGAGCGGTTTGAGGATCAATTTACTCAAATAAAAAATGACCTCGCAGATGCTAATGGAACAAAAAAGCTGTTTATCACCGGGCACAGTCTGGGCGGGGCGCTGGGGCTGACCTATGCGGCAGAAATGAAAGCAGCGGAGCCGATACTCTACACGTACGGAATGCCCAGGACCTTTACCGCTGACGCGGTGGGGCACCTGTACCAAATCATTCACTACCGGCACGTCAACGACAGCGACACCATTCCCAGCGTGCCGTTTGATGCCAATCTGGATAACTGGCTGTACGGTAAGTTTGGCCCTCTCGGTACCACGCTGGGCTTTTTCTGGACGCTGACGGCCGGGCTGCCGGCGCAGATGGCGGGAGCCTACATCGGAGAGCACTACTGGCATCACGGCAAGCCAGTGGTTTTTTTCCGCACCACACAGACCCGAACCTGGCTGGAATGCAAAGCGATCAACAACTACTCCTGCCGCCGCCTCAGCTCCAGTGACATGCACAAAGTTAAACTTTTTCTCGTCCCGTCGCTGTCTGAGACAGAGAATGCGGAGGCTAAAGAGGCGCAGGAGGCGTTTATGCGTCAGTTCCCGGCTGAAGATATCCAGAAAGTTTTCCCCCGGAATACCAATCCGGACTTCGATCATATGACCAGCCCGTTTCAGCACTCAATGACGAGTAAGTATCTGCCGTTCCTGAATAACCAGCTGCTCGAGCTGGCAGGCCCGGAACGGAAGCTGAGCCGAAAAACGAACCGTCAGGATTTCCGGGAGCAGATGGAAAAATACGGCGAACATTCTCCCTCGCAGGAACTGAAGCGAAACCGGATGTTCCTCGCCCTGCAGGATCTGCTGGGCATTTCGCTGACAGAGACCCGGAAGCTGCCGGGCGGAGAGCATGCCCTGGCCCGCTTTAATTTCGTTGCGGAGGAAGAAGTTGAACCGTCCAGATAAGAAGTGCATTGCGCTGCTGGCCGCGATGGTGATGCTGTCTATGAGCGGGTGCGCCAGCCGCCCTGACTATACCCTTAATCCTCCGGCGGGTACGGAATGGTTAACGGTGGCGGTGAAACTGCCACCTGACACGGAAGTGCTGCCGCTGGATATTCTCTACCGCTCAAAGACCTGCACGCGGAAAGTTTATGATCAGTCCACTGAGTCACATGTGAGCAAGGAAAGGGGGCTGAATCCCATGCAGATGGAGCTTAGTCCAGCCGATTATCATGATGTCCGCATGGTTCGCATCGCGCTTGACGGGGGAACAACGTGTGGCTGGACACTCAGTGGTGTCAGGGTCGGGATTCAGTTAGCCGAAACCTCAGCCCTGGCAAAAGGGAAGGATACGACTCCCGCTAACTATGTATTCGACTTTGATGATGAGGGGTACAGCAGCGCGTTTGGTCATGGTAAACCAAACCCTGTCAGCGGTGACATGATATTTAAAACTGAGTTTTTCCCGATGATCATTACCAATAATATGTTCCATGAGACATATGCTCAGCTGTTTGCCGGGAATACAAAATATGGGAAATGGAACAGGTACTACAGGATTAGTGGCACAAAAAACATACGCATTGAACCAATTGTATATTCTAAAAAAGTTGTCAGGCTTGAAAGCCCTAAAAGCCGGAAAGATGGTCCGGGGATGACCGTGTTAT
>Ga0207655_1000210_pt1 | contig 102315 bp, 91 predicted proteins | sample KBSM44metaG_FD_184398 | JGI IMG/M metagenome (GOLD analysis project Ga0207655, IMG submission 184398) | Miscanthus rhizosphere microbial communities from Kellogg Biological Station, Michigan, USA - KBS M4-4 metaG (SPAdes) (version 2) | ecosystem: Host-associated > Plants > Roots > Rhizosphere >... | reverse complement strand
GAGGCGGTTTTGCCGGCATCGCGAGATGCAACGTAAAAGAATCGGTGGAGCGGTAGTTCAGTTGGTTAGAATACCTGCCTGTCACGCAGGGGGTCGCGGGTTCGAGCCCCGTCCGTTCCGCCACTTAATTGATAAGCCCTGAGTCTCTGACTCAGGGCTTTTTCATATGCAAAAATGCCGCAGTCCGATGCCTTTTCAGCAAAATCTACGCCACCGTTCGGGCTATTGTTGCCTATTAATCAAAAGTGTTATGCACAATAGGGCGTTTTTGATCAACAAAACAGTTGCCATAATCTCCGTCATATCGCATCTATTCGCTAACGAGAGAAAGACATTATGAGCATCCCCGCATTTGGTTTAGGTACTTTCCGCCTTCAGGATCAGGTTGTTATTGATTCGGTGCGCACCGCGCTGGAGCTGGGTTACCGCGCGATCGACACCGCGCAGATCTACGAGAATGAAGCGGCCGTCGGCCAGGCCATCGCCGCCAGCGGCGTCAAGCGCGAAGACCTGTTCATCACCACCAAGATTTGGATCGCCAACCTGGCGAAAGGCAAACTGATCCCCAGCCTGCAGGAAAGCCTGAGCAAGCTGCAGACCTCTTACGTCGATCTGACGCTGATCCACTGGCCGTCGCCGAACGACGAGGTGCCGGTGGCGGAGTTTATGGCCGAGCTGGTTGAGGCCAAGAAGCTGGGGCTGACCCGCCAAATCGGCATCTCCAACTTCACCATCGATCTTATGCAGCGGGCGATCGATGCCGTCGGCGCCGACCAGGTCGCCACCAACCAGATTGAGCTGTCGCCGTATCTGCAGAACCGCAAAGTGGTGGAGTTCGCTCAACAGCACGGCATCGCCGTTACCTCCTACATGACGCTGGCTTACGGCAAGGCGCTGCAGGACGAGACCATTAAGCGCATTGCGGCGCGCCATAACGCCACCCCGGCGCAGGTGATCCTGGCTTGGGCATTGCGGCTGGGCTACGCGGTGATCCCGTCATCCACCAAACCTGAGAACCTGGCGAGCAATCTGTTGGCACAGCAGCTGCAGCTGACCGACGAAGACATGGCGCAGATCGCCACCTTGGAAAACAACGGCCGCCTGGTTAGCCCGGAAGGTCTGGCGCCAGACTGGGATTGAGCCCCCTCGCTATACGTCATCAGGGCGCCCTTGGGGCGCCTTTTTTATTGTGCCAGGCGTTCGCTGACAAAATCGATAAAGCTGCGCAGACGGTTGCTGACTGCGCTGTCGCTGTAGTACACCGCATTAATCGGCATAGCGACCGGCAGGGTTTCTTTCACCAGAATCGGCACCAGATCGCCGCGCTTAATGTCTTCATCGATCATAAAGTCCGACAGGCAGGCGATACCGTTACCGTGCAGGCACAGGTGGCGTTGGGTCTCACCGCTGTTGGTGGTCAGCCCTGGGGTGATTTCCAGCTGGCGGCCGTCGGCACAGGCCAGCGGCCAGCGGTTCAGGCTGGGCAGATCGTTAAAACCGATGCAGCAGTGGTGTTCCAGATCTTCCACCTTTTGCGGGGTGCCGTTTTGCGCCAGGTAGGTGGGGGAGGCCAATAGGCGGCGGTAGCTGGTCATCAGTTTGCGCGCTTTCAGGCTGGAATCGGTCAGTTCGCCGACGCGGATGGCGATATCCACCTTACGCTCGATCAGATTGATAAAGTTTTCCGACGATACCAACGACAGCGACATTTCCGGATAGCGCGAGCGGAATTCCGCGACCAGCGGCGTCAGCACGTGCAGCACCACCGGCGTGGCGGCGTCAACCCGCAACAGCCCCTGCGGGCGCTGGCGGCTTTCCATTAAGGCATTTTCCGCGGCGGCCATGTCGCTCAAAACCTTTTGCACCTGGCGGAAATAGCTTTCCCCTTCCTGAGTCAGGCTGATTTGGCGCGTGGTGCGGTTGAGCAGCGTGACGCCCAGCTTGGTTTCCAGCTTCTTCACGGTGCGGCTTACCACGGAATTGGCCTGTTCCAGGCGTTCCGCCGCCCGGCTGAAGCTGCCGCTTTCCACCACGGTGACGAAGGTGATCAATTCGTCGGAGTTCGCTTTCATTTTTGCTCCATTGGCAAAATTTATTTGAAATTTTGAGCATTTTTATCATTTAAGCATAGGCCGATAATAGCCGTCATCAACCTGAACGCTATTTTGGAGTAAAAAATGCCTCTCGCATTACTTGCATTGACCATCAGTGCCTTTGCCATCGGCACTACGGAGTTTGTGATCGTCGGCCTGATCCCGACCATTGCGGAACAGCTTGGGGTGACGGTGCCGTCCGCCGGGCTGCTGGTGACCATCTACGCCATCGGCGTGGCGATCGGCGCCCCGGTGCTGACGGCCCTGACCGGCCGCGTACCGCGCAAGTTGCTGTTGGTTGGGCTGATGGTGCTGTTCACCCTCGGCAACCTGCTGGCCTGGCAGTCGCCGAGCTATGAGTCGCTGGTGATCGCCCGCCTGCTGACTGGCCTGGCGCACGGCGTGTTCTTCTCGATCGGTTCCACCATCGCGACCAGCCTGGTGGCGAAAGAGAAGGCGGCTTCCGCCATCGCCATCATGTTTGGCGGCCTGACCGTGGCGCTGGTGACCGGTGTGCCGTTGGGCACCTTTATCGGCCAACACTTCGGCTGGCGGGAAACCTTCCTGGCGGTGTCGTTGATCGGCGTGATCGCTACCGTCGCCAGCATTATTTTGGTGCCGAACAACATTAAGAATCAGGCCAGCGCAAGCATTGGCGATCAGCTTAAAGTGCTGACCCATCCGCGCCTGCTGCTGATTTACGCTATCACCGCTCTCGGTTACGGCGGGGTGTTCACTACCTTTACCTTCCTGGCGCCGATGATGCAGGAACTGGCGGGCTTCTCCGCTCCGGCGGTGAGCTGGATCCTGCTGGCGTACGGCATTGCGGTCGCCGTCGGTAATATCTGGGGCGGCAAGCTGGCGGACCGTCACGGTGCGGTGCGGGCGCTGAGCTTAATCTTCGCCGCACTGGCCGCGCTGTTGCTGGTATTTCAGTTCACCGCCAGCCACAGCATCGCCGCGCTGGCGACGGTGATTGTGATGGGGGTGTTCGCCTTCGGCAACGTACCGGGCCTGCAGGTTTACGTAGTGCAGAAAGCCGAACAGTACACGCCGAATGCGGTAGACGTGGCCTCCGGCCTGAACATCGCGGCCTTTAACGTTGGCATCGCCCTTGGCTCGGTGATTGGCGGCCAAACCGTTGCTTCACTGGGGCTGGCGCAAACGCCGTGGATTGGCGCGCTGATTGTGGTGGGCGCACTGTTGCTGGTTGGCCTCAGCGGCCGGTTGGACAAAAAGTATCAGCCCCAGACCGCCTGACAGGCTAATGTCGCTGTCACTCAGGCCCGCTTTGCGGGCCTTTTCGCATTTCTCACCCGTTGTTGCTCACCTTTACACAGCTATACCCTCGGAAGATTGAAATCCCTTCCGGTCCCCCCTATAACTGAAAGGATATGCCCCGTAAAAGCCATGCCTTGAGCGTAAGGCAGGCGTATAATCTATGCATTGTTGGCGGATCTCTCTCCGTCAGTTTCATCCTAATGGGAAATAGGCGAATAGCGTGCCGAAACGAACTTATGCAATGAGGTATGTTGCAGGCCAGCCGGTTGAGCGAATTTTCCCTGGCGCCATCAATCAACCATTGCCGCCAGGGGCCGCATTGCCGACGGCCGGCGCTCTGCGCGTGATGGTGTGGAACATCTTTAAGCAGCAACGGGCCGATTGGCTTTCAGTGCTGAAAAGCTACGGCAAAGATGCGCAGCTGGTGCTGTTGCAAGAAGCGCAGACCACGCCAGAGCTGGTGAGCTACGCGACCGCCAACTACCTGGCGGCCGATCAGGTGCCGGCATTCGCGTTGCCGCAGCATCCTTCCGGCGTGATGACGCTGGCGGCGGCGCATCCGGTATATTGCTGCCCGCTGCGGGAGCGCGAACCTTTGTTGCGCCTGGCCAAATCGGCGCTGATTACCGTCTATCCGCTGTTTAACGGCCAGCTGTTGATGGTGGTGAATATCCATGCGGTGAACTTTAGCCTGGGTGTTGACGTTTACAGCAAACAGCTGGGGCCGATTGGCGAGCAGATCGCCAGCCATCAGGGGCCGGTGATTATGGCGGGGGACTTTAATGCCTGGAGCCGCAAACGCATCAATGCGTTGTATGAGTTCGCCGGCGACATGGCGTTGCGCGAGGTGAGCTTCACTGACGATCACCGCCGCAAGGCCTTTGGGCGGCCGCTCGACTTTGTGTTTTACCGTAACCTGGGCGTGGCCGAAGCCTCGGTGTTGGTGACCAGCGCTTCGGATCATAACCCGCTGTTGGTGGAGTTCCATCCGGAGAAAGACAAACCGCACTGGTGAATGTCAGACAATAAAAAAGCACCCCGAAGGGTGCTTTTTTGTGCCGGAAATTTAGGTCTCCGGCGTCAGTTTGTTGCCGACAAACAAGGTCAGCTTCAGACCGGGCTGCAGGCTGTTGCCTTTGCCGAGCGTTGAGTTCCAACGCATCACGTCGTTAATATCGACGCCGTGACGACGTGCGATACTGGCCAGCGAGTCACCTTTACGAACCTGATAGGTGATGCTGCTGTTACTGCCGGTATTGCTGGCCACTTGCAGGGTTTGCCCAACTTTTAAGGCACTCTTGGTGCGCAAGTTGTTCCAACTCTGCAAATCGCTGGTCTTGATATTCAACCGCTTTGCAATGCCCGATAAGGTGTCGCCGGAGCGCACTTTATACGAGCTGCCGCCAGACAAGCCGCTGTTTTTCGCCAACTGGGTGGTTGGCTGAGCTACAGCGATCTGGCCATCGGCCAGCGAGTCTTTCAGCTGATCGGCATTGCCTTTGGGAACCATGATGTAATGGGGCCCGTTGGGTGCCGTAACGCCTTTTTTGTAGCCTGGGTTGTAAGCCTTCATCTTGGTGACCGAAAGCCCAGCCATCTCAGCCGCCTGAGTCAACTGTATTTGCTGCCCGACATCGATTCGCGCCAGCGCACGGGTTTCATCAGTCTTAGGAAGCTTGATGCCGTACTTTTTGCTGTTTTTGATGATGTCGCTCAGCGCCAGCATTTTCGGGACATAAATTGACGTTTCACGCGGAAGCGACAGTGCCCAGAAATTGGTTGGCTTACCCTGACGTTTGTTTGCCTTCACCGCTTGCATCACGCGGCCTTCACCACTGTTATAGGCGGCTACGGTCAGTAACCAGTCGCCGTTAAACATGCGGTTCAAGCGCTGCATCATGTTAAGCGCAGCGGTCGTCGAGGCCACGACATCACGTCGCCCGTCATACCACTGATTGTTTTTCAAACCATAATTACGACCCGTTTGCGGCACGATTTGCCATAGCCCTGCGGCATTGGCACTTGACGTGGCGTGTGGGTCAAAAGCGCTCTCCACTATGGGTAGCAGTACCAGTTCCATCGGCATATTGCGTTTCTTAATCTGCCCGACTATCCAGTACATGTACGGCTCTGCCCGTAATGTTACATCGTGGAGATAGCTCTTACTTTTTAAGTACTTTCTTTTTTGATCACGGATCCGGGAATTTTCCGGAACCCCCATCTTCAGCTCGTCGCTAATGAAGTTCCACAGGTCTTGTTGCGCGGCCGGGCTATTATTATCTAGCCACCGCGCCGAGCTCGCTCGACCATTCGCTGTGTACTCTCCTGCTTCACTTTCTTGACCTGCCGAAGACAAACTCTGTGCATGCTGTTCTGGGGCCGGCGCGTCCTGCCTGGACGACTGGCACCCCACTAGCAAGACTGAGGCGAGAAATATCGCTTTAGCCTTCATGTGTGTGTCAATATAGTTGCTTAAAAGACGAGCAATCATACTTTGCTTCGTCAAATAACACAACTAAAAGCTCAGAAGTTATCTTTCCGCAGGCGTAATTCGGAAAAAACCGAATGAAGGCTTTCGGGGGGCGAATTAAAGCCTAATTTGTTTTGTAAATCAGTGTCATGGCAGCGTAAAAATAGGTTAATTTTACGCTCTAATTGCAGCGTAGTGGGCACGCTGGGTTGGCCTTTTGCCCTTAAGGCTTCAACATGTTGTTGATATGTTTCAATCTCTCGATCTTCCGGCAAAATAGCCCGCGCAAACTTAAGATTTGAAAGAGTATATTCATGCGCGCAGCAAATTAAGGTGTTATCGGGAAGTTGCGCGAGTTGTTGAAATGCGTCGTACATTTGTTTTGCCGTGCCTTCAAATAATCTTCCGCAGCCGGCGGAAAAAATTGTGTCGCCGCAAAACAGGTAAGGCGCACTATAGAATGCCACGTGGCCTAAGGTATGTCCGGGAACCGCGATCGTTGCGTACTGGCGCCCATTGATTTCGAAGCTATCACCGTCACGTACGATATGATTCGCGCCTTTATCCGCCGTTTCCTGCGGCCCGTATACCGGCAGGCCGGGGTACTGCGCCGTTATCTGCGCCACGCCGCCAACGTGATCGTGATGATGGTGGGTCAGCAGAATCGCATCCGGCGTCAGCTGCAGGCGTTGCAACGCCTCAAGCACCGGCTGCGCCTCGCCCGGATCGACGATCGTGCAGTGGCCCCGCCGGTCATCCAATAACCAAATGTAATTGTCCTGGAAGGCGGGAATGCTGATAAGATTCATGTTGTACCTCTCGTTGGCAACGGCTTGAAAGAAGATAATAAATCATGAAACCAGCCCATACTCTACAAAAGCTCACCGGCCCACAGTCATGGGCCGAGCTGCCGTGGGGGGAATACTATCGTGAGGCGCTTGAGCGGCAGTTGCAACCCTGGTGGTCAAAGCTGTTCGGTTTCCACCTGCTGAAGCTCGGCAACCTCAGCGCCGGTTTGGCGACGGACAAATGCGCCATTTCGCATCAGGTCAACGTGGGCCTGGAGGGAGAAGGGCTGCAGGTGATCGCCGATGCCTACCAGCTACCGTTCGCCGCCAAGTCGGTCGATGCCTGCCTGCTGGCACATACGCTGTCCTATGCGGACGATCCGCACCGCCTGCTGCGCGAAGTTGACCGGGTGTTGATCGACGACGGTTGGCTGGTCGTCAGCAGTTTCAATCCGTTCAGCCTGCTGGGATTGGGCAAGCTGGTGCCTGGGCTGCGCCATCGCCAGCCCTACGCCAGCCGCATGTTTACCCAGATGCGGCTGCTGGATTGGCTCAGCCTGCTGAATTATGAAGTGCTGCACCAGGCGCGGTTTCACGTGCTGCCGTGGCACCGCAAGGGCGGCAAGTTTTTGTGTACGCACCTGCCGGCGCTGGGATGCATGAGCGTGATTGTGGCGCGCAAGCGAACCTTGCCGCTGACGCCGACGCCGATGAAGGTGGGAGCGAGGAAACCCTCTCTCAGCCGCGCGGTGGGCGCGACCAAGAGTTATCGCAAACTGCCTTAGGCTTCCGGTTTGTAACCCACGTCTTCCTGGGTCGGATTACCGGCTGCATCGCGCGCCAAAACGTCACAACGTTCGTTCTCCGGGTGGCCGGCGTGGCCTTTGACCCATTCCCATTTAACGTTGTGGCGCTGAATGGCCAGATCCAGCCGTTGCCACAGATCGACATTTTTGACCGGTTTTTTGTCGGCGGTTTTCCAGCCGCGCTTTTTCCAGTTGTGGATCCAGCTGGTGATGCCCTGGCGCACATACTGGCTGTCGGTGCTGAGGATCACTTCGCACGGCGAAGTCAGCGCTTCCAATGCGACGATTGCCGCCATCATCTCCATGCGGTTGTTGGTGGTCAGGCGATAGCCTGCGCTGAAGGTTTTCTCAACCTGCTTGTAGCGCAAGATTGCGCCGTAACCACCGGGGCCGGGGTTGCCAAGGCAGGAGCCGTCGGTGAAAATTTCTACCTGTTTGAGCATCTCTGGTAGACTCTTCCTATCAGTTTTATAAAAGCCAAGTCTGACATAAACGAGCGCTGTGAGCACTGCAATATGATCTCAACCACCACTACCAGACAGATCGTCCTCGATACCGAAACCACCGGTATGAACAAACTCGGGGTGCATTACGAAGGTCACCGCATCATCGAAATCGGTGCGGTGGAAGTGATTAACCGCCGTCTGACCGGGCGTCATTATCACGTCTACGTCAAGCCGGACCGGCTGGTGGACCCGGAAGCCTATGGCGTACACGGCATCAGCGACGAGTTCCTGGCCGACAAACCGACCTTTGATCAAATCGCCGACGAGTTCCTCGACTTCATTCGCGGCGGCGAGTTGGTGATCCATAACGCGGCGTTCGACATCGGCTTTATGGATCACGAATTCCGCATGATGCAGCGGGGCATTCCGAAGACCGAGACCTTCTGCACCATTACCGACAGCCTATTGATGGCGCGCCGCCTGTTCCCGGGCAAGCGCAACAACCTCGACGCCCTGTGCGGCCGTTATGAGATAGACAACAGCAAGCGTACGCTGCACGGCGCATTGCTCGATGCCGAGATCCTGGCGGAAGTCTATCTGGCGATGACCGGCGGCCAGACGTCGATGGCGTTTCAGATGGAGGGCGACACCCAGCAGGCCGACGCCACCCAGGATATTCAGCGCATCGTTCGCCCGGCGACCGCCATGAAGGTGGTTTACGCCAGCGATGAAGAAGTGCTGGCCCATGAGGCGCGCTTGGATCTGGTGGCTAAAAAGGGCGGCAGCTGCCTGTGGCGCGCGGAAACAGCTGAATAATAGCCTGTGGCGCGCCTTCGCTGAAAAACTGTGCAAACGGTTCATTTGGTGAGAAAAAGGCGTTGACGGAATTGAGGGGCGTCCGTAATATGCGCCTCGTTCCCCCGCAAGAGGGAATGGCGCGGAGCGGTAGTTCAGTTGGTTAGAATACCTGCCTGTCACGCAGGGGGTCGCGGGTTCGAGCCCCGTCCGTTCCGCCACTATTCAGACCCCAAGCTTTAACGAGCTTGGGGTTTTTCGTTTTTGTGGCTTAGCCGCTGCAGCATCACGATCGCCCCAATATATTATCCTCGCACTAAGCGACGAGGTATTTTCCTCCCCCTGCCCGGTATTATTTCTTGGCCGGCCGCTGCGGCAAAGCCGATTTACCGAGATTGTTGCCCATACGGTTTTTTAATGTCGATAGGCTATAGAGGCCAATCTGATTGGGTTGGCGTTGGCTGATATCGGCATCAAACCTCGTCAAGGGGGTTCCCGCCGCTCTCGGCACGGCAGGTGGAGACATCAGTTGTTGATAACAGTCGTAGGGTAACGCCCGATATCCATTGATCTCAACCTCCATGCACGAGCTTGCCGGCGCGGCGGGGCTGGCACCGTCCGCATAACAGTACATCGATGCGCCATACAGCAGCAGCGCCGACGCAATCTTGTTCTTCAATCGATTTTTCATCGGAATATCATCCGCGAGTGTGAAGGATGGCGCCGCATATTCGTTTACGGCGACGGCAGGTTCCATACCCTCTTTCTTATAGCAATCGATATCGTTGGGCAATAAACCGGGAAAATAATAATAAAACGGTCATAAATTACGGTTAGGTTACTGTTTGCATCCTCGTGCTGCGTCCTCATTTCACTGTTATATGCGCTGGGATTTAAGTGAGAAAAATCGCTCTTCTACCGTTAACCGGACGCCATTTGCTGTTAGTTCTGTGGGTTGTCAGTGCTTTCGTCTGGCCTGGCGGGGGCGCAACGGCGACGCGGGATGGTGCGAATCAACAGATGAATTTCGATATTCCCTCATTGCCGTTATTTCAGGCATTGGCGCGTTACGGTGAGATATCGGGTTTCGCCGTATTGGTGGATAGCGATCTGGCGGCCAACCGGCGTTCTGCGGCGATTAAGGGGCGTTTTGACCCCTATTCGGCCTTGCGATATTTACTCCAGGGTACCGGGTTAAACGCACACTACGCCGGCGCCAGCGCCTTCACGCTTGTGGCGGCCAGCCCGGGAACGCAGCGGGAGAGGGAGGCGGCAGGCGGCGGTGATGTCTCCACGCCAGGGCTGGGGGGGCATCGGTTTGGCGTATTTTTGCAGCAGTCGCTGCTGCGCGCATTATGCCAAACGCCACAAACCCGCCCCGGCAATTACCGGGCGGTCATACAAATCTGGCTGAATGCACAAGGTTTGGTCGAGCGGGTCAGGCTGATAGATTCAACAGGATCACTACAACGGGATAATGCCATCCTGAAACAAATAAAAGGATTACGTCTGGCTGGGGAAATGCGCGTGCGTTTGCCTCAGCCGCTGACAATTTTAGTTTTGCCGGAGGAAGGAACCGCAAAGGCGTGCCGAACGCATGACGCATAACGGCATTTACTGGGGGAAGAAGAAAAATGCGCCGGCACTTTCTTGCTTACTATGATGCATTACGTAAAAGGCTTAAATATCGCCTGGGTTCCGAAGATTTGGCGAACGATGTCCTGCACGAAACTTACCTGCGAATAGAACAGCGCGACGATGAGCTGAAGGTGCGCAATCCTCAGGCCTATTTGTACCGCACCGCTCTGAACGTCGCTTATGATCAGCACGTCAACACGCCCCGTTTGCTGAACGTGGATGAAATCGATGAACTTTTGTTGTTGGAAGATGAGACGCAGGATCCGGCGCGAATTGTGCACGCCAGGAATGAAGTGAACGAATTACAAAAAGTGTTGCATCAACTGCCCTGGCGGCAGCAAGAAATCTTGATCGCCTCACGTCTGGAGGGAGTTTCGCATCGGGAGATCGCGCAACGTTTTCATATTTCGACCAGAATGGTGGAGAAGGAATTGAAAGCGGCGCTAACGGTTTGCGGCAGGCGCATGGCGCGAAAAGTCATCCAGCAGTTCGGTCCCGGGGCGGAAAAAACGTCTAAATAATGCCCTCCGGGGCGAGGTTGAAATGTGCTGATGTTTCCGGGCCTGAAATGGCCGATACGGGCATGAAGGAGAAGTTTTGAGTCATGAGCTATTTTGAATGGCGGGCGAAGAACCTGTTGGCGCGTGAGGCCAGAAACTGGCTGGTGCATCTTACTTCGGGGCGTGCGACCACCGACGATGCGGACGCTTTTCGTCAATGGTACCAGAAAAGCCCGCAACATTACGCTGCGTTCAATGAGGTAAAACGCCTGTGGCGGCAGTTGGAGCCGGCGATGGCCGCCACACTTGCACCCGATGCGGGGTCCCGGCGCGACAGCGCATCGGTGCCCAACTGGGGGCGCAGGGCATTTCTGGGCGCCGCCGCGGCATCTGCCGGCGCTTTTTTGCTTAAGCCGGATTTCTTCCTGAATCCTGAAGTGAGTTTTCAGGGGCTGACGAGCGATTATCAAACGGCGACCGGCGAGCAAAAGAATATCTTGCTGCAAGGCAACGTCTCGGTCGAGATGAACACGCTGACGCGTATCGATCTGCGCCCGGCAGGCATTGCTCTGAAGACCGGCGAGGCGCAAATTCGCGCTCAGGCGATGAGCATTCCGCAGCTGGTGGTGTATGCGAACGGCGGCGAAGTGTATGCCAAAACGGCCGATTTCAATATTCGCAATTTGGACAATCAGGTCAGCGTCACCTGCCTGGCCGGCGAAGTGTCCGTGATGTGTCAGGCGACGAAACGCGGGCTGCAAGCCGGTCAACAGCTGACCTACAGCGCATCCGGCATGGGGCCGGTGGTGCAGGCCAATACCGAGCAAGTCATCGCCTGGCAGCGGCGCCTGCTTATTTTCAATCATCAGCCCCTCTACCTGGTTATCGAAGAAATTAATCGCTACAGGCCGGGCAAAATCATTTTGTTGAACAGCCAGCTGGGGCAGCGCCTGGTTCAGGCGCGGTTTAAGCTGGATCAGCTGGAAACCGTGGCTGCGCTTATTCGCGATGCCTACGGCGCCAGGGTAACGAATCTGCCGGGGGGGATCGTGGTGCTGAGCTAAGGGCGGCCATAGACCATTAAGTTTTTATGACATCAGTTCGGTCATCGCGGCGGATCGCAGTCATTCACTGAGTAAGCCGCAGCGATCGTTGGCAAGCCAGGAGCCTGTCCGGTGGCGCTGAGGTATGGGTATCAAGCCTGCGAACCTGGAAGGAACAGTGATGATGTCGCCTCGCAATGCCGCGCAAATTCAGAGAAATTCTGCTCGTTCGACGAGCGATCTTCGTCGTTCTTCGGTGAACGGTAGCGCATTCCCGATTAAACCTATCGCCTATGCCGTCGGCTTGGTGCTGTTGTCCACCGGGGCTCAGGCCGCAGGGCCACGCCCGTTCAGCGGCGGCTGGTTCAACGCCAAGGGCGTCAGCCAGGTCGGCGTGGCGCCGGGCGGCCAACCGGCAGCCGCCGTGCCCGGAACCCCACCGCCTTTGGCGCAGCAGCAGCAGGCGAATAAGCAACTGCAACGCTCCATCGCCAACCTCGGTAAAACCGCCTCGGCCATCGCCGCCCAGCAAGCGGCGATGGCCGCCGCGCGTCAGGCCGCATTGGCGGCCGGCGCCAGCGTGCCGGACGGTTTGGCCGAGGGCGGCCTGAAGGTTGATCGCAATCCGGCTACCCAGGGCTGGCTCAACGCCGACGCGCCGACGCAGCAGGCGGCGAACGGCCGTACCATCGTCAGTATCAACCAAACCAAAGATAAGGCCATCCTGAACTGGGAAACCTTCAACGTGGGCAAAAATACCCAGGTCGCCTTCCAGCAGCAAAAAGACTGGGCGGTGCTCAACCGGGTTAACGATCCCAAGGCGCGGCCGAGCCAAATTCAAGGGCAGATCAAGGCCGACGGCACCGTGTTGGTGATTAACCGCAACGGTGTGATATTTACCGGCAGCAGCCAGGTCAACGTACGCAATCTGGTGGCGGCCGCCGCGAATATCAGCGACGGCCAGTTCCAGAAAAACGGCATCTACAGCGCCCAGAGCGGCGGCGATTTCGGCCCCAGCTTCACCGAGGCAATGGGAAGCATCGAGGTTCATCCCGGCGCTCAGATAACGACGCGGCCAGCTTCCAGCGTCACCGAAGGCGGCGGCTATGTGTTGTTGCTGGGCCACGAGGTGAATAACGCCGGCGTGCTGACCGCCGTCAATGGGCAAGCGGCGCTGGCCGCAGGCGACAACTTTATTATTCGCAAAGGCGTGGGCACCGCCGGCAACCAGAATTCCAGCACGCGCGGCAATGAGGTTTCCCCCCGGTTTATCGCCGACAGCAGCGCGGGCCGCGTCACCAACAGCGGGATCATCTCGGCGCCAACCGGGGACATCACGCTGGCCGGGCGTGATATCAAACAGGACGGCGTCTTGCTCGCCACCTCGTCGGTCGATAGCCGCGGCACGCTCCATCTGCTGAATTCCGCCAGCGATCGGGCCGGCAGCATCACGCTCACGCCGCGCAGCGTCAGCGCCGTGCTGGTGGACGCCAATAATGCCACCGCGCTGGACGCACAGCGTGATTCACTGATCGTCAATAAAACGGGTGAGAACAGCTACGCGCAGAACAACAACGATCCTCTGACCGTTGCAGGGCAAATCTTCGATAATTTGAGCACGTTGGGCGATAGGCGCAACCTGTCCCGGGTGGAGATCGTCAGCGGCGGCACCGTCGAGTTTCAGGGTGATTCGCTCACGTTGGCCACCGGCGGCCAGGTGGCCGTGTCCGCCGCCCGGCGGGCCCTGGTGGCGGCCAACGCCGACATCGACGTCTCAGGCGCCATCGGCGTGCAGGTGGCGATGGAGTCGAACAACCTGAATATCAACGTGCAGGGCAACGAACAGCGCGATGCGCCGATTAACCGTGACGGCAAGAATCTCAATAACAGCGATCTGTGGGTGGACCGGCGTTCGCTGATCTATGTGGCGCCCGGCGTCGGCGGCTACGCCAATGCGCGCTGGTACACCGCCGGCGGCCTGCTGGAGGTTGGCGGTTACCTGAGCACCGCAGGGCATGGCTACGGCGAATGGGCCGCGCAGGGCGGCACCGTGCAGCTCAGCGGCGGTGAAGCTATCACTCAGCGGGATTCGCGCATCAATCTCTCGGGCGGCACGCTGGACGTGCAGACCGGCGTCATCAATTTGAGCTGGCTGCGGGGCGCGGATGGGCAGCTGCATGAGGTATCGAAGGCGCCGGGCGACCTGTTGTACACCGGTTTGTATCAGGGCTTTGAAGATCTGCACGCGCGCTGGGGCGAGAAAACCACCCGCTATTTCTACAATACGCTGATCGCGCCGCGGCAACGTCTGGAAAGCGGTTATACCACCGGGCGAGATGCCGGGCGGCTGGTGGTTTCGACCGACGCCGCTCTGCTGGAAGGAAACATCGAGGCCGGCGTATATCAGGGGCCGCAGCAGAACAAAGCGCCGGCAGCGTTGGCGGACGGCTACAAACAGTCGCAGAGCGCGCTGGCCAGAGGCGCTCAACTGATCGTTGGCCGTTACGATCCGGTCTTCGACGTGAAGGCCGGGGAGGTTTTTTACAATCTGGGGATCACTCAGGATCGGGTGCTGTTCGACAGCCATCAGCCAGATATCGCAGATGCGTTGGGGTTGACGGCGGCGTTGCCGGAAGAGCGTAAGGCCACGCTGTACCTGAACACGGATCGGTTGAACGCCTCCGGGCTGGGTGGCGTGATGGTGGCGGCGAAGGAGATCGTGGTAGAGGATGCGCTGACGGTCAGGCCGGGCGGCGCCATTGAACTGTACGGTGGGCGGACGGCGATCAACGCGGATCTGACCGCGCGCGGCGGTGCCATCAAGATCGATAATACGCTGCGCACCCTGACGGTCGCCACGCCGTTGGTCCCAGCGCAACAGCGCAACGACGCCATCATCGCCGGGCTGCCCGCTAACCCGCCGCAGCCGGGCATCGTCCTGGCCGAGGGGGTAAGGCTGGATGCGCGCGGCATATGGAGCAATCAGCTCACCGACGCCGGCGCGCAAGCCGGCCAGGGGCTGGTGGACGGCGGCAAGGTAGCGCTGCGCCTGAGCGGCGAGGGCGACATTGTATTGGGGCAGGGCAGTCTGATCGACGTGTCCTCGGGTGCCGCTGTGCGGGTAGACAAGACGATCGTTGGCGGACGAGGCGGCGATGTGACGTTGCTGACCAACAATCCGCTGCTGCAGACCGACAAATCTTTCGCCAGCGGCAGCCTGGGGCAGGTGTTGCTGGGGGGCGAGCTGCGCGGCTATGGCGTCTCTGGCGCCGGTACCCTGAAGATCCTGTCTGGCGGTGAGGTTGTCATTGATGATCAACCGGGCCACAGCCAGGGCTTCCTGGCGGCGGGCGAGGCCGCGCCGGACGCGCTGCGGCTGCGGGAGGATCTGGCGCTGGCGCAAGGGCAGTCGGCGCCTTTTGACATGAGCTATCTGAGCGCCAGGCAGCACCTCAATGCCGGTGAAACGATCCAACCGGGGGATGTGGTGGTGGCGTCCAGCGCGCAGCCCATTAAGGTTGAAGGGGGGGATCCCAACGACGCGTCCACCTGGCTGGTGGTGCCTCCGTGGGTGGTGTTGGTGACCTCCGCGGGGCAATATCTGTACGCCGGAAGCAGCGTGCCGCCAGGCACTCTGGTGACCACCATCTACAGCCCTGAACAGCTCGCAGGCTACAAGATCCCCAGCCTGTATTTCCCGCAGGGGTTACCGCTGCAGCCAAAAACCATCAAGGTGAAAGCGCACGACATTTTGCCGGAAGACGGCGTGTTGCGGAAGGGGGCCTGGTTGCCGGCGGGAGCTGTTCTGGATATTTCGGTGGCGGTGCAGCCGGCGTTGTGGCTGGAACCCACGCGTTTCCAAACCGGCTTTGCTCACTATGACGTCACGGGGCTGGACGGCGTGACCGTCGCGGCGAATACGCAGCTGAACGTCACCCGCCCGGTATACCTGCCGGCCGATGACGCCTGGCGGCTGCCGGGGGGGCTGGCGCCGGAACAGGCGATGCAGACCTGGCTGGCGCCGCTGTATCTGGAAGATCCGCTGGCCGCGAAGCTGACGCAGCGCGCGGGGGCCGGGCTGGCGCTGCACGCCGGCGATTCGGTCGCCAGCACGAGTGCGAATCAGCGGCCGGGTCTGGCGGCGCAGGTTGAAAAGGGGGCGACGATCGGCGTGGATCCGGGGCAGTCCATTGAAATCGGCAGCCTTAACCAACTGACGGTGCAGGGTACGCTCAATGCCTGGTCGGGCAGCATTCTGTTGAATCAATACAAGCCAGAGCTCCAGCTCGGCGCCTCCGGCAAGGCCAACGGCCGGTCAATTTGGATCGGCGAGACCGCCCGGCTCGATGTGGCCGCGCGCGCCGCGACCGCGACAGACGTCTATGGGCGCCGCTATGGCTGGGTGCCCGATGGCGGCACTATCCGCATCGGCGGTCATTTGAACCCCGAAACGGGGGCCGCTGAGGCGGTGACGGCCAATGCCCCCGAAGCCTTCGTGGTCGTTCGGCCGGGGGCGGTGCTGGATGCGTCGGGAACGCAGGCCGTATTGAGCGTGACGCAGCCTGCGCCGGCTGAAAACGCCAACTCGCCGTTGGGGGGCCTGCGCCTGCAGCCGGATGTCGCCAGGCCGGCCTGGAACGATGTCAGGGTCGCCAGCAATGGCGGCAGCATCGAACTGGTTTCCTACCATGGCCTGTACGTGGACGGTGAATTAAGCGCGCGCGCCGGCGGCCCGGGAGCCGCCGGCGGCACGCTGGCCATCGCGCTGGAGGCGCCGGAATATGGCACTTATAACGTGTCCTGGGATGGCAGCATGTTCCCTAATCCGAACGTAGACGATCGGGTGCTTGCGCCGCGTGAGATGGTGTTGGCGCAGCAGCAGGGCGGCAGCCTGCTAGCCGGCGATTTGCTGCCCGGCGAACTGAGCGATGATCTGGCGTACGGCACCGCCCGCCTGGGCGTTGACCGCATTCAGGCCGGGGGCTTCGACAATCTGGCGCTGCTCAGCAACGGCGTTCTCAGCTTCGATGGCGATGTATCACTGGCCCTCGGCAAGAGTCTGCAGCTGTACGCCGGCTCGCTGGCGCTGGCGGAAACCGCGGCTGCGGATACGCGCGTCGATCTGTCCGCACCCTATCTGCGCCTGGCGGGGCCGACCAACCTGACCGCCAAGGCGGATTATTTCCGACACTTCACGGTGCTGGGCGGCACGTCCACCCGGGGATCGCAGGCGCGGCTGCATATCTCCGGCGATCTGATCGACGTGCGCGACAGCGTGACGATAGGCGCGCACGGCGACCTCAAGGGGATGAAAGACATTCCTGGCGGCACGGCGCATTACGACTGGCGCGGATTCGAGGAAACGGAGCTGGTCAGCCGCGGCGATATTCGTTTCCTGAAGAGCGTGGGGCTGACATCCAAAAACCATACCGCGACCGTCACTGAGCTGCAGGCGGGCGGCAACCTCAGCCTCACGGCGGCGCAGCTGTACCCGGCGACCCACGCCATCGCCAACCTGAGTGCAGGGTTCATCGGTAAAATCGACCAATTTGGCAACAGCTCCGCCAGTTACGATCCCGACAGCGTATTGACCCTGAATCGCTACGGTGACGAGCCGGCGTTGCCTTATTCCGCGTTTGGCATGCTCACGTTGAACGGCGGCACCATCAACCAGGGCGGTATTCTGCGTGCGCCTCAGGGGCAGCTGTTTATCGGTTCCGGCGGCCGGGTGAATCTGTTGCCGGGGAGCCTGACCTCACTTAGCGCGGCAGGCTTGCTGATGCCTTACGGCGGCACCACCGACAATGTGCACTACACCTACGACGGAAAGGACGTGGCGCTGGTCGGCATGGGAGCGTTCAGCCAACTGATGTTTAATGCGCAGAGCGTTAAGGTGGATGCGGGGGCGGTGCTTGATCTGTCGGGAGGCGGCGAACTGACCGGCGCCGGGTTTGTCTCCGGGCGCGGCGGTTCTACCGACGCGCGCTATACGCCGCTGGTTCAGGTGGGAAGCCGGGGCGGCTTCCGGCTGCCGGGATTGGCCACCAACCCGATCTACGCCTTGGTGCCGGGCGAGCAAGCCGGCTATGCGCCGGTGGCGGCGGAGGGGGGCGCGGTCGATCCGCAGGTCGGCCGACAGATAGTTATAGGTACCGGCGTGCCCGGATTGCCGGCCGGCACCTATACCCTGATGCCATCGACCTATGCATTGCTGCCGGGCGCTTTTCGCGTCGAAATCAACGGACTCGCGGGACAGGCGGCCGCCAACGGGCCGCGTGTGCTGCGCAATGGTTCTTATGCGGTATCGGCCACGTTGGGTACGGTGAACACCGCCTTGCGCGATGCGCTGCCGTCCGAGGTCATTCTCACGCCGGCGGCCCTGCTGCGGCAATATTCGCAGTATAACGAGATGGGGTATGCCGACTTTGCGCGCGCCGACGCCATACGCGCCGGGGTGCCGAGGGCGGAGTTGCTGGCCGACGGCAAACGGCTTGGGCTGCAGCTGCGCGCGGGCGAAAGCGATAGGCGCATGTTTACGTTCGACGGCGTTGGCCGTTTTGCGGCGGCGGAGGGCGGCTATGGCGGCACCATGCTGCTGCTCGGCGATTTCAGCGGCAATAACCGCATCGAAGTGCTTCCGGAGGGGGGGCGGCCCACCGAGGGCTACCTGTCGTTCTATGCCGACGATCTCAACGCCATCAACGCTACGCGCATGATAATCGGCGGCGATTACGCCATCAACTATACCGGTGCCGACGGCAGCCACCGGGGGGCCAACTATGTGCGCTTCAGGGGCCAGTCTACCGAAGTCGCGCTGCGCGACGGCGCGCTGCTGGCGGCGCCGGAGGTCTTTCTTCTCAGCACCGACCGCATCAGCCTGGACCCGGGCGCATCCATCAATACCCTCGGCCGCGGCAAGGGCGGTTTTGACGCTAACGACGGGTTGATTTACGCGTCGGATCAGAACAATGTCCTGGCGGTATCCAATGGGCGGTTGCAGATACTGCCGCCTTCGTCCAGCAATCGCATAGGCGACATCCGCATCGGCGTCTGCGAACAGGGCGCCTGTGCCGTGCCGGCCAGCCTATATTCTGAAGGCAGCATCGTGATTGCGGCGCAGGACAAGTTTTCCCTGGATCCCGGCACCCGGTTCGGCACGCGCCGGCTGGTACTGGCGCAGCCTAACGTGAATGTGGGCAGTGAACGGGATCTGTCCGCTGCAGGCGCCCGCGGCGTGCTGCCGCCTGGCATGCAGCTCTCGCAGGCGTTGTTGGATCGTTTACTGAGGCAGGATGGCAGCGTTGGCGCACCGGCGCTCCAGGAACTGGAGCTGGCGGCGGGCAACAGCTTCAACTTCTATGGCAGCGGCGGTCTCAGCACGCTGGATCCGGCGACCGGCCAATCCTTTATCGATCGCTTGATCCTGAACACTCCCGCCATTTACGGTCTCGGCGCGGCGGATGACGTGGCCCGCATTGATACCGGCACGTTGGTATGGACCGGCGCCACCAATGAGCCGGGGGCGGTGGTGAACGGCGGCGCCGGCACCGGCGGCGGGGCGTTGCAAATCAATGCGAAGCGCATCGAGTTCGGCTATGGGCCGCAGACGCAGCCCGACACCTTGGGAGAGCATGAGCGTTTGCTGCTGGGTTTCCGCGACGTCACGCTCAGCGCCAGCGAGCGCATCACCGCCAACAACCGGGGCGGCCTGGCGGTTTACCAGCGCCAGGGAGACTACAGTGCGGAAAAGGGTTATGCCTACAGCGGCGGCAACCTGCATGTAAACACCCCGCTGCTCACCGGTGAGGCCGGTTCTATCAACCACCTCAGGGCCGGCGGCAGTCTCAGCGTCACATCGCCGGCGGCGGCCGGCCCGGCGGGCGAGAAGAACGACGCGCTGGGCGCTGAGCTGTCTCTGACGGCGGAGAGCATCGATCTTGACACCCGCATCACCCTGCCCAGCGGCAAGCTCACGCTTGCGGCGTCGCAGAATATCGCGCTGCGGGATGGCGCGCGCATCGACGTGGCCGGCATGGCGGTGCCCTTTAACGACATCACCAAATATAGCTGGGGCGGTGAGGTGGTGCTGCAAAGCGAACGGGGCGATATCAGCCAAGCCCCGGGGGCGATCGTCGATCTGTCGGCGCAATATAATCGCGGCGGCATTCTCAGGGCCGTCGCGCTGGGAGCCGAGGCCGGAACGCTCGATCTGCGGGGGCAGATCCTCGGCGGCGCCAGCGGTGAATACGACGCCGGCGGCACCTATGTGCCCTACGATGCGGGTGGGGTGGAGTTGCGCGCTCAGCGTATCGAAGATTTCGCCGCGCTTAACCGGCGTTTGAACGACGGTGCGGTGTTCGGCGCCCGCAGTTTTCAAATCAAGCAAGGCAGCCTGACGATCGGGGATGAGGTTAAAGCGCGCGCGATTGATATCTCGTTGGATGGCGGCAGCCTGAGGGTGTCCGGCGTCGTCGACGCCAGCGGCGCGCAGGTGGGCAGCATCCGCCTGGCCGCGCGGGACGGCCTGACGCTGGGGAGCGAGGCCGTGCTGGATGCGCGGGGTACGGCGCTGCGGGTTGACAGCTACGGCCGAATTATCGACAGCCCGAACCGGGCGACGGTGGAGCTGAACGCCGGTAACGGCCGCTTGGTATTGCAAGACGGCGCGCTCATCGATCTGCGCCACGGCACTGAAACGGCGACGGGCGACGGCCCGGGCCAGAACGATGGCCAGATGCGCGGCACCCTGGAATTGAACGCGCAGCGGCTCGGCGGCGCTCAGGGTGATGACGTCGCCATCGATGCCGGCGGCAGCCTGGATATCCGCGGTGCGCGTTCCATCGCCGTCAACGGCGTGCAGCGTTACGACGATGCGGGCTATGGCACCGATCCCGCCGCCGCCAGGCGGCCTTATCAGGTGATAGACCAGGCTTACCTGGATGCCAAACATGCCGACAGCCAGGTATTCATGTCCCGCCTGTTGGCCAACGACGGCGGGCTGCGGGCGCGTCTGGCCGGTTTGCGCCGCTATAGCGACGCCTTCCATTTGCGCCCCGGGGTCGAGATTGTCAGCCGAACGCCGGATGGCGACATGGTCGTGCAGGGGGATCTGGACCTGTCGGGCTACCGCTACGCCGGCGTTAATCCGCATACGCGGCAAACGGCGGTCTATGGCTCGGGGGAGCCGGGCACGCTGGTGGTTCGCGCCGGTGGCAGCCTGGATATCTACGGCAGCGTTAACGACGGTTTTTCCCCGCCGCCGGCGACGCCGGATGACAATGGCTGGGTGCTGACCGCCGGGCTCTCTTCCTTCGACGGCCAGGTGGTGGTGCCGCAAGGCGGTCTGACGCTGGCGACCGGCACCCAGTTCAGGCCGGGGGTGGTGTTGAATTACGACGTGCCGCTGCAGGCGAGCCAGCTTGGCAAAGGGGTCCGCCTGCCGGTTGCGGCGACGCTGGAGCAAACGCTGACGCTGTCCGCCGGCACCGTGCTTTCGGGCGATGTGTTCGACGCGACCCACGCCCTGTTGTATCGGGCGGGGACGCTGCTGTCGCAGGATGTCACGCTACAACCGGGAGCGACGCTGGGCGTCGGTACAGTGATGCCGCAAAGTGCGGCGGTTCAGGCGCTGCTCTGGCCGAAAGGAGTGCCGTTGCCGGATAACGGTTTCAGCGCGAATGAAGGCATTATGTGGAAGCTGGCCGCCGATACGGCGCTGCCGGTGGGGGCGTTGATCCCAACCGATACTACGGTTGTGCTGCCGGGCGGCGTCGGCAGCGTCGCGTTGCGCGCGCCTGCGGCTGGCCGGCAGGGCGGTAACTGGGCGCTGGCGCCGATGCTGCCGGAAGGTTCACAATCCTGGTCGATGCGTTGGGTGAGCGGCGCCGATACCGCCGCCGCCGATACCCGCGTGACGCAGCCTGCTGCTGACGCCGGGAGCCTGCGCCTGGCCGATACGCATTACAGCGTGCGCATGGCGAACCAGCTGGTGCCGGGGACGGGCACGCCGGGCAAATACATTTGGGGCCCGGGCGCAGGAGAAGTCGGTTTCGAGCCCGGTGCGCCAATGGACGATTATTGGGTGCAGCTGCTCACCGATTGGGATGCGATCGGCGACCCGTATTATGCCGAACAGATCGAACCCGGTAAGCCGGCGGAATACGCGCCGGCTCCTGTGCCTAATGCACCGGCGCTGAGCGTGCTGCGCACCGGTACCGGCGATTTGGATCTGGCGGCGGCGGGGGATTTCCGTTTCGTCAGCCCTTACGGCATTTATACGGCTGGCTCACCTTCGGCTCCGCTTGCCGCCGCAGACGGAAGCGACCGCTACAACCAGCGGCGCGGCCATAGCGGCAATAAAGTTGCGGGTTCGGTATTGGGCCCGGTGAATGCCGAATATGAATCTTTGGTTGATGGCGGCAGCCAATATCAGGCCTGGTATCCCGAGAAGGGCGGCAATGTGCTGGTACGCACGGGCCGCAACGTGCTCGGCGACATTATGTTGAGGCAGCAAACGCAGGCCGATCCGGCGGATCCTTATAACCGACTGCCGAGTTCGACCCTCAGCGCCGGCGTCGGCAATTGGCTGTGGCGGCAAGGCGGCGGCAGTGCGGCCGATGATGTGCCGACCTCATGGTGGATCAACTTCGGTACTTATGCGGTGCAGACCCCCTATGCGTTGGATGGCGCGGCGGCTTTCCAAAGCGGCTTTGTCGGCATCGGCACTCTGGGTGGCGGCAATCTGACGCTGGACGTCAGCGGCAGCCTCGGCACCCAGGATGTGCTGGCGACCCGTTCCGAGCAGAACTATGGGCAAGGCGGCGTACGCAGTCAGGGGCTGGTGCTGGCCGTCGGCAGTACGGGGCGGGTTGCGCCCGGAGGGGCGTTGCTGCTGACCGGCGGCGGCGACCTGTCCGTGCGGGTGAGCGGTTTGACCAACCCCAACGTGGCGGCCAGCAGCATACAAAGCGGCTACGGCGTGCTCGATGCGCCCGATATCAACGGGGTATTGGTTAATTTACGCGGCCACGCCCGATTCGACAGCGGCGCCATTGGCGCCGTAGATCCGTTGTACAAACTGGTGAGCAACGAGATCGATGCGCTGCATCCTTATGATATCCGCGCCTTCGACGCTTTCGAGGCGGGCAGCGCCAATACCTCCGGGGGGCTGGTGGTGATGCCGGGCGATGCCACCTTCAGTCTGAATACGCGCGGCGATCTGGTGTTGTCGGCGGCCGGCGATCCGGGGCGCGTGCCGATCAACAATGCGGTGCCCTTTACCCATAACGGTTCGCCATTCGAAGGCGGTCTGAGCTGGTTCTCGCTGTGGGCCCCGCACACCGCCATCGATCTGTTTTCCGCCGGCGGCAACCTGACGCCTATTTCGTCCCTGAATCAGGACATTGCGAACATACGGGCATCGAACTATCTGCCCAGCGACGGTCGCTATGTTTACCCGTCAATCCTGCGCGCCGCCGCCGCCAGCGGCAGCCTGTACTACGGTAACTCGCTGTCGCAAACCGATTTGCCCTATGGCCTGTTGCTGGCCCCTTCAACCTCCGGCGAGGGCCAGTTGGAACTGCTGGCGCGCCACTCTATCTATGCCGGCGGCATGACGATAAGCCAGTCTGGCGCGCAGCCTGCGGCGATGGCGACGCCGTTCAATCCGGGGTTCATCGGTTTTTCCGATTGGGATGTGGTGGCGCGCAACGAAAGCAGCGAGGGTATCCTGAGCCGGTTTACCGGCGGCACCCAGCGTTACCCGCTGTTTGCCTTCGGGCCCAACAGCGCCGCCGATGGGCAGGTTGTGTCGAACCCGGCGCGCTTCTATGCGGTTGACGGCGATATCGTCGGCCTGCGCACCGGGGCGATTTTTACCTTCAGCGCCGGCCCGCGGGTGGGCCAGTCATGGTATGAAGGCGGCCCGGTGAGGATCATGGCCGGCAGGGATATCGTCAATGCCGGGACGCCGCTGGGGAAAGCCATCAGCGGTCCGCAGGAGATTGGCAACGACGGCTTTGCCAGCTCGAGCATCACCAGCAACCTGATCGTGCACGGTAACCCCAACGATATCTCGCTGGTTTCCGCTGGCCGCGACATCCTTTACGGCAATTTCAACATCGCCGGCCCCGGTTTGCTGGAGATAACCGCCGGCCGAAACCTGCTGCAGGAGGATAAAGCCGCGCTCAACAGCATCGGCCCGATAACGACGGCGATCAATCAGGACGGCAGTCGCGCCGGCGGCGCAGGCATTACGGTATCGGCGGGCATGGGCGCACAGGGGGCGGACTACGCCGGTTTTGCGCAGCGCTACCTGGATGCGGCCAATCAGGCGCAGGCCGGGGTTCCGCTTGCCGATCAGCCGGGCAAGGTGGCGAAAACCTACGAAAGCGAGCTGAGCGGCTGGCTGGCGGCGCGCTTCGGCTTTAGCGGCGCGGCCGACGAGGCGCTGGGGTACTTCCTGGCGCTGCCGGCCGAGCAGCAGCGGGTGTTCCTGCGCCAGATCTATTTTGCCGAACTGAAAGCCTCCGGCCGCGAATATAACGACGTCAGTGACTCCCGCTGGGGCAGCTATTTGCGCGGGCGGCAGGCGATCGCCCTGCTGTTCCCCGAAACCGATGCGCAGGGGCGGCCGCGCGTTTACCGGGGAGACGTGTTGATCTACGGCGATGCCGGCATTCAGAGCCAATTCGGTGGCGATATTCAGGTATTGACGCCGGGCGGCGCCCAGACCTACGGCCGGGAAGGCGAAGCGCCGCCGGCCCGGCTGGGAACGCCGGGCGTCATCACCCTGGGGTCGGGGGATATCCAGATGTATGCGCTGAACAGCATTCTGCTGGGCCAAAGCCGCATCATGACCACCTTCGGCGGCGCCATTCAGGCCTGGTCGGCCGAAGGGGACATTAACGCCGGACGGGGCTCCAAAACCACGCTGGTCTACACGCCGCCCAAACGCGAATATGACGGCTGGGGCAACGTTACCCTGTCGCCACAGGTGCCGAGCACCGGCGCCGGCATAGCGACCCTGAACCCGATCCCGGAAGTGCCGCCGGGCGATATCGACCTGATCGCGCCGCTGGGCACCATCGACGCCGGCGAGGCCGGTATCCGTTTCTCCGGCAACCTGAACATCGCCGCGCTGCAGGTGGTGAATGCGGCGAATATCCTTGGCCAGGGCAAGGCGACGGGGATACCGATGACCGCGGCGGTAAACGTGGGGGCGCTGACGGCGGCCAGCCAGGCGGCGGGCAGTGCGGTGCAGGCGGTGGAGCAGGCGTCGAGGCAGGCGCAGCGCAATCAGCCGTCGCTGATCAGCGTTGAGGTGCTCGGCTACGGCAATGAACGGCTGGAAGCGGGGGGGAGCGATGGCGCCGCCTCAGCAGCCGTGCCGGTTAGCTATAACTATGGCAGCCAGGTGCAGGTGCTGGGGGCGGGGCCGCTGAGCCCGCAATCGCGCCGACAGCTAACGCCGGAGGAGCAGCGCAAGCTGTCCCTGTAAATCGTCGGTTTCGTTCGAACAAGCCGTTATCTCCCGCTGGGAGGTGGCGGCTTTTTTTTGCCTGTTTTCGTATTTTCCCCGCCGTTTACTGCCGGTTTTCGCAATTTTGTGAAGTTTTGGTGACAAGCGTTCGGTCTTCGCCGGCGCCAGCCGTCTAGATAGTGTCAGTCGATATCGGTGATGGATACAGACCGATTCAGTTCCGGGTTGCGGCTATTGCTCATCAGCCGAAGGGCAATGTGTCAGCGGGGTTTGGTTTCCTCAAGAACAGAGTTCATCCAATGCATGACGTTGAAAAGACGAAGCGGTGGTTTTTTTGCCTGGGAGTGCTGGCCGCGGCAGTGCCGGTGATGTCGCCAGCGGCGTTTGCAGCGCAATCCGCCGGCGCGGAACAGGCCCCTGCCGCCGCGTCGCCGCAGGTCAATATTAACGAGTATATCGTGCGCGGCAATACGGTGCTCAGCGCACGGGAAATCGAAAAGGCGGTGTACCCCTTTCTGGGGCCGCAGCGAACCCTGGCCGATGTCGAAGGCGCGCAGCAGGCGCTGCAGCAGGTCTACCACAGCAAGGGTTATCAGTCGGTCTATGTCGCGCTGCCGGAGCAGCAGGTCAGCGGCGGCGTCGTTTACCTGCAGGTGACGGAAACCAAAGTCGGGCGGGTGCGGGTGCTGGGAGCGAAATACCATTCACCGCTGACGATCCGCGATGAGGTCCCCGCCCTGGCCGAAGATAAGGTGCCCGATTTCGGTAAGGTTCAGGAGGAATTAACCGCCATCGGCCGCAGCGGCAAGCGGCAGGTCACGCCAACGGTGAAAGAAGGCCTGGTGCCGGGCACCATGGATGTCGATCTGAACGTTGACGACAAAAGCCCCTGGAGCGGCAACCTGACGTTGAATAACGATTACAGCGCCGACACCAGGCCGCTGCGCACCATCGCCTCCTTGAGCAACAGCAACCTGTGGCAGAAAGGGCACAGCGCCTCACTGACCTTCTTTACCGCGCCGGAAAAAATGGATAACGCGAAAGTGTGGTCGGCCAGCTACAGCCTGCCGCTTGCCGACCAATGGGCGCTGCGTTTTTCGGGTTATACCTCGAACAGCGAGGTGGCGAGCGTCGGCGGCACCAATGTGCTGGGTAAAGGGCACTCCTACGGCGCGGCGGTGATATATACCCTGCCGTCCGAGGGGGACTGGACGCATCAGCTGACGCTGGGGCTGGACTTTAAAAACTTCGACGAAAACGTGACCTATGGCGGCGCCGCTGACAAGGTGCCGCTGAAATACGCTCCCTTCACCTTTTCCTATAACGGCTATTACTTCAGCGATCGCCGCCAGGGCAACCTGGGGCTGAGCATCGTCGCCGCCACCAGTGATTTGCTTGGCTACGGCAGCGATTTCGCCGCGTTTGATCGTAAACGCTACCGGGCCAGCACGGATTTTGCGGTGTTGAAAGGCGAAGCCGGCCTGACCGAGCAGCTTGGCGCCGACTGGCAGCTGGCGATGAGCGGCGCCTTCCAGGTCGCCTCCGGCCCCTTGGTTTCCAATGAACAGTTCTCGGCAGGCGGAGCGACCTCCGTGCGCGGCTATTTGGCGGCCGAACGCGCCGCCGACGACGGCGTTATGGGGACGGTGGAGCTGCGCACGCCGTCGATAGCGGGTTGGGTAGGCTCGCCGCTTACCGAACTGCGCTTGCACCTGTTTACCGATGCGGCGCAGCTGTGGCTGCGCGATGCGCTGCCCGAGCAGAAAGACAGTTTCAATATGGCCAGCGTCGGCGTGGGGGCCAGCGCCGGCGTTTCCGATTGGCTGTCCGGCAATCTCGATTTGGGGCTGCCCCTGATTGCAGGGGCGAACACTGAGAAAAACGATCCGCGCGCGCAGTTCAGCGTGAGCGCGAACTTCTGACTATTCGGGGTGTGAACCCACACCGTCACTCTTAACACAGCGCTATTTCGGAGCTTTTGACCATGCAACGCTTATTGATGTTAATGCTCGTCTGCCTAAGCACGCTACTGACGCCGTTGGCGGCGCACGCCTGGTGGCAGGACGACTGGAACTATCGCAAGCCGATCGCTATCGACACCACGCCGGAAGGGGCGGCCTTGAGCGAGCGCGTCGGGCGGATGCCGCTGCTGGTGCGCCTGCATACCGGCAATTTTGCCTTCGACGGCACCCAGGATAAGGGCGGGGATTTACGCTTTGTCGCCGCCGATGACAAGACGGTGCTGAATTATCAAATTGAAGACTTTGACCCGCTGATGGGCATCGCCCATGTGTGGGTCGACATTCCCGAGGTGGTCGGCGGGCAGCGGCAAGACATCTGGATGTACTACGGCAACGCGAAAGCGCCCGCCACCGCCAACGGCCAGCTGAGCTTCGACCCCGACTACACCCTGGTTTACCATTTTGACAGCGCGCCGGGCGCCGCGCCGCGCGATACCACCGCCTACGCCAATAATGCGCAAACGCCCCCCGGCGGCATCATCGACGGTGTATTGGGCCACGCCGCGCAGTTCACCGGCGCGGCGCCGATGCTGCTGCCGGCGGCGCCCTCTCTGGCGATCCCGGCCTCGGGAACCTTTACCTTCAGCGCCTGGATCCGCGCCGATCGGCCGACGGGCGAGCAGCTGATTTACGCCCGGCACGACTCCGGCAATACGTTTTTGATCGGCCTGGCACAGGGGGCGCCGTTCGTTGAGATCAATGGGCAGCGCAGCGCTGCGGCGCAGCCGGTGGCCGTCGCACAGTGGCAGCACCTCGCCGTTACCGCCGACGCCGGAGGGATCAGGCTGTACCTGAATGGCCGGGAAGCCGGCAATCTGGCTGCGGCCTTGCCGCCGTTGAACTCGGTGGCCGCCATTGGGGGGGACGTCGCTGAGGCGACGGCGGAAGGCGCATCCCTGGAAAGTGGCGCCGCGCAGGGCAACCGGGCGTTTGTCGGCGCTATCGACGAGCTGCGGCTGTCGAAGGTCGCCCGTCCGGCGGCGCTGCTGATGTCCGATTTCCTGGTGCAGGGGGCGGACTCGAAGCTGGTGGCGTATGGCACCGATGAGAAGCAGTCAGGTTTCGGCTTCGGCAGCCTGGGCTTTCTGCTGCATGCGGTGCCCGTCGATGCCTGGGTGATTATCGCCATCCTGTGCCTGATGATGATCCAGTCCTGGGCGATCATGATCCGCAAAAACCGCAACGTCAGCCGCGTTGAGCAAGCCAATAAAACCTTTCGCCAGGCTTTTGCCGACGTTGGCACCCGTTTGGAGGCCCTGGCTGACGATGCGCCATTGGCAAACCGGCTCCAGCATTCCACGCTGTGGCGCATTTACGCCGTGGCGGTGCATGAGCTGCGCACCCGCCGCAGCCAGTCGGGGGGGCGGGTGGTAACGCTGTCCCTGGCCACGCTTGAAGCGATACGCGCCTCCATGGATTCGGTTCGCACCGAAGAGAATCGCAAGCTGGGGGCGCGCATGGGGATATTGTCCAACGCCATCGCCGGAGGCCCGTATATCGGCCTGCTGGGGACGGTGCTGGGCATCATGGTGGTGTTTCTCGGCACGGCGATGGCGGGTGACGTGAACATCAACGCCGTGGCGCCGGGCATGGCGGCCGCGCTGCTGGCCACCGCGATGGGGCTGCTCGTCGCTATCCCGGCGCTGTTCGGCTACAACCGGCTGGTTGCGCGCAATCGCAATGTGAGCGCGGATATGCGGGTGTTCCTCGATGAATTCATTGCGCGCATGGCTGAAGTTCATGGCGCGGACGGCAAAGAAGCGGCAGGAGGGGAACGCTAATGGCTTCGATGAACCTTTCCCATGACGACGATGACCAGGACGGCCCGGTAGACGGCATCAACATCACGCCGCTGGTGGACGTGCTGATGGTGGTGTTGGTGATGTTCATTTTGACCGCCACGGCCCAGATCGCCGGGATCCAGGTCAATTTGCCGAAGGCCAGCGCCTCTGTATCGCTGTCGGAACAGAAAACCAAGGCGATTTCGATAAACGACGCCGGGCAGGTTTTTCTCGATGCTTATCCGGTCACGCTGGCTGAACTGGAGGACCGCCTGCGCACCGATAAAGCGTTGGATCCGAATTTTCCGGTGATCGTGCGCGGCGATGCCGGCGTGCAATACCAGAAAGTGGTGGAAGTGCTCGATTTGCTGCGTCGCCTCGAATTGTCACAGGTGGGGCTGGTGACGGGTAAACCCCGTCAATAAAACAATGCGCCCGGGGAAAAACATGTTGTTTCACTCAAAGCAATCAAACGAGCCGGCAGCGTACGCAGTTAGCGGCAAAAAATCGCCGATGTTTTATCTCCGGCTGCTGCTGGCCCTGGCGCTGGCGGCCGGCATCGGGGTGATTATCTGGCAATGGGCTCAGGATATGAGCGGCGTGCGCCGCGAGGCGCCCAAGGTACCGATGATCATTCCATTGCCGCCACCGCCGCCGCCGCCGCCGGAACCTCCAAAGCAACCGGAGCCTGAGCCGGAAAAGGTGGTGGAGCCCGAGCCGCCGCCGGAGCCGAAACCGACCGAACAGCCAAAACCGCAAGAAGAAGCGCCGAAGCCGGCGGACGATATGGCCAAGGCGATGGAAATGGACGGCAGCGCTCAGGCCGGGGGCGACGCTTTTAACATCGGCGCCGGTTCGGGAAGCGGCATGAGCGGCAGCGGTGGCGGCGGTGGGCTGGGCAACGCCACCTATGGCCAATACCTGTCGCATATCTTCCAGAAGATCCTGCGGGAGGACGAAAGCACCCGGCTGTTGAGTTTTCGTCTGCAGCTCAACCTGTGGCTTAACGAAGCCGGGCAGGTAACGCGCGTGGACATTGTGAAATCAAGCGGAGAGAAGGATATCGACAACAAGGTTGTCGCCGCATTGCGCAGCGCGCCGGCCATGAGTCAAAAACCGCCGAAGTCGTTGTCGTTGCCGGTACGGATTTTGTTACAGGGGCGCCGCCCAGGCTGACCCACTACTCACTTTATTCATCGTCTTATTGCGGAGCTGCGTGAAAATGAATTTCCAGATTAATGGTTTGGCAACCCTGATTGCCATGAGCCTGATGCTGTCTGCGGGGACGGCGCTGGCGGCCCCTTCGGAAAACGCCACGGTAAACCTGATACGGCTATTGGTGAAGCAGGGGGTGCTGACGGCGGAACAATCCGAAGCGCTGGTGCGCCAGGCGGAGGCGCAACAGGCTCGCCAGGCGCAGCAGCATGCCGGCGCTGCGGCGGCGGCTGGCCCGGAAGTGCAGCCTGGGGATGTGCGCGTGCCCTATATCCCCGAAACCGTGCGCGACCAAATTCGTGACGAGGTAAAAGGGGACGTGATTGCGCAGGCGAAGTCAGAGAAATGGGCCGCGCCAAATACCTTCCCGGATTGGGTATCGCGGATTAAAGTGACCGGCGACGTGCGAACGCGCGAAGAATCTCGCTTTTATTCCGGCGGAAACAGCGATCAGATTATTGATTTCAACGCGCTCAATAACGGCGGGCCTTATGACGTCAACACCAATACCAACTCGTCCTTGCCGCCGTTATTAAACACTCGCCAAAACCGGGAGAACCGTTTCCGCCTGCGGGCCCGCCTGGGCGTCGAAGCCGCGTTGACCGACAACTGGAGCAGCGCGATACGCGTCGCCACCGGTAGCGATGACAGCCCGGTATCCACTAACCAGACGCTGGGGGATAACGCGAAGAAAAAGAATATCTGGCTGGATCGCGCCTGGATCGGTTGGCGCTCGACGGATAGGGTCTGGGACGCCAGGTTCGGCCGTACGGCCAATCCCTTCGTCTCTACCGACATCTTGTTCTCGAATGAGTTGAACCTGGATGGGATCGCACTCGGCGCCTCGAAGCTGAATATCGCGGATAACGCCAGCCTGTTTGGCACCTTAGGCGCTTTCCCGCTGGAATATGGCTCGGATTCCTGGCCTGCGCGCAGCCAGAATAAAGGGAAAAGCGAAGATAAATGGCTCTTCGGTGCCCAGGTCGGTACCGAATGGCAAATTAACGAAGCCAATAAATTGCGCGGTGCGCTGGCTTATTACTATTTCGACAACGTCGAGGGGCAGCGATCCTCTTCCTGCAGCCTCTATACCGGCGATCCGGCCTGCGATACGGACTGGTCGCGCCCGGGCTTCATGCAAAAGGGCAACACCTTATTCCTGCTGCGCAATATCGCTCTGGATCCTAATAACCCGCAGCAAACGCCGCTGCCGCAGTACGTCGGCCTGGCGTCCGAGTTTAACCTGCTGGATCTGAATCTGATTTGGGATACCGAAACCTTCAATGCGTTGAAGCTGCGCCTGCAGGGCGATTACGTGCGTAATCTGGCCTATGACGCCGGTAAAATGCAGCGGCGCTCGGAAGGGCAAATTATCAATAACCTCAGCGGCGACGGTACGATTCAGAGCGGGGCCAATGCCTGGATGGTGCAGGCGATGCTGGGCCGGGCGATGGAGATGAGCCATGAAGGCGATTGGAACCTGTACGCCGGTTATAAATATATCCAACCGGACGCCTTGCCGGATGCCTATAACGATTCCAGTTTCCACCTTGGCGGCACCAATGCGAAAGGGTATTACCTGGGCGCCAACTATGCGCTCACCAATAACGTTTCGGTGGAAGGGCGCTGGAGCAGTTCGAATGAAGTTTATGGCGACCCGTTGTCGATCAACGTGTTCCAGCTCGATCTGAACGCGCGTTTCTGACGCCCGTGAAACGTTGGGAGAAAGGGTATGAATAAACCATATTTCCGCCGCGGGGTGGGGAAAATGTGCCTGTTGTTGATCCTGGCGGGTTTGCTGACGCCCGGTCGGGGGCTGGCGGCGGATCAAACGCTGGAGGAGCGTTTGCGCACCCAGTTGCGCAGCACCAACCAACAGCTGCAGGCGTTGCAGGCGGGGCAGGCGCAAATGCAGGCGGCGAGCAACGCCGCCGAGGCCCAGTTGAAAGCGGCGCAGGAGCAGGTGAAACGGCTGCAGGCGGCGCTGGAGCAGGCGCAGGGTGAGAGCAAAACGTTGACGCAACGGCAAGAAAGCCTGCGCAGCCAGGCCGCCGCCCAGATTGCGGCAAGCCAACAGCAAACCGGGCAGTACAAGCGCGCCTACGACGAGCTGTTGGGGCTGGCGCGGGGCAAAGAGACGGCGCGGGCGAGCCTGCAGGGGCAGCTGCAACAGCATCAGGCGGCGCTGGCGTCTTGCACCCTTAAGAACCAAAAGCTGTATGCGTTGGGCAAAGAGGTGCTGACGGAATATGAAAGCCTGGGCACCGGCAGCCTGTTGAAGATGCGGCAGCCTTTCGCCACCGCTGCGCGCGTCAAGTTTGACGAAATCGCGCAGAGCTATGGCGACAAAATGTATGAAAACCGGGCGGATGCGCGCCAGCCAACTCCGCAACCTTAATCCCATGTAGCTAATGCGAGAAAATGTCCATGAATGAACATGAAGCCATTGAAACCGTTAATCCAAGGCTATTAACGGAAGTGTTGCAGTCCGCAGGGTATCGAACCAACCAGGTCGAACAGAACGGGGCTGTGCAATTGCTCAGCGCCAGCCAGGGGATCGGTTTTACGCTGCGTTTCGGCAACGCCGGCAAGGCGCCCGGCGAGTACCTGGATTTTACCCTCAGCACCACCCTGCGCATCGAAGGCGTGCTGCCCGGCGGGCTGGTGGCCCAATGGAATCAGTCCAGACGCTTCTCGCGTCTGACGGAGCAAAGCGGTTTTCTGGTGCTGGATATGGACGTGCCGGTCGCCGGCGGGGTGATGCGCAATTACCTGCAGGCGAACCTGGAGCTATGGGACCGGCTGTTGCAGGAGTTTCTGCTGTATTTGCGCCATGTTATTCAGACAGAGAATGAGAAAGCGCCGGCCAATAGCGAAGAGGGCCCGGCGGCTGCCGAGCGGCCGGAAGCGAATGACGCATTGGCCTCCTGAAAACCGCGGGTAGAGCGCGCTGAGTATTGACGGGGGCACCATGTGGTTTGCAAACAAAGCATTTTTTATATCCTGGCGTCGGTGCGCTCTGGGCGCGATAGCCATGCTGCGCGGCAGGGCCGCCGCAGCGCCCGTCGCCGACAGACGGAACGAATGGCGTGACTATGCGTTGGCGGTGGGCGCCTCATATCAGCGATTTTTGGCCGGGGACGCCGCCGCCGTCCAGCGGCTGCGCGCCTTTCTCGGCGCACAGCCCGATCGTAAACAGCGGGGGCTGCCCCCTTCCATCACGCTGCGTATTTGGCTGGACGCGGAAGGCCGGGTCGAACGCCTGGTGATCGTCTCGGCGTTGGATCAGGGGCCGACAGAGGCCGATTTGCGGCAGGTGTTAACCGCTCAGCCGCTGGAGAAGCGCCCACCGCCAGGGATGCCGATGCCTTTATTGCTGCGATTATGGTTACGGCATGAGGGGAAGTATGGCGTTGACTGAAGAGGAGTGCGCAACAAGCCGCAATACGACGCCGCTGGATCTGGAGACGCTGCGGGCGAACGGCGCGTGGCTGAGCCTTTTTGGCGGCGATGAGGTTATCGCGCGGCAATTTATAACCATTGCGCGCAGCGGGAGTTTAAAGCAGGCGTCCCGGCAGTTTGGCGTGCGCGTCGACAAACTGCGCGCGGAGCTGAATAAAATTGAGACGGCATTGGGAGGGAAATTATTGATAAGAAATAAACGCGTGTTTGAGCTGACCCCAATAGGCCACCAGATTTATACCCTGGTTTACGACGCGTTATTTTCTGGCCCGGTTCTGGCGCCCGCCGCGGCGGTTGAGCAAATAAAACTGTCGATGCCGCCGCTATTGCTCGAGGGGTTTCTTTTACGCCCGCTGATAGCATGGCTGCATAAAGGGGCCGGCAAGAACGTGGTGGCGATCGATTCCAGGCGGCAGGATGAAGGCGAAGCGGACATTCGCATTTGGCTTGCTCAGCCGGGCAGGCGGCAGTGTGAACCCTGGGCCGTGTCAAAAAGGCGCCTGATTTCACTTTCCTTCATGCCGTTTATTGCCAGCAGTTACGCCAGTAAGCTGATTACGCCTTACTGCCTGGAAGATCTCGACGACTATATGCTGATCCAATTTAGCGGGTATCAGGATTATCCGACGCTCGACCCCTGGAATCGCTTTATTTCCCGGCGAGCCCGTTCGGTGATGCATGTCTCCTCTTATGAACTGGCGGCGGAGCTGGTCAGATGGTCCGGCGTTATTGGCTTGCTGCCGACGGGGCTGCCGCGGTTCAACAGCAACCTGCTGCCTTTGCCGACGCTGTTTGACGGGGCGATGATGTTGGACGTTTGGATAGGTTTAACCGCCGAGGGCGAGCGCAATCCCGAAGTCCGGCGTATCTTTGACCTGTTCGAACGTAATATCATCAGCGCCGTCAGGGAATAAAGGCGGCGCTGACGTTTACCAGGGAATATCCGGCCTGACGGCCGGGCTAATCCTTGCTCAATTCGGTTTTGGCAAAGGTCACCGCCTGATTGGCCGCCCATTCGCGGCGGGCGATAATGCGGTAACAGCCGCCGCCCAGCGCCGCGCCGATAAACCAGCTGAAGTTGGCCACCTCATGCAGGCTGGGCGTGAAGCTGATGGCCAATCCAATGGCAACCGACGGCACCAGCGCCCAGATGGCGTTCGGGTTGAAGCCGTTCTTGTACCAGTAGCGCCCGCCCGGCGTGGCGTTGTACAAATCGTCCACGTGCAGCTCGCCGCGTTTGATAATGTAGAAGTCCACCAGCAGGATGCCGAACAGCGGCCCGATAAACGCGGCCAGCACGTCCAGCGTGTAGTGGATCAGCTCCGGCGACTGAAACAGGTTCCACGGTGTCAGCAGGAAGGAGCCCACCGCGGCGATCATGCCGCCGGTGCGGAAGCTGATTTTCTGCGGCGAACAGTTGGAGAAATCGAACGCCGGCGACACGAAGTTGGCCACGATGTTGATGCCGATGGTGGCGACGATCATGGTCAGCAGGCCGAGCGCTACGGCGATGTCGCTGTCGATGCGGGTAACGGTTTCTATCGGATCGGTAATCAACTGGCCGAACAGCGGCAGGGTGCCGGAGACGATCACCACGGTCACCAGCGAGAACAGCAGATAGTTGAACGGCAGCCCCCAGCGATTGCCGCGTTGCACCTCGGCAAAGCTTTTGCCGTAGCGCGTGAAATCGCCGAAGTTCAGCAGCGGCCCGGAGAAGTAAGAAACCACCAGCGCGGTAGCGGTCAGCATCAGCCAGCCCTGTTCACCGGCGCTCAGGCTTTTGCTGGCCAGCGTAAGAGACAGGTTAGAGAACCCCACCCGATAAACAATCCAGCCGGCCAGCGCGAACATCACTACGTAAACCGCCGGGCCGGCGATATCGATAAAGCGTTTGATCGCCGCCATGCCGCGCCAAAACACCATCGCCTGCAGCAGCCACATGATGATGTAACATCCCCAGCCGAGCTGCGACAGGCCAAGCAAATGCGGTATGGTCATCGGCTCCAGCGAGGGAAAGAACTTCAATAGCGTCAGCATCAGCGCGTTGGAAGCCAGGTAAGTTTGTATGCCATACCAGGCAAAGGCGATCATGCCGCGGATCACCGCCGGAATATTGGCGCCGAACACCCCGAATGCCTGGCGGCTCAGCACCGCATAAGGCACGCCGCCCATCTGGCTGGGTTTAGCCACCAGATTGGCGCAGAACTGCACGATGCAAATCCCCACCAGCAGGCAGATCAGCACCTGCCAGCTCGACAGCCCAAGGGCGAAGAAGCTGGCGGCCACCACATAGCCGCCCATGCTGTGCACGTCCGACATCCAAAAAGAAAAAATGTTGTACCAGCTCCAGTTCTGGTCGCGCGTCGGCGCCAGATCGTCGTTGCACAGTTTGGGGCTGTAGTTTTCATTAGGGTTTGGCATAAATCGTGCTCCTCTCAAGAACGGGCGCCAGGGCGGTGGCAAAGGTCGTTGACAGGGCTTTTGCAGGATTCAGGCCAAATTTATCTTTTTTGTATACAAAATATCTTGTTCTTGTATACGATTTGATTATCTAAGGGTATAGGGAGCAGCAAGATGATCGGCACGACGATCGGCGCCAACGCCGCGCAGCATGGGCAATCCGCCGCCTATTTCACTGAGGATCGGGACGATCATATTTACAACTCGCTGGTAAAGGCGATCGTTGAGCATCGGCTGTTGCCCGGCGGCAAACTGCCGGAAGAAGCGCTGGCGGCGGCCTTTGGCGTTAGCCGCACCGGCATCCGCCGGGTGCTGCAGCGCCTTGCCGCAGTGCAGCTGGTGACTCAGTTGCCCAAACGCGGTGCACTGGTTGCCAAGCCGGGGGAAGAAGAAGCGATCAATGTGTTCCAGACGCGCAAAATGTTGGAGTGCGCCAATGTGCCGCAGGTGATCGCCCACTGCGGTCCGGAACATCTGCGGGCGATGGCGGCCATTGTCGAACAGGAACAGCAGGCGCACCTGGAGCGGGACGGCGCGGCGGCTATCCGGCTGTCCGCCGCGTTTCACGTTCAGCTGCAGGCCATTGCCGGCAATGCGGTGCTGACCGAGCTGGTGTCGCAGCTGACGCTGCGTTCGTCGCTGGTGATTGCGCTGTATGGCGCCCCCTGGCAGCAAGGCTGCCGCTGCCACGATCACCGCGATCTGCTGGCGCTGTTGCAGCAGCGGAAGGGCGCGGCGCTGGCGCAGCAGATGGCCCACCATTTTGACGATATCCTGGCCAATTTGCGTTTTACCCAGAGCGACGATGACTCCCCTGATTTTGCACGCCTCTTTGCGGCGCAAGAAAAGGGGGCGTTATGAGCGGCCGCTGCGTGATCCAGGTGATCAACCCGAACACCAGCCCGGCGATGACGGCCACCATCGGCGCCGCCGCGCGCGCCGTGGCCGCGCCGGGCACCGAGATCCTGGCGGTGTCTCCGCAGGCGGGCGCGCCGTCCATCGAAGGGCATTTTGATGAGGCGATCGCCGCCGTGGGCGTGCTGCAGCAGGTGAAGCTTGGCCGCGAGGCCGGCGTGAGCGGGCACGTCATCGCGTGCTTTGGCGATCCGGGGCTGTTGGCGGCGCGTGAGCTGGCCTGCGCGCCGGTGATTGGCATTGCCGAAGCCGCGATGCACACCGCCACCTTGCTGGCGACGCGCTTTTCCATCGTCACCACGCTGCCGCGCACGCTGACCATCGCCCGCCATTTATTGCATCAATACGGTTTTGAACGCCACTGCGCGGCGCTGCACGCCATCGATCTGCCGGTGTTGGCGCTGGAAGACGGCAGCGGGCTGGCGCAGCAGAAGGTGCGTGAGCAGTGCCTGCAATCCCTGAAGCAAGACGGCTGCGGTGCGATTGTGCTCGGCTGCGGCGGCATGGCCGATCTGGCGCGTCAGCTAACGCAGGAGCTGGCGATCCCGGTGATCGACGGCGTCAGCGCGGCGGTCAAAATGATCGAGTCGCTGCACGCGTTGGGGTTGAGCACCAGCAAGCACGGCGATCTGGATTTTCCGTTGGCCAAGCCGCTGTCCGGCATGTTTGACGGTTTTAATTCGTAATCTGAATGGGAAGCGGCGATGAATCAGCCCCAATTTGATAAAGACTACCCACGCGATCTGATCGGCTACGGCGGCCGGCCGCCGCACGCCCGCTGGCCGGGAGACGCCCGCATCGCGGTGCAGTTCGTTCTCAACTATGAAGAAGGTGCGGAAAATAACGTGCTGCACGGCGACGCCGGCTCTGAGCAGTTCCTTTCCGACATCATCGGCGCGGCCAGCTACCCGGATCGGCATATGTCGATGGATTCACTGTACGAATACGGTTCGCGCGCCGGTTTCTGGCGGATCCATCAGGAGTTTCAACGCCGCGGTTTGCCGCTGACGGTGTTTGGCGTCGCCATGGCGCTGGCGCGTAACCCGCTGGTGGTGCAGGCGATTAAAGAGGCCGATTATGACGTGGTGAGCCACGGCTGGCGCTGGATCCACTACCAGCAGATGGACGAGGCCACCGAACGCCGGCATATGCAGCAGGCGATCGCGACGCTGCGCGAACTGTTCGGCCAGGCGCCGACGGGCTGGTATACCGGCCGCGACAGCCCGAATACCCGCCGGCTGCTGGTGGAGCAAGGCGGCTTTTTATATGACAGCGACTATTACGGCGACGATCTGCCGTTCTGGACCGAGGTGCAGTGCGCCAACGGCGAGAACAAGCCGCATTTGATTGTGCCTTATACGCTGGAAGCCAACGATATGCGCTTCGCTTCGCCGCAGGGCTTCAACACCGGCGAGCAGTTCTTCACCTATCTGCAGGACAGCTTCGACGTCCTGTACGAAGAGGGCGAAACCTCGCCGAAGATGCTGTCGATCGGCATGCACTGCCGCCTGCTGGGGCGCCCCGGCAAGTTTCGCGCGCTGCAGCGTTTTCTGGATTATATCCAGCGGCACGATCGGGTATGGGTCTGCCGCCGGCAGGATATCGCCGAGCATTGGGCGGAGCATCATCCGTTCTGCAAATGAGAAGGGCCGGCATTGCCGGCCCTTTTGCATAGGATCAGAACAAGACCGAATAGTTCAGGCCGAAGGTGCGGCCGCGGCCTTTATAGCTGTACAGCTCAGGCGAGCCGTAGGTTGGGCTGTACAGGATCGGCGCGCGCTGGCCCCAAACGGTGGTGTATTGTTTGTCCAGCAGGTTTTCCACGCTGAAGCTGAGTTTGCCCACCGGCAGGGCGTAGCTGCCGAGGAAGTCGATGGTGTTGTAACCGTCGATCTTGCGGCCCTGGGTGGAGTTGGCCTTGGTGTAATCGCCGTCGTCCGACACGTCGAAGGTCTGCTGCGACTGCAGGCGCAGGTTCCAGTCGCCCGGCGCCCAACCGACGTAAGCGGTGACTTTCGATGGGCTGGCGGTGTCGACCACCAACTTTTTCCACTCGCCGTTGACCTTGGTCTCGGAGCGGATGAGGTTGAAGTTGCTGCCGGCGCTCCAGTCGCTGTCTTCGAAGAAGTAATCCACCGCGCCTTCCAGCCCGTAGATGCGGCGCTTGTCCGAGTTGACGTTAATGGTCATGTCGGTTTTGTTGATGGAGATGCTCTTGTCGGACAGTGAATAGTAGGCGGCGATCTGGGTGCGCAGGTTGTCGCCGGTGTAGCGCCAGCCGAGCTCGTAGGCGTTGACCTTGATGCCTTCCAGCTTGGAGTCGCCGACGTTGACGCTCTTGTTGAGCTGATAGTGGCCGTTGTTCAGCGCATAGGTGCCGTTGCCGTAATACTTGCCCGGATCCGGGATCTCGAAGCCCTGCGAGAAGTTGAACCAGGTTTGCTGGCGCTCGGTCAGGTGCGCCAGCAGGCCGGCGTTGAACAGGGCGTTGTTGTAGTCGGTCTTGCCGCCCGGGATGGCGTCGGCGGAGGTTGCCGCGCCGGTGGCGATGGCTTGCTGTTGGTTGTAGCCGACGAAGTCATCGATCTTGTTTTCGGTGTACTGATAACGCACGCCGCCGCTCAGGGTAAAGATCGGGTTGATGTCGTAGCTGGCCTGCAGGAACGACGCCAGGTTAGTGGTGGTGTAGCCCGGATAACGCCCGGTGTTGTAGGCGTTTTCCAAATCCATGCCGCCGGATTGCTTGGCCTTCGCCAGGTCGAAGAACTGCTGATTGGCGTTGAAGCTCTCATGTTCGGCGTCAATGCCATAGGTCAGCGTCAGGGCGTCGACAGGCTTGCTGTTCAGCGTCAGCTTGCCGCCGTAAAAGTCGGTTTTCTGCTGGGAGGCGCCGATGCTGGTGACGGCTTTGCCCGTCGAATTCAGCGTTGGGAACGGGTAGAAGGTCAGCGACTCGTCGCGATAATAAACCTGCGCCACCAGATCCTGGCCGAGGAAGTCGGTGTTGGAATACTGCAGGTTGATCAGGTGGCGCTCGGTGCCCGGGATACGGTCGGCGTTCAGGTTGCCGCCGTTGTACGCCTTGGCGTCGCCGGTGACCGCCGAGAAGTCTTTGCCCAGATACAGGCCGTGATCGCCGTCGGACTGGCTTTTGTAATACTGGGTGGTCAGCTGCAGCTGCTGGTGATCGTCGATATTGATGGTGCCGGTGCCCATCACGTCGAGGCGATCGGAATACTGCAGGCCGGTTTGGGTATTGTCGATCAGCACCTCGTTGCCTTTGCCGTCGTACCAGCCGCCGTAGCGCTGATAGGAGACCGACAGGCGGCCCGAGGCATTGTCGTTGCCGCCGCTGACCGCCGCCGCGACGTTTTCGTCGTGGTCGTTGTGGCCGCCGAAGCCGGTTTTGCCGCCGACCTGCAGCTCAACCTGCTGCTCTTTCTGGCCTTTCTTGGTGACGATATTGATCAGGCCGCCGGTGCTGCCGCCGCCATACAGCGCGGTGGCGCCGGAGATCACCTCAATGTGAGCGATATTGAACGGGTCGATCGAATCCAGCTGGCGGCTGTCGCTGCGCGATGAATTCAGGCGCACGCCGTCGATCATCACCATCATCGAACGGCCGCGCAGGTTCATGCCGTAGTTGGTGCGGCCCTGGCCACTGACGTCCATGCCCGGGATCAGCTGCGCCAGCACGTCCTTGATTTCCTTGCCGCCCTGCACCTGTTGCTCAATCTCCTGGCTCTCGATAACCCAGGTGGTCTGCGCCATTTCAGCGACGGTGCGGTGTGAGCGACTGGCGGAAACTACCACCTGCTCATCGTTATTTTTTTGCTCTTCCGCCCAGGCCGCCGGCGCAAGCATCGCCAGCAGACACGGATTCAATACCCAAAGGTGTTTGCGCTTCATCGTTATTTTTCCAGTGTTCCCATGTGGTGTGTGGTTAAAACTCGGTGTAATTGAGCATGACGTGTTCAGCGCGGGCGGGCGTGCCCGGTTGCTGACTGCGCCATTGGATCACAGCCGGGGTGGACGTTAAATCGAACTGGTCGCGTCCTAAAACCCGGTTGAGAATGCGCGCCGATCGCCAGGCCATCAGGCTGAGCTGGGGTTCGGCAATGCCGTGGCTGTGCATGCCGGCGTTGACGGCAAACAGGCAATTTTCCTGCGGCCCCTGCCATTCCAGGCTGAAGTCCGGGGCGATGCGGTATTGATCATCGGCGGTGGTCAGCAGGCGATCGGCCAAAGGCGCCAGGAAAGCCGGCCGATCCTGCTGGTAACCGGTGGCGAAGATCGTCACGTCGGTATCGAAGATTTCCCGGCCCTGATCGAGATGGTGATGCGTCACCAGCCGGTACCCGTCGCCGTTGGCGTGCATCGCCGCCAGCGAACGGCTTGGCAGCAGGCGCGCCCAGGGCTTTTCTCGCAGCACTTCAAAGCGGTGATACATCGCGCGGTAGATGGCCAGCAGCGACTCGCTGGTGATGCCGTCGGAGGTCATCTTCTGTTCGGTCAGCATGCGATGTTTGGCGCCGTCGTTGAGGCCGTAGAAGCTGTCGACGTAGTCCGGCGTGAAGTATTCGTTGGCGAAGGCCGCTTCATCCAGCGCGTTGTAGTTGTTGCGGCGCGAGATCCAGTTGAGCTGCGCCGGTTGGCCCCATTCGCCGCGGAACATGTTCAGGAACAGGTCGGCGCCGCTCTGGCCGCCGCCCACCAGGGTAACGCGTTTGCCGGCCAGATCCGGGCTGCGCAGCACCATTTCGCTGGCGTGGAAGCAGCGGTCGTTTTGTTCGGTAACGCAGTCCGGCAGCTTGATGCGTTTGCCGATGCCGAGGCAGACGTGGCGCGCGCGGTAGACATTACGCTGGGTGGTGACCACAAACTGGCGCTGCTGGTCGTCAAAATCCACGCTCTGAATGTCCTGGCTGAACTCCAGCGAACTGAGCCCGTTGGCGGCCCAGTCGAGGTAGTCGGCGAACTCTTCGCGCGACACCGTGCGCAGCTCGGTGGTCAGGAAACGGTAGAACTTTTTCCGTTTAACCAGATAGTTGAGAAAGCTGTACGGGTTGGTCGGCGACACCGCGCTCACCAGATCCTTCAGGAAGCTGGTTTGCATGTGGCAATCCGGCACCATCATGCCGGGATGCCAGGAAAAGTGCGGTTTGCGCTCAAGGAATTTACTGTTAAAGCCGTTCACTTCGCTGCCAAGCGCGGCGATGCTGAGGTTGAACGGGCCGACGCCGATGCCGATGAAATCCAGAGGCTGATTCATTGGGCAAGCTCCTTGGTGACCAGATAAAGAGGGTTATCGAGATCCTGCAGGTAGTTCGGCAACATGCGGCTGCCGCCGTCCTGCTCTGAATAGGTGAGTTTGACCGGGTTCAGCACCACGCGAATAATCTGCGGCTTGAACAGGTCGAACAGCGCGAAGCGGTCCGCCATTTCCGGATGCCGCGCCATATACTCTTGCAGCACCTGCGCCAGCAGCTGATAGAAACGCGCTTCGCTTATCCCGCAGGACGACATCAGCGGTGAGATGAAGCGCAGCACGGTGACGAAGTGGCCAGTCTGCAGATCGTGGATCAGGTAGTCGGCGGAAAGGCGCACGGTGACATCCTTCACCACCTGCGGCAGCGAGGCCGCTTCGGGGAAGTCCCGATCCACCAGGCGCATGTCGCCCTGGAAATCCTTCAGCAACACGCGCTGCGGCACGTGATCCTTCATCACCAGCGTGATGTTCTGGCCGTGGGCGATCAGGGCCACGCCGTAACGGCACATCAGGTGGTACATCGGCAGCACCACCGCGCTGAACATCTGTTGCAGCCAGGCTTCGGCGCTCAGGCCGGAGCGCGCGATATAGGCGGCGATCAGCGGCTCACCCCGGTTGTCGGTTTCCATCAGCGTCGCCATCAAGATGGCTTGCTCGCCCTCCTGCAGGTAACAGGACGGATTCTCACGCCAGATCACCCCAAGCATTTCCTGATAGCGGTACGGCGCTTTGGCCAGCGAGGCATAGGTTTGGTGGGTCATGTAACCCGCCGCCGGTTCGCCGAGGATCTGGGCGCCGCTGGCGCTCAGGGTGGGGTCTTCGGCAAAGATTTCCTGCAGCCAGCGCGAGGCGGCCGGGCCGGCGCTGATGTACTTGCCCGGAATGCCGCGGTAGCACGAGGTGTTGTAAATGGTCAGCGGCAGCTTGATGTCGAACGCCGAACTGCGGCTGACGTTGGTCAGGGTGCGCAGCGATTGTTGCGCCAGGTAACGATCGCCGAATTCGCCCAGTTCGATCAGCTCGCCCTCGGCCAGCTGCGGCAGGAAATGCAGCGCAATTTTTTGCTGCCATTGCCAGGGGTGCAGCGGCACCGGGATCCAATCGTCACTCAGCTTCAGCTCGCGCCAGCGGCGCTCGAAGCGCTGCCGTTCGCTCTGATCCATGGCGCTGTCGAGCAGGCTGTCCAGCGGGAATTGCGCGTCGGCGCACCAAACGAAGCCGCCACGTTTGGCCGCGATCCAGTGCAGGCGGAACTGGCCCTGATACTCCGGCGCATACTGCTGCAGCGCGTTCAGGCCCCAGCCGCGGCGGCCCTTGTTGAAAATGAACTTCGGGTGGCCGGCCAGCAGGCACTGCAGCGCGTCGGTATCGAGGGCGATCAGATCCTGCGCGCTCATGCCGTGGCGTGCGGCCAGCAGCTGCATGTCGCCGCGCAGCGTGGCGTACAGGTCTTCCAGATGTTCGGCTATCTGCGCATCGTCCATTTTCAGCACCTGCGCCAGCTGACGCAGCGTTTGGTCGGCGGCCAGCGGCAACCGATCGCAGCTCAGCGTGGCGGGGTCGATATGCAGCCAGCCCCAGATGCCGCGGGTGGCGCTGAAGCCATAGCTGGCGTCGCCCAGGGCGATGCGCCATTTTCCGTCGTGCGATTCCGCCTGCAGCGTGCGTTCGTATTCCAGTTCGGCCAGGATCTTGGCGATCATCCGGCGGTTGACGCGCTGCCAGTCGGCGTAGTCATGAGCGATCATACCGACGTCTCCCGAAAGAACGCGTCGCGTTGGTTGAGGATCAGGCGCGAACGCTTGTGCGGGAAATCGAACTCCTTCAGGGTGTGATAACCGGCGGCCGGCAGGTGGCGGAACAGCCGCTGGTTGTCGGCGCGCGGCTCGGCGACCACCCGGGTGGTGCGCGGCTCGTCCAGATACAGATAGTGGGTCAGGCCGCGCAGCCAGCTGCGGATGTACTGCGCGCCGCGGCGATCTTCTTCACCCACCAGCATATGCAACCCGCGATCGAACGGCTGCCAGCGGTAGTGGCGGCCGATGCGGTCTTCCGGCGCCCAGTAGACTTCGAAGTAACCGAACGGACGATCGTCGAAACAGCCGAGCAGCGGATAACAGTAGCTGGAATCCAGCTGGCGCTGCAGATAGGCGGCCTGCACCTCGAGCGGGCCGCTCATTTCCCAGAAGGCATAGACGCGCGGCGAATTCATCCAGCGGGTGAACTGTTCGGCGTCGCGTTCGACCTCCGGCAGGCGGAAGCTCAGGCTATGTTTGACCTGCGGATCGTAACGGCGATAAACCTCGCCGTTTGGCCGCGCCGGGCGCTGCGGGAACCAGATATGGCGTTCGGCGTCATAGTGCATCTGGCCGGAGGCGCGGTTGCGTTCGCCGCTCAGCCACAGCGGCAGCTGGTAGAAAACTTCGCGCGCCAGGTAGTCGCCGCTGGCCAGGGCAAACAGCGCCTGAGCCTGCGGTTCTTCCCGCCATTCGGCGTAAGGCAGCGCCACGCCGCTGAGCTGCGGCGCGGCGATCAGCAGCTGATCCAGCGCCTGCACCAGCCAGCCCTGCGGCAGGGCGCCCGGATAATGCAGCACGGCGCTGCCGTCCAGGCCGAGGCCCAGCTGCAGATCCTGTTCCAGCCGTTCGCAGCGGAAACCGCTGCCGGCATGCGTCAGTTTGGCGAATGGCGTCATTGGGCGGCCCCTGTGAACAGTGGATTGACGAAATCGAAGTAGATCACCGCCGGATCGACGATGGTGTTCTCGTTATGATCGTGCAGGTAACAGAAGAAGTTGCCTTTACAGTTCCAGTGCGGGCTGTCGAGCACGTAGTCCAGACACAGGGTATTCTTGGCGGTGGCGCGCAGGCCGCCAAGCGCGTCGCGTACCCGGGCCATCAACGATTCTTCGCTGTCGAAACCGGCCGCGGCCAGCGCGGCGGTGACCGCCAGGCTGGAATTCACCAGCAGATAATAAGGGAAGTAGCGCAGCAGCTGCCGTTCGCTGAAGCGGTTTTCCGCCTCGGCTTCGCCGATCTCCTCCAGCCACGGGGCGGCGTCGCGGGTAAAGCCGCTGCCCTGACAGTCGCGGTACAGCATGCCGACCGGCAGATCCTGCTGCATCTCCACCAGGATGTTTTGCTGATGCGCCAGCAGCACCAGGCCGTAGTCGGCTTCGGTGCTGAACAGCGGCAGCAGCACCTGTTGGCAGTAGGCGTCCAGCCAGCAGTGCGCCGCCTGCCGCAGCGGCAGGTTCAGGCGGGCGGCCAGGCGGCGCACCGCAGCGGCCAGCAGGCTGTCGCCGCCGTCCGGCGCGGCCTGGGTCAGGGTCACCAGCACGTTGGTCTGGCTTTCCGGCTGTTCGAACAGCAGGTTGTCGCGAAATGCCATCAGGCTCTCTTCCTGAATGGCGCCCTCGACGGAGCGCAGGCCGGCCCAGCCGTCTTCCTGCATCACGCGGAAGGTTGGGTAGCGCGCCTGCAGCTGCTGCCAGCGCGGGGTTTGCGCCAGGCGAGCCAGGCGGATGCCGCGCTTCACTTCCTTGACCGACAGGGTGCGCACCGAATTGGTCAGGCGCACGCTGAGGGAGAACTTAATCATGTCGCGGTTGCCGGCGCTGTACAGCGAGCGGGACGAACTGGTCGGCAGCCAGCGTTCGCCGGCCTCGCCCAGATCGCGCAGCAGATCCTGGTTAACCAGATCCTGGCACCAGGCCTGCGTCAGCAGATGATCGGCCTGCCAGGGGTGCATCGGCAGCAGCCAGACGTCATCGGTGAAATGCGCCAGCAGCTGCGGCGCGCTCTCGGCGACGAAGCGTTGCAGGCGTTGCTGCAGCGTCAGGTTCAGGCTGTCGCCACACAGGAAACGGTGGTCGACGGCGAACCAGCGCAGCGGGAAACGGGCGGCGAAGTCCGGCAGATAACGGTGCGCCTGGCGTTCGTCGAAGGGTTCGTGGGATTTGGGCGCCGGATGGAAGGCGTGGCCCACCAGCAGCCCCTGTTCCGCCTGGGCGAAATTCAATGGCCGGTCGCGCAGCGCCGGCCAGTCCAGACGGATAGCGATCGCCTGTTGGGTATTATCATGACTTTCCAGCACCCGCTGGCGGAAACGCTCGACCACCTCGGCGGCCAACTCGCCTTTCACCGCCGGTTTTTCCAGCAGCAGGCTCACCAGTCGTTCGACGCTCAGCGCCTCACCGGCGCCGTCATCCTGCTGATGCAGGCGGGCGGGGAACAGGTATTGGTGATGCTGGGTTGGCGAAATATGGCGTAAAGCGATGCGAATGGCCTGGGTAGATGAAAGAGGAATGTGAAGCTGCGGATGTTGCTGGTGATCGGTGGCCGGAACGATTTGCCAGTCCCGGGTTTCACGCATTAGTGCGTTCAAAAAACACTGCGCAGCCACGTCTGTTGCCGCGGTTTCAAACTGGATTGTCATGATCCCATTTCACTGTTGAATCAATTGAGAATGATTCTTATATCAATAATATTTATTGTTATCAATAATCCTATGATACAATTTTTCAATGATTCTCACATAAGCATATAATTTTATTAACGGTAAATTTACTTTTGATGAGTATTTCTCCCTCCCCAAAATCGTCGACAATTGGGAATGCGTCGCCTTCCAATTGGCCGCTGGCGTTTTGCGCCGGTTTGCTGGGCATCGGGCAAAACGGGCTGTTGGTCGCGTTGCCGATGTTAGTCAGTATGACCCAGCTGTCGCTGTCCGTCTGGGCTGGGCTGTTGACGCTCGGCTCGATGCTGTTTCTGGTCGGCTCGCCCTGGTGGGGGCGGCAGTCGGAAATTCGCGGCTGCAAGTTTGTGGTAACCATGGCGTTAGCGGGGTATTTGTTCAGTTTTGCTTTACTGGCGCTGGCGGTGTGGGGGCTTGCGGCCGGCTGGCTGTCGCCGATGGTCGGATTGGGCGGCCTGATCGCGGCGCGCATTATCTACGGGTTGACGGTTTCCGGCATGGTGCCGGCCAGCCAAACCTGGGCGCTGCAGCGCGCCGGTTATGAACAGCGCATGTCGGCGCTGGCCACCATCAGCTCGGGGCTGAGTTGCGGCCGGCTGCTCGGGCCGCTGTGCGCCGCGCTGGCGCTGTCGATCCATCCGATGGCGCCGCTGTGGCTGATGGCCATCGCACCGCTTATCGCACTGCTGGTGATCTGCCGGCAGCATAACGATCCGCCGCTGCCGCCGGTGGCGCATCAGCAAAATCGCCTGCGCCTCAGCATGGCGCCGTATCTGCTGTGCGCGGTGCTGCTGGCGGCGTCGGTCAGCCTGATGCAGCTCGGCCTGTCACCGCATTTGGCCCGGCTGTTCAGCCATTCCGCCACCGCCGTCAGCCATCATGTGGCGGTGTTGCTGAGCGTGGCAGCGGGCTGTACGCTGCTGGCGCAGTTCCTGGTGGTGCGCCCGCAGCGTTTCAGCGCACCCCAGCTGCTGCTGCTCGCCGCGCTACTGATGGCCGTGGGGCTGGCGATGATGTGCGCTCAACCCTTGGCGCTGTTCTATGCCGGCTGTGCGCTGTCTTCCTTCGGCGCGGCGATGGCGACGCCGGGCTATCAGCTGATGCTGAACGATAAGTTGTCCACCGGCAAAGGGTCCGGCGCGATAGCCACCAGCCATACGCTGGGCTACGGCCTGAGCGCGCTGATGGTGCCGGTGGTGGCGAAGTTTTATGGTGAGTCGCAGCTGATCGCTGCGGCGCTGGCGATGGCCGTCCTGCTGGGCGGCGTCAGCGGCTGGCTGTGGCGCCGGCATCGCATAACGATCAATTCCGCGGGAGAGTAATCGACATGTCCGGCGCATCAAGCTACAGAATTTTTGATATCAAATTGAAAAGCAAAGAAAACGTCTCGCCTTCATTGCTGCGCTGCGTGTTCGAGGGGCCGGAGGTGCATCGCATGAAGCTGGAGGCGCCGGATCAGCGCATCAAGCTGTTGTTCCCGGCCGCCGACGGCCAGACCCCGCAGTTGGAAAACGGCGCGGACTGGTACAGCCATTATATGGCGATCCCGAAAGAACGGCGCCCGGTGATGCGCACCTATACGCTGCGGGCGCTGCGTCAGGCGCAAAATCAGATGGAGGTGGAGTTCGTGCTGCACGGCGTGAACGGCCCGGCCTCCGCCTGGGCGACCCACGCCGCGCCGGGCGACGCCATACAGGTGGTGGCGCCCAATGCCGAGTTCGGCGGCGACAGCGGTGGCTATGAGTGGGCGCCGCCGGCGCAGCTGCAGCAGGCGTTGCTGATTGCCGACGAAACGGCGGTGCCGGCGGCGATGGGCATTCTGGAGCAGCTGGCGCGCCAGGCCAATCCACCGCGGGTGCAGGCGTTCTTCGAGGTGCCGGTGGCGGGGGACTGTCTGAATCTGGATAACTTCCCGTTCGCCGAAGTGTACTGGCTGCCGCGCGACGTCGGGCATCAGCAGATGCACGGCACGCTGCTGGTGGAAGCGGTGCGCCAACGGGTGGATATTCCCGCCTCGGCGCGCGCCGAGGCGCAGTCGCTGGCGGAAAACAGCCTGGGCGGGGATCTGCTGTGGGAACGCGCCGAGGGGGCGAACAGCTTCTACGCCTGGGTGGCGGCCGAGTCCTCGGCGGTGAAATCGCTGCGGCGTTATCTGATCGGCGAATGCGATTTGGACCGCTCTACCGTCAACTTTATGGCCTACTGGTGCTGACCACGAGCCGCTTCGCTTTGGCGCCGCCATGCCGGGTTACCCCATTACACTGACGTGCGCCGCCACGATGCGCCAGCCGCAGGGCAGCTTCACCCAGGTTTGCATCTGCCGGCCGATGCTGTCGCTGCCCGGGCGGCGAAACTCGGTGCTGGCCACCGCCATGTCGTCGCCATAGGTGGTGATTTGGGTGTTTTCCAACTGACGCTCCAACCCCTGCGACGGGCGCTGCAGGCGGAAGGCGCGGATCTGATCGATACCGTACAGATTCTCGCTGGCGCCGTAGCGCACCGTGCGGCCGTCGTGCCAGAACAGCTCATCCAGCACCTCGATATCGTTGCTTATCAGCGCCTGCTCATAGCGATAAAAGGCGGCGTTCACCTCCGCCAGCACCGCCGGCCGGTCGATATATTCACTTTTCATGGATTAATCCTGTTTTGCGTTAACACACAGCGGGTTACGCCGCGCTGCTCCAGCGCATAGGCGGCACGCAGCGCCAGATCCTCACGCCATGGCGGGGCGATGAGTTGTACGCCCAGCGGCAGGCCGGCGGCGGTTGTCAACGGCACGGTCACCACCGGCAGGCCGAGGAACGAAATCGGCTGCGTCAGCATGCCCATACTGGCGCGGGTCGGCAGATCGGCGCCGTTGATGCGCATCGTCTCCTGGCCAATGGGGGTAGCGCCGCACGGCGTGGCCGGGGCGATCAGGATGTCCCAGCGCTCGAACAGCGGCAATGCCTGCTGTTGAAAATGAGCGCGGAAACGCTGAGCCTGCACGTACCAGGCGGCGGGCAGCATGGCGCCGGCCAGCAGCCGTTCGCGCGACAGCGGTTCAAAACGTTCGGGTTGGCTGCGCAGCAGCGGCAGGTAGTGGTTGCCGCCTTCGGCGCCGCTGATGATAAAGGCCGCCGCGCGCGCCAGCTCGGCCTGCGGCAGCTCGGCCTCGGCGGTCGCCTCCAGCGCCTGCGCCACCTGGCGGACGGCCGCTTTGGCGTCTTCATCGCACCACTGCTGGAAATAGCCGCCCAGCACCGCGCAGCGCAGCCCCTGTTGGGCGCGCGGCAGCAGCGCTTCGGTGTGGGTTACCGGTTTGTCGGCCTGAAAGCGGTCTTGAATATCGGTCCCCTGCATTGCGTCGTAGACCGCCGCCAGGTCGCGTACCCGGCGGGCTAAGGGGCCAATATGATCGAGGCTGGCGACGAACGGCTGGCTGCCGCTGCGCGACAGGCGGCCGAAGGTGGGCTTCAGGCCGTAGATGCCGCACAGCGAAGCGGGCACGCGGATGGAACCATTGGTGTCGCTGCCGAGTGAAAAATTCACCAGCCCGGCGGCGACCGCCGCCGCCGAACCGCCGGAGGAACCGCCGGCGATGCGGGTGAGGTCATGTGGATTGCGGGTGGCGCCGTAATGGCTGTTTTCGGTGGTGAAGCCGTAGGCATAGGCATCCATATTCAGCATGCCGGAGAGCAGAGCGCCTTGCCCGGCCAGCCGGGAAATAGCCCAGGCGTCCCGCTTGGCCGGCGGCCGATCGCTGAACAGACTCGCGCCGGCCAGGGTGGTTTCCCCGGTCACGTCGAACAGGTTTTTCACCGCGTAGGGGATGGCGGCCAGCGCGGGCAGCGGCTGGCCGTTGGCGCGGGCGCGATCGAGCTTGTCGGCTTCGCTCAGCATGCGCTCGGCGGTAACATGGGTATAGGCATTCAGCGCCGGATTAAGCCGTTCAATATGATCCAGCGTTTGCTGGGCTATCTCGCGGGCGGAGATGGCCCCCCGCTGCAGGGCGGCGCGGATCTCGGCAATCGACATTGAGCTTGGCGAATTCATGCGCGGTATACCCCCGCGATCTCCAGCCGCTGGTCGAGCGGAAAGGCCATCAGCGGCTCGGCCATGGCGGCGATGCGCCGGAACTGGGTCAGCAGTTCCTGGCGGCGGGCATCGTTCAGTTCCAACGCCAGGAGGGTTTCCATCTGGCGAATGTAGGTCGCCCAGTCGGCGGCGGTTTGGTGGTCCATAGGTTCTCCCGGTAATCAAAGGTGGCTAGAAGCCGGCGGCGCTGCCGTTGCTGCGCGGATCGAAGGCGCCTTCGAGCATGCCGTTGGTATGCCGCACGATGGCGCCGGCGTGGCCGACCGCTTCGCTGAAGTCCGGCAACAGTTCAACCTCATGGCCGCGCTGGCGCAGGTAGGCGAGGGTCTCGGCGCTGAAGCGGGCTTCCAGCTTCAACGAGTCGGAGCTTTCGCCCCAGGTGCGGCCGAGCAGCCAGCGCGGCGCGCTGATTGCCTGCTGCAGCGGCAGCCCTTGCACCACGTGGCGGACAAACAGCGCCGCCTGGGTTTGCGGCTGGCCGTCGCCGCCCATCGAGCCGTACACCAGCGTGCGCCCGTCGTACAGCCTGGCGGCGGCCGGGTTCAGGGTGTGGAACGGCTGTTTGCCCGGCGCCAAAGCCAGCAGGTGGGCGGGGTCCAGGCTGAAAGAGGCACCGCGGTTTTGCCACAGTACGCCGCTTTGCGGCAGCACCACGCCGCTGCCGAATTCATGATAGATGCTCTGAATGAAAGAGACCGCCAGCCCGCTGCTGTCCATCACCCCCATCCACACGGTGTCGCCCGGCCCCTTGCCCTGGCCCCAGGGCGCGGCCTGCCGAGCGTCGATGCGCTTCGCCAGGGCATCCAGATGTTCGGCCGCCAGCAGCGCCTGCGGCTCCTGGGTCATCTGTTCAGGATCGGTGATGTATTGGTCGCGCAGCCCGAACGCCAGCTTGGTGGCCTCTACCACGGCGTGCACCACGGCGCCTTCGGGCTGGCCGACCAGCGGCAGGCGGTCGGTCAGCCCGAGGATGGCCAGCGATACCAGCCCCTGGGTCGGCGGCGTCAGGTTGAATATCTCGCCTTTTTGGTGCTCCAGGCGCAGCGGGGTGCGGCGGCGTGGCCGGTAATCCGCCAGATCCTGCGCGGTGAGCGGCATGCCCAGCGTCGCCATGTCCATCGCCATGCGCTGGGCCAGCGGGCCGCGATAAAAACTGTCTAACCCGTCCTCGGCCAGGGCGATCAGCGTATCGGCCAGCTGCGGCTGGCAGAAGCGTTGGCCGGCGTGCGGGATCTCTCCCTGCGGCAGGTAGGTGCGGGCGAAGTGTTCGTTATCCGCCAGCTCATGGTATTTGCTGCGCGTCGCCGCCTCCTGGGACGCAGTGACCGGAATGCCGTCGGCCGCATAGCGGATGGCGTCGGCCAGCAGGCGCGGCAGCGGCAGCTGATCGCCCCCCAGCTCGGCGGAATAGGCCAGCGCCTCCTGCCAGCCGCCGACGGTGCCGGCCACGGTCAGCGCCGCCTTCGGCCCGCGATGCGGAATACGGCTCTCGCCGGCGTAGAGCGCCAGCGTCGCCAGCGAACCGGCCGCGCCGCTGGCGTCGATCGCCAGAGGATCGCCCTGCGGCGGCACAATCAGCCAAAAGCCGTCACCGCCGATGCCGTTCATGTGCGGGTAAACCACGGCGATAGTGGCGGCGGCGGCCACCATCGCCTCAATGGCGTTGCCGCCTGCGCGCAGCACCGCCAGCGCGCTTTCGCTGGCGAGGTGGTGCGGCGTGACCGCCATGCCCAATGGCGCGGTGTTGCTGTTAATCATCTCTTGGCCCTTTTGTGAGGTCAGCGTTGGGTTAGAGACAAGCAAGAGGCGTTCCACTTTTCTCGGCTGGATGAAGCGTGCTATGTTCCGCTGAAACAAAGGTTACATCGGGAATCACAATGCAACAGATTGATGAGCGGCTGCGCAGCGCATACCCGCAGCTGACGCCGCAGGAGCAGCGGGTGGCCGATTTTATCTTTGACCACTTCGATGACCTGATCAGCTATAACAGCGCCGAGCTGGCGCGTTTGAGCGGCGTTTCCAAAGCCACGGTCAGCCGGTTGTTCAAGCGGCTGGGCTACCAAAGCTACCGCGAGATGCGCGATGAGTTGCGCACCTTGCGCCAGAGCGGCATGCCGCTGACCGACAACCGGGATGCGGTGCAGGGCAACACCCTGCTGGCGCGGCACTACAAGCAGGAAATGGCCAACCTGACTCAGTGGGTGAACCATATCGATGCGCACCAGTTTAATGCGGTGATCGCCGCGCTGGTGCAGGCGCGCCGCGTGGTGCTGGTGGGGTTCCGCAACAGCTACCCGGTGGCGATGCACCTGCGCCAACAGCTGCTGCAGGTGCGGGAAAGGGTGATGCTGGTACCGCAGCCCGGCCAGACGCTGGCGGAAGAGCTGGCCGATCTGGCGCCGCAGGACGTGGCGGTGGTGGTGGCGTTTCGCCGCCGGCCGCGCCAGCTCAGGGCGGTCCTGACGCAGCTGCAGGCTCAGCGGGTGCCGACGCTGTTGATCTGCGAGCCGCAGGCGCAGGCGCTGATCCCGTTGGCCAACTGGCATTTGGCCGCGCCGCTCGACAGCGTGTCGGCGTTCGACAGCTACTCCGCCGCCATGAGCCTGGCCAATCTGCTCAGCAATGCGCTGCTGCACGAGACGCTGGCGCAGGGAAGGCAGCGCATCCATCAAATCGCCGATTTATATCAGGATCTGGACGAACTGGAACAGCGCTGAATCCGGCGCTGTTTTGGTGCTTGCGCACCTTTATGGTGCTTCTCTCTCCCCAATTTCATTCCCCTCCCACCGCAGCGTTCGCGGGGGAATGCCGATGAATATCCGATAACCTGCGGGCATTAAAGCAGATCGTTCATCGCATTTTCTTTTGGCACATTAGTTGCAGAGTGATAATCAAAGAATCTTTTGTTTCATCATTCCAACATTGGGGATAGGCTATGAACATCAAGAAAACACTGTGGGTTGCTTTGGCGGCGGTCGCGCTGATGGCGCAGGCAGCTTCGGCGCAGGCGGATCAATTGCAGGATATCCAGCAACGCGGCGTGCTGCGCGTGGCGGTGCCGCAGGACTTCCCGCCGTTTGGGTCGGTCGGCACCGATCTGCAGCCGCAGGGTTATGACATCGACATGGCGCGTTACCTGGCCGACAAGATGAAACTTAAGTTGCAGCTGGTGCCGGTAACCAGCGCCAACCGTGTGCCTTACCTGCAGACCAACAAGGTGGATCTGGTGATCTCCAGCCTGGGCAAAAACCCGGAACGCGAGAAGGCCATCGCGTTTAGCCGCGCCTATGCGCCGTTTTTCCTCGGCGTATTCGGCCCGCAGGACGCCGCGCTGGGCGATGCCGCACAGCTGGACGGTAAAACCGTCGGCGTAACGCGTGGCGCGGTGGAGGACATGGTGCTGAGCGACACCGCACCCAAGGGGGCGCAGATCAAGCGCTATGAAGACAACAACACCACGCTGTCGGCTTATTTGTCCGGCCAGGTGCAGTACATCGCCACCGGCAACCTGGTGGTGAGCGCCCTGGCGCGCCAGAACCCGGGCAAGGCGCCGGTGGCCAAGTTTATGCTGAAGGATTCGCCGTGCTTTGTAGGGCTGCGCCTGGGCGAACCGGCGCTGAAGGCCAAAGTGGACGCATTGATTGAGCAGGCGTTGCAGGACAAAACCCTGAACGGCCTGTCGGAGAAATGGCTGAAAGCGCCGCTGCCCGCCAACCTTGGCGCATAACGGGGGCGCCTGATGACCTATCAGCTGAATTTCCCCGCCCTGTGGCCCTATCTGCCCGAGCTGCTGGCGGGCCTGCTGACCACCGTCGAACTGTCGGCGCTGGCGACCCTGATGGGCGTCGCGTTGGGGATTTGCGGGGCGGCGATCCGCAGCGGCAAGGCCACGCCGCTGAGCCGCCTGTGGGGCGTTTATGTCGAAGTGGTGCGCAATACGCCGTTCGTGGTGCAGCTGTTCTTTATCGTGTTCGGGCTGCCGAGCCTGGGCTGGAAGCTGAGCGCCGGACAGGCGGCGCTGTTGGCGATGGTGATTAACCTCGGCGCCTACAGCACCGAGATTATCCGCGCCGGCATTCAGGTGACGCCGAAAGGCCAGTGGGAAGCGGGGCGGGTGCTGGGCTTCAGCCGCAGCCAGACTTTTCTGCGCATCGTGCTGCCGCCGTCGCTGCAGCGTATTTATCCGGCGCTGGTCAGCCAGTGCATTATCGTGATGCTCGGGTCATCGGTGGTGTCGCAGGTGTCGTTCGAAGAGCTGACCTTCGCCGCCAACCTGATCCAGTCGCGCACCTTCCTCAGTTTTGAGGTCTATCTGGTGACGACGCTGTTCTATCTGCTGTTGTCGGTGTTGATGCGGCAGCTGCTGCTGGCCGCCGGACGGCGCTTTTTGGGGAGCCAGGGCTGATGCTGACCTTTACCGACTGGGACATCGTGCGCAATCTGCTGCTGGCGGCGCGTTGGACGCTGCTGCTGTCGCTGACGGCGTTTTTCGGCGGCACGCTGGTGACGCTGCCGCTGTTGTTGTTGCGCCTGAGCAAACGCCGCTGGGCGCTGTGGCTGGTGCGGCTCTACGCCGAACTGTTTCAAGGCACGCCGCTGTTGATGCAGCTGTTTTTGGCGTTCTTCGGCCTGGCGCTGTTCGGTATCGACGTCAGCCCCTGGGCCGCCGCCGCGCTGGCGCTGACGCTGTTCACCAGCGCCTTTCTGGTGGATATCTGGTCAGGCAGCATCGCCGCCTTGCCGAAGGGCCAGTGGGAAGCTTCGCGCTGCCTGGGGCTGAGCTTCGACCAGACCCTGGTGCGGGTGATCGTGCCGCAGGCGGTGCGCATCGCTATCGCGCCGACCGTCGGGTTTTCGGTGCAGGTGATCAAGGGCACCGCGCTGGCGTCGATCATCGGTTTCGTCGAGCTGACCAAGGCCGGCACCATGCTGAACAATGTGACTTACCAACCCTTTAAGGTGTTTGGCCTGGTGGCGTTGGGCTATTTCCTGATGTGTTACCCGCTGTCGCGCTACAGTCATTATCTGGAGAAGAAATTCCATGCCGCTCATCACAATTAATCAGGTTCAAAAATATTACGGTCAAAACCATGTGCTGAAGGGCGTGGATCTGGATATCGACATGGGGCAGGTGATCTCGATTATCGGCCGCAGCGGGTCCGGCAAGAGCACGCTGCTGCGTTGCATCAATGGGCTGGAAGGTTATCAGGAAGGCAGCATCAAACTGGGCGGCATGACCATTACCGACCGCGATTCGCAGGCGCGTGAGATCAGCCGTTCAATCGGCATGGTATTCCAGAACTTCAACCTGTTTCCGCACATGAGCGCGCTGGAAAACGTGATGCTGGCGCCGCGCCGGGTGCTGAAAAAGAGCCCGGCCGAGTGTCGCCGGCTGGCGGAAGAGATGCTGAACAAAGTCGGGCTGGGTGAACGGATGCACTATGCGCCGGCCAACCTCTCCGGTGGGCAGCAGCAGCGGGTGGCGATCGCCCGCGCGCTGGCGATGAAGCCGAAAGTGCTGCTGTGCGACGAGATAACCTCGGCGCTGGATCCCGAGCTGGTGGGCGAAGTATTGAAGGTGCTGGAGCAGTTGGCCAACGAGGGCATGACCCTGATCCTGGTGACGCACGAGATGAACTTTGCCCGTGAGGTCGGCGACCGGGTGGTCTTTATGCACCAGGGTAAAGTCTGGGAGCAGGGCGACAGCCGCACGCTGTTCGCCAACCCGCAAACGCAGGAATTAAAACAGTTTATCGCTTCGGTTCGCGGCTTGTCGGAAGCCTGAGAACGGGGTGTTGAATATTAAGTTATTAAGCTGGTAAGGAAATAACATGTTGGATATCGCAAAATACGATCAGATTAATCCCCCCGCCCGTTTGCTGATGGGGCCAGGGCCGATCAACGCCGATCCGCGCGTGTTGCGCGCCATGTCGAGCCAGCTGATCGGCCAGTACGATCCGGCGATGACCGGCTATATGAACCAGGTGATGGAGCTGTACCGCGCGCTGTTCCGCACCGAGAACCGCTGGACGATGCTGGTGGACGGCACCTCGCGTTCCGGCATCGAGGCGATGCTGGTCTCCTCCATTCGCCCCGGCGACAAGGTGCTGGTGCCGGTGTTCGGCCGCTTCGGCCACCTGCTGTGCGAAATCGCCCGCCGCTGCCGCGCCGAAGTGCACGCCATCGAGGCGCCGTGGGGGGAAGTGTTCAGCGCCGATCGTATCGAAGACGCCATCAAAAAAGTGCGTCCACGCCTGCTGCTGACGGTGCAGGGCGACACCTCCACCACCATGCTGCAGCCGCTGGAGCAGTTGGGCGATATCTGCCGCCGCCACGGCGTGCTGTTCTACACCGACGCCACCGCCTCCTTTGGCGGCAACCCGCTGGAAACTGACGCCTGGGGGCTGGATGCGGTGTCCGCCGGCCTGCAAAAATGCCTGGGCGGCCCGTCCGGCAGTTCGCCCGTCACCCTCAGCCCGCAGTTTGAAGAGGCAGTCCGCCGCCGCAAATGCGTGGAACAGGGCATTCGCACCGCCGATCACGCCGACGGCGATGACGAGATGATCTACTCCAACTATTTCGATCTCGGCATGATCATGGATTACTGGGGCCCCGAGCGGCTTAATCACCACACCGAAGCCACCAGCATGCTGTTCGCCGCCCGCGAATGCGCCCGGGTGATTCTGGAGGAGGGGCTGGATAACGCTATCGCCCGCCATCAGCTGCACGGCGCAGCGATGCTGGCCGGCATTCAGGGCATGGGGCTGGAGGTGTTCGGCGATCTCGACCACCGCATGAACAACGTGCTGGGGGTGGTGATCCCGCCGCAGGTGCACGGCGAGCAGGTGCGGCAGATGATGCTGAACGACTTCGCCATCGAAATCGGCACCTCGTTCGGGCCGCTGCAGGGCAAGATCTGGCGCATCGGCACCATGGGTTACAACGCGCGTAAAGACTGCGTGCTGCAGACCCTGACCGCGCTGGAGGCGGTGCTGAACCGCCTGGGCTTCTCCAGCAAGCAGGGCGAGGCGCTGCAGGCGGCCTGGAATGCCTACGACGCCGGGAGCCGCTGAGCATGGCGCCGTTGACCGCCCAGGAGGCGGAACAGGCTGCGGCGCAGGTGATGGCGCGGTGCGATGCGCTGGCGGCGATCACCGCCGTGCCGGGCCAGTTGACGCGTACCTATCTTTCCCCGGAGCATCAGCGCGCCAACCTGCTGGTGGGCGACTGGATGCGCAGCATCGGCATGGCGGTGTGGCAGGACAGCGTCGGCAACATCTGCGGCCGCTATGAAGGCCAGACGCCTGGCGCACCGGCGCTGCTGCTCGGCTCGCACCTGGATACGGTGCGTAATGCCGGGCGTTACGACGGCATGCTCGGCGTATTGGCCGCGCTGGAAGTGGTGGCGCACCTGCACCGCCGGCAGCGCCGTCTGCCGGTGGCGGTTGAAGTGATCGGCTTTGCCGATGAAGAGGGCACGCGCTTTAGCGTCGCCCTGCTGGGCAGCCGCGGCATCACCGGCCGGTGGCCGGAGGAATGGCTGGCGCGCACCGATGCCGACGGCGTCAGCGTGGCGCAGGCGCTGCGCGATTTCGGCCTGGATCCGGCCGAAATCGGCCAGGCGCGCCGCGCGCCAGGCGATATCTGCGCCTATCTGGAGCTGCATATCGAACAGGGCCCCTGCCTGGAGGCCGCCGGGCTGGCGCTGGGGGTGGTGACGGCGATCAACGGCGCGCGCCGCCTCAACTGCACCTTTACCGGCCTGGCCGGCCATGCGGGCACCGTACCTATGGGGCAGCGCAAAGACGCGTTGGCGGCGGCGGCGGAATGGATGGTAGCGGTAGAAGCCGTCACCGCCGCCGCCGATCCGCATCTGGTGGCGACGGTGGGATGCATTGAAAGCCTGCCGGGTGCGGTTAACGTTATCCCTGGCGAGGTGAAGCTGACGCTGGACGTGCGCGGCCCGGAAGATGGCCCGCTGGCGAGGCTGCTGGCGCAGCTGTTGCAGCAGGCGCAGGCGATCTGCGAACGGCGCGGGCTGCAGTTCGCCAGCGAGGAGTTTTACCGCATCGACGCGACGGCGTGCGACGCCGGATTGCAGCGGCGCTGGCATGACGGCGTGCGGCAGGTGCAGGGGAGCAGCATGGCGCTGCCGAGCGGCGCCGGGCACGACGCCATCGCCTTGGCGGCAGAGTGGCCGGTGGGCATGCTGTTTGTGCGCTGTGACCGGGGCATCAGCCATCACCCGGCGGAGGCGGTAACCGCATCCGACGTGGCGTTGGCGATCCGCGCCTACTGCCAAACGGTGGCAAGCTGGGGGAACGCCTGATGGAACTGCAACGTTTTAACCGGCTGTCGGCGGCGGAGGCGGAGCGGCTGCTGCGCCCCTGCGTGGATATTGACAGCTGGATCGCGGCGCTGATTGCCGCACGGCCGTTCAGCGGCGTAGACGCCGCGTTGGCGGCGGCGCGGCAGGCCGCGTTACGCTGGCGGCCGGACGACGTCGCCCGGGCGCTTGCCGCGCATCCGCGCATCGGTGAACGGGCGCAGGGCCAGGGGGCTGAAGCGCAGTTCTCCCGGCGTGAGCAGTCGGCGGTCGACGGGAAGGATGCGGCGCTGCAACAGGCGCTGCTGGCGGGCAACCGGCGTTATGAAGAGAAGTTTGAACGGGTGTTTTTAATCCGCGCCGCCGGGCGCGACGGGCAGGCCATCCTGCGCGAACTGGAGCGCCGGTTGCACAACGATGCGCCGCAGGAACAGCGTGAAACCGCCGAACAGCTGCGTGAAATCACCCTGCTGCGTTTGAAGGAGTTATTGAGCGATGAGTAACATCAGCACCCATATTCTGGATACCTCGGTCGGCAAGCCCGCAGCGGGCGTGCGGGTGTGGTTGGAACGGGAGCACGGCGGCCAGTGGCTGGCGCTGGCGGCAAGCCGCACCGACGCCGACGGCCGCGCCCGCGAGCTGACGCCGGCGGGGTTAGCCGCCGGCCATTACCGGCTGCATGCCGATCTCGGCGCTTATTTTGCCGCCGACGGGCGTGACACTTTGTATGCCACGGCGATTATCGATTTCGTCATCGGCGACCCGGCGCAGCATTACCATCTGCCGCTGCTGATCGCCCCGTACGCCTACTCAACCTACCGCGGCAGTTGACTGCCGTGCTGCGCGCCAGCTTCAGTCGTGGCGCAGGAAGCTGTCGGCGTCGCGCCAGGCGGGGAAGGCGCTGCGATAATTTTGCAGGTTTTCCAGCGACAGCTCGGCGTCCAGCCGCGCGGTCGCACCGGCCTCGGCCTCGGCCAGGATCTCACCCTGCGGGCTGAGGATCAGGCTGTCGCCGCTGTAGTTCAGGCCGTTGCCGTCTTCGCCGACGCGGTTGCAGCCGGCCACGTACACCTGATTCTCAATCGCCCGCGCCGCCAGCAGCGTTTGCCAGTGTTTGCTGCGCGGCGCCGGCCAGTTGGCGACATACAGCGCCAGATCGTAATCCTGCTGATAGCGCGACCACACCGGGAAGCGCAGGTCGTAGCAAATCTGCGGCAGGATGCGCCAGCCGCGCCATTCGAAAATCTCGCGCCGCTTGCCGGCGCGGTAATGCAGGTGTTCGCCGGCCATGCGGAACAGGTGGCGCTTATCGTAAGCGTGCACCCGGCCGCCCGGCTCCACCAGCAGGAAACGGTTGACCGCGCCCTCGGCGGTTTTCAGCGCCACGCTGCCGCCCACCAGCGCGTGGGTTTTCACCGCCCAGCCATGCAGCCAGTCGATCACCTGCTGTTCGGGCAACGCGCTTTCGCCGGCATCCATGGCGAAACCGGTGGTGAACATCTCCGGCAGCACGATCAGATCGCGGCCGGCTATCGGGGCCAGCAGCGCATCGAAATGGCGCAGGTTGGCGGCGCCGTCACGCCAGACCAGCGGTTGCTGCAACAGGGTAATTTTTAAAGTCGACATAACCGCTCCGCAGCTGCATCCAGCGTGTCGTCCTGTTTGGCGAAGCACAGCCGAATCAATTTATGGGGGAAAGGATCGGCACAGAAGACCGACAGCGGAATGGCCGCCACGCCTGCGTGCTCGGTTAACCAACGGCAGAACGCCACATCGTCCAGATCGGAGATGGCGCTGTAGTCCGCCAGCAGAAAGTATGTACCTTCGCAGGGCAAAATTTCCAGTCGGCTGTTCGCCAGCGCCTGGATGAAGCGATCGCGCTTGGCGCGGTAGAACGCCGGCAGCTGCTGCCAGTGTTCCGGCGCGGCGCGCAGCATGTCCGCCAGCGCCAGCTGCGCCGGCGTATTGACCGCAAAGGTCAGGTATTGGTGCACCTTGCGCACTTCGGCGCTCAAGGCGGCGGGCGCCACGCAGTAGCCCACTTTCCAGCCGGTCATGTGGAAGGTTTTGCCAAAGGAAGAGACGGCGATTGCCCGCTGGCGCAGCTGCGGGTGAGCCAAGACGCTGGCATGGCCGCCCCCGGCGAAGCAGATATGCTCGTAGACTTCATCGCTGAGCACGTAAATTTCGCGTTCGGCGATGGCATGCCACAGCTGCTGCATGTCCTCCGCCCGCCAGGCGGTGGCGGACGGGTTGTGCGGGGTATTGACGATCACCAACCGGGTGCGCGGCGACAACAACGCGGCGAACTGCCGCCAGTCGACGCTGAAGCCTGGCGGCTGCAGGGCGATGCGCCTGAGCGTGCCGCCGGACAGCGTCACCGCGGGCGCATAGCTGTCGTAGCTGGGATCGAAACAAATCACTTCGTCGCCGGGGCGCACCAGCGCGCTGATGGCGGCGAACAGTGCCTCGGTGGCGCCGGCGGTCACCGTCACTTCCGCGGCGGCGTCCGGTTGCCAGCCATACAGCTGAGCGGTTTTCTCGGCGATGGCCTCGCGCAGCGGCGCGACGCCGGTCATCGGCGCATATTGATTGGCGCCCTGGGCGACGTGCCAGGCGAGACGCTCTTTCAGGTAGGCCGGGCCATCGAAATCGGGGAAGCCCTGCGACAGGTTGATCGCCTGATGCTGCTGCGCCAGCGCGCTCATCTGGGTAAAGATGGTGGTGCCCAGTGCAGGCAGTTTGCTTTCGGGAATCAATGCGGAAGTGCTCATGGTCGGCTCAAACTCCTGGCGCTTATGTTGCCGTCAATATAACACGATGTTAGTATTTGGCAATCAAGACGCTTAGATGGCTAAATGCGAAAAAGTTCTTACCGCGACGCCGGCCATTCTAAGCCGCATCGGCTGGCGACCTAACAGATCGGGAAACGATAATGACGGATAATCCGCAACTTGCAGCGTTATTGGCGGCCTGCCACTGGATCGGCGAGAAGGGCTGGTGCCCGGCGACCGGCGGCAACATGTCGCTACGCCTCGACGATAGCCAGTGCCTGGTCACCGAGTCCGGCAAAGACAAGGGCAGCCTGACCGAGGCGGACTTCCTGCGGGTGGAAACCGCCAACAACCACGTGCCGAGCGGCCGCACGCCGTCGGCGGAAACCGGGCTGCACACCCTGATTTACCGCCTCTATCCGCAGATTGGCGCGGTGCTGCACACCCATTCGGTCAACGCCACCGTGCTGTCACGCGTCGAACGCAGCGAGGCGCTGGTGCTGCAGGGCTATGAAATGCAGAAATCGCTCGGCGGCCAGAGCAGCCATCTGGACAGCGTGACGATCCCGATCTTCGACAACGATCAGGATATTCCTCGGCTGGCGGCGCGCGTGGCGGCCTATGCTGAAACCACGCCGCTGCGGTACGGTTTTCTGGTGCGCGGCCACGGTCTGTACTGCTGGGGCCGCCAGGTGGCGGAGGCCCGCCGCCATCTTGAAGGGCTGGAATTCCTGTTCCAGTGCGAACTGCAACGCCGCTTACTGGAGGCGAAATGATCCGCGCCATCGTTACCGATATTGAAGGCACCACCAGCGATATCCGCTTTGTGCATCAGGTGCTGTTCCCCTACGCGCGCGCGCGGCTGGCGGATTTTCTGCGCAGCCACGCCGAAGACGCCGAGGTGGCCGCACCGCTGGTTGCCCTGCGTCAGGAAATTGAACGGCCGGAAGCGGACATCGAACAGCTGACAGCCGCGCTGTACCGTTTTATGGATGAAGATCGCAAGTCCACCGCGCTGAAGGCGCTGCAGGGCATCATTTGGCGCAGCGGCTACCTCAACGGTGATTTCCGCGGCCATCTGTACCCGGAGGTGGCCGCGCAGCTGGCGGCCTGGCAGCGGCAGGGGCTGCGGCTGTACGTTTACTCTTCCGGCTCGGTAGAGGCGCAGAAGCTGCTGTTCGGCTACAGCGACGCCGGCGATTTGCAGCCGCTGTTCAGCGGCTATTTCGACACCCACGTCGGCGCGAAGCGAGAAACCGCATCGTACCGCAATATCGCCCAGGCCATCGGCCTCGCGCCCGATGAACTGCTGTTCCTGTCCGATATTCATCAGGAGCTGGACGCCGCCCTGGCCGCCGGCTGGCATACCTGCCAGCTGATCCGCGACCAGGCGGATGCGCACAGCCGGCACCCGCAGGTTAACCGTTTTGATCAGATCGATTTAAGGGAGTTCGCCTCATGAGTGGATTGACCATTTTCAGCGACCAGGAGCCGCAGCAGCCGCTGTGGCAAAGCCATGATGCCGAGGCGATCCAGCAACGGCTGGCGCAGATCGGGGTGCGTTTCGAGCGCTGGCGGGCGGATCGGGAACTGGGCGAGAACCCGCAGCCGCAGGCGGTGATCGCGGCTTATCAACACGAGATCGACCGGCTGGTGGCGGAGAAGGGCTATCAGAGCTGGGATGTGATCAGCATGCGCCCGGACAACGAGCAGCGCCAGGCGCTGCGCGACAAGTTTTTATCGGAACATACCCACGGTGAAGACGAAGTGCGCTTCTTCGTCGAAGGCGCGGGGCTGTTTTGTTTGCATCTGGATGGCAAGATCTTCCAGATCCTGTGCGAGAAGAACGATCTGATCTCGGTGCCGGCCAACACCCGTCACTGGTTCGATATGGGATCGGCGCCCAACTTCACGGCGATCCGCGTATTCGACAATCCGGAAGGCTGGGTGGCGCATTTCACCGGCGACAAGATTGCCGACGCCTACCCACGACTCGACTGATTACTCCTGTGCGGGCGTTACCCTAGCGCCCGCTGAAAAATCCCGTCTTTAACCTGCTGTGGCGTAATCACGCCGCTGTCGAACACCCAAGCGTCGATCAGCGCCGCAGGCGTCACGTCGAACGCCGGGTTATGCACCGGCGCATCGGGCGGCGCCCATTGGCATGCGCCAAAACTGCCGGCTGCGCCGGTGACCTCGGCTGCCGCGCGTTGCTCGATCGGGATGGCCGCGCCGTTCGGGCAGTGCGGATCGTGCGTGGTGTGCGGGGCGGCGACGTAGAACGGAATGCGGTGATAGTGCGCCAGCACCGCCAGGCTGTAGGTGCCGATTTTATTGGCCACGTCGCCGTTGGCGGCGATGCGGTCCGCGCCGACCCACACGGCGTCGACCTGCCCCTGCGCCATCAGGCTGGCGGCCATCGAATCACAAATCAGCCGATAGGGAATGCCCAGCTCGCCCAGCTCCCAGGCGGTCAGGCGGCCGCCCTGCAGCAATGGCCGGGTTTCATCGACCCACACCTGCTGCACCTTGCCCTGCTTATGGGCGCGCAGCAGCACGCCGATGGCGGTGCCGATGCCGGCGGTCGCTAAACCGCCGGTGTTGCAATGGGTCAGCAGGCGACTGCCGGGTTGCACCAGCGCCGCGCCGCGATCGGCGATGCGGTCGCACAGCTGCCGGTCTTCTTCCACCAGGCGCAGCGCCTCCGCCGCCATCGCCGGCGCCCAGTCAGGCTGAGCCAGCGCCAGCTTCATTCGATCCAGGTTGTTCATCAGGTTCACCGCCGTCGGCCGGGCGGCGCGCAGCGTTTGCAACGCCTGTTCCAACTCGGCGCGCGGCAGGCCGCGCTCCGCCAGCAGCGCCAGCAACAGGCTGGCGGACAGGCCAATCAACGGCGCGCCGCGTACCCGCAGGCTGTGGATATGCCCCACTAATTCTTCCACGCTGTCGCAGGTGCGCCACTGCGTTTCCTGCGGCAGGGCCTGCTGATCGAGGATCCAAAGTCGGTTGTCACGCAGGGTCAAACTGGTGGTGTTAAGCGCTTGCATCGGCGGTTAATTCCTCGTTGCGTAGTTATTGCATCTGGAAAGCTATTCTGCCAACATGACTTCCAGATGTATAGACGTCCAAATGCTTTTACGTCTAAAAAATAAAACTGCCGCATCAGTGAGCAAGAACAGAGGGGTTGGGGAATGTCGCTTTATCGTACGTTTACGGCTGCCGATGCCGTTGAATATGCTCGCCAATATGGGCAGCTGGCCGATCCGCAGGCGCTGGTGAGCGCCGACGAAATTGGCGACGGCAATCTGAATCTGGTGTTCAAGATCCGCGATCGCGATGGCGTAAGCCGGGTGATCGTCAAACAGGCGTTGCCGTACGTCCGCTGCGTGGGCGAATCCTGGCCGCTGACCCTGGACCGGGCGCGCATCGAGGCGGAAACCTTGCTGATCCACGGCGGTTTTTGCCCGCGGCACACGGTGAAGGTGCTGCATCACGATCCCGATCTGGCGGTGATGGTGCAGGAAGATCTTTCCGACCATCGCATCTGGCGCAGCGAGCTGGTGCAGGGCAACTACCATCCGCTGGCGGCGGGGCAGCTGGCGGAATATCTGGCGCAAACCCTGTTCCATACCTCCGATTTTTATCAGCCGGCCCAGCAGAAGAAGGCCGAGGTCAGCCGTTTTACCAACCCTGAGCTGTGCCAGATAACGGAAGATCTGTTTTTTACCGATCCTTATGTCGACCATGAGCGCAATCAGTTTGATCCGGCGCTGCTGCCGCAGGTGCAGGCGCTGCGCGACGATGCGGCGCTGAGGTTGGCGATTGCCGGGCTTAAGCATCGTTTCCTGAGCAAGGCGGAAGCCCTGCTGCACGGGGATATTCACAGCGGTTCGATCTTTGTCGGCGAAGGCCGGCTGAAAGCGATAGACGCCGAATTTGGCTTCTATGGCCCGATAGGTTTTGACGTCGGCACCGCATTGGGCAACTTGCTGTTGAACTATTGCGGGCTGCCGGGCCTGTTCGGGCCGCGCGACGCCGACGCCGGGCGCGAACAGCGCCTGCAGGACGTGCGCGAGCTGTGGCTGATTTTCGCCGATCGCTTCCTGTCGCTGTGCCATCAGCAGAGCCGCGATCCGGCGCTGGCGGCGCCGGGTTACGCCGAACAGTTTCTGCAGCAGGTATGGGCGGATGCGCTGGGCTATTGCGGCAGCGAGCTGATCCGCCGCACCATAGGTTTGGCGCACGTCGCCGATCTGGACAGCATCGACGACGCCGAAATGCGCCTCGCATGCCAGCGCAACGCGCTGGGACTGGGCCGCGCGCTGATTGTGAATGCGCCGCAGATTGAGCATATCGATGCCTTGCTGGCGCGCATCCGGCAGCAGGGGTGATATATAAGAATTATTCCTGAGCCCGGTCGGTGATCGCATCCGCCGGGCTTTTTTAATAACTTATTGGCATCAACAACAAAATACATACATTAATTTCAACTAAAAAACCTCTCCGGTTAATAGCGGATCTGTAAATGGCATTATATTTTCTGACCCTTGGTTACACCTGCTCGATTTTAACTTTTCATCAGAAATTTAATTCCCGACACCTGCCGGAATTGCCTTCATCATAACCTTTCCAGGTTTATTGAGCTTTTTTTGACCGTTTTATTGTGGTTGCCGGCGAAGGAAAAACATTTATTTATCGATAAAAGCTATCATTAAATGGTTACTTATTTCGATATTCATTTTTTTTATGATTCTCTGGGCTAAAAAACGCGTATTGAAAATATCAAACTTAGCTCCTAGATTGTTATTTGCTTTAGAAAGGGAAATAGATAACGCAGGGTTATTAATGTCATTGGCCCTGAGGATTGCTTTTAACCGGTTATTTTTATTGTCAACGGAGTGCTCTATGCAATTAACCCCGAGAGAAATTGAAAAGCTGATGGTATATACCTTGGCTGATGTCGCCTTAAAGCGCAAATCGCGGGGGATTAAGCTTAATTACCCTGAGGCGGTCGCCATTATTACAACCGCCGCGCTGGAAGGGGCGCGCGAAGGTAAAACGCTGGAAGAAGTGATGAACGATACGCGCCAGGTATTGAGCCGCGATGACGTGATGGAGGGCGTGGCGGACCTGATCCCGCACGTGCAGGTTGAAGCCATATTCACCGACGGCAGCCGTCTGGTTACGGTGCACGATCCCATTCAATAACCGCGTCTATAGCGCCGCCGCTTTACGCGGAGATAACGCAACGCCTCCTCAGCACAGGTTTTCACGATGAAAAAAGATGATAAAGAAAAGAATACGCCATTAGGCGGTTATATTCTTGCGGCAACCCCCATAACATTTAATGAAGAGCGGCCGGCAATTGCTCTGAAGGTGCGAAATACCGGCGACAGACCGATCCAGATTGGCTCCCACTTTCATTTCTTCGAGGCAAATAAAGCCTTGCAATTCGATCGCGCGGCGGCATTCGGCAAACGTCTGAATATCACCGCTACCACGGCGATTCGCTTTGAGCCGGGCGATGAGCTGGAGGTGTCCCTTATTGCCATCGGCGGTAAACAGACCCCTTACGGATTTAATAATCTGGTCGATGGCTGGGCGGGGGACAGCCCGGTGGCCGCCGGAGAAAGAGCTAAGAAAACTATTGATGTAAAACGAGCTATCGAACTTGGTTATAAGAATCTTGACCAGGCGTCATTGACCGCAGACAAGGAATAAGTAATGCCAACGATTTCCAGGCAGGAATATGCCGGGCTGTTCGGCCCGACGACCGGCGACAAAATTCGGTTGGGCGATACCCAGCTGTTTATCGAAATAGAAAAAGACCTGCGCGGCTACGGCGAGGAATCGGTCTACGGCGGGGGCAAGTCGCTGCGTGACGGCATGGGCGCCGATAACCGCCTGACCAACGAAAACGTGCTGGATCTGGTCATCACCAACGTGACCATTTTGGATGCCCGCCAGGGCGTCATCAAGGCCGACGTCGGCATTAAAAACGGCCTTATCGCCGGCATCGGCAAAAGCGGCAATCCGGCGATGATGAACGGCGTAACGCCGGGCATGGTGGTGGGGGTCAGCACCGACGCCATCTCGGGGGAACACCTGATCCTGACCGCCGCCGGCATAGATACGCATATCCACTTCATTTCGCCGCAGCAGGCCGAGCATGCCTTGTCCAACGGCGTCACCACCTTCTTTGGCGGCGGCGTCGGCCCCACCGACGGTTCCAACGGTACCACGGTCACCGCCGGCCCCTGGCATATCCACCGCATGTTGCGATCGTTCGAAGGGCTGCCGGTCAACGTCGGCATGCTGGGCAAGGGCCACGCTGCCCACGCCGCGCCGCTGGTTGAGCAGATCAACGCCGGGGTCGCCGGGCTGAAGGTGCATGAAGACTGGGGCGCGACCAACTCCGCGCTGCGCAATGCGCTGCGGGTCGCCGACGACATGGATATTCAGGTGGCGGTGCATACCGACAGCCTGAACGAAGGCGGCTATGTGGAAGACACCATCGACGCCTTCGAGGGGCGCACCATCCACACCTTCCATACCGAAGGCGCCGGCGGCGGCCATTCGCCGGATATCATCAAGGTGGCGGCGCAGATGAACGTGTTGCCCAGCTCTACCAACCCTACGCTGCCTTTCGGCATCAACAGCCAGGCCGAGCTGTTCGACATGATCATGGTATGCCACAACCTCAACCCAAACGTGCCGGCCGACGTGGCGTTCTCCGAAAGCCGGGTGCGGCCGGAAACCATTGCCGCGGAAAACGTGCTGCACGACATGGGCGTGCTGTCGATGTTTTCCAGCGACTCGCAGGCGATGGGGCGGGTCGGCGAGAACTGGCTGCGGGTGATGCAAACCGCGCACGTGATGAAAATGGCGCGCGGCAAACTGCCGGAAGATGCCGCAGATAACGACAATTTCCGCGTGCTGCGCTACGTGGCGAAAATCACCATCAACCCGGCCATCGCCCAGGGGATCAGCCACGTTCTGGGCTCGATCGAGGTCGGCAAAATGGCCGATCTGGTGCTGTGGGATCCGCGCTTCTTCGGCGCCAAGCCGAAGCTGGTTATCAAGGGCGGCCTGATCAACTGGGCGGTGATGGGCGACCCCAACGCTTCGCTGCCGACGCCGCAGCCCACCTTTTATCGGCCGATTTTCGGCGCCATGGGCAAGTCGCTGCAGGAAACCTGCATCACCTTTGTTTCCGGGGCCGCGCTGGACGACGGCATCAAGGAGAAACTGGCGCTGGAGCGGCAGGTGATGGCGGTGCGCAACTGCCGGGCTATCTCCAAACAGGACATGGTGCGCAATGCGGCAACCCCGCATATCGAGGTGGACCCGGAAACCTTCGCCGTCAAGGTGAACGGGGAGCACGCCACGGTGAAAGCGGTGAAAACCGCCGTGCTTAATCAACGCTACTTCTTCAGCTAGGGGCCGCCGCTCATGATCGTGATTGAAAAAATACTCGGCAACATCAAGCAGGATCCGCTGTGGCAGCAGCGGCTGCAGCAGGCGTCGCTGGATGTGCTGGCGCTCTCTCAGTGGGAGGCGCAGAAAAGCCGCTGCCGCAAAACCACCCGCGACGGGCAGGATTTGGGCATCTCGCTCGATCGTCATCAGGTGCTGGCCGACGGCGACATCCTGCAGTGGGACGAAGCAAGTCACCGCGCGATAGTGGTGCAGATGAGCCTGCGCGACGTGATGGTGATCCACCTGCAGTCGCTGTTGGCGACCGACGTGGCGACGGTGCTGAAAACCGCGTTTGAGCTCGGCCATGCGTTGGGCAATCAGCACTGGAAGTCGGTTATCAAGGGCGACCGCATTTTTATCCCGCTGACGGTGGCGACCAAGGTGATGGATTCGGTGATGAAAACCCACGGCTTCCATGCGCTGCCTTATTCCTTTGTGAAAGGCGAATCGATCCTGCCGCATCTGACCCAGCCGGAGGCGCGCCTGCTGTTCGGCGGCGCGGAAGATTCGGCCACCCATGTGCACGTCGACAGCCCGTTTATGGGCCAGCATGTGATCAAACTGAAATGAACGCCGTTCGGTTAATCAGGATCCTGCAGTTCGCCGATTCGGTGCTGCCGGTGGGGGCCTTTGCCTTTTCCAACGGCGTGGAGTCTGCGATCCAGGCCGGGATTGTCCATGATACGGCCACGCTGCAGGCGTTTACCCGCACCGCGCTGCTGCAGGCGGCGGGGGGCGACGGCCGCGCGGTGGTGGCGACCTGCCGCGCCTTGCAGGACAACGCGCGCGAAACGGCGATCGACAACGATTGGGCGCTGTTCAACCGCAAACTCAACGAAGAGAGCCGCGGCATGGTGGTGCGCATGGGTAAAAAGCTGGCGGAAATGGCGCTGGCGGTGAGCGAAGAGCCGCTGGTGGCCTGGTGGCTCGAACAGATCAAGGCGGGCCGGGCGGCGGGCACTTACCCGGTGACCCAGGCGGTGGTGATGACGGCGTTGGGTGCCAGCCCGCGCGAGGTGATGGTGATGCATCAATACGGCGTAGCTATGACCATTCTCAGCGCCGCGATGCGCCTGATGCGCGTTACCCACATCGATACCCAGCGCATTCTGTTTCAGCTCAATCAGGAAATTGACGGATTTTGCGATGAGGCCGAACGCGGCGGCATTGAGCAGATGGCGTCTTACGCGCCGGTGACCGATGTGCTGGCCGCTTTGCACGTCGGCGCCTTTACCCGGCTGTTCAGCAACTAATTAAACAAGGAATAATCAGAGTGAAAAAAATTACCCGCATCGGCATTGGCGGCCCGGTTGGCTCGGGCAAAACCGCGATCGTCGAAGTCATTACCCCCAGGCTTATCCAGCGTGGCATCAGCCCGCTGATCATCACCAACGATATCGTCACCACCGAAGACGCCAAGCAGGTGAAACGCACGCTCAAAGGCATCCTCGACGAAGAGAAAATTCTCGGCGTGGAGACCGGCGCCTGCCCGCATACCGCGGTGCGCGAAGATCCGAGCATGAACATCGCCGCGGTTGAGGAAATGGAGGCGCGTTTCCCGGAAAGCGACGTGGTGATGATCGAGAGCGGCGGCGATAACCTGACGCTGACCTTCAGCCCGGCGCTGGCGGATTTTTATATCTACGTCATCGATGTCGCCGAAGGTGAAAAGATCCCGCGTAAAAACGGCCCCGGCCTGGTACAGGCCGATATTTTGGTGATCAACAAAATCGACCTGGCGCCCTACGTCGGCGCCAGTCTGGAGGTGATGGAGCACGACACCCGCGTGGTGCGCGGCCAGCGGCCCTATGTCCTCACCAACTGCAAAACCGGCGAGGGCATCGATGCGCTGGTGGACATGATCATGCGCGACTTTCTGTTCACCCATGCGTCTGCGGCGGCGGTATGACGCGGGTCAGCGAGGCCGAAAAACGGGTCAGCCGGCTTGGCGCCGGCGCGCCTGAGCTGGCTGAATACCAGGATGAGCCGCCGCAGATGGCCAGCGGCGGCGTGGGTAAAAGCGGCTACCTGCGGCTGGGATTCGCCCGGCGCGGCCGGCGCAGCATCCTGCAGCAGATGGAGCGGCGGGTGCCTTTCCTGGTGCAGCGGGCGCTGTATTGGGATGAGGCGATGCCGCAGATGCCCTGCGTATTTGTTATTTCCACCTCGGGATGCGTGCTGCAGGGCGATCGGCTGAGCATGGACATCCACGTGGCGCCGCATGCCTGCGGGCACGTGACGACCCAATCGGCGACCAAGATCCATGCGATGGAAAACAACTATGCGGCGCAGATGCAAACGCTGACGCTGGAAGAGGGCGGCTATCTGGAGATGATGCCCGATCCGGTGATCCCGCACTGCGGTTCGCGCTTTATCACCGATACCCATATCACTTTGCACCCGACGGCGACGCTGCTGTATTCCGAGATTTTGCTGTCGGGGCGCAAATACCATCCGGCCGACCGGGGGTTCAGGTTCGATGTCTACTCTTCGCGCATCAGCGCCAGCAACCCCGAGGGCAAAACCCTGTTTGCCGAGCGCTACGTGCTGGAGCCCGGCAAGCTGCCGCTGAACGGCGTCGGGGTGATGGGGCCGTTCGACGTATTCGGCAACCTGATCCTGCTGACGCCGCCGGAGCATCATCAGCGCATCATCGAGCGCATTGCGCCGCGCTACGACGCGGCGGCGGGCATCGCCAGCGGCGTCAGCCGGCTGCCCAACGACTGCGGCCTGATCTTCAAGGCGTTGGGTAAGGAATCGCGGCAGGTGAAAGAGGCGATCCGCTTTTTCTGGCGGGTGGCCCGCGAAGAAATCTTGGGCGTGACGCTGCCTGAGCCGTTCCTCTGGCGTTAATGTTCTGCAGGAAGCCGTTATGACGACAAGATGTTGTTGGGCGCAGCTGTGCGCGCGCAGCCGGGTAGTGGCGGCGGCGGATATGGTGCTGCGCGGCTGTTCCCAGGTGATGTTTCAAAATAACCCGCTGACCGGGCTGCTGTTTTTTATCGCCATCTTCGTGGGCGCCTATGAGGAGGGCCTGCCGCAGGTGGCCTTCGGCAGCCTGCTCGGCACCGCCGCGGCGACGCTCAGCGCCGCCCTGTTGACCGACGATCGGCAAGGATTGCGCCTCGGTCTGTACGGCTACAACGGTTGCCTGGTGGGGGCTGCGCTACCGACCTTTTTGGCCGTTTCTCCGCTGCTGTGGGCCGGCGTTATTTTCAGCAGCCTGATGTCGGTGGTGATCACCCTGGGGCTGAGCAGGCTGCTGCGCACCTGGAATATCGCGGCGCTGACCGCGCCGTTCGTGCTGGCGACCTGGTGTGTGCTGCTCGCCAGCTACCCGTTTGGCCGTCTTCACCATCCCCGCCTGCCGCCGCCGGTGATGCCGGGCGGCATTGATGCGCCCGGCGGTTATCTCAGCCCGAGCGAGACGCTGATCGGCGCCTTGCACGGCGTTTCTCAGGTGTTTCTGTGCAGCAGCGCGCTGGGCGGCATTTTGCTGTTGGTGGGGCTGGGTATCGCTTCGCCGCGCGCCATGCTGTTGGGCTTTTTCGGCGCGCTATTGGCGGTTCTGACCGCGCAGCTGATCGGCGCCAATCCACAGCAGGTGTTTGCCGGCCTGTATGCCTTTAGCGCGGTGCTGACGGCGGTTGCGCTGGGCTGCGTGTTCAATCCGCCGGGTCGGCGAGTGCTGGTTTACACCCTGATCGGCGTGGTTTTCACGGTGCTGATGCAGGGCGCGTTCAAAACCCTGCTGGAACCTCTGGGGATCCCGCCTTTAACCATGCCGTTCGTGGTCGCCTCCTGGCTTTTTGTGATGGCCAATCAGGAAGCGATGTCCGCAGAGCGGCGGCAACGGCCTTGATCATCTTCTTTTGCACTTAAACCATAAAACAGGAGCGTTTTGTATGAGGGTATCTTTTGGCGGGCTGCATGGTCCGGCGCGGCGGCGGGCGGTTTATCTGTTATTGGGGCTGCTGGCGGTTAACCTGGCGGTCTGGCTGCTGGCGTTGGCGGTATTCAGAGACAACGCCACGCTGATGGGCACCGCGCTGCTGGCCTACAGCTTCGGCCTGCGCCACGCGGTGGACGCCGACCATATCGCCGCCATCGACAACGTGACCCGCAAGCTGATGCAGCAGGGCAAAACGCCGGTGGCGGTCGGCGCATTTTTCTCTTTGGGGCATTCGACCATCGTGGTGCTGGCCTCGGCGGCTATCGCGGCTACGGCGATGATGTTCAGCCGACAAATGGGCTGGTTTCGTGAAGCCGGCGGCCTGATCGGCACGCTGGTTTCCTCCCTGTTCCTGCTGACGGTGGCCTTTATCAACCTGATGGTGCTGATTTCCGTCTGGCGCACTTTCCGCCGGGTGAAGGCGGGGACGCTGGAGCCGCATCAGTCGCTGGACGCCTTGATGAACAACGGCGGCCTGCTGGCGCGCTTGTTCCGCCCGCTGTTCAATCTGGTGAACCGGAGCTGGCATATGTATCTGGTGGGCTTCCTGTTCGGGTTGGGATTCGATACCGCCACCGAAGTGGGATTGCTGGGCATCTCGGCCGCCAGCGCCGGGCAGGGCATGAATCTGTGGAGCATCATGCTGTTCCCGGCGCTGTTCGCCGCCGGCATGGTGCTGATTGATTCCATCGATAATTTTGTCATGGTCGGCGCCTACGGCTGGGCATTTTCCAAACCGATCCGCAAGCTGTACTACAACATGACCATTACGGCGGCGTCGGTGATCATTGCGGTGTTTATCGGTGGTCTCGAAGCGCTGGGGTTGATTGCCGACAAGCTGGCGCTGTCCGGCCCGCTGTGGGATCGGGTGGCGCGGCTTAACGATCATTTGGGGGAAATGGGCTATTGGGTGATTGCGGTGTTCATTCTGTGTTGGCTGGTGTCCGTGGTGAACTACCGCCTGCGCGGCTACGATAAAATAATGCTAAGTCATTGACAGTAAAAAGGGGCGATAATTATCGCCCCTGGGTGAACCGGCTTAACGCCGTTACGCCGCTTCGGTGTGCTGCTGGCGCTTAGACGGCGCCGCCGGCTTTGCCGGCTTGCTGGCCGCCAGCGCATCCGGCGCGAAGTCATCGACGTTAATGGAACGCAGACGGCTTTCCTCGGCTTTCACCAGGATCTGCGCTTCGTCTGCGCTGATCTTGCCTTCTTCCAGCGCGCGTTCGGCCAGGCGATCCAGGCGGGTGAACGGCAGGTTTTTGCCGGCCGCCTTGCACAGGCGTTCGTGGATAGGCTCGGCGGCGATCACGTCCGCCAGCGCGGCTTCCAGCAGGCCGACCGGGTTATGCTCGCTCGGCGTCAGGTACTGGCCGCGGCCCAGGCGGCTGCGGGTGGCGGAAGGCACCTGCAGGATTTTCGCCAGCTGGTGATCCAGACGGTCGGACGGCGCGGTGTGCACGCGGCCGAACGGGAATACCACCAGACGCATCGCCCCGGCGATAAAGCGGTTCGGGAAGTTGCGCAGCAGGTCATCCAGCGCCTGCTCAGCCTTATGCAGGCTGTCCTGTACGCTCCAGTGCACCAGCGGCAGGTCTTCTTTCTGGCGGCCTTCGTCGTCAAAGCGTTTCAGCGCCGCCGAGGCCAGATACATCTGGCTGAGGATATCCCCCAGGCGGGCGGAGATGCGCTCGCGGCGTTTCAGGCTACCGCCCAGCACGCCCATGGAAACGTCCGACAGCAATGCCAGGTTGGCGCTCAGGCGGTTCAACTGCTGATAATAGCGACGGGTCGCGTCCTTGGTTGGCGCGGCGCTGGTGCGGCCGTTGGTCAGGCCCAGCCAGAAGCTGCGCACCTTGTTGCTGCCGACGTGGCCCAGATGGCCGAACAGCAGCTTGTCGAAGGCGTTCAGATCGTTGCTCTGCGCCGCCGCCATTTCATCCAGTACGTAAGGATGGCAGCGAATGGCGCCCTGGCCGAAGATCATCATGGTGCGGGTCAGGATGTTGGCGCCTTCCACCGTGATGGCGATTGGCGCACCCTGATAGGCGCGGGCCAGGAAGTTGGACTCGCCCAGCATGATGCCTTTACCGCCGGCGATGTCCATCGCGTCGATAATCGACTGCTGGCCTCTGTGGGTACAGTGGTATTTAACGATGGCCGACAGTACCGCCGGTTTTTCGCCCTGCACCAACGCATAGGTGATCAGCGAAGCGGCGGCGTCCATCACATAGGTGTTGCCGGCGATGCGCGCCAACGGCTCTTCGATACCTTCCATCTTGCCGATGGAAATCTTGAACTGACGGCGAATGTGCGCGTAAGCGCCGGTCGCCAGTGCGATAGACTTCAGGCTGCCGGTGGAGTTGGACGGCAGGGTGATGCCGCGGCCTACCGACAGACATTCAACCAGCATGCGCCAGCCCTGGCCGGCCATTTTCGGGCCGCCGATGATGTAGTCGATCGGCACGAACACGTCGGTACCGCGGGTTGGGCCGTTCTGGAACGGCACGTTCAGCGGGAAGTGACGGTTGCCGATTTCCACGCCCGGCGTGCTGGTCGGGATCAGCGCGCAGGTGATGCCTGGCGAAGCGTTGTCGCTCAGCAGGTGGTTCGGGTCATGCAGCTTGAAGGCCAGGCCCAGTACGGTGGCGACCGGCGCCAGCGTGATGTAGCGTTTGTTCCAGGTCAGGCGCATGCCCAGCACCTGCTGGCCTTGCCATTCGCCCATGCACACGGTGCCGACGTCCGGAATGGCGCCGGCGTCTGAACCCGCTTCCGGGCTGGTCAGGGCGAAGCAAGGGATTTCGTCGCCGCGCGCCAGGCCCGGCAGGTAGTGATCTTTCTGTTCATCGGTGCCGTAGTGTTGCAGCAGTTCGCCCGGGCCGAGGGAGTTAGGCACGCCGACGGTGATCGCCAGGATGCCGGAAACGCCGGCCAGTTTTTGCAGCACGCGCGCCTGAGCATAAGGAGAGAACTCCAGGCCGCCGTACTCTTTCTTGATGATCATGGCGAAGAAGCGGTGCTCTTTCAGGTACGCCCACAGTTCCGGCGGCAGATCGGCCAGTTCGTGGGTGATCTGGAAGTCGTTGGCCATGCGGCAGGCTTCTTCCACCGGGCCGTCGATAAACGCCTGTTCTTCTTCCGTCAGCTGCGGTTTCTGGTAGTTATGCAGCTTGTTCCAGTCCGGCGCGCCGCGGAACAGATCGCCTTCCCACCAGGTGGTGCCGGCGTCGATGGCTTCTTTCTCGGTGGTGGACATCGGCGGCATCACCTTGCGGAAGGCGCGCAGTGCCGGTGCAGACAGCAGAGAACGGCGCAGCGAGGTGAGATTAAGCGGCAGCAGAACGATCGCCAGCGGCAGCAACATCCAGAAGCTCCACAGGCCAATTGCGCCCATGGCGGCGGTGTAGGCCACCAGGATCAGGCTGCTGAGGGTAAGGTTCACTCGGTGGTAAAACACCACGCCAATGAGTGCCAGTAAAACAACAATACTAAGAACCATCATAAGAAGCTCCGAAGTAGTAAGAGGTCTGACCTGTTGTGTATATGTAATAGGTTTTAGTACAAGGCCAGATTTTTATCAATGCATTTACAGTTTAATTACAACTCAGGTCACAAACCGACAGCACCAAACATCAAAAATCTCACCGGAACCTCAACCGCCGCGCCGTTTGACCGACAGTGCTTCTCGGTTTTTCCGCGATCCGGTACACTGCGGGGCGGAAGATTGACGATAACAAGAGGTTCCTCATGTACCACGACCTTATTCGCAGTGAACTGAACGAAGCGGCTGATACCCTGGCGAAATTTATCAGCGATGATGCCAATATCGATGCCATTCAACGCGCCGCCGTCCTGCTGGCGGACTCTTTTAAAGCCGGCGGGAAGGTGATCTCCTGCGGCAACGGCGGCTCCCATTGCGACGCGATGCACTTCGCCGAAGAGCTGACCGGCCGCTACCGCGAAAACCGCCCGGGCTACCCGGCGATTGCCATCTCCGACGTCAGCCATCTGTCCTGCGTCAGCAACGACTTCGGCTACGATTACGTGTTCTCGCGCTATGTGGAAGCGGTTGGCCGTGAAGGCGACGTGCTGCTGGGCATCTCTACCTCCGGCAACTCCGGCAACATCATCAAGGCCGTCGAAGCGGCGCGCGCGAAAGGGATGAAAGTGATCACCCTGACCGGCAAGGACGGCGGTAAAATGGCGGGTTCCGCCGACGTGGAAATCCGTGTGCCGCACTTCGGCTACGCCGACCGCATTCAGGAAATCCATATCAAAGCGATTCACATCTTGATTCAGCTGATCGAAAAAGAGATGGTTAAGGCTTAATGGCCTCGGGGGGCTGCGGTTCCCCATTAATTATAGTACGGGCGCCGCATGCCGCGTCCGTTAGGCAGTGTCAGTGTGGTTAAGGAGTGCTGGCGATGTGTGAACTGCTCGGGATGAGCGCAAACGTACCGACCGATATTTGCTTCAGCTTTACCGGGCTGGTACAGCGCGGTGGCCGCACCGGGCCACATAAGGATGGCTGGGGCATTACCTTCTATGAAGGGAACGGCTGCCGCACGTTCAAGGATCCTCAGCCGAGCTTCAACTCGCCGATCGCCCGCCTGGTGCAGGATTACCCGATCAAGTCCTGCGCGGTGGTGTCGCATATTCGCCAGGCCAACCGCGGCGAAGTGGCGCTGGAAAACACCCATCCCTTTACCCGCGAACTGTGGGGCCGCAACTGGACCTACGCGCACAACGGCCAGCTCAAGGGCTACCGGCGCCTGGAAACCGGCACCTTCCGCCCGGTCGGCCAGACCGACAGCGAGTACGCCTTCTGCTGGCTGCTGCACCAGCTGTCGCTGAAATATCCGCGCACCCCGAGCCATTGGCCCTCGGTATTCCGCTATATCGCGCTGTTGGCGGATCAGATGCGGCAGAAGGGGGTATTCAATATGCTGTTGTCGGACGGGCGCTTCGTGATGGCTTACTGCTCCACCAATCTGTATTGGATCACCCGCCGCGCGCCGTTCGGCAAGGCCACGCTGCTCGATCAGGACGTTGAGATTGATTTTCAGCAGCAGACCACACCTAACGATGTGGTCACGGTGATCGCCACCCAGCCGCTGACCGCCAACGAAACCTGGCACAAGATTGCGCCAGGCGAGTTTGCGTTATTTCACTTCGGTGAGCGGCTTGTTCTGGGCGAAGGGATTGGTGTTGGGCGTCGGGCTGGCTGACGCGTACTGCGTCATCTGGCTGCTGCTCATCAGCGGCTGGCCGAGCACGTACTGGCCGTTGGCCACGCCCATCATCGGCGGCTGATGGTTTTTGACGAAGTAGTCGTAACCCGGCTTCAGCTGGCGCCAGAAGGCGATATAGCTCGATGAACCGTGGCGCTTCAGGTTCTGTTCGGTCATGCGGAATGGGTAGATGCTGATATCTATACGGCTCTGGCCATAGGCGAAAGCGGCTTCGACGTAGCGATAAATCTCATCCATATAGGTGTTGGTCATCGCGTAGCAACCAATCGATTTACATTCCCCGTGGATCATCAGATAGGCGCCGGAATAACCCTGCGACTTGTCGTAATCATTTGGGAAACCGATATTAATCGCCCGGTAATACTTGCTGTCGGGTTTCAGATGGCGCGCGTCGACGCTATAAAAACCTTCGGGGCTTTTAAAGTCGCCTTCCCGACGTTTCGGTCCGAGGCCGCCGGAGAAATTACAGATGCGGAAGCTATTCACCAGGCGGAATTCGTTGCCCATTTTGGCATACAATTCCAGCGTGCGTTCCTCTTTGAAGATCTGAATATAGACCGGTGAACCGACCAATTGCTGTTTAACTACCGGCACCTCGGCTACCTGCTCGCTGGCGCTGCAGGCCGTGATCATCGGCATAGAAAAAAGCATCGCAAACAACAGCGCGATTTTGCTCATTATTATTCCTGCTTATATTTGTCTTATCTGTTGGCTTAATGACCACCGCCAACATGCCACTGATTATTGTTTTACTGCTGCAAAACACCGTCAGATTACCAGTGTGTTTATTTTTAGCAATATGCCATATGTATAAAAAAACGACAAAGCTCGATAAAAGTGAATCGATGGGCAGATTTTAACGATAGGTAGAGTAAAACAGCCAAAATTTAATTGCGTTTGCTTGACTCAGGTCACTGCGCAATGCAGAACAATGTTGCGAAAAATGTTAATATTCCGTCTTCAATTTAATGCGCTGTGATGATTGAAGCGAAAGGGATTATGCCATTAACCCCAATTGTTTCATGGGCTATTTGCCGCAGATTGTTAACAGCGTTTTCTATCGCGCAAACAAGGGACGGGGGAGTGGATCAAGGGATGCGCGTAGCTCCATTTTGCAGTGCGATAGATTTCACGTTGGGCGCCCGGTCAGCGCGCCTGACCCTGAGGCCGCCCCCGTTCGGCAGCCTCATCATCCTGGCATCGTCCGCACCTGCCTCTGGGGCCGGTAAGACGTGTAAACCATTAAAAATCGTATAATCCTATGATTAAAATCAGAAAAGGGTTGGATCTGCCTATAGCCGGAGCACCGGTTCAGACAATCCACGACGGCCCAAACATTCAGCATGTCGCCCTGCTTGGGGCAGAGTATGTCGGAATGCGTCCCTCCATGCTGGTGCAGGAGGGCGATACCGTGAAGAAAGGCCAGGCGTTGTTCGAAGATAAAAAGAACCCCGGGGTTTTCTTCACGGCTCCCGCCAGCGGCCGCATCGTCGCCATTAACCGCGGTGAACGCCGGGTGCTGCAGTCGGTAGTGATTGCGCTGGAAAACGGCGGCGATGAGCAAGTGGCGTTCGCGCATTATCCGGTTGGCGAATTGGCGGTGCTGCCGCGTGATCAGGTGGAGAGCGAACTGATCGCCAGCGGCCTGTGGACCGCGCTGCGCACCCGCCCATTCAGCAAAACGCCGCGCCCCGGCAGCACGCCGCGCGCCATTTTCGTCACCGCCATGGACACCCAGCCGCTGGCCGCCGATCCGCAGGTGATCATCGCCGAGCAGCAAGCGGCGTTTAACGCCGGGCTGACGCTGCTGACGCGCCTGACCGAAGGCAAGGTGCACGTCTGCCACGCCGCCGGCGCCAAGCTGGGCCAACAGGCCGGCGCCCAGGTAACCTACAACGAATTCGCCGGCCCGCATCCCGCCGGGTTGGTGGGCACGCACATTCACTTCCTCGAGCCGGTCAGCCTGAAGAAAACCGTCTGGCATATCGGCTATCAGGACGTTATCGCCATCGGCACCTTGTTCACCACCGGCCGGCTCGATACCCGCCGGGTGGTGGCGTTGGCCGGGCCGCAGGTGGCGCAGCCGGCGTTGCTGCGCAGCCGTTTGGGCGCCAGCCTCGATGAGCTGACCGCCGGTCGCCTGAAGGCCGGTGAAAACCGGGTGATCTCCGGTTCGGTGCTGAACGGCGTGCAGGCCACCGGGCCCAATGCCTGGCTCGGGCGCTTCCATTCGCAGGTTTCGGTGCTGGAAGAGGGGCGCGAGAAGGAGCTGTTCGGCTGGATCGCGCCTTCGCCGAACAAATTCTCCATTACCCGCACCACGCTGGGCCACTTCCTGAAGAACAAGCTGTTCGCCTTTTCGACCACCACCCACGGCGGTGAACGCGCGATGGTGCCGATCGGCAACTACGAGCGGGTGATGCCGCTGGATATCCTGCCGACCCTGCTGCTGCGCGATCTGCTGGCGGGAGACAGCGACAGCGCCCAGGCGCTGGGCTGCCTGGAGCTGGACGAAGAAGATCTGGCGCTGTGCACCTTCGTTTGCCCCGGCAAGTATGAATATGCGCCGGTGCTGCGCGACGTGCTGACCAAGATTGAGCAGGAAGGATAACCGATGGGCCTGAAGAATTTTTTTGAGAAGATTGAGCATCACTTCACGCCGGGCGGCAAGCTGGAAAAGTGGTACCCGCTGTATGAAGCGACCACCACGGTGTTCTACACCCCCGGCACGGTAACGCGCGGCGCTTCGCACGTGCGCGACGCCATCGATCTGAAACGCATGATGATCCTGGTTTGGCTGGCGGTATTCCCGGCGATGTTCTGGGGCATGTACAACGTCGGCCAGCAGGCGATCCCGGCGCTGCATCACCTGTACAGCGGCGATCAGCTGCAGCAGGCGTTGGCGGGCGACTGGCATTATCGCCTGGCGCAGTGGCTGGGCGCCTCGCTGGCGGCGGACGCCGGCTGGATCAGCAAAATGGTGCTGGGCGCCTGCTACTTCCTGCCGATCTACGCGGTGGTGTTTATCGTCGGCGGCTTCTGGGAAGTGCTGTTCGCGGTTATCCGTAAGCATGAGATCAACGAAGGCTTCTTTGTCACCTCAATCCTGTTCGCGCTGATCGTGCCGCCGACCCTGCCGCTGTGGCAGGCCGCGTTGGGCATCACCTTCGGCGTGGTGGTGGCCAAAGAGATCTTTGGCGGCACCGGGCGCAACTTCCTCAACCCGGCGCTGGCCGGCCGCGCCTTCCTGTTCTTCGCTTACCCGGCGCAGATCTCCGGCGACCTGGTGTGGACCGCCGCAGACGGCTTCTCCGGCGCGACGCCGCTGGCACAGTGGAGCGCGGGCGGAGCGCACAGCCTGAGCAACGTGGCCACCGGCCAGTCGATCGGCTGGATGGACGCCTTCCTCGGCAACATTCCCGGCTCGGTGGGGGAGGTCTCCACGCTGATGATCCTGATCGGCGGGGCGATTATCCTGTTCGGCCGCGTGGCCTCCTGGCGCATCGTCGCCGGCGTGATGCTCGGCATGGTGGCCTCGGCGATGTTGTTCAACGCCATCGGCTCCGCCACCAACCCGATGTTCGCCATGCCCTGGTACTGGCACCTGGTGTTGGGCGGCTTCGCCTTCGGCATGATCTTTATGGCTACCGACCCGGTTTCCGCCTCGTTCACCAACAAGGGGAAGTGGTGGTACGGCATTCTGATCGGCGTGATGTGCGTGCTGATCCGAGTGGTCAACCCGGCCTACCCGGAGGGCATGATGCTGGCGATCCTGTTCGCCAACCTGTTCGCGCCGCTGTTCGATTACCTGGTGGTGCAGGCCAACATCAAGCGGAGAAAAGCCCGTGGCGAATGAATCTAAAAACGACGGCATCGGCAAAACATTGCTGGTGGTGCTGCTGCTGTGTCTGGTGTGTTCGGTGGTGGTGGCGGGTTCCGCCGTCGGCCTGAAGCCCAAACAGCAGGAGCAGAAGCTGCTCGACAAGCAGCGCAATATCCTCGACGTAGCCGGCCTGCTGCAGCCGAAAATGGAAGGCGAGCAGGTGAAGAGCCTGTTCAGCCAGCGCATCGAACCGCGCCTGTTGGATTTGAACAGCGGCGAGTTTGCGGCAGGCAAGGCGGCGGCGTTCGATCTGGCGGCCGCGCTGCGCGACGACGACAAGAGCGCGGCGCTGGCGGCGAGCGACGATCCGGCCGGCATCAAGCGCCGCAGCAACCAGGCGGAAATCTACCTGGTGCGCGACGAAGGCGGTGCGGTGAGCAAGATTGTGCTGCCGGTTTACGGTACCGGCCTGTGGTCGATGATGTACGCCTTTGTCGCGCTGGACAGCGACGGCAATACGGTAAAAGGCATCACCTACTACGACCAGGGGGAGACCCCGGGGCTGGGCGGAGAGGTAGAGAACGCCGGCTGGCGCCGGCAGTGGGTCGGCAAAAAGCTGTTTGACACCAACGGCCAACCGGCGATCCGCGTGGTGAAAGGCGGGGCGCGCCCGGGGGATGAGCATGGGGTGGACGGCCTGTCCGGCGCCACGCTGACCTCCAACGGCGTGCAGCATACGTTTGATTTCTGGTTGGGCGAGCACGGCTTCGGCCCGTTCCTGAAAAAAGTTCGTGAAGGAGCGCTGAAAAATGGCTGATTCCAAAGAGATTAAGCGGGTCCTGCTGGGGCCGCTGTTCGACAACAACCCGATCGCCCTGCAGGTGCTGGGCGTCTGTTCGGCGCTGGCGGTGACCACCAAGCTGGAAACGGCGGTGGTGATGACCATCGCGGTAACGCTGGTGACGGCGTTCTCCAGCTTCTTCATTTCATTGATTCGCCACCATATTCCGAACAGCGTGCGCATCATCGTGCAGATGGCGATCATCGCCTCGCTGGTGATCGTGGTGGACCAGCTGCTGCGCGCCTACGCATTCGAGATCTCCAAGCAGCTGTCGGTGTTCGTCGGCCTGATCATCACCAACTGCATCGTGATGGGGCGCGCCGAGGCTTACGCCATGAAGTCGCCGCCGATCGAAAGCTTTATGGACGGCATCGGCAACGGGTTGGGCTATGGCGTGATCCTGGTGCTGGTGGGCTTCCTGCGCGAGCTGATCGGTTCCGGCAAGCTGTTCGGCATTCCGGTGCTGGAGACGGTGCAGAACGGCGGCTGGTATCAGCCGAACGGCCTGTTCCTGCTGGCGCCGAGCGCGTTCTTTATCATCGGCCTGCTGATCTGGGTGCTGCGCACCCTGAAGCCCGCCCAGATCGAAAAGGAGTAATGGCGGATGGAACACTATATCAGCCTGTTTGTGCGCGCGGTGTTCGTTGAGAACATGGCGCTGGCGTTCTTCCTCGGCATGTGCACCTTCCTGGCGGTGTCGAAGAAGGTGTCGACCGCCTTCGGTCTGGGCGTGGCGGTCACCCTGGTGCTCGGCATTTCGGTGCCGGTGAACAACCTGGTCTACAACCTGGTGCTGCGCGACGGCGCGCTGGTGGAAGGCGTCGATCTGAGCTTCCTCAACTTCATCACCTTCATCGGCGTGATTGCGGCGCTGGTGCAGATCCTGGAGATGATCCTCGATCGCTTCTTCCCTTCGCTGTACAACGCGCTCGGCATCTTCCTGCCGCTGATCACCGTGAACTGCGCCATCTTCGGCGGCGTGTCCTTTATGGTGCAGCGCGACTACAACTTCGCCGAATCGGTGGTGTACGGCTTCGGTTCCGGCACCGGCTGGATGCTGGCGATTGTCGCCATGGCGGGGATCCGCGAAAAACTCAAGTATGCCAATGTCCCCGCAGGGTTGCGCGGCCTGGGCATTACCTTTATCACCACCGGGCTGATGGCGCTGGGCTTTATGTCCTTCTCCGGTGTTCAGTTGTAAAGGCGGGAAGAATTTATGGAAATTATTTTAGGCGTGGCAATGTTTACCGGCATCGTGATGGTGCTGGTACTGCTGATTTTGTTCGCCAAATCGAAGCTGGTGAACACCGGCGACATCGCGGTGGAAATCAACGGCAGTCTGGATAAAAGCTTCAGCGCGCCGGCGGGCGACAAGCTGCTCAACATGCTCTCCAGCCAGGGGATCTTCGTGTCCTCGGCCTGCGGCGGCGGCGGCTCCTGCGGCCAGTGCCGGGTGGTGATCAAAGAAGGCGGCGGCGACATCCTGCCGACCGAGCTTTCGCACATCAACAAGCGCGAAGCGAAAGAGGGCTGCCGCCTGGCTTGCCAGGTGAACGTGAAGCAGAACCTGAAAATCGAGCTGCCGGAAGAGATCTTCGGCGTGAAGAAGTGGGAGTGCGAAGTTATCTCCAACGATAACAAAGCCACCTTTATCAAAGAGCTGAAGCTGAAAATCCCCGACGGCGAAGACGTGCCGTTCCGCGCCGGCGGGTTTATCCAGATCGAAGCGCCGGCCCACGACGTCAGCTACGCCGGCTTCGAGGTGCCGCAGGAGTACCGCGGCGACTGGGACAGGTTCAACCTGTTCCGCTACCGCTCGGTGGTTGCCGACACTACGGTGCGCGCCTACTCGATGGCCAACTACCCGGACGAAAAAGGCATCATCATGCTCAACGTGCGCATCGCCACGCCGCCGCCGAACAACCCGGAGGTGCCGCCGGGTATCATGTCTTCGTATATATGGTCGCTGAAGGCCGGCGACAAGGTGACCATCTCCGGGCCGTTCGGCGAGTTCTTCGCCAAGGACACCGACGCCGAAATGATCTTCATCGGCGGCGGCGCCGGCATGGCGCCGATGCGCTCGCACATCTTCGATCAGCTGAAGCGCCTGAGCTCGAAGCGCAAGATCACCTTCTGGTACGGCGCGCGTTCGCTGCGTGAAATGTTCTACGAGGATGACTTCAACCAGCTGCAGGCGGAGAATGACAACTTCACCTGGCACGTGGCGCTGTCCGATCCGCAGCCTGAGGATAACTGGACCGGTTATACCGGCTTTATTCATAATGTTCTGCTGGAGAACTATTTGCGCAACCATCCGGCGCCTGAAGACTGCGAGTTCTATATGTGCGGGCCGCCGATGATGAACGCCGCGGTGATCAAGATGCTGAAAGATCTGGGCGTCGAGGACGAAAACATCATGCTGGATGACTTTGGTGGCTAAATGCGCGCATTGATGATGAAAGGTTGGCTGGCGGCGGTGGCGCTTGGCGCCACCCTGCTGCTGACCGGCTGCGGGCCGGAGCAGGTGAACCTGGAAGGCAAAACCATGGGCACCGCGTATTCGATTCGCTATGTGACCGGCGACGGTACGCCGTCGGCGCGGGAGATGCAGGCGGAGATCGACAGGCGGCTGGAGCAGGTGAACGATCAGATGTCCACCTACCGGCCGGATTCCGAGCTGAGCCGCTTCAACGCCAGCCGCGCAGTGGATGAGCCTTTCCCGGTTTCGCCGGCCACCGCCGAGGTGGTGCTGGAGGCGCTGCGCATCAATCGGGTGACCGACGGCGCGCTGGACGTGACCGTCGGGCCGCTGGTCAACCTGTGGGGCTTTGGCCCGGAAGGGCGGCCGGACAAGGTGCCGAGCGCCGCCGCACTGGAACAGCGGCGCGCCTGGACCGGCGCCGATAAGCTGTCGGTGCGGGGCAATGCGCTGGTGAAAAGCATTCCCGAACTGTATGTCGATCTCTCGTCGATCGCCAAAGGCTACGGCGTGGACGTGATTGCCGGGTATCTGCAGTCGCAGCGGGTTAAAAACTACATGGTGGATATCGGCGGCGAGGTGCGCACCCGCGGGCACAATGGCGAACAAAAACCCTGGCGCATCGCCATCGAGCGGCCGGCCGCCGGCGCGCAGCAACGGGCGCAGCTGGTGATCCAGCCGGGCGAGATGTCGATCGCCACCTCGGGGGATTACCGCAACTACTTCGAGCAGGACGGCGTGCGCTACTCGCACACTATCGATCCGATCACCGGCCGGCCGATCCATCACCGGCTGGTGTCGATCACCGTGCTCAGCCCGACCTGCATGACCGCCGACGGCCTGTCCACCGGGCTGAACGTGTTGGGGCCGGAGCGCGGCATGGCACTGGCCAACCTGCTGGGGATCCCGGTCTTCATGATAGTGAAAACCACCGACGGCTTTGAAGAGCGCTATTCCGACGCCTTCAAGCCCTATCTGAAAAAGCGTTCGTGAGGCCGCTATGCTGACGGTATTTGTCGCCACCTTCGCGTTGTTTCTGCTGGTTATCGGCGGCATGTCGCTGGGCTACGTGTTTAAACGCAAGAGCCTGCAGGGCAGCTGCGGTGGCATCACCGCGTTGGGGATGGACAAGGTTTGCGACTGTCCGGAACCCTGCGACGCGCGCAAGAAGCGCGAAGCCAAAGCGGCGCTGCGGCGTGAGCAGTTGGACAAGCACCGCATTCTGTAGCGAAAGCCCGGCCTTGGCCGGGTTTTTATTTGGCCTTGCCGAAAGGCACATGAAAATCTGGCTGGGCGCGATTAACAATGGCGTGAATTTTCAGGGCGTAACGGATAAAACGATCGCCAGAAAATACGAATATGCGCTTTCTCAGTTTTTTAAGCAGAGGTAACAGGATGAACCGCATTATTTTGGCTGGAACGCTGACTTTGCTGCTCGCCGGCTGTATGCATATGAACGATCCGAGGCCAAAGAACTATGCGGCCAGCGTCACTGTCGTTGATAACCACGTTTGTGTGCGGGTTCAACCGGAAGGGGATGAGCGGTTGGCCGGCGTCATTATCGAAGAAATCGGCAACGCCAACGCTATCTTTGGCAAGAACTTCGCGGATAACGAGATGCCCGTGGTCACAGCGGTTACGTGCATTCTCGACGATAACTATAAATTCGAAGACGGGAAGTCTTACGGGGTATCGGTGACGCTGTTGTCGCGGGAGAAACGACGTAAAGGCATTGAACCTGCCGCCCGGCTATTTGGTGCTGGGTTTAGTGCGCACAATGAAAATGGCATCATCCAGGTGGTTCCTGCTCACTAACGGACGTTGAAAGCCGGGCAGGCATAAAGTGGGTTTGTCGAACCGCCTTATGCCGTTAGCCGATGGTTTATTTCGCCTTGCGGAAGCTTTTCGCCGCGGCCGGCGAGTTGACCATCACCCCATCGGCGCCCAGCGCCAGCGCCTGCTGGTACTCCTGCGGCGAATTGACGCCGAACAGAATGATGTGCGCCGGGCCTTGCGAACGGAAGCAGTCCATCGATTCCTTATCCCAGGTCAGAAACGCCCTGGAGCGCCCTTCGCCCAGGGTATATTTCTCCACCACCTCCACTTCGCGCTTCAGCTCCAGCCCGTACCAACGCGGCTGCTGGGCATCCGGCTTAACGTCGCACTGGTGCGCCATGGTGATATTGGCCAGCAGGCTGCGGGTTTGGTCGCGGTTCTCGAAGCGTTTGATCTGCGGCGGCAGCGCCTGCAGGTAGTTGGCGTCGGTGGAGTAGACGCGGGTGCGGTTCAGGCTGTCGGTATCCTGCAGCGTCGCCAGCAGCGCTTTGCCGAACTGCGCCGGGTCGGCGTCCGGCGATTTGATGTCCAGATAGAAGGTGACGCGCGGGAAGGCCTGCAGCACCTCGTCGAGCCGCGGAATGCCGATGCCCTGGCCGCGGAACGGATGAGCCTCGCCTTTGGCGAACGACCAGCCGGCGTCGGCCCTGGCCAACTGCTCGGCGGTGTAGGCGGAAACCGGCCCCTGCTGATTGGTCAACGCCTTCAGATCCGAAGGGCGGTACAGCACGATGACGCCGTCTTTGGACTGCTGCAGGGTGATCCAGATGGCGTCGGCGCCGTTTTTCAGCGCGGTTTCAATGGCGATGCGGGTATTTTCCGGCGCGTCGGCGGTGCCGCCGCGGTGGGCGATAATCGCCGGCGCATGGCCGGCAGCGGCGCCTGCGGCCAGCGAGCAGAGCGACAGCGCGGAGGCCAACAGCAAATGGGAAAACCTGATCATGCGGGATACCTTTATGAGGAAGCGAATGGCGAAGCTGCGGAAATCATACTATTGAAAAATTAAGCTTTTTTAACAACGCGGAAATATCTGCCGAAAACGGTGTTTTCCCCGAGCCAACCGAGCCTTGAGCTTTCGATAACTGGCTGTATACTTATACAGTGTTATTGGAGGGTGCGATGCGTAAAATCATTCATGTCGATATGGACTGCTTCTTCGCGGCGGTGGAAATGCGCGACGATCCCAGCCTGCGCGATATTCCGCTGGCGATTGGCGGCAGCGCCGATCGGCGCGGGGTGATCAGCACCGCCAACTACCCCGCGCGCCGCTACGGGGTACACAGCGCCATGTCGACGGCGATGGCGCTCAAACTGTGCCCGCATCTCACCCTGCTGCCGGGCCGCATGGCGGCCTACAAGGAAGCTTCGCTGCACATCCGCGAGATCTTCGCCCGCTACACCCCGCTGATCGAGCCGCTGTCATTGGATGAAGCCTATCTGGACGTGACCGACAGCCGCCAGTGCAACGGATCGGCAACCCTGATCGCCCAGGAAATCCGCCAGGCGATCGCCGACGAACTTAACCTCACCGCCTCGGCCGGCATTGCGCCGATCAAATTCCTCGCCAAGATCGCCTCCGAGCTGAACAAGCCGAACGGGCAGTATGTGATCACGCCGGCGCAGGTGCCGGCGTTTTTACAGCAGCTGCCGCTGAGCAAGATCCCCGGCGTCGGCAAGGTGACCGCCAAGCGGCTGGAAGAGGTGGGATTAATCACCTGCGCCGACGTGCAGCAGTGCGATCTGGCGCTGCTGCTCAAGCGCTTCGGCAAGTTTGGCCGGGTGCTGTGGGAACGCTGCCAGGGCATTGACCTGCGCGAGGTTTCCTCTGAGCGGTTGCGTAAGTCGGTAGGGGTGGAGCGCACGCTGGCGGAGGACATCCACGACTGGGAAGAGTGCGAGGCGCTGATTGTCGATAAACTCTACCCCGAACTGGAGCTGCGGCTGCGCAAGGTGAAGCCGGACCTGCATATCGCCCGCCAGGGAGTGAAGCTGAAGTTTCAGGATTTTCAGCAAACCACCCAGGAGCACGTTTTCCCGGTGCTGAATCGGCAGGATTTGCTGGAGGTGGCGCGGCAGGCGTGGCGCGAGCGCCGGGAAGGGCGCGGCGTGCGGCTGGTGGGGCTGCACGTGACGCTGCTGGATCCGCAGCTGGAGCGACAGCTGCTGCTGCCATGGGAATGAAAAAGGCCGGCGAGATGCCTAGTGCTGGTCAGTTAACGTATTTCTGAGGGTGTTGGTGAAGTTTTCGGTCGATAAAGGTGAGATGCACCATGAGACTCACCCACCTCGACCGAGCAAGGGGCCGTAGGCGCGGCCCCTTGCAACCCGCGCCCTTGCCCAATCAGCCGGTTGGCTGCGCCAACGTTACTCGGCCCATCCCTGGGCCTCGCCCCTTCGGGGCCGCTGTAAGCAGCGTTCAAATCTGTTCCTGACAGATTTGTCCTCCCTCCGTCACAGCGCATCACGGCCGGCTACGACAGGCGTCCCTGCCTGTCTCGCCTGAAACCGCCGTCCCTGGCGGTTTCGCCTATGCGCCGCTCCTGCGTTCGGCGTCTTCAAGGGCGCCCAACACCCTGCTCATCTCACTATTTTCACTGCCTTCCAGAACGCAATATCAAACTGAGGGGACAAATTGCCCGGTGGCGGCAGATTCGGGTGTTGACCTTGGGCGCGCATCATCGGCTGCCGAGCAAAACGGCGTTGTCAGGGGCAACCGGCCAGGGAAGGCCGGTTGAGGCGAGACTAACAGGGACGTTTGTCGTAGCCGACCCGCCCGACAACGCGGGTGCAGCGAGGGTATCCGCGCAGCGGACAGACGGTGTTAAGCGAGGGCGCGGGTGGAGGGGCCGCGCCTTCGGCCCCTCCAATTGCCGTTCATTGCGGTAGCAGAGAAATGCAGGGTATTTACGGCAATTCATCCTGCGCAGAGCGTACAGAGATTGGATAAAAAAATGCCAGTCAGGCTTAACTGACCGGCATTAGGCGAAACGCCGGCCTTTTTACGTTACGCGGCGATTAGGCGCGTTCAGGGATCGCTTTCAGCAGCGCGGTCAGCAGCTTCCAGTACAGGCCGACGCTTTCGATATGCACCTGCTCATCCGGCGAATGCGGGCCGGTGATGGTTGGGCCGATCGATACCATGTCCATGTTCGGGTACGGCTTTTTGAACAGGCCGCATTCCAGACCGGCGTGGATCACCATGATGTTCGGCGTCTTGTTGAACAGGTCCTGGTAAATTTCGCGCACCAGCTTCATCACTGGTGAGGCTGCGTCCGGCTGCCAGCCCGGGTAACCGCCCTTCGGCGCCACTCTGGCGCCGGCCAGCTGGCCCAGCGCGGTCAGCATCTCGACCACGTAGTCTTTGCCGCTGTCGATCAGCGAACGGATCAGGCAGATGATTTCCGCTTCGTTCTCGCTGGTGGTGACCACGCCGACGTTCAGCGAGGTCTCCACCACGCCTTTCACCGCGTCGCTCATGCGGATCACGCCGTTCGGCGTGCCGTTCAGCAGCGCCAGGAAACGTTGCTGGCTGTCGGCGGTCAGCGCCTGCGCGCTGATGTCGGTTGGCTCCAGCAATACGGTGATGTTCTTCTCTTTGGCGGCAAGCTCGTTCTGCAGGGTCGCCAGGTATTCCTGGCTCAGCGCTTTCAGCGCGTCGGCTTTGCCGGCCGGCACGGCGACGATCGCCGAAGCCTCACGCGGGATGGCGTTGCGCAGGGTGCCGCCGTTCAGATCCAGCACGCGCAGGTTCAGTGCGTTGGCATGGGCGAACAGGAAGCGCGCCAGCAGCTTGTTGGCGTTGCCCAGGCCGACGTGGATTTCCGCGCCGGAGTGGCCGCCCTTCAGGCCTTTCAGGGTCAGCTTCAGGGTTTGGTAACCGGCCGGCACCGCTTCACGCTGCAGCGGCAGGCTGGTGATGAAATCAATACCGCCGGCGCAACCCATATAGATTTCGCCTTCCTCTTCGGAATCGGTGTTGATCAGAATGTCCGCCTGCAGCCAGTTGGGTTGCAGGCCGAACGCGCCGTCCATGCCGGCTTCTTCGGTCATGGTCAGCAGCACCTCCAGCGGGCCGTGCTCGACGCTGTCGTCGGCCAGCACCGCCAGCGCGGACGCCATGCCGATGCCGTTGTCGGCGCCCAGGGTGGTGCCGCGCGCCTTGATCCACTCGCCGGCGATGTACGGCTGGATCGGATCCTTGGTGAAGTCGTGCACGGTGTCGTTATTCTTCTGCGGCACCATGTCCAGGTGCGCCTGCAGGGCCACCGGCTTGCGGTTTTCCATGCCCTTGGTCGCGGGTTTGCGCAGCAGGATGTTGCCGACCTGGTCGCGCTCGGCGTGCAGGTTTTTCTCTTTCGCCCAGTCGAGGATGTGCTGCGCCAGCGCTTCTTCATGATAAGAAGGGTGCGGAATAGAGCAGATCTTGGCAAAAATATCCCACAGCGGCTGTGGCGAAAGTTGAGACAATTCAGACACTATAAGTCTCCTGTAACGGCATTCCGGCGGGGCGGCGATACCGTGCGGTTAGGGTAAGTGGGCATCTGTGCGCGGCGGCACGATCCCCAGAGAATATCACTTTATTTCAGCGGGTGCGCGCACCCTATTGTGCGGTTTAAGCGCTTGATCACACGGCTTTGCCGCGAACTTGTTCACTTTTACAGCATCAATCACCAGTATCCGCGCCAGAGGAAATACTTATGATTTCCTCGGTACAACTGGTATTCGGCGCGGCCAGTCTCTATAATCTCGCGCAACCTTTTTTCCCCTGATTACTGAGTAAGCCACACCACTGCTGGCTGGGACACCATTCTATGAGCGAAAAATACGTTGTTACCTGGGACATGTTGCAAATGCAAGCGCGCAAGCTGGCGCATCGCCTGCTGCCTGCTGACCAATGGACGGGCATTATTGCCGTAAGCCGCGGCGGCCTGGTGCCGGCGGCCTTGCTGGCGCGCGAACTGGGCATCCGCCACGTGGATACCGTCTGCATTTCCAGCTATGACCATGACAACCAACGCGAAATGAAGGTGCTCAAGCGCGCTGAAGGCGACGGCGAAGGCTTCATCGTGGTGGACGACCTGGTGGATACCGGCGGCACCGCGAAAGCGATCCGCGAGATGTACCCGAAAGCCCATTTCGTCACCATCTTCGCCAAGCCGGCGGGCCGCCCGCTGGTGGACGACTACGTGGTCGACATCCCGCAGGACACCTGGATCGAACAGCCGTGGGATATGGCGGTGACCTTCGTGCCGCCGATCGGCGGCCGTTAATCCCAGCTCGCTCCCGTAAAACGCCCGGTTATGCCGGGCGTTTTCGTTATTTTGGTTTCTTGAGACAGAGTTAGGTACACTACCTCCAGTTAAGTAGGCTGTTTGCGGCCTACGGCCAGATTTACGGAGGCTGTTGTTACCATGGCACAGGCCAACCTTTCTGAAATCCTGTTCAAACCCTCATTCAAACACCCCGAAACCTCTACGCTGGTGCTGCGCGCACGCAATAAAGTGAGCGCCGATCTGCACTCCGCGCTGGAAGGCGACACCACCGGCAACTGGTACCGCATGCTGAACCCGCTGCTGTGGGCCTGGCGCGGCGTCAGCCCGATCGAAATCAACGAAGTGCTGGCGCGCATCGCCGCCTCGGACGCCGAACGCAGCAAGCCGCAGCACCTCGATACCGTGGTGGGCTACCGCAACGGCAACTGGATCTACGAGTGGATCCACCAGGGCATGCAGTGGCAACAACGCGCGCTGGAGCAGCAGGATCCGCTGATCGGCGGCCAGTATTGGCTGAAGGCGGTCAACTTCTACAGCATCGCCGGCTACCCGCACCTGAAGGGCGACGAGCTGGCCGAGCAGGCGGAAATGCTGGCCAACCGGGCCTATGAAGAAGCGGCGCTGCTGTTGCCGTATCAGCTGAAAGAGCTGGCGTTCTGCATCGAAGGCGGCGGCAGCGTCACCGGCTTTCTGCACTTGCCGGCCAAGGGCGAGGCGCCGTTCCCGACGGTGCTGATGTGCGGCAGCCTGGACACCCTGCAGACCGACTATCACCGGCTGTTCCGTGAATACCTGGCGCCGCACGGCATCGCCATGCTGACCCTCGACATGCCCTCGATCGGCTCCTCCTGCAAATGGAAGCTGACGCAGGACTCCAGCTACCTGCATCAGCAGGTGCTGACTCAGCTGGCCTCGGTGGCCTGGGTGGACCACCAGCGGGTCACCGCCTTCGGCTTCCGCTTCGGCGCCAACGTGGCGGTGCGGCTGGCCTACCTGGAGCCGCAGCGGCTGCGTGGCGTGGCCTGCCTGGGGCCGGTGGTGCATCGCCTGCTGTGCGACGGCGGCACCCAGCAGAACGTGCCGGACATGTATATGGATGTGCTGGCCAGCCGGATGGGGATGGCCAACGCCTCCGACAACGTGCTGAAGGTGGAACTGAACAGCTACTCGCTGAAAACCCAGGGGCTGCTGGGCCGCCGCTGCCCGACGCCGATGCTTTCCGGCTACTGGGAGCGCGATCCGCTCAGCCCGAAAGAGGAATCGCAGCTGATCGCCTCTTCCTCGCTGCGCGGTAAACTGCTGGCCATTCCGCGCACGCCGGTTTACGACGGTTTCCACAAGGCGTTGCTGCAGATGTCCAGTTGGCTAAAAGATAAAATGCGTTAATTAGTTGCTAAATTTTAACAGTTTGTTAAAAAGAGTGGTCTACATTGAGGAGGTTAGAGAATGACGTTACCGAGTGGTCACCCTAAAAGCCGACTAATGAAACGCTTCGCCAGCTTGGGGCCGTATCTGCGTGAAGGGCAATGTGAGAACGACCGTTTTTTCTTTGATTGTTTAGCCGTCTGCGTCAATGTAAAGCCCGTTCCTGAGAAGCGCGAGTTCTGGGGCTGGTGGATGGAGCTGCAGGCGGATGAGGCGCGCTTTACCTATTCCTACCAGTTTGGCCTGTTCGACAAAGAAGGGCAGTGGACGGCGGAAAAGATTAAAGATGCTGAAGTAAAAACCAAGCTGGAAACCACGCTGCGCGATTTCCATCGCCGCCTGGGCGAGCTGCTGGCGACCATGGAACTGGCGCTGGAACCCGCCGCCGATTTCAAAGAAAAACTGATCAAACTCTCCGCCTGACCCCGTTTGACCACAGTATTGTGCTGATTTCGCGTTGTGCCTGTTGGCATAACGCGTCTCTCCTGTTACAAAGTCCTTTGCACTCTCATTCTCATCTACACGGCAGAAATACTATGAACGGCAGCCAGACATTGGTTGTGAAATTGGGCACCAGCGTGTTGACCGGCGGATCGTTGCGCCTGAACCGCGCCCACATTGTCGAACTGGTGCGCCAGTGCGCACAACAGCATGCAGCGGGCCACCGCATCGTTATCGTCACCTCCGGCGCGATTGCCGCCGGCCGCGAGCATCTGGGCTACCCCGAGCTTCCCGCCACCATCGCCTCCAAACAGCTGCTGGCGGCGGTCGGGCAGAGCCGATTGATCCAGCTGTGGGAGCAGCTGTTTTCCATTTACGGCATTCACGTCGGGCAGATGCTGCTGACGCGCGCCGATCTGGAAGACCGCGAACGCTTCCTCAACGCGCGCGACACCATGACGGCATTGCTGGACAACCGCATCGTGCCGGTAATCAATGAGAACGACGCCGTCGCCACCGCGGAAATCAAAGTGGGCGACAATGACAACCTGTCGGCGCTGGCGGCCATTTTGGCCGGCGCCGACAAGCTGCTGCTGCTGACCGACCAGCAGGGGCTGTACACCGCCGATCCGCGCAACAACCCGCAGGCCGAACTGATCCGTGAAGTGCACGGCATCGACGACGCGCTGCGCGCCATCGCCGGCGACAGCGTCTCCGGGCTGGGCACCGGCGGCATGGGCACCAAGCTGCAGGCGGCCGACGTGGCCTGCCGCGCCGGCATCGACGTGGTGATCGCCGCCGGCAGCAAGCCGGGCGTGGTGGCGGACGTGATTGAAGGCAAGCCGGTGGGCACCCGCTTCCATGCGCTGGAAACCCCGCTGGAAAACCGCAAGCGCTGGATCTTCGGCGCGCCGCCGGCCGGCGAGATCACCGTCGACGACGGTGCGGTGGAGGCGATGATGGCGCGCGGCAGCTCGCTGCTGCCGAAGGGCATCCGCGAAGTGAAGGGCGACTTCTCGCGCGGCGAAGTGATCCGCATCCGCAACCTGGCGGGGCGCGACCTGGCGCACGGCGTCAGCCGCTATAACAGCGACGCGATGCGCATGATAGCCGGGCACCACTCGCAGGAAATCAGCGAGATCCTCGGTTACGAATACGGTCCGGTGGCAGTGCACCGCGACGACATGATTGTCAGTTAAGGAGTGAGCATGCTCGAGCAGATGGGGAAGGCCGCCAAGCAGGCCTCCTGGCAACTGGCGGTGCTGAGCACGGCGAAGAAGAACCAGGTGCTGTCGGTGATGGCCGACATGCTGGAAGCCAACAGCGAAGCTATCCTGCTGGCCAACGAACGGGACATGGCGCAGGCGCGCGCCACCGGCATGAGCGAGGCGCTGCTCGATCGCCTGCTGCTGACCCCGGCGCGGCTGGCGGCGATCGCCAACGACGTGCGCCAGGTGTGCCGCCTGAACGATCCGGTCGGCCACGTATTGGACGGCAGCCTGCTGGACAGCGGGCTGAAGCTGGAACGCCGCCGGGTGCCGCTCGGGGTGATCGGCGTGATTTACGAGGCGCGGCCGAACGTCACCATCGACGTCGCCAGCCTGTGTCTGAAGACCGGCAACGCGGTGATCCTGCGCGGCGGTAAAGAAACCCACCACACCAACCAGGCGACGGTGAAAGTGATCCAGCAGGCGCTGGAACAGTGCGGCCTGCCGGCGGCGGCGGTGCAGGCGATCGACAGCCCGGACCGTGCGCTGGTGAACGAACTGCTGCGGCTGGACCGTTACGTCGACATGCTGATCCCGCGCGGCGGCGCCGGCCTGCACAAGCTGTGCCGCGAGCAGTCGACCATTCCGGTGATCACCGGCGGCATCGGCGTTTGCCATACCTATGTGGACGACAGCGTCGATTTCGACAAGGCGCTGACGGTGATCGAAAACGCCAAAATCCAGCGCCCAAGCGCCTGCAACTCGCTGGAAACGCTGCTGGTGAACCGCAGCATCGCCGAACAGTTTCTGCCGGCGCTGAGCGCGCGCATGGCGGCGGCGGGCGTGACGCTGCACGCGGCCGAGAACGCCTTGCCGCTGCTGCAGGATGGCCCGGCGACGGTAGTGCCGGTGAACGCGGAAGATTACGACGACGAATGGCTTTCGCTGGATCTGAACGTGCTGCTGGTGGATGACATCGATCGGGCCATCGACCACATCCGCACCCACGGCACCAGCCACTCCGATGCGATCCTCACCCGTTCGCTGAGCAGCGCCGAGCACTTCGTGCGTGCGGTGGACTCCTCGGCGGTGTACGTGAACGCCAGCACCCGCTTCACCGACGGCGGCCAGTTCGGCCTGGGCGCCGAGGTGGCGGTGAGCACCCAGAAGCTGCACGCCCGCGGCCCGATGGGCCTGGATGCATTGACCACCTACAAGTGGATCGGCTACGGCGATGATTTGGTGCGCAGCTAAGGCCGCGTTGCGGTATTGACGATGTCAGGGCGCAGCTTGCTGCGCCCTGATTGTTTCTGGCGGTCGTGACGGGTGGGCCGGCGTTGATGGGCATCGGCACCTGATAGCCCCAATTGCCGGAGTGGCCCAATCCAGCGAGCGGGGCCGGCCAGCCTCTGATAGACTCTTGCAAACTCAAGCCGCATGGCGCAGCCTCAAAAATTGCAGGTATAATCCCACCAATTATTCAACGGGTTCAGAAGCGAAGATGACAAAACTCACCTTACAAGAGCAGATGCTAAAAGCGGGTTTAGTGACCAGCAAAAAAGTGGCCAAGGTTCAAAGAACGGCTAAAAAGTCACGCGTTCAGGCGCGTGAGGCCAGAGAGGCGGTGGAAGAAAATAAAAAAGCCCAGCTCGAGCGTGATAAGCAGCTGAACGAGCAGCAAAAACAAGCCGCGTTATCCAAAGAATATAAAGCGCAGGTGAAGCAGCTGATTGAAATGAACAGAATCGACATTTCAAAAGGCGATATTGGTTTTAACTTCACAGACAACAATTTAATTAAAAAAATCGTTGTGGATAAGCCGACGCAGGCCCAGCTGATCAGCGGCCGCCTGGCCATTGCCCGTTTGGTGATGGATAACGGCGGCGAAAGCCAATATGCCATCATCCCGGCGAGCGTCGCCGATAAAATTGCGCAGCGGGATGCGGGCAGTATCGTGTTAAACAGCGCGCTGAGCCAGGAAGAGCAGGATGAAGACGATCCTTATGCCGACTTTAAAGTGCCCGATGATTTGATGTGGTAACCCGTGCCTCGGGCGCCTTCGCGGCGGCCTTAAGCTAGCGGCTGCCGCTCTCAGAACGGGCTTGCATGCTGGGCTTTTACCCACTCTTCGCTGATGGGGTGAACAAAGTGCAGCTCACTGGCGTGCAGCATCAGGCGCGGGGTGCGTTCGGTGCCTGGCGGCAGGCGGCCGCCATACAGGTCACAGCCCCAAATCGGGTGGCCCAGCTGCTGGCAATGGATGCGCAGTTGATGCGTGCGCCCGGTTTCCGGGGTTAGCCGTACCCGCGTCAACGGCAGTAATCCCCCATCCGCCAGTTCATGGTAAAAGCGCTCGACCACCCGATAGCGTGAGCGCGCGGGCTTGCCGCGCAGGGCGCAAATCGACATCAGCGGAAACAGCGCCGGGTCTTTGGCGATCGCGGCGTTTATCACCCCTTCGTTGTCGCCCACGTGCCCGCACAGCAGCGCGCTGTACACTTTGGTCACCGTGCGTTGGCTGAACTGCCGGCAAAGGGCGGCATTGATAGCCTTATTGCGGGCAATCACCATCAGGCCGGAAGTGCCGAAATCCAGGCGATGCACCAGGGTGCAGCCGGGGAATGTCTGCACCAGCCGGTGATGCACCGAATCCAGATTTTGCGGATTTTTCCCCGAAAGGCTAAGCAGCCCGGCGGGTTTATTGATAAGCGCCAGGTGCTCGTCCTGATAGAGGATTTCTATCTGGTCATGGCACGGCGGGGCGATAAAGGTATCGAAAATCGTAGACATCAGGCTGCCGGGTGAAGAGTGGGAGCGGATAATAACCAATTTTCGGTCGGCTGACGAATCCGGGGCCTGCGGCGGCTTCAGCCCGCGAAAGCCTTTTGCCGGTTAAACAGCCGTTTACTTATCTGCTGCTATCATTAAGCTGATTTGGCGTTGCGAGCGCGGGTATTTGCCGCTGCTGCGCAAGCCTGTGTTGCAGTGCGGCTATCTGTGGCGCTGCATTTGGTCATGCCGGTGGTTCGGTGCAAGAAAGGAGAAGTATGATATGAGCAGAAAAGACAAGCTCGCTGCGGCCCTGTTGGCCATCTTCCTGGGGGGGCTGGGCATTCACAAATTTTATCTGGGCATGAAGTGGTGGGGGCTGTTCTATCTGGTCTTCTGCTGGACGGGGATCCCGTCTGTTATCGGCTTTATTGAAGGTATCTACTATCTCTTCCTGTCGGAAGACAAGTTCAACCAAAAGTATAACCCTGGGCTGATTTGATTTTTGTCTGCGGTGAAGTTCCCTTGCCCAATACGCTATTGCCGCAGGAAATGAGCTGCAATAAAAAACGGCGTATCTCATTACAGATACGCCGCTGCCGTTATTATTATTTACTGCTTTTCAATTTTTCCGTCACCAGATATGCAGCTAAAGCAGCCTGCATAACGCATGATACAAAGAAAATTCTGTCATTTGATGCATATATTGTAGGCGATAGCATGAGAACCATGGTGGGAGCGAAGCTGATCACATAGAACAGAAATGCATTGATTCTTTCTTTCAAGCTTCCGCTCATCATGAGCATGCCAATCGCGGATAGCACGATGGATAAATTCAAGATCACGGCTTTTAATATCGCACCGGCAGACAAATAGGAAGAGGATGTCAGCCTTTCAACGTGCAGAAGGGATGCAATACGCTGAGCGCTAATAAATTCATACTTGTTTTCTGCGGCAATTAACAAGATGAATGCCGACAACGCGAACAAGGCTAGCCTTAGGGTAAGGGTATTGCAACGCACGGCGATTGCCAATGTCAGCAGGAGAGGGGTAAGGGAAAAATGAAAGTATTGTGCGTAAACAATGTTGAATCCGAGCATGATTTTGCCAACCAAGCCGAACTCTGCATAGTTGGGAAACCAATGATTTAGCTCTTGAGTGTAACGCAGCGTATTGCCCGGGCAGCTGACAATGTAGATTAGAACGGCAATCAGACAAAAAGCCGGAATGATCAGCTCATTTCTTTGCTCTTTTTTTATATTGACCGCCAGAACAATAATGAGCAGCAAATTGACAATGGCCACCTGCTCAGAAAAAGAGCTGAAGAACATACATAACGCAGCCGGCAGGCGGTATGATTTTTGGCCATCAATTGATTTGCTTATAAAGGCAAAAAACAATGCTGACAAAGCGACGGGCCAAAGGTAGTTAAATGACCCGGTCATCCAGTAAGCGCCTTCAGTGAGCGCTTTTGAAGGCATCCCCAATACGCCCAACGTAAATAAAAAGAGCGCGATAAGCATGTTGCGAACGGAGTTAGGCTTGCACAAAAAGACTATGGACGCTGCCAATGCTGCGGCTATCAGTGAATTCAATACGGACCATAGGGCTATCTTATTTATAAGAAAGTGTATTGCCGCTTCGATAGGCGTTCTGGATGACCAGGTAAGATAACGCCAGCTGATGAAGTCCCATAACGCCATTTCTTTGGCTTTCTCGGAAAACCAAAGGTCATCACCGACGTGATATATCCCTGACTTATAAAGAGATATTATGGATGCAAAGAAAACCAATATAAATAAAGGGAAAAGCCTGGATTTAATTGTTTGCATTATTTTCCCCGCTGTTTTTATTATTTTTAGCTATGTATCTTGGACGTCCCTTGCTTTCTAAGTATATCCTTCCTATATATTCACCAAGAACCCCGATGCCGATTAATTGAACGCCGCCGAGGAAGAGAATTGAAACCAGAATCGACGGATACCCTCTAACTGGGTTGCCAAAAATCAAGGTATCGAAAATCATCCAAAAGCCATATATGAAGGATACGGTGGCGACGCCCAGCCCTATATAGGTCCAAATACGCAGCGGCAGAGTAGAGAAAGATGTGATGCCTTCCAATGCCAGGTTCCAAAGCTTCCATCCGTTAAACTTTGTTGTTCCTGCAACCCTTTCAGCTCTTGCGTATTCCACTATTGCTACATTACCGCCAACCCAGCTAAGGATGCCTTTCATAAAAAGGTTTCGCTCGGGCAGGAGTTTAATGTTTTCTACCACATCCCGAGACATGAGGCGGAAATCACCTACGTTTTCCTCGATTTTAGGCGAGCTGATTTTGTTATGGAACTTATAGAACCAGGCTGCCGATTGTCGCTTTAATCGGCTATCGCTTGATCGGTCGGTTCGTTTTGCCAGCACCATATCCGCGCCGGCTTGCCATGCCGCTATTAGCTGAGGGATCACGCTAATGGGGTCTTGTAAATCGACATCAATAGGTATGACTGCATCACCGGTAGCATTCTCAAGCCCGGCAAAAAGCGCCGCTTCCTTACCAAAGTTGCGTGTGAAGGAGATAACGCGAACGAGTGGGTCGGAAACCGATAACGCACTAATTATCGCCTCGCTGGAATCGTTGCTGCCATCATTAATAAAAACTATCTCTATGGTATATTTTGAAAGTTCTTTCGATTCTCGAACGTGGGTATAAAAAATAGGAATGGCATCCTCTTCATTAAATACCGGAACGACAAGGGAAATATTCATTTCTTTTCCTTGAATACTATGTGTTTAGAGTAAATATATCCGCAGAACAGGCTTATAGCGGAAAAGGTGATTAAAGTAATCCAGGGCGTGATGGAATTATAATCGGCTACATAGCCCGCCAGGATACTTAAAAAGCCCATAAAGGCGACGTACAGTACATATCTTGTTGTTGTGGCCGTTGATTGAAATGTTACTTTCGTATTTACGAAGAAAGAGAAAGTGACAGCGATGCAGAAGGCTACGAAGTTACTCAAGGCCTGATCGGTACCAAGATAGCTAAGCATACCGAAGAAAACCGCCCAATGAATGGCGGTGTTAAGTACGCCAACGGCGGCGTACTTGAAGAATTTCTTGTCCATTAGGTCGTCCATGAAAAGTCAGATGCCAGATCCTAGCATTTGTAACGCTTCTGGCAAGACTTGGTAAGCTTGTGAATGGGATTTGTACGAAAAATTGTCATCAGTTTACCCGTTCGGCTTAGTTAATCAGCTGGCAACGGGATAGGGGGGCGCTCTGCTAGAGCCGCGCCGCCTCAGCGCTTCTTCAGCCGCGGCAGCATGCGCACCAGCGCATTGTCCTTAACGATGTAATGATGGAACAGCGCGGCGGCGGCGTGCAGGCCAATCAGCCAATAGCCGAACGACGCCAGCGTCTT
>Ga0207655_1000209_pt1 | contig 102459 bp, 95 predicted proteins | sample KBSM44metaG_FD_184398 | JGI IMG/M metagenome (GOLD analysis project Ga0207655, IMG submission 184398) | Miscanthus rhizosphere microbial communities from Kellogg Biological Station, Michigan, USA - KBS M4-4 metaG (SPAdes) (version 2) | ecosystem: Host-associated > Plants > Roots > Rhizosphere >... | reverse complement strand
AGTCATTCATCTAGGCCAGCAATCGCTCACTGGCTCAAGCAGCCTACCCGGGTTCAGTACGGGCCGTACCATGTGAACCCCTATTTGGCCTTGCTCCGGGTGGAGTTTACCGTGCCACGGACTGTTGCCAGCCGCGCGGTGCGCTCTTACCGCACCCTTTCACCCTTACCTGATCCCGTTTCCGGGCCATCGGCGGTTTGCTCTCTGTTGCACTGGTCGTAGGCTTGCGCCCCCCAGGCGTTACCTGGCACCCTGCCCTGTGGAGCCCGGACTTTCCTCCCCTCTGCCTGTCTCCCCCGAAAGGGACGACGACAAAGCGGCGACTGTCTGGTCAGCTTCGGCGCAGGATAATAGGCGATCTGGACGCATTTGTCACTCCTCTTGCTGCGCCAGCGCATATTTATACAGCGCATTTTTTTTCACGCCGTGAATTTCAGCGGTCAGCGCGGCAGCTTTCTTCAGCGGCAGCTCTGCCTGCAGCAGCGCCAGCGTCCGTAGCGCCTCAGCTGGCAGCGCCTCCTCGTCAGCCTTATGCCCCTCGACAATCAGTACCATCTCGCCCTTGCGCCGGTTCTCATCTTCCCGCACCCAGGCGAGCAGCTCTCCCACCGGCGCGCCATACAGTGACTCCCAGGTTTTAGTCAGCTCGCGCGCCAGCACCACATAGCGCGCCGCGCCCCATACCGTTTCCATATCCTGCAGCGTATCCAGCAGGCGATGCGTTGACTCATAAAACACCAGCGTACGCGGCTCTTCACTCAGCGCACGCAGTGCATCACAGCGTCCTTTGCTTTTCGCAGGCAGGAATCCTTCATAACAGAAGCGATCGGAGGGTAATCCCGCCGCGCTTAATGCGGCAATGGCCGCACAGGCGCCGGGCAGCGGCACAACGCGTACGCCCGCTTCGCGGCAGCGACGCACCAGATGATAGCCAGGATCGTTGATCAGCGGCGTGCCGGCATCGGAAACCAGAGCTATACTCTGCCCCGCCTGCAGCTTCGCCAGCAGCACGTCAGCTTTCTGCTGTTCGTTATGATCGTGAAGTGCGAACAGCCGCGCATTGATGGCGAAATGTTGTAGCAACAGCCCGGTATGACGTGTATCTTCCGCTGCAACGAGATCGACGCCCGCCAGCACCGTCAGCGCACGCTGTGTGATATCACCCAGGTTACCGATCGGGGTAGGAACGATATAGAGCGTACTGGCAGAAATCTCTGCCCGATCGAGTTGTTTCATTGTCTCATCCGAATTGCCGATTTAATATTGAGCATCAAGAAAAAAACATCACTGGATACAGTATGCTTCCTTCAAAAGTCGTACGTCGTAAAGCAGGACGCTTTGTACCTGTTCTTCTCGCCGGGCTGATTCTGGCCGCCTGTAGCGGCCAGGGTCCGCAGCAAACCTCTAACGTCAATATTCAGGGCCCCGCAACCGGACGCTCTGACTATTATCTGCAGCAGGCACAGCAAAGCAGCGATGATAGCAAGACCGACTGGCAATTACTTGCCATCCGTGCCCTGTTGAAGGAAGGAAAGTATCCTCAGGCACAGACACAGCTTGGCCAGCTGCCGCAGCAGCTCTCTGATGTACAGCAGCAGGAGCTGCAGCTGCTGCGCGCACAGCTGCAGATTGCGCAGCAAAATTACAGTGGTGCTCAGCAGCAGCTAAGCCCGGTCAAAGTGGCCGATCTCTCTTCCGATCAGCAGGTACGCTACTACGCGCTGCAGATTGCAGCGGCACAGAACCGGCCATCGCTGGCGCTGCTGCGCGCCTATATTGCGCAGGAGCCGCTCTTAAAGGGCGATGAACATCAGAGCAATATCGACGCAACCTGGCAGGCGCTGACCCAGCTGACGCAGGATCAGCTTAACAGCGTTGTTATCAATGCCGATGAAAATACCCTGCAGGGCTGGCTCGATCTGCTCAATACCTGGCATGCCAGCAGCCAGGATCCGCAGATGCTGAAAACGGCCATCAGCGACTGGCAGACCCGCTACCCGCAAAATCCGGCGGCAAAAACGCTGCCAACGCAGCTCAGCCAGGTTAAAAACTTCAGTCAGGCTTCCACCAGTACCATCGCCCTGCTGCTGCCGCTGAACGGTCAGGCGCAGGTATTTGCAGGCGCAATTCAGAAAGGCTTCAACGATGCCAGAAATGGTGTGCTGAACGCTGCCCCCGCGCAGAGCAGCACGCCGGAAAACGCCACTGCCCAGCCTGCGCCTGAAGCGACAACGGATACCGGAACGGCCAATAGCGTGGTCAGTCCTGCGGCCGCCAGCATGCCGCCGCAGGAGAGTGTGCAGCAGCAGCCTGCCGCACCGGCTTCACAGCCGGCAGCCAGCAGCGCACAGATTAAAGTGTACGATACCAGCAGCCAGCCGATCGCGCAGGTGATGCAGCAGGCGCAGCAGGATGGCGCCACGCTGGTGGTTGGCCCGCTGCTGAAAAATCATGTGGAAGAGGTGGCAAACAGCCAGACGCCGCTCAACGTCCTGGCGTTAAACGAGCCGGAACAGATCCAGAACCATCCGAATATCTGCTATTTTGCGCTTTCTCCTGAAGACGAAGCGCGCGATGCAGCGCACCATATCTATGAACAGGGCAAGCGCCAGCCGCTGCTGCTGCTGCCGCGCAGCAGCTATGGCGACCGGGTCGGAAAAGCGTTTGCAGAAGAGTGGCAGCAGCTGGGCGGCGCAACGGTACTGCAGCAGCGCTTTGGCGGCGTAGCGGAACTTAAACAGGGCATTAACAGCGGAGCCGGTATCGCGCTGAGCGGTACGCCGCTGACGGTACAAATGGAGCAGCCGCAAAGCGTTGCCGTCGCAGGTCTGACGATTCCGGCGCCGCAGAGCACCACGCCGGCACCGGCAGCTGAAAGCAGTGGCGGCAGCGTGGACGCAGTGTATATCGTTGCCAGCCAGAATGAACTGCAGCTGATCAAACCGATGATCGCTATGCGTACCAGCAGCCGCAACAGCACGGCGCTTTATGCCAGCTCACGCAGCGCGCAGGCCGGTGCGGGTCCCGATTTCCGCCTGGAGATGGAAGGCCTGCAGTATAGCGATATTCCGCTGCTCTCCGGCGCAAATCCCGGCCTGATGCAGCAGGCAGCGAAAGCGTTCAACAATGACTATTCGCTGGTGCGCCTCTATGCCATGGGCATCGATGCCTGGACGCTGGCAACGCAGTTTAACCAGATGCGGCAGGTAGCCGGCTTTGCCATTGATGGCAACACCGGTAAGCTGAGCGCCGACACGGATTGTGTCATCAACAGGAAGCTGGCATGGAACCAGTATCGCCAGGGACAGGTCGTTCCGGTACAGTAAACCGCCAGCGTATCGGCGCGGAGCATGAACAGCAGGCGCGTCACTATCTGGAGCGCGCCGGGCTGAAGTGGGTCGCCAGTAACGTCCGCTTTCGCGGAGGCGAACTTGACCTGATTATGCGCGATGCCGACTGCTGGGTATTTGTGGAAGTGCGCTACCGGCGCGATGCGCGCTATGGCGGAGCAGCCGCCAGCGTAACGCGTCAGAAACAGCAGAAGCTGCTGCGGGCAGCAGCGCTCTGGCTGCTGACGCGCGGCGGCAGTTTTGAGACGGTAAATTGCCGTTTTGACATCATTGCCATTACCGGGCGCGAACTGACGTGGCTGCCCGCTGCTTTTAATGCCGATGAATAGAACCAGGTGGTCTTGTGCAGGACAGAATTAAAGCATGTTTTACTGAAAGCATTCAGACGCAAATTGCCGCAGCCGAAGCGCTGCCGGATGCCATTTCCCGCGCCGCGATGACGCTGGTGCAGTCGCTGCTGAATGGCCATAAAATTCTCAGCTGTGGCAACGGTGCGTCTGCGGCCAATGCGCAGCACTTTGCGGCCAGCATGATTAACCGGTTTGAAACCGAACGTCCCAGCCTGCCAGCCCTGGCGCTAAGCGCGGATAACGTTATGCTCACCGCGATCGGTAACGATCGTCTGCATGATGAGATCTACGCCAAACAGGTACGGGCGCTGGGTCAGGCGGGTGATGTCCTGCTGGCGATCTCAACCCGGGGTAATACCCGCGACATCGTTAAAGCAGTGGAAGCTGCAGTGACGCGCGATATGACCATCGTTGCGCTCACCGGGCATGATGGCGGCGAACTGGCTGGCCTGCTCGGCCCTCACGATGTGGAAATCCGCATTCCCTCTCATCACAGTGCGCGCATTCAGGAGATGCATATGCTGACGCTGAACTGCCTGTGCGACTTGATCGATAACACCCTCTTTCCCCACCAGGAATGACTGAAGGAGCTCACATGAAAGCATTGAACGCTATCGCCCTGCTGTTAACCGCTATGCTGCTGCAGGGCTGCGTGGCCGTAGTTGCCGGCGGCGCCGCCGTTGCCACTAAAACCGCCACCGACCCCCGCACCGTGGGTACACAGGTTGATGACGGCACGCTGGAGCTGCGCGTTTCTAATGCGCTGGCGAAAGACGAACAGATTAAAAATCAGGCGCGGGTCATTGTGACCGCTTATCAGGGCAAAGTGCTGCTGACCGGTCAGGCGCCGTCTGCCGATCTCGCCAGCCGTGCCAAACAGATCGCCATGGGCGTCGACGGGGCAACAGAAGTCTACAATGAGATCCGTACCGGAGAGAAGGTCAGCCTCGGCACCTCTTCTTCCGATACCTGGATCACCACCAAGATCCGCTCGCAGCTGCTGGGCAGCGATCAGGTCAAATCGTCTAACGTTAAAGTCACGACAGAAAACGGGGAAGTGTTCCTGCTGGGGCTGGTGACGCAGGAAGAAGCCACGGCGGCGGCAGATATCGCCAGCCGGGTCAGCGGCGTGAAGCACGTAACAACGGCCTTTACCATTCTGAAGTAATCTGCACCTTTTCTTTCAGGGCGGCGCTGGCCGCCCTTTTTTATGCCGGTAAATCAATGACCAGCGCACGCAGCGGCGTCTCTGCCTGCAGGATAAGCTGCTGCTCATCACGGATAAACGCGCCATCGCCGCACTGCAGCCGCTGCTGATTCGCGCTGCTGCTGCGCACATCCAGCGTACCGTGAATCGACTGCAGGTACGCGCGCGCACCGCGCAGCTGCACACGCTGCTGCTCTCCCGGCGCTAACGTCACCTGATATACCCTGGCATCCTGCCGCAGTTGCAGACTCTGCTCTGCGCCATCTGGCGAAGCCAGCAGCAGCGGCGACCGGCCGTTCAGCGTCATCTGCTGCTGCAGCGGATTTTCCCGTTCCGGACAGGCGCTCAGCCAGAGCTGCAGGCGCGTCAGCGGCTGATCTTTGCTGATGTTTATCTCGCTGTAGCTTACGCCCTGTCGCGTTGACAGCAGCATCGCCTCACCTGCCCTTACGGTCAGGCGCTGTCCTTCACTGTCGCGATACTCCGCCTCGCCCTGCAGCACCAGATTTAACACATCAACCTGCGGATAGGTACGGGGCTGAAAAGCGGCACCCGGCGCCAGCACCTCCTGATTCAGCACGCGCAGCGCGGCGTATCCCATAAGTTCAGGATCGAAATAGTGGCCAAAAGAGAAGCTATAGCGCGCCTGCAACCAGCCAAAATCAGCCTGGCCACATGCGGACGCGCAGCGGGTTGTCATCATGCTATACCTCCGGTGCACTGCAGGAAACGCTCACTACAGGCTCAATCGGTTTATGGTAAAAGGCTGGACGGCGGAATGTTAGCCAGTTAATCTGCCCGGCATATTCAAATTTACTGACAGAGAATCAGTATGGCTAAAGAGCGTGCATTAACGTTAGAAGCGTTACGGGTGATGGATGCGATTGACCGGCGCGGCAGCTTTGCCGCCGCGGCAGATGAGCTGGGACGCGTCCCCTCTGCGCTGAGCTATACCATGCAGAAGCTGGAAGAGGAGCTGGATGTGGTGCTGTTTGATCGCTCCGGCCATCGCACCAAATTCACTAACGTTGGCCGGATGCTGCTGGAGCGCGGTCGCGTGCTGCTGGAGGCTGCAGATAAGCTGACCACCGACGCAGAAGCGCTGGCGCGCGGCTGGGAAACGCATCTCACTATCGTAGCGGAAGCGCTGATCCCCACTGACCTGCTGTTTCCGCTGGTCAGCAAGCTGTCAGAAAAAGCCAATACGCAGATATCTCTGATCACGGAAGTGCTGGCGGGCGCGTGGGAGCGGCTGGAGCAGGGCCGGGCAGATATCGTGATTGCGCCTGACCTGCATTTCCGCGCCTCCAGCGAGATCAACACCCGCAAGCTCTACACCATTATGAGCGTCTATGTCGCCAGTCCGGACCACCCTATTCATCAGGAGGCAGAGCCGCTTTCGGAAGTCACGCGCGTGAAATATCGCGGTATTGCCGTCGCTGATACGGCGCGTGAACGTCCGGTGCTGACGGTTCAGCTGCTGGATAAGCAGCAGCGTCTTACGGTCAGCAGCATGGATGATAAACGGCGGGCCCTGCTGGCGGGGCTTGGCGTCGCCACCATGCCTTATCCGATGGTGGAAAAAGATATTGCCGAGGGCCGGCTGCGCGTGGTCAGCGCTGAGTATACGCGCGAAGTGGATATCATTATGGCCTGGCGTCGCGACAGCATGGGTGAAGCCAAAGCCTGGTGCCTGCGCGAAATTCCAAAGCTGCTGGCAAAGCGCAATCAGGTCTAGTCAGGGACGGCTCAGGCACTCTATCGCCACCGTTTTAAAATGGTCAAAGTCACGACACTCCCGCAGGCGCGGCATGGCGCGTTCGCGCAAAAACGTGACAAACAGATCGTACAGCGCCATCGCCTCTTCATATTCACGCTTGCTGATGGCGAGCAGAAAGATCACAAAGGCGGTCTCATCACCCCAGCTGACGCCATGCGGCGCAATCACGGTATAGACCGCGGTTTTCTGTGCCAGCAGGCCGAGCGCATGCGGCAACGCAATGCCGTCTCCCAGCAGAGTACTGACAATCGCTTCACGCTCGACCACGGACGGATAAAAGTCCGCTGCAACGAATCCCTGCCCCTGCAGACGATCGCACAGCCGCTGAAAGAGCGCCTGCTGCGTCAGGGGCTGATCCAGCACCATAAAATGCTGCGCGGAAAAATATTTTTCCAGCATCCACGGCCGGGTGCGATCCACCAGAACCAGTTTGCCAAGCTGCTCCAGCTGAAACCCGGTCGGAAAGGGTGACATCACCACCACCGGCCGGTTCTTTTCATTCAGCCGCACCGTAGAAATAACAAAATCTTCTTCTATCCGCTCGCGCAGCGCGTAGTCACGCTGCGTCAGCCGGGCAGCAACCACCAGCTGCGGATATTTGCGCAGCAGCAGCGCCTCAATCATCCGCAGCGTTGAGGTTCCGCTGTCGCACACCAGCAGCACGCGCGGGTGGCGCTGATAGCCAACGTTATAGTGCCGCTCCAGCCCCACGCCAATATGCAGCACCAGAAAGCCAATCTCATTTTCGCTCAGCGTATAAGGGGTATATTTGCTCCAGCTGCTGACGGCAGCCAGCGTGACATCCCACGCCAGCGGATAGTGCTGTTTGATGTTGCTCAGCAGCGGGTTAGGAATATGGATCTGATAGCGCACCCGGGTGATCATCGATTTGATATGGGTAAGCAGATCGGCACGCAGCTGCTCATCGTGCTGCAGCTGATAGGCATAATGGGTATTGATGTAACTCAGCAGCCAGCTCACCAGTGCGTCAGCATCATCTGCATTGATGGTGCTCGGCTCCAGCGCCTGGATCTGGCGCGCGGCGATGTTAACGCGCAGCCAGTTCTCCTCTGCCCGTGATAAAGCTTTGCCGGTGAGTGGTTGCAGCTGATGCACCAGCGCGTGCGCCGCCTCACGCACCTCTTCGCCCACCTCTTCTGCGCCCGGATCGCTGAGCGGAAAACCTTCGCTGATGCGGCGCACCGCTACCGCGCAGTAGATCAGCAGGTAGCGTTCTCCCTCATCGCTGAGACGGATAGCGTAACGGCTGAGGCAGTGCTGCAGCAGCGGCTGCAGCTGCGCCAGCATATCGCTGCGCAGCACTTCAATGCTCAGCAGCGGGCTGTCGGGCGTCTCCTGATCAATCTGCCACAGCAGGTCGGTAAGGCAGGTGCGGATGGCCGTCTCGCTGCCAAACAATTTCATGCCGTAGCGCGGTTTGGTTTCGATATGCAGATGATAGCGCCCCAGCCACTCCCGCACCTCCGCCATATCTCCCTGCAGCGTGGCGCGACTGACAAACCACTCTTCTGAGAGATCTTCCAGCCGCAGCGACCAGGCCGCGGTGAGAAACCGGCTGAGCAGATAGCGTACCCGCTCCTGTGAGGTGCGCGGCACCCGCAGCGGCGCGCTGCTTTGCTGCTGCAGCGAGTCAAAGCGTGCCGCGTCGCCGACCTGCAGCTGATAGCCGGCGCCGCGTGCCAGCACAAACTGTGCGCCGTGTTGCTCCAGCAGCGCGTTCAGCGCCGCAATATCGGTGCGCACCGTGCGCGTAGAGACCGAGAAACGCCGCGCCAGCTCATCCTGCGGCAGCGTTTCATGCTGCAGCGCAGCAAACAGCTGCGCCAGACGCTGATTAGGAAATCTCACAAAGCCTCACCCGTGACGAAGTTATTGCAGCAGTGCCTTGCACGTTGCCAGAAGCTGACGCACATCGTCAATGCGCGTCTCGCCGCTCGCGCTGTCGATAATTGAACTGTAGACGTGCGGGATCACTTTGCTGACGCCAGCCTCCAGCGCAATCTGCACGATTTCTGCAAAATTATGCAGATCGATACCGCCGGTGGGCTCCAGCCAGAAATCGCGCCGGGCGCACGCCTCTGCCACCGCGCGATACTCCGCCACCGCGCTCAGACCGCCCATCGGAAAATATTTTACCGAGCTGCCGCCCATGTCCTGCAGCATGGCGATGGCACTGTCAATCGGTACGATCGCTTCCGCCGCCAGTGAGCTCAGCGGGCCGGTGGAGATCTTCACCTTGCCTGGCGTTCCGCTGGGGGAGACCAGACCATTTACCACCGTCTGCGACTGTCCCAGCCGCGCGCGGCTGGTGGCTACCCCGGTAAACACCTGATTCACGTGCTGCGGCTGCAGCACCGCCGCCAGCTCGCTCACCATAGCAGACTGACGCGGATCGCCGGCCCCCAGGCCGATCGAAAGCGCATTATCGATCAGCGCAGCGTAGTCACGCATGTCAGCCAGCGCCGCGTCGTGGCTGGCGTAATTTTTGGACAGTACGCCAACCAGCACATGCCCCTCCGCCGCCTGCCAGATGTCGCGTGCGTTCTGCTTTGAGCCCGCCAGCACGTTGAGACAGAGACGATCCTGATAAAAATCGGGGGTCAGCTTCATGCGTTGTTCCTTTCTGCCAGCAGCGCGTCGATACGGCTAAAGATAATCTGCAGCTGCGCCGCCGTGACGCTGCGCACGTCTGCTTCGATAATGCTTTCGTTCGCCTTATAGCCGCGAAAATAGATAGCGATGTCACCACTTTTCAGCGCCTGGACCAGATCGCCGGCTGACCAGCCGGTCAGCGCTTCATCGAAATGAATTTCTGTACGCGCGATGTCGCGCCCGGCGCTGTCCCACACCACCCGCGCGGTGACGCCTGGCAGCTGGTTAAGCTGGTCAATAAAGGGCGTCATGTGCTGAACCATCTCGCTGCCGCTCGTCTTTGGCTGCGACAGGTAGCGCTCAATAGCCTGCGTCAGACCCAGAATTCCCTCTTTGCCCACTTTCATCGCGCGTCCGATGCCGTTGCTCTGCCGTTTTACCCACTCAACATAGCGGCTGCGCCCTACCACCAGACCGCTGGATGGCCCCTCTATCGCCTTGGCACCGCTGTAGATCACCAGGTCGGCCCCCATCTGGTAGTAGGCGCGCAGATCCTCTTCTGCGGCCGCATCCACAATCAGCGGGATGCCGTGCTGTTGCGCGACTTCTGCCGCCTGCGCCACGCTGAGATGGCTTTTTTGCACGCAGTGGTGCGATTTTACGTAAAGCAGCGCTGCCGTAGCCGGAGTGATCGCCGCCGCCAGCTGCGCGGCGGAACACTCGTTGCTGTAACCCGCTTCCACCAGCCGGCCGCCGCCCAGCGCCACCATAGTGCCGACCGGCGCGCCGTAGTTCACGTTATGCCCTTTAGGCACAACGATCTCATGCGGGACCGTGAGCGGTGCCGCATGCAGGTTATCCAGCAGCCAGGCGTTATCTTTCACAATGACCCCGGCCACACACTGAGCAATTCCCGCTGAGGCGCAGGAGACCACGACGGCGCTCTCTGCCTGCAGCAATCCGGCAATATAGTCCCCGGTGTGATTCACCAGATCTTTCATCTCAAAATAGTGGTTCAGGCCATAGCTGACGCTGTCCACTACCTCAGGCGCCGGTGTCGAGACGCCCAGAATAGTCATGCGGCCTGACGCGTTGATGACCTGTTTCAGGCGATATTTTTCATACACTGAAGACATGATGACGCTTTCCCTCTTCGGTCAGATGCCACTGGCCTGCCACTGTTACAGCCACCGGCAAAAAATGGTGCTCTCCCGCCACCTGCTCACCTTCGGCATCGGTAAACGGACGGGTCTCCTGATTCACGCTGAAAATAGTCAGATCGGCATCGCTGCCCGGCGTCAGCGCGCCTTTACCGCTGAGGCGCAGCGCCGCCGCTGCCTGAGTCGTCACGCAGGCGATCACCTGCGGCAGCGTCATGCCCAGCGCAAGGAATTTAGACATCACGTGCGCGAGGCTGTGTACCGGCCCTTGCAGGCGATTGCGGCAGTAGATATCCGAGCTGATGGTATCGGGCAGAATGCCGCGGGCGATCGCCTGTCGCGCAACCGCGAAGCTGAAGCTGGCGCTGCCGTGCCCGATGTCGAGCGTTACACCGCGCGCCAGCGCCTGACTGACCGCCGCCTTGAGTTCGCCCTGCGCGGAGAGGATGCGGTTCGGTTTGCCGTTAAAGCAGTGCGTGATGATATCGCCGGCGGTCAGCAGCTCAGCGATCTCCTCCAGCACCGGCGGATCGTTGCCGATGTGTACCATAAGCGGCAGATCGCCGGCAGCGTGCTGGATCGCTTTAGCGCGGATCAGCGGTGCAATGCCGTTCTCCCCGACCACGCTGCTGCTCATGCGCGCTTTCAGACCGACAATAAACCCGGGATGGCGCGTGACCGCCTGCACCACCGCCGCTTCATCAATCTGTTGCATGTCCGCCAGTTCGTTCTGGGTAACTATTCCGGTGCGGGCAACGTTGATCAGCGCCCTGACGTCAGTGGTGGCGTGGCGCGTCAGCTGCCGGAAGTCATCAATCTGGTCGGCCCCGGTGCTGCCGGCATCCACCACGGTGGTCACACCCTGTGCCACGCCGACAGCGTCCGCTTCATCGTGGTAGACAGGCGATTTTGCATAGCAGTGCACGTGGCTGTCTATCCAGCCTGCGCTGACATACCAGCGCCCGGCCAGATCGCGCTCCTGCTGCGCAGTGCCCTCCACTTTGCCAACCGCGGCGATTTTGCCGTCCTGAAGGGCGATATCGACCAGCTGCTCATCGCACAGTCGTGCGCGGCGCAGAATCAGATCAAACATGGTTACTCCTTACTGCGTGTGTTGCCCGGGGCGCATAAATGCGTGCCCTGCAGAACAATTCGTTTGTGTCCAGGGGCGCATGAATGCGCCTCATGCGGAACAATTCGTTTGCGGCCAGGGGCGCATGAATGCGCCTCATGCGGAACAATTCGTTTGCGGCCAGGGGCGCATGAATGCGCCCCCTACAGCCTTACCGTAGGGGCGCCATTCATGGCGCCCGCCCTGTTACAGCGAAATCGGGAACATTGCGCCCAGTATCATGGCGCCAAGGATCGCGCCGCCGGTAATCGGTTTGTTCCACAGATAGAACAGCAGAGCACCCGCCAGCGAACCCAGGCCAATCGGAATAGAAGCGGCCATCGCTGACAGGATAATCAGCGGACCAAGAAAGCGCCCGGAGGCGTTGCCTGCGCCCATCATGACATCGGCGCCGTAGGTGGAGTCGCTCTGGTTGATGGTGAATTTACGCGCCAGAATAATGACGTAACCAATCGCCACCCCAATCACCAGACCCGTTACCAGCGAAGCCGCAAAGTTCGCCACTGGAAACACAATACCGGCACCCAGCAGCAGCGCCGGTACACCCAGCCCGACGCCGGTCTGGATCGCCCCGCCGATGTCCAGAATACCCACCAGCGAGCCTTCAATGATGCGGGCAAACAGAAAGCTGGCACCAAACGCGGCGACCGCACCATACACGCCGGTTTCCATGCCGGCCCGCAGCATCGAGACAAATGCCACTTCGTTAAAGGCGCCGATACCGTAGAGGTAGTACATATGCGTACCGGCAAATACGCCGGATGAGAGCAGACCAACAAAAATCGGGAAGGACCAGTCGGCATACCAGAAGCCGCGGTTTTCATGTTCGTTCATGGATGGCTCCTTATTTGCCGCTCAGGCTGTTGTGGATCATGTCAAGCCAGCCTGGAACGCCGAGCTGGAACGATTGCAGCAGTTTCATATCAAACCCGCGGAAGAAACCGCTCAGCACAAACAGCAGTACAATGGCCGCCATCATGACTTTCGTCACCCGGTTCCAGCCGCTCTCCTCTACCCCTTTCCCGATCAGGATCCCCAGCACCAGCCCCGGCACGGCGTTACCCATAATCAGCTGCGCCAGGCCGCCAAAGATCGTGGCCCAGAAGCCCGACTTCCTGCCGGCATCAATGGCTGCCAGCCAGAAAATCACCGGCATGACGGTGTTAACCAGCAGGTTAGCTGCCGGTACCAGCACTTTAACTGCCGTCACCTGCAATGCAGCCGGTACGGCTGAGGCGGTGCTGTTCAGAAAGGCCACGACGATCATGCCGATGATGCCGCAGGCTATCGCCATGCGTTTCGGGTTATGCAGCGTCTCTGCTACGTTGCGGTTTTTTACCATCAGCGCCGCAGCGCCCCAGTTCGGCAGAATGCGGTGATCCACATCCTGCGTGAAGGAGCCAGCGGCCACCGAAGAAGCCCAGGCGTTGAAAAAGAAGCCGAGACCAAAAGAGAAGTGGGAAGCGGGATCGCCTTCGCACGAGTTAAGCTCGCCCAGGGTACGAAACGCGCCCATGCCCTGCGTGACCGGCGCGTGGAACATGCGCGCCGCGCCGGCTCCCACGCCGACGCCGACCAGCCCGCCGATAATTAACGACTTAAACAAAATGATGAGAAACATAGTGTTGTACCCTTTATTGTCATTGTTGCACCGGGCCAGCCTGCTTCCCTGGCGGGATAACGCTCAGACCCGTGCGGTCAGGGTGTCGCCGTAAATGTCACGCTGTCCATATCGATAACGGTGACGCTGACGCTGATTTCCAGTTCAACGCTGTAGTGATGCCGTTCGCGCGCCAGGAAAAAAAACAGAAATTTTTCCCGCCGGGTGCGCACCCTGGCATGCAGCACCCGCACATCCAGCGGCTCAATGCGCAGCAGCAGTTTCTGGCTGTTGCGCAATACCTGCTGCTGCACGCTGCTGAGCGCATCGGCAAAGGCTTTTGCTTTGGTATCGCCTTTTCCCTGCACGATAACCTGCGTCTCATAGTGCTGTTTCATACGTCAGCTGCCGTGCTTCTTGTTCCAGGCCTGTACCAGCCGTTCGCCCAGCTCCTCTTTGTCCATAAAACCAAAGCCCAGCACGGTCGCCCCTTCATTGATTGCCGTTACGCCCTCATCCACCGAGCGCATACCATGTTTTGCCCGGTAGCCATATTTGTTCTGCGCGGTAATGGCACCGGCGCCACCGCTGCCGCAGAAAGAGATGCCGAAGTCAGCGTTTTCCGCTTTCATCACATCACCCAGCTTCATATCGGCTGCCACGCCCGGCACCACCACCGCACGTCCGCCCGCTTTTTCAATTCCGGCAGCCACTTTCTGACCTTTACCCAGACGATCGCCAATCACTACTGTCACCATGTTCACTTCCTCTCTGTTTATGCGTCGTTACTTTTCGCGACTTCAATATGCACCGACAGCAGCCAGGCCTCTTCCACCGGCAGGTTGCCGAACAGATCGACAATCTGTTGCGCCAGCTGCAGGCTGTCAGGCGGAATATCATCAAACAGCTCCGCTTCTACCTCCGGCAGCGCCTCGCCGCTTAGCGAACGGCTGGCCATCGCCTGAACGTGCGAATTCAGCATCTGCTGCTGCACCGGTGTGGGACTAATCTGGTGCGCGGTATAGAGGATCGCGATTTGACCTAATATGCGATCCGCCAGCGCCTGAACGGTTTCCGCGTTCAGCGGGACAGCATCACTCCTCACCCTTCTACTCCTGTTTACGGCAGATAATTCGCGTTGAAAAACAAACTACGCGTTCCGCCCGGCCGTGTGGAGACGCACTTTTTCCACCCTGAAGCGGAAATGCGGCAACGCGCGGTGCGTGAGATCGCAGACAGCACATATCGCGCATGTCAGCGAGCGGCGTGCATCAGGCGTGAGGAAAAAGCGGCTGTTTACGGAGAAATGTGTACGTGAAAGGCAGCGAAGCGGGCCAGCACAGGGTCTGGCCCGGCGTATTAGCGGAATTTCTTATGGTTGGCGTTGCGGATCTCTTCCAGTTTTTTCGCTTCGGCTTTTGCCTCATCCAGCTTGCTGGCCTGAGCGAGCTTGTCGATCACATCAATCTGCGCAATCAGTGTGTCGAGACCGGCATGATAATCTTTGATCTGTGCACTGTCCGCTGGCTGCCCTTCCAGCTTATCTGGCGTGGACTTTTTGGCATCCTGTGCAGCCTGGCGCATTTTCCCGAGCGCAGTATGCATCTCCTGCGCATCATCCGTTTTCTTCACTACGCTCAGGTTCTCTTTCAGCGTATCCATATCCTGCTCAAGATCGGCCGCCAGCACGCTGGCAGAGGAGAACAGTAACGACAGAGACAACATTGCAATCAAATGCTTACGCATGATGTGTTCCTTTTAATTATTCTCAGGCAAAAAAAAAGCAGCCTTGCCGGCTGCTTTCTGGAAGCGATGTCGTTATTGTCCGGCGATTTTCATCTCCGGTAGCAGCACCGATCCGCATTGTATATTGCTGCGGGTTTCAATGTCGTTACCGACCGTAACCATATTGCGCCACATCTCTTTAAGGTTTCCTGCAATTGTGACTTCGCTCACAGGATACTGAATTTCGCCGTTTTCAACCCAGAAGCCCGCCGCGCCGCGCGAGTAGTCGCCGGTCATGGCGCTGACGCTCTGCCCCATCAGTTCAGTCACAATCAGGCCGCGTCCCATCTGTTTGACGAGGTCATCAAAGCTGTGGCCCTGACCGGCGATACGCCAGTTATGGATGCCGCCCGCGTGACCGGTGCTCTGCAGGCCAAGCTTGCGCGCTGAATAGCTGGTCAGCAGCCAGTTCTGCAGCACACCCTCTTTGACAATATCGCGCGCTTCGGTGCGCACGCCTTCACTGTCAAACGGCGTTGAGGCGAGCCCTTTCAGCAGATGCGGCTGCTCCTGAATCGTCAGCCAGGATGGCAAAATTTGCTGACCCAGCGAGTCGAGCAGAAACGTCGATTTGCGGTAGACGCTGCTGCCGCTGATCATGCCTACCAGGTGACCAAACAAGCCGGTGGCGACCTCAGGTGCAAACAGCACCGGCGCTTTCATGGTCGGCAGCTTGCGTGGTGCAAGGCGAGCCAGTACGCGGCGGGCGCACTCGTTACCGACCCACTCTGCGCTCTGCAGATCGTCTATCGAGCGGCCGATGGTGTAGGCGTAATCACGCTCCATATCGCCATCCTGCTCAGCAATCACACAGCTCGACAGCGAGTGGCGGCTGGAGCAGTAGCTCTGCAGCATACCGTGGCTGTTGCCAAACACTTTGATGCCAACGTGGCTGTTAAAGCTCCCACCTTCCGTATTGGTGATGCGCTTATCCGCCTGCAGCGACGCCTGTTCGGCACGCGCAGCCAGCTCAATGGCGCGATCGGCATCGATCTCCCACGGATGGTAGAGATCAAGATCGGGCGCATCAAACGCCAGCAGTTCACGCTCTGCCGGTGCAGCGTAAGGATCGGGTGAGGTGTAGCGCGCAATATCGATCGCTGCCTGCACGGTGCTCTTAATGGCATCAGGACTGAGATCGGTCGATGAGGCGCTGCCTTTGCGGTTCTGATGATAGACGGTGATACCAAGCGCACCGTCGCTGTTGAATTCGACGTTTTCCACTTCGCCATAGCGCGTGCTGACGCCGATACCGGTGGTTTTTGTCACCGCCACTTCAGCACCATCGGTGTGAGCTTTAGCGAGTTCCAGCGCCTGGGCGACAGCCTGTTCCAGCGCTTTACGTTGTTCTGCAACCTGAGTAGATACGTTCATCGACCTGCCGTCTAATCTTAAGTATGAATCTGTTGAGTCTATCAGACTCAGAGAACAATTTCGCAGTCGCCCGATAAACTGGTAGGATTAGCCTCTTTTTTTAAGGAGCCAAGAGATGACCAGGCAGCCCGAAGACTGGCTCGATGATGTACCGGATAATCAGGAAGAAGAAGACGAAGAGATTATCTGGGTCAGCAAAAGTGAAATTAAACGTGACGCCGAAGAGTTAAAACGCCTCGGTGCCGAGCTGGTTGATCTGGGGAAAAACTCCCTGGATAAAATCCCGCTCGATGAGGATCTGCGCAATGCGATTGAGCTGGCGCAGCGTATTAAGAAAGAGGGTCGCCGTCGCCAGCTGCAGCTGATTGGTAAAATGCTGCGCCAGCGCGATGAAGATCCGATCCGTCAGGCGCTGGACAAGCTGAAAAACCGTCACAATCAGCAGGTGGCGCTGTTCCACAAGCTGGAGCATCTGCGCGATCGCCTGATTGATCAGGGCGACGACGCGATGACCGAGGTGATCACGCTCTATCCGCAGGCCGATCGGCAGCAGCTGCGTAGCATGATCCGCAACGCGCAGAAAGAGAAAGCGGCGAATAAAACGCCAAAAGCAGCCCGGCAGATCTTCCAGTATCTGCGCGAGCTGGCAGAAGCGTAAGAGGCGGCCTGCCGGCCGCACTCTCTCCGGAGGCGTCCTGCAGGACGCCACGGTCTTAGCGTCCCAGTCTCTCCAGCAGTTTTTGATGGATCCCGCCAAAACCACCGTTACTCATCACCAGAATTGAGTCGCCTGGCTGCGCCTCTTTCGCAATCATCTCCGTCAGCGTATCGACGTCCGCGCTCCACTGCGCAGGCGGAATACAGGCGTCTGCCACATCGGAGACCTGCCACGGAATATGATGCGGCTGCAACAGAAAGACCTTATCTGCCCGGCCCAGCGACGGTGCCAGATCGTTTTTACTGACGCCCATTTTCATGGTGTTAGAGCGAGGCTCCAGTACCGCGAGGATACGTGCCCTGCCGCCCACTTTACTGCGCAGCGCGGCCAGCGTGGCGTGTATGGCCGTGGGATGGTGAGCAAAATCGTCATAGACCTTGATGCCGTTGACCTCACCGCGCAGCTCCAGGCGGCGGCGCGCGTTGATAAAGCTGCTGAGCGCTTCGCCCGCATCCGCCGGTTTCACGCCCACATGGCGCGCGGCAGCAATCGCCATCAGGCCGTTATGCATATTGTGTTCGCCGACCAGCCCCCAGTTCACCTCTGCCACCTTTTCCCCTTCCAGCCAGACTTCCCAGCGGGCAGCGTCCGGCGTCAGCTTTTTCGCCTGCCAGTGACCCTGTTCGCCTGTTGTCTCCTGCTCGCTCCAGCAGCCCATGGCCATGACCTGCTTCAGATTATGATCGTGTTCCGGCAGCAGGATTTTGCCCTGGCCGGGTATGATGCGAATCAGGTGATGGAACTGCTTCTGGATAGCGCGCAGGTCGTCGAAAATGTCTGCATGATCAAACTCAAGGTTATTGAGGATCAGCGTACGCGGGCAGTAGTGTACAAACTTGGAGCGCTTATCGAAGAAGGCGCTGTCATATTCATCCGCTTCAATGACAAAGAATGGACTTTTTCCTAATTTTGCCGATACGTCGAAGTTACCCGGCACCCCACCAATAATAAAGCCTGGCTCCAGGCCACACGCCTCAAGGATCCACGCTGCCATGCCGGCCGTAGTGGTTTTACCGTGCGTTCCGGCTACGGCCAGCACCCAGCGATCGCGCAGGACAAAATCGTGCAGCCACTGAGGGCCGGAGAGGTAGGGAATGTTACGCTCCAGCACCGCTTCAACACAGGGATTACCGCGCGTCATGGCATTACCGATGATCACCATATCTGGCACCGGGTCGAGCTGCGAAGCGTCATAACCCTCAGTTAATTCAATGCCTTGCTGCTCAAGCAGCGTACTCATCGGCGGGTAAACATTTGCGTCCGAGCCGGTTACCTGATGTCCCAGCGAACGCGCCAGCATAGCCAGGCCGCCCATAAAAGTGCCACAAATGCCGAGGATGTGAATGCGCATAAATAGATCCATTAACTGAAAGTCCGGCGCACAGTGTAACCCCGAGTCTGAAGGGAAGAAACGGATTAGGACTATGGTTTTTAAAGTTCAATCGGCTAAACTGCGTACGCATACGTTGGCAGTTTGTTACAGCTGCTGCCACTCCATCGTAGATTCAGGGAATGTGTTATGAAAACGTTAGGCGAATTCATCGTCGAGAAGCAACACGACTTTCCTCACGCCACAGGTGAACTGACGGCGCTGATTTCCTCCATCAAACTGGGCGCTAAAATCATTCACCGCGATATTAACAAAGCGGGTCTGGTCGATATTCTGGGTGCCAGCGGCGTGGAAAACGTGCAGGGCGAACAGCAGATGAAGCTGGACCTCTTCGCGAATGAAAAACTGAAAGCTGCCCTGAAAGCGCGTGGTGTGGTTGCCGGTATCGCCTCGGAAGAAGAGGATGAGTTTGTTATTTTTGAAGGCTCAGAAGATGGCAAATATGTGGTGCTGATGGATCCGCTGGATGGCTCATCCAACATCGACGTAAACGTTTCTGTCGGAACCATTTTCTCTATCTACCACCGCATCAGTGAACCCGGTACGCCGATCACGGAAGCGGACTTTATGCAGCCGGGGAATCAGCAGGTGGCCGCCGGTTATGTGGTATATGGTTCCTCAACCATGATGGTTTATACCACCGGCGTCGGCGTACACGCCTTTACCTATGATCCGTCGCTCGGCGTATTCTGCCTGAGTCATGAGCGCATGACCTACCCGGCAAAGGGTTACACCTATTCCATTAACGAAGGTAACTACATTCGCTTCCCGCAGGGCGTGAAGAAATACCTGAAGTTCTGCCAGGAAGAGGATATCGATACGCATCGTCCTTATACCTCGCGCTATATTGGTTCACTGGTGGCTGACTTCCACCGTAACCTGCTGAAAGGCGGGATTTACCTCTATCCAAGCACCGCCAGCCACCCTAACGGCAAGCTGCGCCTGCTGTATGAGTGCAACCCGATGGCGTTTCTCGCCGAACAGGCGGGCGGTAAAGCCAGCGACGGTAAAAACCGTATTCTTGACCTTCAGCCAGAGACGCTGCACCAGCGTTGCCCGTTCTTCTGTGGTAATGAAGCGATGGTTGATGATGTTGAGCGCTTTATCCGCGAATACCCGGATAACCACGGCGCCTGAGTCGCACTGATTAATAAAAAGACCCGCCGCTGAGCGGGTTTTTTTATTGTTTTCTTTTAGGCGGCTGTGATGCGGAACTGCGCCATTGAGATCTGCAGCTGCTGCGACTGCGCTTCCAGCAGGCGGGTCGCGGCACCCGCCTGCTCCACCAGCGCCGCGTTCTGCTGCGCCGCTTCGTCCATCTGCGTCACCGCCATATTGACCTGCTCAATACCGCGGCTCTGCTCGTCAGACGCACCGGAGATCTCTTTCATCAGCGCCGTTACGCGTATCACTTCGCCAGCGATCTCATCCATGGTCGCCCCCGCGCGCGTCGCCATTTCACTGCCCTCTTTAACCCGCGTCTGCGACTCGCTGATTAACGTCCGGATCTCTTTGGCCGCGCTGGCGCTGCGTCCTGCCAGCGTGCGTACCTCACTGGCCACCACGGCAAAGCCCCGGCCCTGCTCGCCAGCACGCGCCGCTTCCACGGAGGCGTTAAGCGCCAGAATGTTAGTCTGGAATGCAATGCCGTCGATCACGCTGAGGATATCCGCGATGCGATTGGAACTCTGCGTGATCTCCTGCATTTTCTCCATCACGTAGCACACCACTTCAGCACCGCGGCTGGCGGTGTCAGAGACGCTGCTGGCAAGCTGATTCGCCTGCTGCGCATTAACGGCATTGAGCCGCACGGTGGCAGTAAGCTCTTCCATGCTGGCCGCCGTCTGCTCCAGTGAAGCGGCGGACTCTTCGGTACGCTGTGACAGGTGCACCGTACCGGCCGCCAGCTCCCGGCTGCCGGTATCAATTTGCAGGCTCGCTTCGCGCACCTGGCTTACCGAGTGGCGCAGCGCGCGCTGCATAACAGCCAGCGCCTGATTCAGACGGCCAATCTCATTGTGACCGGCAGCCGGCAGCTGCTGCGACAGATCGCCTGCAGCCACCTGCTCCAGATGCCGGACGGCGCTCTCCAGCGGACGCAGCAGCGCCTGGCGCAGCAGCAGCCAGGCAAGACCGGTCAGCAGCAGGGTCAGTGCGACCGCAACGCCAATCAACATTTTCATCTGCCACTCATTGTGTGCCGCCTGCGCCAGCCGTGCGGCAGAGACCTCACCGGCATAGAGGCTGAATGCGTTAACCGCCCCGGCATAGCGGGCAGCGAGCTGCGATACATTGCCTTCCAGTACCTGGTAATATTCGTCGGTATACTGCTTTTCCAGCGCAGCCATCATCGGGACGACCGCACCCTGCTGATACGCTTTATAGGCGGCGGCGATCGCCTCAGCCAGCGTTTTGCCGTGAGCCGTTACGGTACCGGCATCAATAAACGCCTGCAGATGCCGCTGCGAGCTGGCGACGTCTGCGGCGGCCTGCTTCGTGACTGCGGCTCCCTCATCCAGCAGGCCAATCTCAATTTTGCGTACCGCCAGCGCGGCGCCGGCGCGCGCGCGCATCAGATCGGCATTGCTCTGGTAAAGGCTATTCAGTTCAATTCCCTGAATGCGGTTGATGGCATTAAGCGACTGATTGCCGGTATTAATGGCGTAAATACCCATGCCGCTGACGGCCAGCAGCAGCAGTGTCATGCAGATAAGCAACGAAAGTAAGGCGGTGCGAAGCGAGAGCTGAGCAATCATGATAATTTCCGTGTGCAGTAAAAAAGGGAGAATCCAGTGACCCTAAACGAAGAAATTATCGGCGGTGACGTGCTGAAACTTTACCGCTGCCTGACGATCAGGCGAATGATGATCACCCGTGCTGCGAATTTTCTTTACTGCAGCAGAGATAATTATGCATAAGCCGGTTGCGCCATTTTTTCTGATGGTTGATAAAGGAAAGCAGACAAACTGTTGCATGGCTCATTGTCAGCCTGCTGATTATTTATGGAGAAATCATGGCCCCCTACGCTTCCACGCTGGTTCTTATCTGCCTCGCCATACTGAGCTATTTTGTTCATAACAGCGCCGTGACGATCTCGATTCTGATCCTGCTGGCCATCAAGCTCACGCCGCTGGCGCAGTTTTTCCCTTACGTGGAGAAGCAGGGAATTCAGATGGGGATTATCATTCTGACCGTTGCCGTCATGGCGCCGCTGGCGAGTGGTACCCTGCCGGTAAGCGCCCTGCTGAAATCATTTGCCAGCTGGCAATCCATTGTAGCGATTCTGGTCGGCGTGTTTGTCGCCTGGCTCGGCGGGCGCGGCGTCAGCTTTATGAGCATTCAGCCATCGGTGGTCGCCGGGTTGCTGATTGGCACTGTGATTGGCGTGGCGTTCTTTCGCGGCGTGCCGGTAGGACCGCTGATTGCGGCGGGCATTGTTTCGCTGTTTGTGTCGGCGAAGTAGCGGGCTTGGAGCATTCTGAAACGCCAAAAAGGGGGCATACTTTCAGAGTCAGTTGGCTATAATAGCCGTCACTCAACATACGACTAATGAAGGAAAGCCCGATGAGTCTGAACCAGGTGCCTGCAGGTAAAGATCTGCCAGAAGATATCTATGTAATTATTGAGATCCCGGCAAATGCCGATCCGATCAAATATGAAGTGGATAAAGAGTCTGGCGCCCTGTTTGTAGACCGCTTTATGTCTACCGCCATGTTCTATCCGTGCAACTACGGCTACATCAACAATACGCTGTCACTGGATGGTGACCCGGTTGACGTGCTGGTGCCAACCCCTTACCCGCTGGTGCCGGGTTCAGTGATCCGCTGCCGTCCGGTTGGCGTCCTGAAGATGACCGACGAGTCTGGCGAAGATGCTAAACTGGTTGCGGTACCGCATACCAAACTGAGCAAAGAGTACGATCACATCAACGATGTGAACGACCTGCCAGAGCTGCTGAAAGCGCAGATCACCCACTTCTTTGAGCACTACAAAGATCTGGAAAAAGGCAAATGGGTGAAGGTTGACGGCTGGGATAACGCAGAAGCGGCTAAAGCTGAAATCATCACCTCTTTCGAACGCGCGCAGCAGAAGTAATCTTAACCGGGTAAACCGGAAAAGATGCTCGTTACCGATAAAAAAACACCGCCATAAAGGCGGTGTTTTTATTTATGCATCTGCTGCGCCATCACGTTGCAGCCAGTCGCCGCTTGCAATATGCGGTCGCCCCGCAACTGAACGCTGATACACGTACAGCCAGGCGCTGCCGTAAGGCGTCTGAATAAGCTGACGCTTATACTCACCATTCTTGCAGCGCAGCGCATCCAGCTCACCGAGCGTGCTGGCATCAATGCGGTATACCTCACCCAGGACGGTTCCTTCGCCCTCTACCACACCCGGGTAAAGCCCCAGATTATAGAGGTCAAACCCCTTAATCTGGTGCTCACCGAGCCACTGCGCATTGGTCATCCAGTGACTATTTCCCTGCTTGCGCCGTAAACTGCCGTAGACAATTATTCGCATTGCTAGAACTCAAACTGATAGAGCAAATCCAGCGCCTGATCGAGACCAGACACGGCTTCCAGGTAGAGTTTGGGCATCAGGCGATAACGCAGGGTCAGGGTTGCCAGTGAGTCAAAGATACCTACGCCATATTTCACCTGCAGCCCCGGCAGCACATAGCCGCTGACCTGAACCTGCTGGCTGTCACCTACGCCGGTGGTATCAAGCGCAAGGTTGCTGACGCCAAACGTCTCACCGATTTTACCCACAACCTGCCCACTTTGTGCAACCCCCAGACCCACCAGCGCAGAGGTTAATGCATTACTGTCACCGTCGCTGTTCAGTCCCTGACCGCGTAACAGGTAAGAGAGCGCCTCCTGCTGCGACATTGCCGGATCGGAGAACACCTCCACTTTAGGCTCATCCGCCAGACCGGTGACGCGCAGACCCGCCGTGACATCATCTTCGGTGGCATCCGGGTTGCGGATCGCCTCCAGATTGACATACGGCTGATCCGGCGGGCCGGCAAACTGCAGTTCACCTTTGCGAACAATCAGATCCTGTCCATAGGCGTGGAAGCGGCCAGACGGAATATTGATCTGCCCGTTAAGGCCGAGCCCGGTTTTATCCTGCACCAGTTTCAGGTCACCACTGAGCCGCGCTTTCAGGCCAAATGCCGAGAGACGCACATCATTGCCGACGTGGATCACCAGATTACTGTTAATCGGGATGGCCGCCGTTTTCGGTGCGATCGGCTTGAGATTCTCATCCAGCATCACTTCATCCGATGAGACGCCGGTGGCGCTCGCCGGCACCTCCTGCACGGTGATACGCGCCCACGGCACATCCACTTTACCGTCCAGGCTGAACGCAGCAGGGGTAGCCTCAAAGACCAGATCCGGTGAGACATCCATACGCACCATCGGCGGCACCGTAACGCGAATGCGGCTGCCCTGCGCCGTAACACGCGCACGCCAGTTATCCAGCTGGCTCCAGTCAGCGTTTCCGCCCAGAGTCAGGTTGCCCTGCTGCGTCTGTATCAGACCATTCAGCGTAGAGCTCATGCCGTTGAATATCATGTTCAGGTTTGCCGACGTCAGCGTCACCGGCATAAAGCTCGCCTGAGCGTTGACATCGCTCAGGCCGAGCTGGCCAAACACCTGCGGCCGCTGGAGCGTCCCCCCCAGCCGCAGGTTGCTGTTAAGCCTGCCCTGCACCTTCTCACCCTGCGACAGGGCCGGATTCAGCATCGCCAGGGAGATGTTGCTGATGCCGATATTGCCCGACAGCTGCCGCCGGTTCTGCGGATCGTTGATCTGCACATTGCCGTTCAGCTGGCCATTGTTAGCAATCCGGATCAGCCAGTCGAGCTGCGCGCGTCCGTCACGCAGTGCCGCATTCAGGTTCAGCGTATCGAACGCTATCGGCAGCGCATTGCCCTGCACATCCTGCACCACTTTTACGCCGCTGCCTTTCAGCGCCACGGTGCCGGTTGGCAGCGCGCCGTCCGCGCTCCAGTTAACGCGCACATCTCCGCTGAACAGACCGCTGAGCCGGGTGGCATCAGTCAGAAAGGGTTTTACCATCGCCAGATCGAAGCGGTTCAGTACAACGTGCGCCCGGCCGCTTGCGCCGGCTTCAATCGGTTCCGGTACACAGAGCTGCGCGTTCGGGTTCTGCCAGCAGTGCGGACCAATGGTTGCGCTCTGCTTGCTGTTGAGATAGTCAATCGCCATGGCGCGCGTCAGGCGCCACTCCCCGACCGGCGTATCAAACCGGGTATTATTCAGCGTGCCCTGCCAGCGACCAGCCTGGCGATCAAAGCTGCCGTTCAGCGCCAGCTGACCTGAAACCGGCTCACCCTGAACGTTGAGCTTCAGCTGATGCTGCTTCTCACTGCCGTCAGCGTTCAGCGTCAGCAGGTTGATTTTCAGTGCCGCCTGCTGCAGCTGTTCCACGCGCAGCTGCAGCTTGCCGGCAACCTGCTCACCCGATTTGATGTCGCTCTTCAGCGTGGCGCGGCGGATTAACAGCTGCTGCCAGCGCAGGCCGGTGGCGGTAAGATCGGCCAGCAGCTGCGGCGCCTGGAGCGTGCCGCGCGCGTTGATTGCGCCTTTGACGACGCCGCCGAGGCCCGGCAATGCGTTGTCGAGATGCGGGGCATCCACAATCGCATCCAGATTCAGCGTGTCACCCAGTTCGCCTTTCACATCCAGATAGTTGCGGCCCAGCGCCACATTCAGGCCCGGAATGTTCCACTGGTTATAGCTGTTACCGCTCAGGGAGCCTTTTGCGCGTACCGCATTCTGTTTCACGTTACCGTTAAGCTCCAGCTGCGGTACGCGCAGCTGCCAGCTGCCGCCGTAAAGGCTGCCGCGCGTGGTGATTTTGCCGTCCAGCTTCGCAGGCCAGTCAGGATACTGCTTCGCGGTGTTAATACCGGCCAGCGTCAGCTCGCTGCGCCAGCTGATCGCTTTACGCCAGTCCACCAGCGCAGAGAGATCGATATTGCCCTGCAGCGCGGCGACACGCAGTTTATCCAGCGTAAACTGCTGCTCGTTGCCGTTGCCATCCAGCGTAATCATTGCCGGCGGGATCGCCTCGCCTTTTACCGCCGTACGCAGCGACATCACATAGTCGGTGGCTTTGCCTTTAAACTGATAATCGAAATTATCTGCCTGGTACTGCACCGGTCCGGTCAGCGGCCAGCGCAGCTGCGGGCTGGTCAGCGTCAGCGACAGCGGCAGTTCAGCCACGGCAGGTTGTGCTGTCGCCGCAAGCTGTGCACGCACCGGTCCGGAGAGATTCAGCCCCAGCTGCAGCTCGTCGCGCATCGCGCCGCCCAGCGTCAGCTTCACTTTTTCACCCTTAACCGGATCGACATTCAGCGCGCCGTTCAGCGTGAAATTAACCGGCCAGTTGCCCGCCAGCTGTGCGTCACCGCGGGCGCTGACCTGGCCCTGCGGTGAATCAATATCAAACGTTTCCAGCTGCAGATGCGTCTCTGCCGTTTTGGCTTTCACCAGCAGGCGCGAGAGGGTGAGATCGGTATCTCCGGTAATGCGCAGCTGCTCGCCGAGCAGCGACTGAACGGTAATATCCAGCGGCAGACGGAAGTCAGGCAGCGCCGGCAGCAGCGGTTTGGCAAACAGCGCCTGCAGCGTTTCGCCCAGCGGTTTTTCATCCGGCTGCGGCTGCTGAACTTTCGGCTGAACAACCTCTTCATTCGCCACCTGAGCCGCTTTTGGCAGCGCAATCAGCAGGTTCTGGATACGGGTAGGATAGAGCGTCAGCGCCCGTTCCTGCCACTGCAGGCCGGTGCTGAAGTCGAGCAGTGAAATCGCCGTATCATCAACTTTAACGTTGATATTGTGCAGCGCGACGTTACGCAGCGTAATCGGGTACGGCGTACTGAGATTCGTACTGCCCGACTCCTCTGGCGGCGGTTCACTGGCCGGCGTCATTTTTTTGCTGTCGACCACGACACTGACATCCTGCAGCGCGAGGGCGTTAACGCAGACCGAGGAGTGCAGCAGGCAGTTCAGGTTCAGGGCGAGATGAAAGCGCCCGGCATCCACGCTGACGCCCGGCATCTCATACTTTACGTTGTTGAGTGTCAGATTGCGCCAGCCGCCATCGACCTTGCCAATTGACAGGCCGGGCACCCAGCGGTCAGCACCTTTCAGCAGCAGATGCAGACCCGGCGTGGTCCCCACCAGCAGCGCCACGCTGCCCAGCAGGATGACCAGAAAAATAATCAGGCCGATCAGGACCTTTTTCCACAGCTTCATAGTTCAGGCCCCAGTCCGACATAAAATTGCAATCCGTGCTCCTTGTCATCGCCAACAGGGCGGGCGATATCAAACTTAATGGGCCCGACCGGCGAAGACCAGCGCACGCCTACGCCTGCACCGGTCTTGAAGTTGCTCTGCTTAATATCATTAACCGCTTCACCGGAGTCGATAAATACCGCGCCCCACCACTTGCCGGAGACGTTGTACTGATACTCCAGCGATCCGGTGGCCAGTTTCGAGGCGCCGGTCAGCTTGCCCTCTTCGTCGCGCGGGGAAATGTTTTTGTATTTATAGCCGCGGATGCTGCGATCCCCGCCGGCAAAGAAGCGCAGGTCGGGCGGCACTTTTTCAAAATTATTGGTTTCAATCCAGCCCAGGTTGCCGCGTGCAACAAAGCGATGTTTATCCGCCAGCGTGCGGATCCAGACGTTTTGCGCCTGCAGGATCAGGAAGTCGACATCGGAGCCCCAGGTGGTATCAGAAACGTCAACCGAATAGCGCTGTGAGTCACCCCATGTGGGCATCAGTCCGCCGCGCGATCGCGTGCGGTTCAGGCTCACGCCCGGATAGAGCAGCATGGTGGTATTGGTCACGTTGCCCTGGGTAAAGTGATCGAGGCTCCAGCGCAGGTTAACGGCTTTCTGCCAGCCGGAGCTGCTGTCCCAGTTACGCGACATGGCCAGCGTTGTGGTATCTGATTTCGTATCGTTAAGATCGGTGCGCTTCAGGCCGCCGGAAAAGGTGTAGTACTGCTCCAGCGGGCTTTTCAGCAGCGGCACTTTATAGCTGAGATCGAGCTGCTGCTCCGGGGCGGAGACATAGGCGCTGGCCGCAAGACTGTGGCCGCGATCGTTAACCCAGGGCTTGCGCCAGGTGCCTTTCAGGCGCGGACCGACGTCAGTGGAGTAGCCTACGCCGGTTTCTATGGTATTTTCCACGCGCGGCGAGAGTGCGGCGCTGAGCGGCAGCACTTTGGTTTTACGCCCTTTATCAAACTCCGGTGCCACGACAACCGAGTTAAACCAGCCGGTGGCAGAAAGGCGGCGGTTCAGCTCAGCCAGCTCGCGTGAGCTGTAGGGATCGCCTTTTTTAAACGGTACCAGATTATGGAGATAGGCCTCATCTATCTGCGAGCCTTCGAAGCTGACGTCGCCAAAGCGATAGCGCGGACCGCTGTCGTAATCAATGTCCCAGAAAGCCAGCCGCCGCTCAACGGAGACACCAAGCTGACTCTTTTTAAAATCGCCATCAAAATAGCCGTTACGCAGCGCCAGGTTAGAGAACCCGCTTTTGAATTTATCGTAGGTACCGTGGTTCAGCTGCGATCCCACTTTTGGTCTGCCCTGCTTTACCCACGCCTGGTAGTCCGGATCCTCTTTCGCTTCACCCTCGATCACAATAGTGCTGCCGCCAATTTTTACCGGCTCGCCGGCTGTGACGTGAGCAATCAGAACCGGACGACCGCCCTGTGGCGGGGGCGGACGCGATTCAAAGTCAATCTGCGGTTCATAATAACCGAGCGCGTGCAGTCCCTCTTTAATGGCATTTGAGACCCGCGCCTGAAAGCGTCCGTCGCTGGAGACTTCATCGCTGCCAATGGTGGACAGGCGCGCCCTGACATTTTTTTCTAAATCCCCGGTCAGGCCCTCTACCTGCAGTCGCACTTTCGCTGCCTCAACGGCAGGCGCAGCAAGCAGCAGGCTGGCCAAACAATAAACATGAAATCGCGGCACGCGTACTCCTGTTATCAATGCCTGCCCCCCTTCCGCAGGGGCGTTAATCAGTCAGGCAGGGTTTCACTTCCCCCATTTACCCATCAGCATAGCCATCTTTTAGGGCAAACGGCTACGTTAAACCCACGACTAAGCCAAATTGGTGACTATTGTCGGTAATTGGTGGCGGTGATACAACCGGGATGCTGTGCTTCTGTGCGCCGCTGCGCTGCTGCCGGATAAATCTGATGTCACCGATCGTACCTCTGGCGGCATGACAGGCGCTGCTGCTATAATCACCGACCAGCAGGCCTCGCCTGCGTTCAATTCTGCCCCGACGTTACTCTCCATTGTCGAACTGGCGCAGACATTTTTGGCACGGATAGCCCTGTCAGACTGGTGTGTACCGGACGTACCCCTCTTCGCGCTGCCCAGGCCAAAAATGACAAGTGATTAACTCAACGGACCTTTTATGCTAGATAGCCTGCTTGTCATACTTTTACTGATCGTTATCAGTTCCTTTTTTTCTCTTTCAGAGATCTCGCTGGCGGCTGCCCGCAAGATCAAACTTAAACTGCTGGCTGACGAAGGCAACATCAACGCGCAGCGCGTGCTGAAGATGCAGGAACAGCCCGGTATGTTCTTCACCGTGGTGCAGATTGGCCTGAACGCAGTAGCGATTCTGGGCGGTATCGTGGGTGACGCCGCGTTTTCCCCTGCTTTCAGCAGCCTGTTCAACCGCTTTGTGGAGCCTGAACTGGCAGAAAAACTCAGTTTCATCTGTTCCTTTACCATCGTAACCAGTCTTTTTATCCTGTTTGCTGACCTGACGCCGAAACGTGTTGGCATGATCGCCCCGGAAGCGGTCGCGCTGCGCATCATTAATCCGATGCGCTTCTGCCTGCTGGTCATGCGGCCGCTGGTCTGGCTGTTCAACGGCCTCGCCAACGTCTTTTTCCGTATTTTCAAACTGCCAATGGTGCGCAAAGACGATATTACCTCTGACGATATTTATGCGGTGGTAGAGGCGGGTGCGCTGGCCGGTGTCCTGCGCAAGCAGGAGCATGAGCTGATTGAAAATGTGTTTGAACTGGAGTCACGCACCGTTCCCTCTTCAATGACCTCGCGCGAGAACATCGTCTGGTTCGATCTGCATGAAGATGAGCTAAGCCTGAAAACCAAAATCGCACAGCATCCGCACTCAAAGTTTCTGGTATGTGACGGAGATATCGATCATATCGTTGGCTACGTTGACTCCAAAGAGCTGCTGCTGCGCGTGCTGGGTAATCAGAGCATGGCGCTCAACAGCGGCGTTCAGATCCGCTCGGCGCTGATTGTGCCCGACACGCTGACGCTTTCTGAAGCGCTGGAGAGCTTTAAAACTGCCGGCGAAGACTTTGCCGTGATCATGAATGAGTATGCGCTGGTGGTGGGTATCATCACGCTGAATGACGTTATGACCACGCTGATGGGCGACCTGGTGGGCCAGGGGCTGGAAGAGCAGATTGTCGCACGCGACGAAAATTCCTGGCTGGTCGAGGGCGGCACGCCGATTGATGACGTCATGCGCGTGCTTGATATTGATGAATTCCCGCAGTCCGGCAATTATGAAACCATCGGCGGCTTTATGATGTACATGCTGCGCAAAATACCGAAACGTACCGACTTCGTGAAGTTTTCCGGCTATAAGTTTGAGGTGGTGGATATCGACAGTTACCGTATCGACCAGCTGCTGGTCACGCGTATTGATGAACGCCCGCCGGCGCTGAGCGTAAAAACCAGTGATGATGAAAATCCGTCACTGTCTTCATAAAGAGAGGTTCTGGTTCGGACAGAGCTGATTCAGAACGAAAGTAGCAGAAACATCAAGGGCGCCCGCGGCGCCCTTTTTACTGCCTGATTTTAACGCTTAGTTGTACTCAGCCTGCAGCCGCAGCACCTGGCGATTAATTTCTGACATCACGCTAAGGTGCTGTTTATCTTTAACGCGTGGCAAAATGACTTTGCCTTTATCAAACTCAAACGCGCCGACATCCTTGATATACAACCTTCCTTTAAATAGCGTTTTGACATATTTCGCAATTTGCAGCGGATTATATCGCTGGAAGATCTTCATGCTGTTTAACTCCTGAACAGATGTAATACGCTTCGCCGTTGCCAAATGGGTATACGAACTCATGAAGCGCAAATGAGGCCTAAATATAGAACAGGATTTTTGATCCGGGTTCCGGAAACATGAATTTTTTACTGAATTGACACATCATTACAGACAACTCTGTCATTCAGCTCACAAAATCCAGTATAAACCTTTGTTGGTTACAGATTTGTGGCACAGGTTGCAAAGCTGCCAGGTTTTTACGACAGGCGCATCATCCGCGCTTACCATGACAATAATATGACTCACTGGTCCGATCACTAAGGAGTATTCTATGCGTCTGGCCCCCTCTCTGCTTGCGATCGCGCTGCTATTGCCTGGTCTGGCTGCCGCCCACGTCTTTAAAAGCGGCGAGCGTGTGCCGCCGGTGGGTATTCCCGATCGGGGCGAGCTGATGTATCAGCAGGATAAATTCAGCTATCAGCCGTGGAACAGCGCTCAGCTAAGCGGCAAAGTACGGGTGATCCTGCATCTCGCCGGTCGGCTTTCAGCCAAAGAGCAAAATGCAGCGCTGATTGAAGCGATTAAGGCGGCACAATTACCGCACGATCGCTATCAGACCACCACGCTGGTCGATACCGATGATGCCATTCCGGGAACCGGTATGTTTGTACGCAACAGCATTGAAAGTAATAAAGCGCAGTTCCCGTGGTCGCAGTTCATTATCGACAGTAACGGCAGCGCGCGAAAAGCGTGGCAGCTGGAAAAAGGAGGCTCGGCTGTGGTGGTGCTGGATAAAACGGCACATGTCCGTTTCGCGAAAGAGGGAGCACTGACGCAGGATGAGGTTAAACAGGTGATGACGCTGCTTCACTCTCTGCTGCAGCCGTAAAGAACGGGAGGCGTATGCCTCCCGGTGCCTTAAAACAGCGAAACGCGGAAGCCGGGATTCAGAAAGGATTCGCGCGGTGTATAGTCAAGCGTACGTCCCTGCCAGTCATGCACATGTGCACCTGCCGCCAGGGCGACCGCATGGCCTGCACCGGTATCCCAGATATTGGTAGGCCCGAAGCGCGGATAGAGCTGTGCTTTACCTTCAGCCACCAGACAAAACTTCAGTGATGAGCCGATAGCCGTAGTCTGGTGTTCACCCAGATGCGCCAGGTACTCCTTCAGCTCCGGATCGTTATCAGCGTGTGAGCGGCTGACCACGACCAGCGGTGGCCGGGCATCCACCACGTGGATGCGGGTGGTCTGCCCCCCCTCCTCTTTCCACGCTTTACCCTCTGCCGCTGAATAGAGCACGCCCAGCGCCGGTGCATAAACGACCCCCATCACCGGCTTGCCCTGCTCGATCAGGGCAATGTTGACGGTAAATTCACCGTTACGCTTGATAAACTCTTTGGTGCCATCCAGCGGATCAACCAGCCAGTAACGCTGCCACTGCTGACGGATCGCCCATGCTGGCGGATCCTCTTCAGACAGCACCGGCAGATCGGGCGAGATCGTCTTCAGGCCCTGCATGATCACATCATGTGCGGCCAGATCCGCCGCGGTAACGGGTGAATCATCCGCTTTACTGGTCACGTTCATCGGCTGCGCGCCGTCGTAGACCTGCATAATTGCATCGCCTGCGTCACGCGCCAGCTGGCAAATTTTCTCTAACATGCTTCACCTCATTTTCGCAGAAATGCACGTTCCGACCCGGGCTGTTGCTCTTCAAAGTCTGGCAGGTAAAGCCCCGCCTGTCTGTTGCCCGGCATCGTGTTCAATAATAGATCGTAATATCAATACCATAGATTGCAAAGGGTAACTATGGCGCATTGCTGAATCGCCTGCGGTAGCGGGAAAAAAGCAAAACCCCGATATCTATCACAAATTGAACTGATAATTTGTCATGGTTTTACATTATTTTGAGAGGCCTATTTGGTAAACAAGGAGAGAGCCGTGTTCAGACTGAACATGTCGTTACTGGCGCTGTGTCTGGCAGCCGCTACCGCCCAGGCGGCTACTGTGGATTTGCGTATTCTGGAAACCACCGATCTGCACAGCAACATGATGGATTTTGATTACTACAAAGATAAATCCACAGAGAAGTTTGGCCTGGTACGTACCGCCACGCTGATTCAGCAGGCGCGCGCCGAGCGCAAAAACAGCGTGCTGGTCGATAATGGCGATATCATTCAGGGCAGCCCGCTTGGCGACTATATGGCGGCAAAAGGGCTGCAGCCAGGCGAGGTGCATCCGGTTTATAAGGCGCTGAACACGCTGGATTACGCGGTCGGCAACCTGGGCAACCACGAGTTCAACTACGGCCTTCCTTATCTGCAGCGCGCGCTGGCAGGTGCACGCTTTCCCTATGTGAATGCCAATATCATTGATGAAGCCAGCGGTAAGCCGCTGTTTACGCCCTATCTGATTAAAGAGACCACGGTTACCGATCGCAGCGGCGCTCAGCACACATTGAAAATCGGCTATATCGGCTTTGTGCCCCCGCAAATTATGGTATGGGACCGTAATAATCTGCAGGGCAAAGTACGGGTTGAGGACATTACTGAAACAGCAAAGCGTTATGTACCGGAAATGCGCGCAAAAGGGGCTGACGTTATTGTTGCGATTCCCCACTCCGGCCTGAGCAGCGAGCCGTATCATGCGATGGCGGAAAACTCTGTGTGGTATCTGAGCCAGGTGCCGGGTATTAACGCAATCATGTTCGGTCATGCGCATGCGGTATTCCCCTCAAAAGAGTTTGCTGCGATCAAAGGCGCTGATATTGCTCAGGGGACGCTGAACGGCATACCCGCCGTGATGCCAGGAATGTGGGGCGATCATCTTGGCGTGGTCGATCTGGTGCTGAGCAACGATCGGGGATCGTGGCAGGTGACGCAGGGTACTGCCGCTGCGCGTCCGATTTATGACACAGCGGCGAAGCGATCGCTGGCGGCAGAGGATCCCGCGCTGGTTGCGGTACTGGCAGACGATCATCGCGCCACGCGCGAGTTTGTCGCTAAACCGATCGGCAAAGCAGCAGATGTGATGTACAGCTATCTGGCGCTGGTGCAGGACGATCCTACCGTGCAGATTGTGAATAACGCGCAGCGCGCCTATACCGAACGCTTTATTCAGGGCGATCCCGATCTGGGACGCCTGCCGGTGCTGTCGGCAGCAGCTCCGTTTAAAGCAGGCGGCCGCAAAAACGATCCTGCAAGCTACGTGGAGGTTGAGAAAGGTGAGCTGACGTTTCGCAACGCCGCCGATCTTTACCTCTATCCGAATACGCTGGTTGTGATGAAAGTGAGCGGCGCTCAGGTAAAAGAGTGGCTGGAGTGTTCAGCCGCGCAGTTCAATCAGATTGACCCGCACAGCAGCAAACCGCAGTCGCTGATTAACTGGGATTTTCGCACCTACAATTTTGATGTGATAGATGGTGTGAATTATCAGATTGATGTGACGCAGCCAGCCCGCTACGACAGCGAATGTGCCCTGATCAATCAAAACGCCTCGCGCATCCGTGAGCTCACGTGGCAGGGCAAGCCGGTTGATCCCGCAGCAACGTTTCTTGTGGCAACCAATAATTATCGCGCCTGGGGCGGTAAGTTTGCCGGCACCGGCGACCGGTTTGTCGCCTTTGCCTCGCCGGATGAGAATCGCGCCGTAGTGGCAGCCTATATCAGCAGCCAGAGTCAGCAACAGGGTGCCGTACAGCCGCAGGCGGACCATAACTGGCGCTTAGCGCCCATTAAGAGTGAGACGCCGCTGGATATTCGTTTTGAGACAGCGCCGGACAGTAAAGCCACGCAATTTATAAATCAATACGCTGACTATCCGATGAAGCCGGTGGGCACAGACGAGACGGGCTTTGCCGTGTGGCAGGTGAACTTACAGCATCCCTGACCCTGCGCACGCACGCAATCAGGGCGCCATTAATGGCGCTACTGCATCGGCCTACCCACTGGGGGCGCATTTATGCGCCCCTGCCGTGTTTGTGCGTCCCTGATTCCAGCCACCGCATGCAACCAGGGCGCCATTAATGGCGCCCCTACACCGGCCCGCCCACAGGGGGCGCATTTATGCGCCCCTGCCGTGTTTGTGCGTCCCTGGTTCCAGCCACCGCATGCAACCAGGGCGCCATTAATGGCGCCCCTACACCGGCCCGCCCGTAGGGGGCGCATTTATGCGCCCCTGGCGCATTAATGCGCCCCGGGTTCCAGCCCCCGCACGCAACAAGGGCGCCATTAATGGCGCCCCTGCATTCAATCCCGCACGTAACCAGGGCGCCATTAATGGCGCCCCTGCATCGACTCGTAGGGGGCGCATTTATGCGCCCCTGGCGGCGAAGCTGTTACAGAATTTCCAGCAGCTCAACTTCAAAAACCAGGGTGCTGAATGGCGGAATTGAGGCGCCGGCACCGCGCTCACCGTAGGCGAGGTTGTGCGGGATGGTCAGCTCCCATTTTGAGCCAACCGGCATCAGCGTCAGTGCTTCGATCCAGCCTGCGATAACGCCGGTAACCGGAAACTCTGCTGGCTCGCCGCGGGCAACGGAGCTGTCGAACACGCTGCCGTCGATCAGCTTACCGGTATAGTGCACGCGCACGCGATCCTGACGTGACGGGATCGGGCCATCGCCCTGTTTGATCACGCTAAACTGCAGACCTGATTCCGTTGTGCTGACGCCTTCGCGCTGGGCATTCTGCTCAAGGAACTGCTGACCCTGGGCGGCCATCGCTTCGGTGCGCTCGCGGCGCACGCCTTCTGCACGCTCGTGGACTTCGCGCAGCGCACGGTGTACCACATCAACCGGAACCGCCGGTGAGTTCCCTTCCAGCGCGTCGCGCAGACCCGCCAGCAGCGCTTCAGGCTGCAGACCCTGCAGTCCAGACTCCTGCAGCTGCTGGCCAACCTGTAAACCGATACCGTAACTTGCTTGTGATTCGACGCTGTCAAATGAAGGGGTCGTCATCTTGATTCCTTAATCCCGGATAAAAGTGAACCGGCAGCATAGCAGCGCACGCGGCTGGCGTAAAATCTCACGCGGTGCGGGATGACATTTGGCGGCGAAACAGAAACAATACGCAGGTCAAATTTTTCAATGCTGGCGGGCACTTCCTGCTGTCATTGCCCATACTGTAAAACAAGAGAGATAACATGGGCCAGATTGCCCCGCGACGTCGCCGGACGCGCACAACGCGAACGCTGAAACCCTGGCTGCAACGCTGGCTGCCAGCCAGACTGCATAAAACCGCTGGCGAGGAGGATCCACCTATGGCCACAGATACCCCGTCCCGCATGCCTGCTGCCCTGCAGCGCATCTGGCACCTGCTGGATGATGTACGCTGGATGGACCCCCTGCCGCCGCTTCATCGCCGGGGCATCGTTATCGCCCTGCTGATTGTCCTGCTGGCGTTTCTCTGGCCAACCAGCAACGGAAAATATCCGGTAGAGCGTTCGGTTGAGAGCCAGCCGAAAGAGGTGCCCATGCAGGCGGAGCTTTCTGATAACCAGAACAGCGCTTCTGCGCCGCAAAACAGCCAGCCGGCTATTGATGCGCAGGGCACCTGGCGCAGCTACAGCGTAGCCTCGGGCCAGACGCTGGCACAGCTGTTCCGTGACAATAATCTGCCGGTTAATGATGTGTTTGCGATGGCGCGTGTGGAGGGAGAAGGCTCGCCGCTGAGCTCGCTGCAGAGCGGTCAGCAGGTGAAAATTCGCCAGAATGGCGATGGTGTGATAACCGGGCTTACCGTTGACGGCAGCAATGGTCCGGTGCTGTTTACCCGTCAGCCCGACGGCAGCTTTATCCGCGCTCAGTAAACGCCGCAAACAAAAACGCCGGCACAAGGCCGGCGTTTTCGCATCACTGCATAAAATTATGCAGCAACTACATTCACAACCAGTTTAGCGAAAACTTCGCTATGAACCTGGAAGTCAACTTCATGCTCACCGGTGGTGCGCAGAACGCCGTTCGGCAGGCGAACTTCGCTCTTAGACACCTCAACACCTGCTGCAGAAACTGCATCAGCGATGTCGCGGGTACCGATAGAACCGAACAGTTTACCTTCGTCGCCTGCTTTAGACGCGATGGTAACGGTGCCCAGGCCGCTGATTTTCTCAGCACGTGCGTTGGCAGCTGCCAGAACGTCAGCCAGTTTGGCTTCCAGTTCAGCACGACGAGTTTCAAAGAACTCAACGTTTTTCTTGGTAGCAGGAACAGCTTTGCCCTGTGGTACCAGGAAGTTACGAGCGTAGCCCGCTTTAACGTTAACCTGATCACCCAGGCTGCCGAGGTTTGCTACTTTATCAAGCAGAATAACTTGCATTACCTTATCCTCTTAAAGTCGTTAATGGACAGTTGCCGATTACTGATGACGATCAGTGTACGGCAGCAGAGACAGGTAACGCGCGCGCTTGATAGCACGAGCCAGCTGACGCTGGTATTTAGCACGAGTACCGGTGATACGGCTTGGAACAATCTTGCCGCTTTCAGTGATGTAGTTTTTCAGCGTTGCGATATCTTTATAATCGATCTCTTGAACGCCTTCCGCGGTGAAACGGCAGAACTTGCGACGACGGAAATAACGTGCCATTTGGCTAGTCTCCAGAATCTATCAATTCAATCTGCTCGGCATGTAACACAAGTTTGCTCTGGCCATTGCGTGCCTGATGGCAGCTAATAAAACCTGTGAGCGTGAGTTGCGTGCCGACCGTTATATGTTGAGTAATCGCCTGATGGGCGCTGCCGCTGATAATCACCGGCATCTGACACCAGGCCTGCCGGTGAAACCCGGCCTCCTCCTGCACAGAACGATGCTCAAGCATGAACTGGCAGTGTGGGATCCCTGACGGACTGACGTTTCGAACTGGCGTCTTGCACACCGTGCCAGACAGACGCAGCTGATTTGCCGTCATCGGGAATTACTCTTCAGAATCCCCAGCATCTGACTCTTCTGCCGATTCGTTAGCGAAATCTTCACGGCGCTCACGACGCTCGTCTTTCGCTTTAACCATCGGAGAAGCTTCAGTTACCGCGTGCTTAACGCGCATAACCATGCTGCGGATAACGGCGTCGTTGAAGCGGAAGTTAGTTTCCAGCTCGTCGATCACTTCCTGCGGCGCTTCTACGTTCAGCAGAACATAGTGAGCTTTGTGCAGTTTGTTGATCGGGTAAGCCAGCTGACGGCGGCCCCAGTCTTCCAGACGGTGGATCGTGCCCTGTGCACCAGTGATAGCACCAGTGTAACGCTCGATCATGCCCGGAACCTGTTCGCTCTGGTCAGGATGGACCATAAATACGATTTCGTAATGACGCATCGATAGCTCCTTACGGATTATTCAGCCTCCTGTCAGGGTCAGCTGCGGCCCATGGAAGCAAGGAACGTTATAGGTTGCATATCATTGTTAAATGACACACACCTCTGAATGCAGCTGAAAAATTGACGCGTAATCATACTGGCGTCAGGCACCAAACACAAGCAGGCATTTTGCCAATTTGCTGCAGCCGTGCCAGCTGAACCGCCCTTTTGTGCTACGCAGGCAATTTCAGCGCGCAACCCCGCTGTGTACAGCCTCACGAAGCATCAGCCGGGCAGCCGCTCAGAGATGACGCGTAAAAAAATTCACCACGGCGGTAAGCGCAGCGGGCGTGATTTTATGCCCGATCTGCGGCTCAGACAGGAACGTAAGCTGACCATCCTGCTGCGCAGCGCGCAGCGCATCGGCCAGACGCTGCGTTTCAGCAAAAGGCACTACCTCATCCGCTTCGCCATGCCAGAGCAGCAGCGGCCGGCTGGCAAGCCGGTCCAGCTGCGTGGCAGGATCGTAAGCGGTCAGCGGTGCCAGACGCGCGGCAAGCCTCTGCTGCTGCGCAGGCGTCTGCGCCACCAGCGGCGGGAACAGCTGCTCGCTGAGCTGCCGGAAATAGCCCGATCCCATCAGACAGCCAACACTCTGAATGTGCGGGTAGCGCGCCATGGCTCCCAGCGCCGTCATCCCGCCCATTGAGGCCCCCGCCACCGCAAAACGTTCGCCGGCGATCCAGCGGTTGTCACGCAGCGCGCTCTCCAGCTGCGGCAGCTCATCAATATTCTGGCGCAAAATCTCCCAGAAGTGCGTCATACGCAGTGCGCTGTCGCCCTGATAACGCGCCCCGTGCATCTCTGCATCGGGCATGATGACGCGAAATCCTGCCTGCGCCAGCGCCACAGCAAAGTAGCTGTAAACCTCTTTTGATGAGGTAAAGCCATGGTAAAAGAGAATGGCGGGCAGCGGAGTCTGCCGCTGACCGGCGGGTGCGGCATGAATACACTCGATTCCTGCCAGAGTCTCTGTTGTCAGTTCAATCACGGTAGCGCTCCTGAATAGCGTGCATCTGATAGCGAGTGTACCTGTTCTCTGCTGACACGTTAGCAGATTAACGTCGCTGCTTATTCGCCCTAAACCTTTGCCGGCTTCTGCCGTTGATCGTTCTCCCCCATTTTAAAAACAGGTATTTTATGAAGCGTCTTTCTCTCAGCGTCCTGAGTCTTGGCGTCAGGCTGTCTGTATTGACGTCTTTCAGCGTCGCCATTGTGCTGTTTGTCCTGACATTCACCCTGAGTCACAACGCCGCCCGTCAGCTGGAACAGCTCGCTACCGATGATATGACGAATCAGGTGCAGGGCATCCGTGAAATGGCCACACTGTTTAACGCTACGCTCTCTGAAGAGGTAGAAAACTACACCCGACTATTCCAGAGCTTTTTACCTAAACGTTTCAGCCGTGACGAGAGCACCCGCATTCAGACAGGCGAGCTGAGCACACCTGTGCTGCGTGCCGGTCTGAAAACACTCAATCTTGACCAGCTTGCCGTGGATGACTTCCTTGAGCGCACCGGCGCGGTGACAACCATCTTTGTGCGCGACGGTGATGATTACGTACGCATCGCGACATCACTGAAAAAAGAGGATGGCAGCCGCGCTATCGGCACCCGGCTGGATCGCAGCAGCGCTGCCTGGCGCAGCGTGCAGCAGGGCACCACATGGCGCGGGCTGGCTACGCTGTTCGGCCATCGCTATATCACCCAGTATGAGCCGGTGCGTGATGAGAGCGGCAGCGTCATTGCGATTTTATTTGTCGGCGTAAAAATCGATACACAGTATGCGCTGATGCGCGACAAAGTGCTGGCACGCCATCTCGGTGACAGCGGCAGTTTCTTTGTGCTGAACGGTACACCGGGCAGCAAACAGGGCACCTACCTGTTTGACCGCCACGCTGAGGGCCAGCAGCCACGCTGGAGCAAAACGGTACAGCAGCAGCTGCTGACCCAGCCCGCCGGGCTGCTCAGCTTTGAGGACGCCGGTGAAACCCGGCTGCTGGCGTGGCAGCAGCTGCCGGGCTGGGACTGGGTCATTGCCGGTGAGGTCAGCCGTGCCGCGTTGCTGGCTCCGGTTACGCAGAGTCGCAATCTGTTTATGGCTATCGGCCTGGCGCTGGTACTGCTGTTTGCTGCCGGCTTTGTGTTTTACTGTCGTCGCGCCCTTACCCGCCCGCTGCAGCAGGTGATTCATCTGGCTGAGGAGTATGCAGCCGGTAATCTGCAGGCGCATCTTGATTCAGCGCGACGCGATGAGGTCGGTCAGCTGGTTGCTGCCATTAACGGCATTGGCGACGGGCTGGAAAAAGTGGTGCGCCAGGTGCGGGGTGCGGCTCAGGAGATCAGTGACGGCACCGATACTATTGCAGCCGGCAGCGCCACCATCAGCGAGCAGATTGGCCGTCAGGCGAGCAGCGTGGAAGAGACCTCCGCCAGCATGGAGCAGTTTGGTGCCACGGTCGCGCAGACCGCCGCTAACGTACGCCAGGCGATGGCATTGATGAGTGAGGCTGCAGGTACCGTCAGTCAGGGCGGCGCCACTGTGGCACGCTCAGCGGAAACCATGGCGGAAATCAGGGTCGCGTCGCAGAGCATTGCCGATATTACGCATGTGATTGAGTCCATCGCCTTCCAGACGAATATCCTGGCGCTGAACGCAGCCGTAGAAGCCGCGCGCGCGGGCGAACATGGCCGCGGATTTGCCGTCGTCGCCGCCGAAGTGCGGGCGCTGGCGCAGCGCAGCGCCAGCGCAGCAAAAGAGATCGATACGCTGATCGCCCGATCCATTGAGCGGGTTGCTGCGGGCCACGCGCTCTCTGAGCAGACGCGCGACAATATGAGCCATATCGTGACGCATTTTGAGCAGGTCAAAACGCTGATGAATGAGATCAATATTGCAGCTCAGGAACAGGCAGCGGGTATCGGTCAGGTTAACCTGGCCATGAACCATATCGGCCAGGCGACGCATCAGAGCAGCGATATGGTGATGCAGTCCGAGAGCACCGCCCGGCATCTGAGCGAGAAAGGGCATCACCTTACGGCACTGGTCAGCCTGTTCCGGCTTAATAACTGATGATTGCGGGAAGATGGCTTACACTTTAGCTATCTTCCCTGCACGTCCGGAGCCATCATGTCCCGTTTGTTACTGCTGCTGTGTCTGGTGCTGTGTGGTTGTTCAACGCTGCAGTCGACCCCGCAGGCCCCCCCACCACCCGCCTCGCATCCTCAGGAAATTTCGCGTGCACAGAGCGCCGGGCTGCCGAAGCTGGGCAACATCAGCGCATCGACGCGTGGTTCACCGGATGATGCACAGCGCGCGATTGCCGCACGTGCCAGCCAGGCGGGGGCCGTCTATTATCAGATTGTGATGCTGGATGAAACCAGCTTCCCTGGCTTGTGGTATGCCACTGCCATTCTCTACGGGGCGCCTTCAGACAGCACCGGCACGCCGTAGCAGACGCGCGCTCAGCGTATCATCCGGATCACGCGCGCCGCGTCTGCCAGACGCAAGCGCGCACCACGCATCGGCCAGCGGCGGTTCTGCTACTTTCAGCAGTATCGCCGCACTCGCCAGCCAGAACAGTTCCTGCGCTATGTCCCGCGCCTGCGCTTCATGCGGATGACGCAGCTGCAGACGTAGCTGACGCCAGCGGCGGTCAACATGACGATTAGCGCCCTTCACCGCGTCAAACTCCTGCTGCAGCAGCGCATGGCTTGCAGGGTAGCGCTGCAGTACCCGCAGGATATCCAGACACATAACATTGCCCGACCCTTCCCAGATGCTGTTAACCGGCATCTCGCGATAGAGCCGCGGCAGTTCACTCTGTTCACAGTAGCCAATACCGCCCAGCACCTCCATGCACTCTGCCATAAACGGCATCCCGGCCCGGCAGATGGCAAACTTCGCCACCGGTGTAAACAGCCGGGCATAGAGCCGCTCCGTCTCACTGGCGGGCGCTGACCACGCGCGGGCCAGCCGCAGCAGTAACGCAGTCTGCGCCTCCAGCTGCAGCGCCTGACGCGCCAGCTGAAGACGCATCAGCGGCTGTTCACTGAGCTGCTTGCCCATCACCTGCCGCTGCTGCGCATGATGCAGCGCCACCGACAGCGCGCGGCGCATCAGGCCGTGGCTGCCGAGCGCGCAGTCGAAGCGTGTCATGCCGCCCATGCGTAACAGCAGCCGGACGCCTTCGCCCTCTTCGCCCATCAGCCAGCCGGTGGCGTCCTGAAACTCCACTTCAGCGCTGGCATTCGAGCGGTTGCCCAGCTTCTCCTTCAGCTGCTCAATACGCAGCGCATTACGCGTGCCGTCGGGCAGCAGTCGCGGCAGAAAAAAACAGCTCAGGCCGCGTGAAGTGTGGGCCAGAATCAAATGCGCATCACTTTGCGGTACAGAGAAAAACCATTTGTGACCGGTAATGCGCCAGGGTTCGCCTGGCGCACGTATGCCGAGGGGTTCAGCGCGCGTGGTATTACTCAGCACGTCAGTACCGCCCTGTTTTTCAGTCATCCCCATGCCAATCAGCAGGCCGCGTTTCTGACCGCCGGGAAGATGATGGGCATCATAGCGGTCGCTCAGCAGGCCAGCGCGCCAGTCGGCGTAGGGGGCAGGCAGATGCGCTTGCAGCAAAGGCAGCGCGGCGTGCGTCATGGTGACCGGACAGAGTGAGCCCGCCTCCGCCTGTGCGTGCAGGATAAAGCGTGCCGCGCGCGCTACCATGGCATGAGCGGGCGCATCGGGCTGCCAGCTGAGGTTATGTAAACGGCTGGCGCAGACGCCCTGCATCAGCAGATGCCAGGCGGGATGAAACCGCACCTCGTCAATACGTTCACCGCGCGCATCATAGCGCTGCAGTACCGGCGGTTCACTGTTGGCCAGCCGGCCCAGCTCCAGCGATTCAGCGCTGCCAAGCTGCAGACCAACCGACGCCAGCCACGCCTGGTCCCAGGCCGCGCCTTCGCGCATGACGGCCTCGCAGAGCGCGCTGTCGCGGGTGAACAAATTGCTGTTGCAGAGAGGATGAGGCTGGTTGAATACGTGATGTGTGGAATGGAACATGGCGCCTCCTGATGATAACGCATCACAGCGACGAGGCTGCCAGGCAGAGTAACCAGCTGGCAGCCTGCTCTGTCTGAATTATTCAGGAGAGCCGTACAGGAGGGGAAAGCGCTTGTTTATAATTTGCGGCGCCGATCACGCCAGGCGCTGGCGAACTGCCTCAAACAGGCAAACGCCGGTCGCCACCGAGACGTTCAGCGAAGAGACGCTGCCTGCCATCGGGATGCTAATCAGTTCATCGCAGTGCTCGCGGGTCAGGCGGCGCATACCTTCGCCCTCTGCTCCCATGACCAGCGCCAGCGGACCGGTCATTTTGCTCTGATAAACGGTATGATCGGCTTCACCGGCGGTGCCAACGATCCAGATGTTGTATTCCTGAAGCAGTCGCATGGTGCGCGCCAGGTTAGTGACACGAATCAGCGGAACGTTTTCCGCAGCGCCGCTGGCGACTTTTTTCGCCGTGGCGTTAAGCGGTGCGGCACGATCTTTCGGCACGATGACCGCATGAACACCTGCCGCGTCAGCACTGCGCAGGCAGGCGCCCAGGTTGTGTGGATCGGTTACGCCGTCGAGGATCAGCAGAAACGGTTTTTCCAGCGACTGCAGCAGATCGGGCAGATCGCCCTCCTGATAATTTTTACCCGGTTTGATGCGGGCCACGATGCCCTGGTGCACGCCGCCCTCTACCTGCGCATCGAGCCACTGACGGTTAGCCAGCTGGATCACAATACCCTGAGCTTCCAGTGCGGCAATCAGCGGCTGCAGGCGGCGATCGTCGCGCCCTTTGAGAATGAAAACTTCCTGAAAACGCTGGGGGTCGCGCTCCAGCAGCGCCTGCACGGCATGAATGCCAAAAACTATTTCGCTCATTATTTTGCTCAAGATTGGGTTAGAACAGCGATCGCTGAGATCCGGGTTCAGGATGCGCGCGGCGGCGCATCCGGTACAGCGTGCAAATCGTACCCGGATTGCCCGTCAGGACAATCCGGTGACAATCAGGCTGCGCTGCTTTATTTCTTTGATGCCCGCTTAGCCTTCGTGGCGGCGGCGATTTTACGGGTTTTTTCAGAGACTTTTTTGTCTTTTTTCTCACTTTTCTGCGCAGCAGCCGGTTTCTTTTCACCACGGAAAGCAGCATCCGGTTCAAAGTTACCTTTTTTACCCGCGTCGCGACGGCGCTTTGTGGCAGGCTTGCCGCCGCGCTTCTCGCGTTCCCGCGCGGTTTTGCCTTCGCCACGCGGCACACGCTTGCTGGAGATCAGGGCAAAATCGATTTTACGCTCATCCATGTGCACCGCCTCCACGCGCACTTCCACCGCATCACCCAGACGATAGGTGCGTCCGCCTGATTCACCGATCAGACGCTGCCCGACGGCATCAAAGCGATAGTAGTCGTTATCCAGCGTAGAGACATGCACGAGGCCATCAATGAACAGGTCGCTCAGACGCACAAAGAAGCCGAAGCCGGTCACGCTGGAGATCACGCCGCTGAACACGTTGCCAACCTGATCCTGCATGAAGTCGCACTTCAGCCAGTCAGCAACATCGCGTGTCGCTTCATCAGCGCGGCGCTCGGTCAATGAGCAGTGCTGACCCAGCTGCAGCATCTGCTGCATATCATAGTGATAGCCGCCGGTTGCCGTAGTGATCCCGTTTTCCATGCCCTGCTCTTTTGCCAGCAGATATTTAATCGCGCGGTGCAGCAGCAGATCGGGGTAGCGGCGGATAGGCGATGTAAAGTGGGCGTAAGAAGCCAGTGCCAGACCAAAGTGCCCGCGGTTTTCCGGATCGTACACCGCCTGTTTCATGGAGCGCAGCAGCATGGTCTGCAGCATCTCAGCATCCGGACGATCGGCGATCTGATCCAGCAGTTCGGCGTAATCCACAGGCTGCGGTTTTGCGCCGCCCGGCAGGCTGAGTCCCAGCTCGCTCAGGACGGTGCGGAAACTGGTGATGCTGTCTTCGCTCGGACGATCGTGATCGCGGAACAGCGCCGGCTCCTGGTGTTTCTCCACAAAGCGGGCAGACGCGATGTTAGCGAGGATCATGCACTCTTCAATCAGCTTATGTGCGTCGTTACGCACCGTGCGCTCAACGCGCTCGATACGGCGCTCAGCGTTGAAGATAAATTTCGCTTCTTCGGTTTCAAATGAGATGCCACCGCGCTGCTCGCGTGCGGTTTCCAGCACCTCATACATGCAGTACAGCTCTTCCAGATGTCTTACCTGCGCCGCATACTGCTCACGCAGCTCAGGATTGCCCTGCAGGATATTCCAGACTTTGTTATACGTCAGACGCGCGTGCGAGTTCATCACCGCTTCATAATGCTTATAGCCGGTCAGTTTACCGCTGGCAGAGATGGTCATCTCGCAGACCATGCAGAGGCGGTCCACCTGCGGATTCAGCGAGCAGAGGCCATTAGAGAGGATCTCCGGCAGCATCGGCACAACCTGAGACGGGAAGTAGACTGAAGTACCGCGCTGATGGGCTTCGTCATCCAGCGCCGTACCCGGCCGCACGTAGTAGCTCACGTCAGCGATTGCCACCCAGAGGCGCCAGCCTCCGCCACGTTTTTTCTCGCAGTAGACGGCATCATCAAAGTCGCGGGCGTCTTCACCATCAATAGTGACCAGCGGCAGCTGACGCAGGTCGACACGCCCCTGCTTCGCCGCTTCCGGCACGTCTTCTTTCAGCTTTGCGATCTCTTTTTCGACTTCTTCCGGCCAGGTGTGCGGAATTTCATGCGTGCGCAGCGCCATATCAACCGCCAGCCCGGTGCCCATATTGTCGCCGAGGATCTCGGTGATTTTACCGATAGCTTTGGTGCGGCGCGTGGCGCGCTGCACAATCTCTACCACGACAACGGAGCCCATCCGGGCATCAAGCGTGGCGTCCTGCGGAATAAGAATATCAAAGCTCAGACGGCTATCGTCCGGTACCACGAAGCCCGTGCCGGCATCGGTAAAATAGCGGCCGACAATCTGGCTGTTACGCGGTTCAAGGACCCGCACCACGCGTGCTTCGCGGCGACCTTTACGGTCTGCCCCGCCAGGCTGCGCCAGGATTACGTCGCCATGCAGGCAAAATTTCATCTGCTCAGCGGACAGATAGAAGTCATCTTTCTGCCCCTCAGCGCGTAAAAAGCCGTAGCCGTCACGGTGGCCGATGACCTTACCGCGCAGCAGGTCGAGGCGTTCCGGCAGCGCATAACACTGACGACGGGTAAAGACCAGCTGGCCGTCGCGTTCCATTGCACGCAGACGACGGCGCAGCGCCTCCACCTGCTCTTCACTGGTGATATTTAATGCCCCCGCAATCTCTTCGCGGCTGGCTGGTTTTTCCCGCTGCTCCAGCAGCCCGAGAATAAATTCGCGGCTGGGGATCGGGTTATCGTATTTTTCAGCTTCTCTGTCCTGAAAAGGATCTTTTGACATTAGGTTCCTCCGATGTCATTTGGAGTGGATTGCCACCGGCGGTTCGGACAATAGGATGTGGTAGAGCGAATCGTTGTTTCTTACCAGATCGGCCAGCGTATAGTTATCCAGCTCCTGCAAAAATAACTGCACAGCGTCACTGAGCGCTTTACGTAAGCGACAGGCTGGCGTGATGGCGCAGGTTGCGCAATTGACTAACTGCAGCGGCTCCATCTTTCTGACAACATCGCCAATAATAATTTTTTCCGGGTCCATACCTAAACGAATTCCGCCGTTTTTGCCGCGTGTAGCAGCTACAAAGCCGGCCCGGCTCAGTTGATTGATGATTTTTACCATATGGTTACGCGATACGCCGTAAGTATCGGTGACTTCAGTAATGTTAGTCTGCCTGCCCTCGGGCAGCGTAGCCATGTAAATCAGTGCGCGCAGACCATAATCGGTAAAACTTGTTAGCTGCACATATACCTCAGTTAACCATCAGATTTTTTAGTTTTAGCGCCAGTCGTGCGCTTCGATTAACAATGATGATAAACCAGTGCGGAAAAACCCGGAGCGCTTTTTTCATGCCCGTGTGGTCCTGAGCAGGAAAAAACAGAGTGAGCGGAAGCAAACAGCGGATAAACAGAGGCCGGAGCATGTCCGGCCTGAGAAGATTATGCGTCGAACGGATCGCGCAGAATCATGGTCTCACTACGGTCCGGGCCCGTTGAGATAATATCAACCGGCACACCGGTTACTTCTTCAACACGTTTGATGTAATCACGTGCAGCCTGTGGCAGACCCTCTACGGTTTTAACACCAAAAGTGGTTTCACTCCAGCCAGGCAGGGTTTCGTAAATCGGTTCGATACCTTCCCAGCCTTCGGCTGCCAGCGGCGTAGTCGTCATTTCACGCCCATCTGGCATACGGTAGCCCACACAGATTTTAACTTCTTTCAGGCCATCCAGCACGTCCAGTTTGGTCATGCAGAAGCCGGAAAGCGAGTTAATCTGTACGGCACGGCGGACGGCAACCGCATCAAGCCAGCCGGTACGACGGCGACGGCCGGTAGTCGCACCAAACTCATTGCCCTGCTTGCAGAGAAACTCACCTGTCTCATCAAACAGCTCGGTCGGGAATGGGCCGGCTCCGACACGGGTAGAGTAAGCTTTTACGATACCCAGCACGTAGTCGACATAGCGCGGACCGATACCGGAGCCGGTTGCCACGCCGCCTGCGGTGGTGTTAGAAGAGGTTACATAGGGATAAGTGCCGTGATCGATATCCAGCAGCGTACCCTGCGCACCTTCAAACATGATCAGATCGCCACGCTTACGCGCGCCGTCCAGCAGATCGGATACATCAACCACCATGCTGGTCAGGATGTCCGCTACGGCCATCACGTCGCTCAGCACTTTTTCGTAGTCAACAGCATCTGTTTTGTAGTAGTTCACCAGCTGGAAATTGTAGAAATCAACAATCTCTTTCAGCTTAACCGCAAAGGTTTCTTTGTTGAACAGGTCGCTGACCCGCAGACCGCGACGCGCGACTTTATCTTCATAGGCAGGTCCGATTCCGCGGCCCGTTGTACCGATCGCTTTGGCACCACGCGCTTTTTCACGCGCCAGATCCATTGCAACATGGTATTGCAGAATCAGCGGACAGGCTTCAGAAATCAGCAGACGTTCACGTACCGGCACACCGCGCGCTTCCAGACCGTTCATCTCTTTCATCAGCGCTTCAGGTGACAATACCACCCCATTACCGATGATGCTGGTAACATTTTCACGCAGGATGCCAGAAGGAATTAAGTGGAGGACGGTTTTTTCACCGTTGATGACAAGTGTATGGCCTGCATTGTGGCCACCCTGGTAACGCACCACATAATTAGCGCGTTCAGTCAGAAGGTCTACGATTTTACCTTTACCTTCGTCACCCCATTGGGTGCCCAGTACGACGACGTTCTTACCCATTTCTAAAATCACCGATTGCTTAAAAATGGATTCTACCATCGGTTTTTCACAGTTTCAGCACTTTTAGCACACGTTTGCGCTGTTTTTTGTCTGCGTTTTGTTCAGCTCACAACATGTTGGGGAAGCGCAGCCTTACAGACACAATTTACCCGGCAAGCGGCATTCTTAGCCCTGCATGTGCTGGCTGAACAGGCAGTAGATCACCACGCCCGCCACCACCAGTCCACCGCCAAAACGATGCAGCAGGCGGTCAGGCAGCTGCGTCAGAGAAAGTATCATACGCCGCCAGAGTCGCGGCATTAACATCGGCCCCACGCCTTCCAGTATCAGCACCAGTGCAAGCGCCATCCAGATAGTTGAATTCATACGTTACCCAAAAAAAAGGGCCGACATCAGTGTCGGCCCCGGCTTTATAGCAATTTTTATCGTGAAACGTTAGTCGGTGCTTTCATATAGCGGAAGAAATCGCTATCCGGGCTCAGCACCATGACATCCTGATTATCAGCAAAGCTGTTTTCATACGCCCGCAGACTGCGAATGAATGCGTAGAAATCGGGATCCTGGCTGAAAGCATCGGCAAACAGTTTGGCGGCTTCACCATCCCCTTCACCGCGCGAGATCAGCGCCTGACGCTGGGCTTCAGCCAGCGTACGGGTTACCTGATAATCAGCCTGCGCACGCAGTTTTTCTGCCTCTTCCTGACCCTGTGAACGCTGGCTACGGGCAACCGCTTCACGCTCGGCGCGCATGCGGTTGTAGATAGCGTCAGAGACTTCAGTTGGCAGGTTGATCTGCTTGATGCGCACATCGACAACCTGAATACCCAGCGCCGCCATACTGTTTGGATTTGGCGCAGGCTCGCTGCTGTTGGTTTCACGCTCAACGCGCGCGGCAGCACTGGCGATTGCATCATCCGCTGCCGGCGTCTGTACTTCATCATCGTTGCCCGCGCTGCCCGTATTCAGCGCATCGCGTACGTCAGTGGTCAGACGGCCACGCGAATCGGTCACAATATCTTTTACATCCAGGCGGCCCATTTCTGAACGCAGGCGGTCGCTGAACTTACGTTTTAGCAGCACTTCAGCCTGAGAAATATCGCCACCGCCTGTTGCCAGGTAGTAGCGGCTGAAATCGCTGATACGCCACTTGATATAAGAGTCGACGATCAGATCTTTCTTCTCTTTGGTGACAAAGCGATCGGCCTGGTTATCCATGGTCTGGATGCGCGCATCCAGCGATTTCACGGTTTCAATAAATGGGATTTTAAAGTGCAGACCCGGCGAATAAACCTGTGGCTTATTCTCGTCGTCACGCAGGACTTTACCAAAACGCAGCACAATACCGCGCTGGCCTTCCTGCACAACAAACAGTGACGCGTACAGCACCACCAGCACTACGATAATTACGGCGATGATTGGCTTACGCATCGGTTACTCCCTCCCTTCACGCTGGCTATCGTTGCGCAGCGCATTTGCGCGACGCTGGTCCATGATGCTGTCCGGACTATAAGATGAGTTACCGTTACGATCGGCACTGTTGCCTGGCGATGAAGGCAATTTCATCAGGTTAGTGTTGTTCTGACCGCTCTGGCTGCCTGACTGGCCGTTGCGCAGCAGTTGATCCAGCGGCAGTACCATCAGGTTGTTGCCACGATCGTTAACCAGCACTTTACGCGTATGACTCAGCACGCGCTCCATGGTTTCAATATAGAGACGCTCTTTGGTAATTTGCGGGGCCGCCTTATACTCCGGCAGCAGACGCGCAAAACGGGCAACCTCACCCTGCGCTTCCAGTACGGTACGCTCTTTATACGCTCGCGCTTCTTCAAGAATACGCTGCGCCTGACCGTTGGCACGTGGCTGCACTTCGTTAGCGTAGGCTTCTGCCTCACGCACATACTGCTCACGGTTTTCACGTGCGGCAATCGCATCGTCAAACGCGGCTTTTACCTCTTCCGGTGGACGCGCCGCCTGGAAGTTTACGTCGAGCAGAGTGATCCCCATATTGTAGGGGCGAATCGTTTCGTCAATCTCACGCTGTGTATCGCTGCGCACCACGGTACGCCCTTCGGTCAGAATGCGATCCATGGTGGAGCGACCAATCACGCCACGCAGCGCGCTGTCAGTGGCCTGACGCAGACTGTCATCCGCGCTGGTCACTGCATAGAGATAGCGCTCCGGATCGGTCACGCGATACTGGACGTTCATCTCAACGCGTACCACGTTTTCATCTGATGTCAGCATGACGCCTGATGCAGCCAGCTCACGAACCGCTTCAACGTTAACGGCGCGTACGTTATCGATAAATGTCGGTTTCCAGTTGAGGCCAGGCTCAACCAGATGACTGAATTTGCCAAAGCGGGTAACAACGCCGCGCTCAGCTTCTTTGATCGTGTAGAACCCGCTGGCCGCCCAGATAATCACTACGGCTGCGCCTACAATGCCAACCAGTTTGCCACCGCTACCGCCGCTGCGCTGACCGTTATCGTTCTGTTTGCCACCGCCCAGTCCGCCGAGTTTTTTACTCAGTTTACGGAAGATATCATCCAGATCGGGAGGCCCCTGCTCGCGCCCTCCTTTATTCCCCCCAGAGTTGCCGCCTTGATTATTGCTGCTTCCCCACGGGTCGCGGTCCTGTCCGTTATTTCCGGGCTGATTCCACGCCATGTTTCTACTCCATTTATTGTATTTACGTGTTTTACCTTTCACGTCGCCTGCTGCCGCGCGGTAAACTGCCTGCCCGTCGCCGGACCGCTACAGAGGTAAGCATCCGGTCAGTCGCGCAGTGGTTGTTGCGCCCGCAAAACCGTGTTCCGGCGCATACAACCTGCAATCATACTTACAGCATCATTCTCATGTGTCAGATAAAGGCGTTTGGGCAATATCAAACAATATAACTGGTTAGCAACGGCTCCTGTTTGCATAAGCGATGCCAGTCAACAATTGGCATACGCACCTGCAAACCCGTACTGCCATCTTCTTCATTCCACTCTTTCTCAATCGCCTGCAGCTGGTAAAAGCGGCTGCGCAGGCGTCCTGCTTCAGGCGGCAATCGCAGTTCATACTGCGCAATCTCACCTGCCAGTCGTTCTGAGAGCGCCTGCCACAACAGCTCCAGACCGACGCCGTTCTGCGCAGAGAGCCACACGCGCGTCGGGCGCTGCTCTTCATCGCGGTCGATACGCGGTTCAAACCCATCCAGCATATCGATTTTGTTCATGACCAGCAGCGACGGGATCTCATCCGCCTCAATCTCAGCCAGCACTTCATTCACAGCATCAATGTTGTCGGTGACGCGCAAATCAGCGGCATCGATCACGTGCAGCAGCAGTGTTGCCTGTCGGGTCTCCTGCAGCGTTGCTTTAAACGCCGCAACCAGATCGTGCGGAAGATGGCGAATAAACCCTACGGTGTCTGCCAGCACCACTTCGCCAACGTCGGCGACGTTGAGACGGCGCAGGGTCGGATCAAGCGTGGCAAACAGCTGATCCGCCGCATACACATTGGCAGACGTTATCGCGTTAAACAGGGTGGATTTTCCGGCGTTGGTGTAACCCACCAGCGAGACAGTTGGCACATCAGCTTTGGCACGCGCCTGACGTCCCTGTTCACGCTGCTTTTCAACGCGCTCAAGCCGCGACAGGATCTGACTGATGCGACCGCGCAGCAAGCGCCGGTCAGTTTCCAGCTGAGTTTCACCGGGTCCACGTAGTCCGATGCCGCCTTTCTGACGTTCAAGGTGTGTCCAGCCGCGCACCAGGCGGGTGGCCAGATGGCGTAGCTGCGCCAGCTCGACCTGTAATTTCCCTTCATGGGTACGGGCGCGCTGCGCAAAGATGTCGAGAATTAAGCCGGTGCGATCGATAACACGACATTCGCACAGACGCTCGAGATTACGTTCCTGAGCAGGAGATAAGGCATGATCGAATAATACGACCGATGCTCCACTCGCTTTTACCGCATCGGCAATTTCAACTGCCTTTCCTTCACCGACAAAATATTTGGGATGTGGCGCTTTACGACTGCCGGTAATGACCTGCAGTGCATCGACGCCCGCAGAAGAGACAAGAGTTTCAAACTCCTGCAAATCTTCCAGCTCTTTGTCTTGGGAGAACCAGATGTGTACCAGTACGGCCTGCTCACCGGCATCATAACGGTCAAACAAGCTATAACCTCGCTAAAATAAAATAACCAGGACGGGAAAACCTGATTGCTCCCCGGCCCTGGCTTTACGGCTACGCAAACTTACTCTGCGCTATCACCGTCTTGTTGTGGCTGCGATTGAGCGCTCTGATTGCTTCCGCCGTGGTGGTAGTTACTGCTACCGCCGCCGCCCGCATTATTACTGTGATGCGAAACCGGACGCGAAGGAACCACGGTAGAGATGGCGTGCTTATACACCATCTGGCTCACTGTGTTTTTCAGTAAAATAACGAACTGATCGAAAGACTCAATTTGTCCCTGCAGCTTAATGCCGTTCACCAGATAAATCGAAACCGGAACACGTTCACGACGCAGTGCGTTCAGAAACGGGTCTTGTAATGATTGCCCCTTAGCCATTCTATCTTTTCCTTATATGCTTGTTGTTTGTTACTTAAGAACCGTGGTTCAGAAAAACTACGTAAAAATTTGCGCACGCTAACCGATCAATTGTACACAATCAGCCCTGCTTAGCACTAACTACCTGAAGTACCGTGTCGCGGGCTGTTTCAGGCGCATCACTGTCTAACCAGTGCACACCCTCCCAGCCTCGTAACCAGGTCATCTGGCGCTTGGCTAACTGCCGGGTGGCGCAAATTCCCCGATAAACCATATCGTCGTAACTGATTTCACCTGAAAGATAAGACCACATCTGGCGATAACCGACACAACGAATGGAAGGCATGTCCGTATGCAAATCACCTCGCGCAAAAAGGGCGCGAGCCTCCGCCTCAAAGCCTGACGCTAACATCTGGTCGTAACGCAATGCAATGCGCTGGTGCAGCATTTCACGATGCGCCGGAGCGATCGCAAACTGGTGCACATCGTAGGGTAGCGCTTCACCGGACGTTTTTGTCAGTTCCGTTAAAGTTTTACCCGAAATAAAAAAAACTTCCAGTGCTCGCGAAAGTCTCTGCGGATCATTCGGATGAATACGACTGCCGGCGACCGGATCGATTTCACACAGCTGGCGGTGCAGGGTTTCCCACCCCTGTTCAGCCGCCGTTTGCTCTATTTGCTGACGTACTTGTGGATCGGCCGGGGGCAGCGGCGACAATCCTTCAAGCAACGCTTTAAAATAGAGCATGGTTCCACCAACAAGCAGCGGAATTTTACCTTCCCGGGTAATCTCCGCCATTTCAGCGAGCGCATCGCGACGAAATTCAGCGGCAGAATAACTCTCTGCCGGATCGCGTATGTCAAGCAGACGGTGAGGAGCCAGCGCCTGCTCTTCAGCCGAAGGTTTTGCCGTTCCTATATCCATCCCGCGATAGATCAGGGCGGAGTCAACGCTAATCAGCTCTACCGGCAGCTGCTGGCGCAATGCAATCGCCAGTGCAGTTTTGCCGGAGGCGGTTGGCCCCATCAAAAAAATCGCCTTTGGCCGGCCAGCCTGGTTTAGTTCACTCATGCTTCAACGCGTTAATCGCGCTCTCAATCTCTAACGTCTGTAACAGACCTGAAGGCGGCGATTTCAGCAGCTGCGGACAGAGCCGCTCCAGCTCCGCCAGTAGCGCAATCGCCTGCGAGTGATTCCAGTGTGGCTCCTCTGCATCCTCACGACGTGCCAGCCATTGGGCCAGCATGGACGCAGATACCTCTTGCTGCCGGGCCAGGTAGCCTAACAGTTCTGGAATCAAGATTTGTAAATTTTGTGTTCTTAACGGTAAAGGCACTGCGCGCAGGGTGACGTGCTGCCCATCCCGCTGTAAATCTATGCCCATCTGCTGCAGCAGCGCCGCCCGGGTGGTAATGACCTCCTGCTCGCTGGCGGCAATTTTCAGCCGTACCGGTATCAGCAGCGGTTGCGGCTTAAGACCTTCTTCTCCTGGCTGAAGCTGCGCCTGTTTTAGCCAGCGCGATGCGACAGGCAGCGAGAGCAGCTGCAGTGCCGGGCCGCGCTCCAGCAGCGCATAGCGTTCGCGTACGACGCTGAGCACGCGGCCAAAGCTCTGTGCATGTGCTGCCAGCGGTGTCTCAGGCGTGACCTGATGCGTGGTCTGACGCGTCATCTGTGGTGCAGCTGGTGCCGGTGCCGGTGCTGGTCCGGATGGCGTTTTCAGCAGCTGCTGATAGGCGGCCCCCTCACGGGCGCGGTACGCAGGCTCTTTATGCTGCCAGCCTGCGCCTGCGCCTGCGCTTCCGCTGCGGGCGGGAGCATTGTCGCGACGGCTGGCGGCGGTGTCATCATCAGGACGGTGCGGTGCAGCAGCAGGCTGAGCAAAATGGTTGCCGCCGGCAGCCTGCCGGTTCTCTGGCTGCCACTGTGCAGCGGGCTCTTTTGCAGCAACGTCCGGCAGCGCCGGACTGCGGCTCGCCTGCAGCACGCTCATCACGCCCTGCCAGATAAAGTCATGCACCAGCCGTGACTGGTGAAAACGCACTTCATGCTTGGCGGGATGAACGTTGACATCAACCTGATGCGGGTCGATCTCCAGGTAGAGTACATAGGCAGGCTGCTGATCGTCGCCACCCTGGGCCTGCCAGGCCTGTCGGATAGCATGATTGATCAGCTTGTCGCGCATCATACGGCCGTTAACATAGCAATATTGCAAATCGGGGATTTGCCGTGCGCCAGCCGGATCGGCTACCCAGCCGCGCAGCGCGAGATCGTCATGCTGCCAGTCAATGCGCAGCGCATGCTGCATAAATGCCGTACCGCAGATCGCCCCGAGACGTCTTTCCTGCTGCGACGTCTGCGACACGCCGCGGTACTGACGCACCAGTTTACCGTTGTGCGTCAGCGAAATGGCGACATCAAAACGCGCCAGCGCAATGCGACGGATCACCTCATCAATATGGGTAAACTCTGTTTTTTCCGTGCGCATAAATTTACGCCGGGCCGGCGTGTTGTAGAACAGATCCAGCACCTCCAGCGAGGTGCCCACCGGATGGGCCGCCGGCTTAACGGTGACCTGCATATCACGCCCTTCGGCGTAAGCCTGCCACGCTTCCTGCTGATCGGCCGTGCGTGAGGTCAGCGTCAGGCGAGAAACCGAGCTGATGCTGGCCAGCGCTTCGCCGCGAAAGCCAAGGCTGGCGATCGCTTCCAGATCGTCCAGCGACGCAATCTTACTGGTGGCGTGGCGTGCCAGCGCCATCGCCAGCTCAGCTTTGGGAATACCGCAGCCGTTATCGCGGATGCGAATAAGCCGGGCTCCGCCTTTTTCAATATCAATATCAATACGCGTTGCGCCGGCATCAAGGCTGTTCTCCACCAGCTCTTTTACAACCGATGCCGGACGCTCAACCACTTCGCCCGCGGCAATCTGGTTTGCCAGCTGCGGTGGTAAAATTTGTATAGGCATGGTGGTGATCCTTGTATGTCGCTTGCTGGCCCGAAGGCCAGCGATCAGGATTGAGGAATTTTTAAATTCTGCCCCAGCATCACATTGTCTGACTTCATATTGTTGGCCTGCATGATCGCTTTCGGGCTTACGCCGTAACGCACGGCAATAGCCGTCAGTGAATCACCGCGTACCACCTTGTGGCGCGCCGGACGTGCAGCCGTGGTGCTGACGCGACTGCCGGCTGGTACTTTCAGGCGCTGCCCCACCCAGACCACGTCGCGCTTCAGCTTATTAAGCTCGCGCAGCGTTGCCATGCTGACCCCATACTTCGCGGCGATACCTGACAGCGTTTCGCCGCGCGTTACCGTATGGCGCTGCGTCACGCCCGTATACTGTACGGTTCCGCTGGCCGGATTGCTGGCGACGCTAACCGCTGGCACGCTGTCCAGCGGCCGGTTTTCCTGCTTTGGGACGGACTGTAACGGATGTGCGAGGAAATAACTGCGCAGGCCTTTATGGATCGCCAGTGCAATTTTTTCCTGGTACGCACTGCTGCCAAGCAGCCGCTCCTCCCCGGCGTTACTGATAAAGCCGGTTTCAACCAGTAAAGATGGAATATCAGGTGAACGCAACACGCCAAGGCTGGCGTGCTCCGGCAGCCGTTTATGCAGCGGCGTAATGCCGCGTAACTGCTGCAGAACTTTGACCGCTACGTCATAGCCAACGCGCTGCGAATGCCCGAACTGCAGGTCCAGCACGGCCTGGCTGAGATAGGGATCGGCCTGACTGTTCGCCAGCAGATCGCCCGCCCCGCCCAGCAGCTCAGACTGTTTCTCTTTCTGCTCCAGCCAGTTTGCCATTTCGTTATTGGCACGCCGGTTCGACAAAACCCAGACAGAAGCGCCCGTTGCCGAATGGTTTGGCGCCGCATCGGCGTGGATCGACACCAGCAAATTGGCGTTCTCTTTACGGGCAACTTCTGAGCGCCCCATGACCGAGATAAAGTAATCACCGTTGCGCGTCAGCACCGGTTTAAACATCGGGTCCCGATCCAGTAGCGCTTTAAGCTTGCGTGCAATGGCGATAGTGACGTTTTTTTCCCGCAGGCCGCGCTGCCCCATCGCGCCCGGATCCTGTCCGCCATGGCCGGCGTCAATCGCCACAATCACCGCGTCGTTCAGGGTAACCGCTCCGCCCGGGCGTGTTGTGGTGTTGCTGTTGGTCACTGAAGTGACCGGATTCCCGTCAAACGGATTGCCCTGGCTGCTGGCGACGCTGGCGCTCTGGCGCGCAGCGGTAACCGGTGCGGCTGCGGCACTGCTGCGGTTCACCGGCTGCGTGCCGCGCAGCGTAAACACTACGCGATAGTTATTCCCGTCACGCTGTGTCGCCGCGCGGGTTTTGGTCGTCTGGTTAAGATCAAATACCAGCCGGATGCTTTGAGCATCTTTGGGCTGGCTGTTGCGAATGCGCTGAACGATATTTTCACCGCTGAAGCTCAGCGGCAATCCTTTTATGGTGCCGCTCTGACGAATATCCAGCACTACACGGTTAGGGTTATGCAGCGGGAAAAAACCGTATACCGGCTGGCCGTTGAAGCTGAGCGTCACCGTCGCCTGATTCGAGCCGTTCTCAACTTTGATATCTGAAAGCGTGGCGGCAAATGACGTAGCGGAAAACAGGCAGAGCACGGCCAGCACGATGCTTTTTATCCGTGCCCTCATGCCGGATCTCCCTGCTGCATCTGATCAAGCAGCGCGGCACCTCTGGCGGAAACCGCAGTGATTTCTGCTTCGCGGCCCGTTTCTGCGTAACGCAGCGTCAGTGACAGATCGGGCTCGGGCAGAAAGCCTGCGCCCTGCTGTGGCCATTCAATCAGACAGAGTGCCTCACCGCTGAAATAGTCGCGGATACCCATAAATTCCAGCTCTTCCGGATCGGCCAGGCGATAGAGATCAAAATGATAGAGGGTGCGTGTTCCTATCTCATAGGGTTCAACCAGCGTATAGGTCGGGCTTTTAACATTGCCCTGATGACCGAGCGCCTGCAGAAAGCCGCGGCTGAACGTCGTTTTACCTGCTCCCAGGTCACCGTACAGATAAATGACGGCCGCGCTGCTGCAAACGCGGGCCAGTTGCGCACCCAGTTTCAGGGTTGCCGCCTCATCGGGCAAAGAAATTACACAGGTTTTCATGCGTTATTGTTGCATCATCTCTGGATTAACAAACTGCCACAGTTGTTCAAACAAATCAGTGGCTAACATACCGCGCGTTCCGTGATGGCGGGCAACTGCATCTGCCGCTGCGCCGTGTACCACGCAGCCCGCACAGGCTGCTTCAAATAGCGAAAGCTGCTGGCCCAGCAGTGCTGCAATGATACCGCTCAGCGTATCGCCCATGCCGCCCGATGCCATACCGGCGTTACCCACATCAGCAATCGCGACGTCTCCTGCGGCACTGGCAATGACCGTCCCGGCGCCTTTCAGGACCACTACCCCGCCATAGCGCCGTGCCAGCGTCTGCGCGGCCTGCAGGCGATCGTGCTCAATTTCACTGGTTTTCACCCCCAGCAGCCGGGCCGCTTCGCCGGGATGCGGCGTAATGATGCGATTCTGACGGTTATCGGGATTGATTGCCAGCAGGTTAAGCGCATCTGCATCCCAAAGCATCGGCTTTTCACTGGCAGCAACCTGCTGCAGCGCCTGCTGTGCCCAGTCGCGCTGTCCCATGCCCGGTCCAATCGCCACGACATCCGCCCACGCCAGCGCGTTGTGCAGTTTTTCAGGCGTAAAGGCATCAACCATCAGCTCAGGGCGCGCGGTAATAAGCGGCCCGATATTATCAGCCTGCGTCAGCACGCGTACCAGTCCGGCGCCGCTGCGTAGTGCCGCCTCACCGGTCATGCGGATCGCGCCAGCGGTTCCGCTGTCGCCGCCAATAATCAGCAGCTGCCCGTGATCGCCTTTATGCGAGGTTGCTTTACGCGGTTTGAGCCAGTGCGTCAGATGCTCCGCTGCATAGCGCCGGACAGGCGCCTGTTGCCCGCTGAGCCAGGCATCAAGGCCCAGCGTATCGCAGTGCAGCTCACCAACATGATCGCGTGCTTTCCCCGTCAGCAGACCCGGCTTCAGCGCGATCATACTCAGTGTGCGACTGGCGACGACCGCCACACCCGGCGTGACACCGGTTGTCGCCAGCAAGCCGGATGGCGCATCGATAGCCAGTACCGGCGCGGTATGCTGATTGATCGCCTCAATCAATGTTGTATACGGTGCCGCAGGCGCACGGCTGAGGCCGGTGCCCAGCAGCGCGTCCACAATCAAATCGATCGGCTCCGGCCATACGCTGTCTGCAGCATGGATCTCGCCACCCGCCTCCAGCCAGGCTTCGCGCGCCTGTCGTGCTTCGTCAGGCAACGGCCTGCTGCCTTCACACGCCAGCAGCGTGACTGCAATGCCCGCTGCCTGAGCCAGCCGCGCAATGACGTAGCCATCACCGCCGTTGTTGCCATGGCCGCACAGGATCAGCCAGTGTTTTGCCTCAGGCCAGCTCTGACGCGCCAGCGTAAAGCTCGCCTGACCGGCGCGCTGCATCAGTTCATACAACGTCACTCCCAGGCTGTCAGCTGCCTCCTGCTCCAGCTGCGCCATGGCCTGCGCAGGCCAGACAGAGTGTGGTAAACTGCGTGCGTTTGCATCAACTGCCTGGTTTCTCATGTCATATCCTCTCGATCTTCAACAGCTTGCTCAACAGATTAAACAGTGGGGGCGCGATCTCGGCTTTCAGCAGGTTGGCATCTGTGATACCGATTTACGTGCCGAAGAGCCAAAGCTTCAGGCGTGGCTGGACAAGCAGTATCACGGTGAGATGGCATGGATGGCGCGCCACGGCATGATGCGTGCGCGTCCGCATGAACTGCTGCCCGGCACGCTGCGGGTGATCAGCGTCCGCATGAACTATCTGCCCGCAAAAGCGGCTTTTGCCCGAACCCTGAAAAATCCTCAGCTTGGCTACGTCAGCCGCTATGCGCTGGGTCGCGACTATCACAAAGTATTACGCAATCGCCTGAAAAAGCTCGGAGAAATGATCCAGTCACACTGCAGCGAACTCAATTTTCGCCCGTTTGTGGATTCTGCTCCCGTGATGGAGCGCCAGCTGGCAGCGAAAGCGGGGCTTGGCTGGACCGGAAAACATTCGCTGATCCTGAATCGCGAAGCGGGCTCATGGTTTTTCCTCGGTGAACTGTTGATCGATCTGCCGCTGCCGGTTGATGCTCCCCAGGAGGAGCAGTGTGGCCGCTGCGTCGCCTGCCTGACAATCTGTCCGACCGGTGCCATTGTGGAACCTTATGTCGTGGATGCGCGGCGCTGTATCTCTTATCTCACCATTGAGCTGGAAGGTGCGATCCCTGAAGCGTTTCGTCCGCTGATCGGCAACCGTATTTATGGCTGTGATGACTGCCAGCTGATCTGTCCCTGGAATCGCTACAGTCAGCTGACGGATGAAGCGGACTTTTCACCGCGTGCGGTGCTGCATGCACCAGAGCTGACAGCGCTGTTTGGCTGGGATGAGGCGCGCTTTCTGCGCGTAACGGAAGGTTCAGCAATTCGGCGAATTGGTCATCTGCGCTGGCTGCGCAATATTGCCGTGGCGCTGGGTAATGCGCCCTGGTCAGCCGAATGCGTAGCAGCACTGCAACAGCGGCGTGGCGAGCATCCGTTGCTGGATGAGCATATTGACTGGGCACTGGATCAGCAGCAGCAAAAGCGCGCAGCGGAGGTTATTGAGGTACAGCCTGCGAAAACGCTGCGTTTAGTACGCGCCGTGGAAAAGGGCCTGACGCGTGATGCATGATTGAGCGCTCCTGCTGCACACAGGTTTGTCCACACGCTGTGCATAAGATTTTTTCATAAAAACAGTGACGTGGGGGCGCCTGTGGTCTATAGCGCTCATTAACATAATGAAATACTAATTTAGCTATGTTAAACAAACACTTATACAGCATTTGTAAACTTATATTCACCAGATAGCGCGCAGGGGTCGAGCCAGAGCTTGTGGATAACTCTGTTCAAAAGGGTTTTGCATAGTGGGTATAACGCCGCCTTTCAGGCGCGGGCAAATTGTGGATAACTTGCAGCGGTATGCAGCAAACCATCGGCAATATCGACGCTGACACAGCGTGTGTAATGATCAGAACAACGCAGGCTGCAAAAGGAACAAACGCAGTGCTTAATGTCTGATAGCGCCCGCAGGCAGGAAACAATCGTGAATAAGAAAACTGGAGCGGGAAACGAGACTCGAACTCGCGACCCCGACCTTGGCAAGGTCGTGCTCTACCAACTGAGCTATTCCCGCAAAGAGGTTACTACAAAACAGATTCTGGAGCGGGAAACGAGACTCGAACTCGCGACCCCGACCTTGGCAAGGTCGTGCTCTACCAACTGAGCTATTCCCGCATTATCGTTGATATTCACCCTGCTGCTACGCGGCAAAGTAAAACATCTGATATTGGTATCTGACTACATCTTTAAATCTGGAGCGGGAAACGAGACTCGAACTCGCGACCCCGACCTTGGCAAGGTCGTGCTCTACCAACTGAGCTATTCCCGCATCATTATTGCGATTATCTGAACCGGCGCAACCTGCACGCTGGGGATAAACGCTGATACTTTACTGCTGCGCACCACACGAAATTCTTCATCGGTACGGGGTGCGCATTATACGAGAATTCGTTTTTGCCGCAAGCCTCTTATCGCAAAATTTTGCGCTTTCAGCGCGTTTGCTGATTTAATCGACAAAATGATGCTTTACTGCGCATTTCAGGCCGTTACAGCTGTAAAAAGTGCTCGCGATAGTACGCCAGTTCCGCAATCGACTCGCGAATATCATCCAGCGCCTGGTGGGTACCCGCTTTTTTAAAGCCTGGCAGAATCTGTGGCTTCCAGCGCCGCGCCAGCTCTTTCAGGGTGCTGACATCCAGATAGCGGTAATGGAAGTAAGCTTCCAGCTCCGGCATATAATTAAACAGAAAGCGGCGATCCTGGCCGATGCTGTTGCCGCAAATAGGTGAGGTATTAGCAGGTACCCACTGCTGAAGAAACGCCAGCGTGGCCTGCTCAGCCGCGCGATCGTTATGCTGGCTCGCTTTGACCCGCTCTACCAGACCGCTGCCGGTATGAGTACGCACATTCCACTCATCCATCAGGGCCAGCTGCTCATCAGACTGATGCACCGCCAGCACCGGCCCCTCTGCAAGAATGTTTAAGTTTGCGTCCGTGACGATAGTCGCGATCTCAATAATGCGATCGCGTACCGGATCGAGTCCGGTCATTTCAAGGTCGATCCAGATCAGGTTATTTTCGTTTCCAGCTGTCATCTATTTTCCATCCGTTACCAGTGTCGTCATTCGACCGCGTTAAGGTGTATCATAGACGTTTTGCCCAGCGGGGCGAAGCCTGGCGAAAGCGTGAGAGGATGCGTGAGCAAAAATAAACTGTCGAAGGGTCAACAACGTCGCGTAAGCGCAAACCATCAGCGTCGTCTGCAGCAACGGAGTGAAAAACCGGAGCCTGATGACAGCCTGTTTGGCGATGCGTCTGAGGGTGTGGTGATCAGCCGCTTTGGCATGCACGCAGATGTCGAAGACCAGGCGGGTGAAGTGCATCGCTGTAATATCCGCCGCACTATCCGCTCGCTGGTTACCGGCGATCGCGTGGTGTGGCGCGCAGCGAACGAAAATGGCGGTAAAGGGATCGTTGAAGCGGTACACGAGCGTAAAACCGTACTGACCCGGCCAGATTTTTACGACGGCGTAAAGCCTATCGCGGCCAATATCGATCAGATCATGATCGTGTCAGCTATTCTGCCGGAGCTCTCTTTAAATATTATCGACCGTTATCTGGTCGCCAGCGAAACGCTGGGTATTGAGCCATTACTGGTCCTCAATAAGATCGATCTGCTGGATAGTGACGCGCGCGCGTTTGTTGATGAACAGATGGATATCTATCGCCGTATTGGCTATCGCGTGCTGATGGTCTCCAGCTACGCACAGGATGGTCTGAAAGATCTGGAAGCGGCACTGACCGGGCGCGTCAGTATTTTTGCCGGCCAGTCAGGCGTGGGTAAGTCAAGCCTGCTGAACCGGCTGCTGGGGCTGGACGTCGCCGGCAGCGAGATTTTGACCAATGATGTCTCAGATGTGTCCGGCCTGGGACAGCACACCACGACCGCCTCCCGTCTTTATCACTGCCCGCACGGCGGCGATGTGATTGACTCGCCCGGCGTGCGTGAGTTTGGCCTGTGGCATCTTGAGCCGGAACAGGTTACCCGCGGGTTTGTGGAATTTCGTGAATTTCTCGGCAGCTGTAAGTTCCGCGACTGCAAGCACGATACCGATCCCGGCTGCGCAATCCGCGAAGCGGTAGAAAATGGCCTGATTAACGCATCGCGCTTTGATAATTACCACCGTATTCTGGAGAGTATGGCGCAGGTAAAAACGCGTAAAAACTTTTCTGCCGATGAAGATTGATCGGTAAAACGACATAGTCGCTAACTCACCGGGGCGCTGCTACAATCCGCCCCCCTTTTTTACGTAAACCACAGGTATTAAGCCAGGAGGCAACGGTGTTTGATCGTTTTAAACTCGGCCTGAATCATATTCTGCCCAAGAAGGCGCTGACCGAACTCGCCGGCTGGGGCGCCAGTCGCCGCGGTGGCTGGCTGACCAAAGCGGTCATTGATGCTTTCGTCTGGTTCTATAAAGTTGATATGGCGGAAGCCAGTAAGCCGCATACCGGCAGCTATCGCACATTCAACGACTTCTTTGTCCGCCCGCTGAAAGAGGGTGCCCGCCCTGTCGACCCCGACGCTTCGCTGCTGGCGCTGCCGTGTGATGGCGCGATCAGCCAGCTGGGCCGTATCACCGGCGATCAGATTTTTCAGGCGAAAGGACACTACTATACGCTGCAGGCGCTGCTGGCAGGCAACGACGAGCTGGCAGAGAAGTTTATTGATGGTGAGTTTGTCACCACTTATCTTGCTCCGCGCGACTACCACCGGGTGCATATGCCCTGTAACGGTATCCTGCGTGAAATGATCTACGTGCCGGGCGATCTGTACTCCGTTAACCCGCTCACGGCGCGCAATATCCCTAATCTGTTTGCCCGTAATGAACGCGTTATCTGCGTATTTGATACCGATCACGGCCCGATGGTACAGATTCTGGTGGGTGCCACTATCGTCGGCAGTATTGAAACTGTCTGGGCAGGGACCGTAACGCCGCCGCGTGAAGGCGTGATCAAACGCTGGCGCTACCCGTCTGCTGAACATGATGGTGCGGTCGTGCTGCTAAAAGGTCAGGAGATGGGCCGTTTCAAACTTGGCTCAACCGTGATCAACCTGTTTGCGCCTGACCGGGTAAAACTGGCGGAAAGCCTGGAGGCGGAAAGCAAAACCCGTCTCGGCCAGCCGCTGGCTATTGCACTGCCGCAGTCTGGCGACAGCGCCCCGCTGACTCACTAATCAGAGACCTGCTCCCGTGCGCGCCTTTCTTGTCCTGCTGCTGAGCCTCGCGCTCAGCAGCCCTCTCTATGCCGCCTCCCTTCCCTCCACCACGCAGCTGCAGCAGGAACTGGATGAGGCGAAATCCGCTAAAAACAGTCCTGCGCAAACTGAACAGGTGCAGGCGCTGGAAGCGGCCATCAATTTTCTCTCTGAACGCAGCGATTCACTGGAGCGGGCGAAACAGTATCAGCAGGTGATCGACGATTTTCCCCGGCTGGCACGCGAACTGCGCCAGCAGATCGCCGCGCTGAATGAGACCAGCAAACCCGTACGCAGCAATATGAGCAATGCGGAACTGGATCAGGAGATACTCCAGGTCAGTAGCCAGCTGCTGGAAGAGGGACGGCAGGCGCAGCAGGAGCAGGACCGCGCGCGTGAAATCAGCGACTCACTGGCGCAGCTGCCGCAGCAGCAGACCGATGCGCGCCGTGCCATGACTGAAAATGAGCGCCGCGCGCAGGGGGTTTCCAATACCGCGTCAGCGTCACCCCTTGCCCAGGCGCAGATTTACGCCCGCCAGGCAGAAAGCGCAGCGAGTAAAGCCCGGGTGGATGAGCTGGAACTGGCGCAGCTCTCTGCCAATAACCGTCAGGAGCTGGCCCGCATGCGGGCAGAAGTGCATCAGCGGAAAGCCACGCAGCTCGATAACTATCTGCAGGCGCTGCGCAGCCAGCTGAATAACCAGCGTCAGCGTGAGGCGGAACTGGCGCTGGAGCGTACGGAACAGCTGGCGGAAAACAGCGGCGATCTGCCGCCTGCCATTAGCGAGCAGCTGCGTATCAATCGTCAGCTCTCTGCAGATCTGAATCAGCAGGCGCAGCGTATGGATCTGGTCGCCTCTCAGCAGCGTCTGGCGACCAATCAGACGCTGCAGGTGCGCCAGGCGCTGAGCACGCTGCGCGAGCAGTCACAGTGGCTGGGCGCCTCTAATTTGCTGGGTGAAGCCCTGCGCGCGCAGGTGGCCCGTCTGCCCGATATGCCAAAAGCGCAGCAGATCGATAGCGAAATGGGCGAACTGCGGGTGCAGCGGCTGCACTATGAGTCACTGCTGGAGCGTCAGCAGGCTTTACGTAAAGAGAAGCAGGATGATGGCACGCCTTACACCAGTGAGCAGAACCGGATTCTGGACGCGCAGCTGCGCACGCAGCGTGAACTGCTTAATTCGCTTATCTCCGGCTGCGATACGCTGATTCTGGAGATCACCAAACTCAGGGTATCAAACACGCAGCTGCAGGATGCGCTCAGCGAAGTCAAAGAAGCGACACATCGTTACCTCTTCTGGACAGCGGATGTCAGTCCGGTTGGCCTGAAATATCCACTGGAAGTCGCGAGCGCACTCACCCGTCTGCTGTCGCTGGATACGCTGGGCCAGATGGGTAAAGCGCTGGCCATGATGTTTACCAGTCGCGAAACGGTGCTGCCGATTATGGGCGCGGTGCTGCTGGTGGGTTTCAGCATCAGCTCACGCCGTCACTACAACGCGTTTATGGCGCGTGCTGCCAGCCGCGTGGGCAAAGTGACACAGGATCGCTTTAGCCTGACGCTGCGTACGGTATTCTGGTCCATTCTGGTGGCGCTGCCGCTGCCGGTGCTCTGGGCGGCACTGGGCTATGGCCTGCAGCATGCGTGGCCCTACCCGTTCGCCGTGGCAATAGGCGATGGCATCACCGCCACGCTGCCGCTGCTGTGGGCGTTTATGATCAGCGCCGCTTTTGCCCGTCACGACGGCCTGTTTGTCGTGCACTTTCGCTGGCCGCAGACTCGGGTGGCGCGCGCCATGCGCTACTATTCGCTGACCGTTGGGCTGATTGTACCGCTGATTATGCTGCTGATCGCCTTTGGCAATCTGGAAGATCCGCAGTTTTCCGCGACGCTGGGCCGGCTCTGCTTTGTTCTGATCTGCGGCGCGCTAAGCATTGTTACAGTCAGCCTGAAGCGCGCCGGCATTCCGCTTTATCTTGATAAAGAAGGCAACGGTGACAATTTTGTTAACCGCGTCCTGTGGAACCTGATGATCGCCATCCCGCTGGTGGCCGCCTTCGCCTCCTGCATTGGCTATCTGGCAACCGCCCAGGCGCTGCTGGCACGTCTGGAAACCTCAGTCTGTATCTGGTTCTTCCTGCTGGTGATTTATCATATTATTCGCCGCTGGATGCTGATTCAGCGCCGGCGCATTGCGTTTGATCGTGCCCGCCAGCGTCGTGCCGATATGCTGGCCAACCGCGCACGCAGTGAAGAGGAAAAAGAGCAGCAGAGCGCGACCAATACTGACACGATTGAAATTGATGAGCCGGTGATCGACCTTGATGCCATCAGTGCGCAGTCGCTGCGACTGGTGCGTTCCATCCTGACGCTGATTGCGCTGGTATCGGTGATCCTGCTCTGGTCGGAAATCCACTCTGCGTTTAGTTTTCTCGATAACATTCCGCTCTGGGATGCCAGTACCACCGTTCAGGGTGTTGAGAGCGTGCAGCCTATCACGCTGGGTGCGGTGCTCATCGCTATTCTGGTGCTGATTATCACCACGCAGCTGGTCCGCAATATGCCGGCGCTGCTGGAGCTGGCGCTGCTGCAGCATCTTAGCCTGGCTCCCGGTACCGGCTACGCCATTACAACGCTGACCAAATATGCGCTGATGCTGATGGGCGGCCTGATTGGCTTCTCGATGATTGGCGTGGAGTGGTCAAAGCTGCAGTGGCTGGTGGCTGCACTAGGTCTGGGACTGGGATTTGGCCTGCAGGAAATTTTTGCCAACTTTATCTCTGGCCTGATTATCCTGTTTGAAAAACCGATTCGTATTGGCGATACCGTAACCATCCGCGATCTCACCGGCAGCATTACGCGTATTAACACCCGTGCCACGACCATTACCGACTGGGACCGGAAAGAGATTATCGTGCCCAATAAAGCGTTTATCACCGAGCAGTTTGTGAACTGGTCGTTGTCCGATTCCGTTACGCGTGTGGTGCTGACCATCCCGGCACCGGCGCGCGTCAACAGTGAAGAAGCCACGACCATACTGAAACAGGCGGCTGAGCGCTGCACCTACGTGCTGGATATGCCGCCGCCGGAAGTCTACCTGGTGGATCTGCAGCAGGGTATTCAGCTGTTTGAGCTGCGCGTGCATGCGGCAGAGATGGGACATCGTATGCCACTGCGACATGAGCTGCATCAGCTGATCCTGCGGGGCTTTGCAGAACATAACATTGAGATGCCCTTCCCGCCTTTCCAGGTGCGTATGGAAACGCTGGGACGCAAAACGCCTGCCGGCAATGGCACGGCGGCCACCCAGACCTTCAGGTCTGGCGGACTGTAACAAAAACGCCCGGCAGACGCCGGGCGTTTCACACTGCGTCAAAGCATTTACTGCTTCACAAACTCTTCACCCTGCGCAATGTCTTTTTTCAGCGTCTCCAGCATACCGTTTAGCGCCTGCTGCTCAAACTCACTCAGCGTGCCCAGCGGGCGGCGTTCAGCAATCCCGTTTTTCCCTAACAGCAGCGGCTGAGAGAAGAAGCGCGCATATTCACCGTCGCCTTCGACATAGGCGCATTCAACCACGTTTGCTTCACCCTGCAGCGCACGGATCAGCGACAGACCAAAGCGTGCGGCGGCCTGTCCCATTGAGAGGGTAGCCGACCCGCCACCCGCTTTTGCTTCCACCACTTCGGTGCCGGCGTTCTGAATTCGCCTGGTAAGATCGGCAATCTCCTGCTCGCTGAAACTGACGCCTGGCACCTGCGACAGCAGTGGCAGAATGGTCACGCCGGAGTGGCCACCCACCACCGGCACGTCGACTTCATCTGGCTGTTTACCTTTGAGCGCAGCGACAAAGGTATTAGCGCGAATGACATCCAGCGTGGAGACGCCAAACAGCCGGTTTTTATCGTAAACGCCGGCTTTTTTCAGCACCTCTGCGGCGATTGCCACCGTGGTATTAACCGGATTCGTGATCACACCAATCAGCGCGGTTGGTGCCGTGCTGGCTACCTGCGCAATCAGGTTGCGGACAATGCCCGCATTAACGTTAAACAGATCGGCGCGATCCATGCCGGGTTTACGCGCTACCCCGGCAGAAATCAGGACCACATCGGCCCCCTTTAAGGCAGGGGTAGCATCTTCACCGCTGAAACCCTCAACGGTTACAGCAGTAGGGATATGGCTGAGATCGACCGCTACGCCAGGCGTAACCGGTGCAATGTCATAGAGAGAGAGGGCGGAACCCGCGGGTAACTGCGTTTTGAGCAGCAGAGCCAGCGCCTGGCCAATACCGCCAGCGGCTCCGAGAACGGCAACTTTCATCCTGAACTCCTTATTAAGATGGGGCAAATATATGCCAGAAATCCATCAGCTTACGAGTTTAGTCAACATCTCAGGCGATAGCGACATTGCCGCCGCGCACAGGCAGCATGTTACTATCCGCTTCCGATACCGCTCTGTTTCAGAAGCGCCTGAATGATCTTATCGCAGCCAGCAGAGATATACGGCTTTGATCGTCGATCTGGTTGTTACCACGTCAATAGTATAACAACTTTGCAACCTCTGCTTTGCGCGTCAGCGCGCGATTTTGGTGCTTAGCCAGTTTCTGCTAGAATGCCCGGCCCGCGCGGACGTATCGCGAAAGTCGCCGCCGACGCATTGCATAAAAATTCATCTAAATGCATAATAATTTATCAGCTGCAGGCTTGTTGCCTGCTGCGCCTCTCATTCATTGGTAGCTTATGCGTAATCCTTCAAAACAAGACGATCTTATCAAGGCATTTAAGGCCTTGCTTAAAGAAGAAAAATTCAGCTCTCAGGGCGAAATCGTGCAGGCTCTGCAGGAAGATGGCTTTGAGAATATCAATCAGTCAAAAGTTTCACGCATGCTGACAAAGTTTGGCGCGGTGCGCACGCGCAACGCAAAAATGGAGATGGTCTACTGTCTGCCCGCTGAACTGGGTGTGCCTACCGCGACCAGCCCGCTTAAAAATCTGGTACTGGATATCGATTACAACGAGGCGCTGGTGGTGATCCATACCAGCCCGGGTGCCGCGCAGCTGATTGCACGGCTGCTCGATTCACTTGGCAAAGCGGAAGGGATTCTGGGCACTATTGCCGGCGATGACACCATTTTCATTACGCCTGCGCGTGCTTTTACCGTTAAACAGCTTTATGACGCGGTACTGGTGCTGTTTGAACAGGAGCTGTAACGACTCTCTGCCGGCAGCCTGGCTGCCGGCTCCGTCTGGCGATGCCCGATGCCGCTGTACTCCCCCCCTCTTTTCTTTATCGCAAAACGTTATCAAACCGGCCTGTATAGGTCCGACCTTTAAGCCTTTCCGATATCTATCCATATTTTGTGCTGCATAGAAGCAATATTTCACCCCTTTAAACTACTTTCCTCGCCAGCCTGTAGCGGCATCAACCATAAACTTTCGCACGAAAAGTTAATTTGACGCAGATCACTGTTTTTACGAAAAAAAGCGGCTCTGTGAATAAAAAACACCCGCTTTTAATAACTTAACGTTATAAAAAAGCATCATAAGGATAAAGGATAACAACGAAACATTATTAGCGAAGTATTAATTTCCTGCGTGATTAGATCTATACTTCTTTTCGTGACGCAAATCACACTAACTAAAAAGATAAAAATCACAGACGAGGAAAAGATCATGAACATTAAAGCGACTATCGCCACCCTTAGCATTCTCTCTGCACTGTCATTTGGCGCTTCTGCAGCAGATTCTGTTTCTGCCGATCAGGCAGCTAATCTGCAGGCAGCCGGCACCATCAGCGTCAGCGGCGTAGGCGGCTCACCGATGGATATCCATCAGCAGCTTAATGCTAAAGCCGATGCGCAGGGCGCAAAAGCATATCGTGTTATCGAGGCATATAACGACAATACGTATCACGCTACGGCTGAACTCTATAAATAACTGTTAACCGGCGTTATGAACGCCGATGCTCATCGACGACCCGCTTACTCTGGTGTAGCTGCAGGTTGTTGATACGAACGAGGAGATATATCATGAAAATCAAAACAACTCTTGCAACTGCTGGCCTGCTGTCTCTGTTTGCCTTTGGCGCCTCTGCGGCTCAACTGGTCACCAGCGAATCAGCACAACATCTGCAGCCTGTAGGCAGCACCATTTCAATCAGCGGTACCGGCGGTGCGCCGATGGATTATCGCGAGCAGCTTTCCCAGAAAGCTGATGCGCAGGGTGCCAGCGCTTACCGCGTTATTGAAGCGCGTACCGGTGACAGCTATCACGTAACAGCTGAACTCTATAAGTAATTCCTCGTCACCCCTGACGAACCCTTTGGCCCCGCTTTGCGGGGCCCTTTTTGGGTTGTATTACTGAGTTGTAAAGCGGAGCTGGCCTTCCAGCTCCTCTTCTGCTTTATCAAACAGCAGGATCAATGCGCTATACCGGCGTTTCTGCCCTCTCCCCAGATTAATGAAGAGGATCTCCAGCGGCAGCGGCAGCTGTTTACCGGTAATCACCCGCCAGAGATCGTCCAGATCGCGAATAGCGGCGTCTGCCAGCATAAAACGCTCGCCAAACTGACTATAGAAATGGGCCTGATCGACTATTTCATCAAAATCGAAACGCTCGGTTCGCATGCCTGTATCCTCCTGCTAAGAGAGACCGCCCAGATGCAGCGCTTTAACTTCCAGATACTCTTCGATACCCAGTACTGAGCCTTCACGCCCCAGCCCTGACTCTTTGATCCCGCCAAACGGTGCTACCTCGGTAGAGACCGCACACTCATTGATCCCGATCATCCCCGCTTCCAGCGCAGCAGAGACGCGGAACACCCGCTGCAGATTCTGCGTATAGAAGTAGGCAGCCAGACCATATTCGGTATCATTTGCCCGCCCGATGACCTCCTCTTCGCTGTTAAAGCGGAAACAGGCTGCGACCGGACCAAATGTCTCCTCCTGCGCCAGCATCATGCTCTCCTGCGCCTCTGCGATCACCGTGGGCTGCCAGAAATTTCCTCCCAGCCCATGCCGTTCGCCACCGGTTACTATCCGGCCCCCTTTGCGCACCGCGTCCTGCACATGCTCTTCAACTTTTTCCAGCGCGGAGGCAGCGATCAGCGGCCCGACAATTACGCCCTCGTCCATGCCGTTACCGACTTTTAGCTGCTTAACGGCCTCCGCCAGCTGCGTAACAAAGCGATCGTAAATCTGCTCATGAATATAAAAGCGATTCACGCTGACACAGACCTGACCGGCATTACGAAATTTATTGGCAATTGCACCCTGTACGGCAGCATCAATATCTGCATCTTCAAAGACGATAAAGGGTGCATTGCCGCCCAGCTCCATAGAGACCTTTTTCATTGTCTCAGCCGCATTACGCATCAGCGTTTTACCCACCGCCGTTGAACCGGTAAACGAGATTTTACGCACTGCGCGCGAGGCCATAATAGCGTCGCTGATCGCCTGCGTATCACCCGCCACGGCGTTGAGCACACCGTCCGGCACGCCAGCCTGCTGTGCCAGCGCGACCAGGGCAAACGCGCTGAGCGGGGTATTATTAGCCGGTTTAATGATACCGGTGCAGCCCGCGGCCAGCGCCGGTCCGAGCTTGCGGGTCAGCATGGCCATCGGGAAATTCCAGGGAGTAATGGCCGCGACCACGCCCACCGGTTCACGCGTGGCCAGAATACGCGACCCCGGTTTGGCGGGCGGGATAATCTCACCGTTAGCGCGCTTGGCTTCTTCCGCAAACCACTGGATAAAGCTGGCGGCATACTCCACTTCGCCCTCCGCCTCTTTAACCGGCTTGCCCTGCTCGGCGGTCATCAGCTCTGCCAGCCAGCGTTTGTTATCCATGATCAGCTGATACCAGCGCATCAGGATCCCGGCTCGTTCTTTGGCCGTTTTATCCCGCCAGCCGGGAAAAGCGCGCTGCGCGGCAGCAATCGCCTGTTCAGTTTCCGCTTTACCTGCTTTTGCAACGCGGGCAATCACGTCGCCGGTCGCCGGGTTGGTGACGTCAAACGTCGCGGAGGCAGAGTGCCATTGACCCGCAGCGAAGAAGCCGGTTTTGAAGAGTTCATGTTGCTGCAAAGAAGCGGACATCAATATTCTCCTGTCAGTATGCATCCGTCAGAAAAGTATAGATGGCAACGCGCAGCCGATTTGTGTCAGCGTGGCATATGCCTGCCGCCGCACAGAGCGGCGGCGGCAGATTTAAACCTGGATGAGGGTGTTCTGATATTTGTCCAGCATCTGCGTCAGGCGCGCGACCGGTTCAGTGACGCTGTCTGGCGCAGCATAATGCGCCAGCTTTTCCTGATAGATGGCCAGCTCCTGCAACAGCGTTCTGAACGCGTCGCGCCGCTTATCATCGCTGCTGGCCGAAATAACCCGATCGGCGGTGTGTCGCAGCTGCCGGTGATAAGCAGAGAGATCCGCATTGACCGGCACCTCTGCATTACGCAGCCGCTGGTGACCAATGATCAGCGTCAGGGCAATACGGTATTTGTCGATATCGCCCGGAAACAGATTCAGCAGCAGAAAAAGCTGCTGATAAAGCGCCGGCAGATGGTTTTCCCGGCGCCGGGCCTGATTCGTCGTCAGCGCCGCAACGGCGGCATACATCAGGCGATTCAGCAGCTTGCGGCCGGTACGCGCTTTGGATTTATCGCGAATCAGCAAAATGACCATCATGGCGACAAAGCTGCCGATCCACTGTCCCAGCGCATTATCCAGAAACACGTTGAATTCAAACTTCATTGGGTTATCCAGCACCAGCACATTGATGGTGCCGATCAGCGCACCCAGCGTGCCAATCTGCCGCCGCTGCACAAAGATACCGCCGACAAAGCCGAGCAGACCGATGGCGATACAGAGCAGCAGCGCACTCTGCTGCGTTGCGGGCAGGACCCAGGTGAAGTAGAACAACCCGAGCGGCACGGCGAACGCCATACCGTAAAAGAAATCTTTGGCCATCATCAGCGGATTAGGCATGCGCATCGCCAGTGCGGTAATCACCCCCAGCATGACCATGCAGCCGCTGCCGGAGGTCCAGCCGGTATAGAGCCAGAACAGGGCCCCCAGCGCGGTGGCGACAAAGGTGCGAATACCGTTGATCATCGCATGGTGAGTTTCAGCCGATCGGGCCTGAACAATGATTTCCCGCTGCAGGATACTCTCTTCCCGCGCGCTAATACGGCTGTTGCATTTAATCCCTTTGATCAGCAGCAGATATTCAGTTGCCGCCCCGGTCCAGCTGGCCAGCGTAACCGGGACCATTTTGCTGCTGTCGCTGATAACGCGGCGTAATACCTTCGTGCGCTTATGAACCTCGCCGGCGCTGTTTGCCTCTTTCTCCAGCAACAGCCGAAACTGGGGCGGAATATAGTCAGGCCGGGAGTTCTGAATAAGAAACGTCTCTGCTGCCTGCGTAATCAGCGTCAGCGACAGGGTATTGAGCATCTGCAGCCGGCGGCTGCTGTTCTGCCAGCGCGACGACTCCATCATCAGCTGGCTGCGCATGCCGTTCAGCGCGGTGGTACGACGCACCAGCGCGCTCCAGGCTTTATCCACCTCATCTTTATCTTCGTGCGCAACGCAGAGCTGCAGCAATTTGTAGTGCGCCACCAGCAGCGCATCCACTTCTGCATCAATAACGTTTTTAATTGAACGGGGTGAAAACAGCATGTCTGCCAGAATCGCGCAGAGGATCCCGAGCACAATTTCGCTGCAGCGCTCTACGGCGAACTGGGGGGCCAGCGTCAGCCCGCCGGTCGCGTCAGCGGTGACGACGATAATCAGCGCGGTATAACCTGCCAGGCCAAGCGCGTAGGAGTTTTCGACTTTGATTAGCGAGGAGAGCCAGACGCAGAAGCCGGCCCACATGCAGCAGAGCAGCAACATCACCACCGGCGCACGCACGGTGGTGATCATGATGGTCAGCGCAGCGATACAGCCAATGAAGGTACCGATGATGCGTAATACGCCGCGATAGCGCAGCGCACCGGAGTAAGGATCGCCACCTGCTGCAAAGGCGGTACCGCCAGCCACAATACCGGCGGTCATGACTGCCCAGCGCGGCGTTTCCAGATGAAAGTGAAAACCAATCATCAGCGCGGCCACCAGCGCAAACGTCAGCTTGACCGGGAAACGCAGAAACTCAATCATCACGCCCCCGCTTAACCAAACTCACGCAGGCGATTGAAGAACTGCGCCAGCGGCGAGACATTGGTCTGCCGGTCCTGCTCACCGGTGATCGTCACGGTCGCGGTGGTGCCTGCCGGGAAACGGTTGCCTGGCTGGGCATCAAGGCGGATACGCACCGGCACGCGCTGCGCCAGACGCACCCACTCCAGATTAGAATCCACCGTTGCCATGCCTTTGTTATCAATGCTGCTGCTGCTATTGGTCACCCCGGCGGCCACGCTGTCCACCGTGCCGCGTAACACGGTATTACTGCCCAGCGGGGTGACTTCAGCGCGAAAGCCCGGACGCACGCCGCTGAGTTTGGTCTCTTCCATATAAGCCAGTACGTAGAAGGAGTGCTGCTGTACCAGCGCTACCGCTACAGAGCCGCGCGTAATGAATTCACCTTCATACACATTGAGGTTGGTCACCCAGCCATCAGAGGGGGCTTTAATGGTGGTGCGGTCAAGATCGATAACCGCCAGATCGCGGGTGGCGATCGATTTCGCCAGCTGGTGTTCACTGGTCTGCAGATCGCTGTTGGCCTGTTCAATCGCCTCACGCGACATTGCGCTGGTACCGAGCTGATTACGGCGTCCCGCCTCGCGGCGTTTTTCACTGACCAGCGCCTGATAATAGTCCACGTCTGCCTGCGCCTGCGCCAGCGCTTTCTGATAGCGAGGACGATCGACGATAAACAGCGTATCGCCCTTCTTCACCAGCTGGTTGTCATGCACCGGTACGTCGGTGATCAGACCGGTGACATCCGGTGCAATAGCCACCACATCCGCAGAGAATTTAGCATCGCGTGTCCACGGGGATTCGGTATAGAAGACCCAGGCGCGGAAGACAATCACGACGGCGATGATAACCAGCAGGAGCGTAATCGCGTAACGCGCGATTTTTCTTATGAGCGCTTTCACTTAAAACCTCAGATGAATAGACGGGATACAAGATAAAACACACAGCAATAGAGGGCCGTGTTAAACAGTGCCGGATGCCACACCAGATCGTAGATCCCGCTCGGCGTCAGCACACGTTTCACCAGCCAGAACAGCGCCAGCGAAACCAGTAGTTCAATGAAGATGGGCGGAAAAGATAGCCCGAATACGACAAATACCGGAAGCACACTCATTTCGGTTCCTTAGTTCGACCTTGCCGGGGATCGCACCGCTTTTGCCCGCATGCTGTGCCGCACCAGGAGTGGCTAAGCAGGCAGCAGAAAAGTGGCAGTAACACTCAGGCCGCCCTGAGCTAATCATAGCGCATCATCAGCCTGTCAGGTCCATGACGGGGTGCGGTGCATAAACCCAGCGCGCGTATAATAACGTGCCTGACTATATGTTTTCTACAAATCGTGACATAAATCACTTTTTAGCCAGAATAAATAATCGAACGACTTAACGCGATGTCCATTTTGCCAAAGTGGCTGAATCGGGCGCATTTATAGCTGAAGCAGCCACAAAAAAGGCTGCCCGCAGGCAGCCTTTATAGTGACAGAGGTTCAGCCCCTCAGGCTGTGCCGCCTACGGTGATTTTGTCCAGCTTCAGCGTCGGCTGACCCACGCCAACCGGAACGCTCTGTCCCTCTTTACCGCATACGCCAACGCCTTTATCCAGCGCCAGATCGTTACCGACCATTGAGATCTGCTGCATCGCCTCAATACCGGAGCCAATCAGCGTAGCGCCTTTAACCGGCCGGGTGACTTTGCCCTTCTCAATCAGATACGCTTCTGAAGTAGAGAACACAAATTTGCCCGAAGTAATATCGACCTGACCACCGCCGAAGTTAGGCGCATAGAGACCATATTCCACGCTTTCGATGATCTCCTGCGGCGTGGACTTGCCAGCCAGCATGTAGGTGTTGGTCATGCGCGGCATAGGCAGATGCGCATACGATTCGCGCCGGCCATTACCGGTGGGCGGCACCCCCATCAGGCGTGCATTAAGCTTGTCCTGGATGTAGCCTTTCAGCACGCCATTTTCGATCAGCATGTTGTACTGACCCGGCACACCCTCATCATCCACTGCCAGCGAGCCGCGCAGTCCTTCCAGCGTGCCATCATCCACTACGGTACAGAGCTCAGAGGCAACCAGCTGCCCCATCTTGCCGCTGAATACCGACGTTTCACGGCGGTTGAAGTCGCCTTCAAGCCCATGCCCTACCGCTTCGTGCAGCAGTACACCCGGCCAGCCGGCACCCAGTACCACCGGCAGCGCGCCTGCAGGGGCTGCAACCGCGGAGAGGTTAACCAGCGCCATGCGTACCGCTTCACGCGCCCAGGCATCAGCGCGGACGTCACCGCTCTCATCGGCAAGGAAAAATTCATAGCCGGTACGCGCGCCGCCGCCGCTTGAGCCGCGCTCGCGCTTGCCCTGATCTTCCACCTGCACGCTGATTGACAGACGCACCAGTGGACGAATATCCGCCGCCAGCGTCCCATCCGTTGCCGCCACCAGCACCTGTTCGTAAACGCCGCTCAGGCTGGCATTGACCTCCTGCACGCGCGGATCGGCCGCGCGCGCTACGCGGTCCACGCGATGCAGCAGGGCGATTTTGTCTTCACGCGTCAGGCTGTCGAGCGGATTAACCGGCGCATAGAGCGAGCGATGCATGACCGCCTGCAGCGTATGTGCGGTGCCATTGCCCTGCTCGCGTACGATGCTGCGCGCCGCTTCCGAAGACTGACGCAGCGCGTTCAGGGTGATCTGGTCTGCATAGGCGAAGCCGGTTTTTTCACCGCTTACGGCACGTACGCCAACGCCCTGATCGATATGGTAGGAACCATCTTTAATAATTTTATCTTCCAGCACCCATGACTCATGGAAGCTGGACTGAAAATAGAGATCGGCATAATCCAGACGACGTTCTGAAAGCTGCCCTAACAGGGAATGAAGGTCCTGCTGTTTAATGCTGTTCGCAGTCAGTAACTGCTCACTTACCAGATTCAGAGTCATCGTTTCTCACTCATTATGTGCTCAGATAGTCATAGCCTGCGGCAATTCCCCGACGGCGTCAAATTCACTTGCTGCCGGCGTCGCGCGCTTTGCGCAACACTTCACTGATTTCTGGTTTATCCAGCGGGCCACTGATGTGATAGCGCAGCAGAGATATCTTGTTCCACAGCGGTCCCAGCACCTTGCTGGCGGCAAAAACGGCGGCACCAACCACCGGATTGATCACAAATGCCGTTGCCACACCGACTGAGGCGGAGATTTCCGGCGCCACAACCGCTTCCATATCAATTTGCCGCTGTACCAGATCGATCCGGCCCTGCATCGCGATATCCGCTTCCAGCCCATCGACCAGCAGGTTATCAGTGCGCATGACACCGTTTTCGATCCAGGCAGTGCCGTTGATTGAATCAAAATAGAAGCCATCGCTGAAGGTATCGCTGAAATCCAGACGCAGCTTGCGCAGCAGCGCATCAAAGCTCACCAGCCGCAGCAGCTGGCCCGCCCGTCCGGTATTCACATCTGCAATCTGTCCTTTGCCGAAATGTGTTTTCAGCGTGCCGCTCAGCGACGCTTCAGCAGGCTGCCACGGCGCAGCGCGCCAGTGCAGATCATAATCCACGTTAAACGGCGCATCGCGCAGCGGCGTATTCATACCAAACCAGTTAGTGGCATCGTTGATGTTGCTGCCGCTCAGGCGACCCTTCAGCGAGGTGCGCGGATTGCCCGGTGAGTTAACCCATTCGCCATTGACGCTGAGCCGGGCGTTGCCGCTATCCACAATACCGTTAGTGAGTGCTAACGTCTCTCCGTGTGGCGTCAGCGTCGCAGCCATCCGTCCGAACTTTTGTCCGCGCAGCCAGCACTCATCGCAGTTAAGCTGCAGCGCGGGCCACTGACTGAAATCGATGCCGCTGTCGCCGCTGAAAGGTGATGACGCCTGCGTGCTGCCGGTCTGTTTCCATTGCGGATTATAATAAAGGTAGTTCAGATTGATGCGCCACGGTGCACGCTGCGCTGTGGTCAGCGTGCCGCGCGCTTCGCGGCTCTCCAGCTTCAGCTGCGCATCACCACCTGAGCCCTGCAGCAGAGTGGCGCTGAGATCGTGCCACTGCTGCCCGCCCAGCGTCAGGGCTGGTGTATGCAGCGTGATATCCCCCGGCAGTCCGACGCCGCCCACCTGGGTGGCACCCTGTCCGCTGCCGCCTGCGCCTGCGCCTGCCAGCACACCGAGCCAGGCTTCCCCGTCCAGCGGCGGCAGGTTTAATACCATCCCGCGCTGCGCCGGCAGTGCAGGGGTGGTCGTGATGTCGTTCTGCCAGATGCCGCGTTCGACGCGCAGCTGCGGCTCCAGCAGCCAGCGGCTGTTAAAACGGTGCGTTTCACCCACGCTGCCGCTGAGCATAAAGCCATTCAGATCGCCTTTAGCCCTGACCGTTACCGGCAGCGCTTCACCGGCAGGCTTTGTCAGCGGTGCGGGTAAGTGACTGCTTACTGCTTTGCCATCGCCGTTCAGATCGACGCTGTAGGTGGCGCCCCCGCTATGGGGCAGCGTGATATCTACCTTGCCCTGCCAGGCGAGTGAACCACTGAGCTGGCGTGCCACCGCTTCCGGCATCACGCTGAGATGCGCGGGCTGCCAGTCGCCCAGCAGCCGGACGTTAACGCCAAAGTCCTGCGGATTCTCCTGCGTGCTGAAAGTGACCCCCAGCGGCTGACCAAACCAGTTCGCCTGCATCTCTTCGCTTTCAAGATTGCCGTTGTTATAGCGAAAACGTCCTGTCAGCTGCGTCAGCGTGCTTTTCAGCGGCTTAATATGCAGCGTGTTGTTATTCATCACCACGTTGCCGCTGGCGTGTACCTGCTCGCCATCCAGCGGGATCTCAAGATTGAGCGTGCTTTTTACCTTGCCGCCAACCTGCAGCTGCTGCAGCGCGGCACCGAGCGATGATTTCAGCGGCGTCTCATCAAAGTAGGCGCCGATATCCGCCCCCTGCCCGCTCAAATCGCCGGCGATAAGTAATTTCTCTTTGAGATAATCCGGAATGACGGCTGTGACATTGCGCGCCTCAACCTTACCCAGACGCGCGCTGTCGGCGCGCATCCACAGGCCGTCATTCACAAAATCGAGATCGATATCCAGATTCTGCAGAGCCGGCCAGCCAGGCTGAAAGCGGAACGCAGCATTGCGCAGCGGCACCTGAACTTCAAACATGCCGTCGTTGTGCTTAAACGGGAACAGGCGCGGATCGCCGGCAAACAGCAGCGTGGCATTGTCCGTTTCACCGCCTTTTATCGCTTCGCTAAGGTAGTGCGTCAGGTTATGTCCCATCAGCGGTTCCGGCAGATAACGCCACGCATCGCCCGCGTCGGTGACGCGAATGCCGGCCAGAATATCGAGCCGGGGTGCCGTGTCACTGTTTTGCTGATAGCGGAAGTCGCCGCGTGCCCACAGCGAGCGCGCCTGCACATCCAGCTGATGCCCTGCCAGCGTCAGACCATGACGGTCACGCAGCCAGCTCAGCTGGCCACTCAGCTGATGAATATCCAGCGGCGCCTGGAACATATCCCCGTAGGGCACTTCAGCCTGCCCCATGCTGAGGTCCACCTGGCCATGGCTGACGCTGCCGCTGGCGCGCCCGCTGAGATTGCTGATGCCGGGCAGCAGCTTCCAGTTATGCCACGCCAGGTCGCGCCAGGTCGCCTGCAGCCGCGTCTGTTCCGGCTGCGCCAGGGGAATATCCAGCGCCAGCGTGTCGATATAACCGCGCGGCTGCAGCGCACGCCACGTATCCAGCAGCGTCGGTGAGAGCGGACCAATCAGCGGAACCAGCGGCGCAAACCGCTGCAGATCAAGACGGGTGGCGCGCACCCGGATCTCCGCTGCCGCGTGATCCTGAGGTTGCCACAGCAGCGCAATCCGGCCGGGTGCCCAGGCAACGCCATCCGTGCTGAGCCGGGTTTGCGGTATGTTCAGACTCCAGCCGTTGCGGAAGCGCGCCAGATGCGCGGTCAGTCCGTCAATCTGCAGCTGGTGATCATGCTGTTCACCGCGCCAGTGTGCCCCGCCCTGTTTAATCAGTATGTCACCCGCATAGAGTTCGCCATCACGCAGGCTGGCCCATGCCGCCAGGCTGATACGCGCGCTCTCCAGGCTGGTGTTATCACGCAGCCAGCGGCCAATCCAGGGACGCACATCCACATCGTCTGCCTGCATCCAGATGTGACCGTCGTTCAGCAGGCCACGGGTGTCATTTAAATCCAGCCTGACCTGCACAACACCATGCTGACCGGTAAAGCTGCTAAGGCTGACTTCGCCTTCAGCGCGATGCCGGTTTGCTTCATTCAGCCAGGTGAGACGCGGTATCGCCAGTTCGGCATGCTGGCCTGAAGGTGTCAGAAAGCGGATAGTGCTGTCGCGTAAATCGAAGTGATCGAACTGGCGCAGGAACAGGTCGTTGATTTGAGCAGGCTTGATGCTGGTGGTATCGCCGTCGCGGGTAAACAGCGGGCGCTCCGTCGCCAGACGCAGCTGCCAGAAAGTTAAATCGCGGAACTGCCAGCGCCAGTGCAGCAGCGACTGCCAGACATCCAGCGCCAGGCTGACGCGGCCAATGTGCAGTTCGCCCTCCTGCTGCATATCGATACGCAGATCGCGTACCTGCAGCGTCGGGCCGAAATTCTGCCACGACCCCTGAAGTTCGCTGGCTTCTGCAGTGACACCGCTGATGCGTGAAACCGTCTGCAGTATGTCGCTGCGATAACTGTTGAGATGCGGCATCACCAGACGCAGCCCGCTCACCAGCAGCGCCACAATGACAATCACTGTGGCGCTCAGCAGTAACAAAATCCCTGGCAACCGCCTCACACATCTCTCCTTGCTGGTCACTGGATAATAACGTCTGGCCGCAGGCCTTACATCATGACGACGTCAAACTGCTCCTGAGTATAGAGCGGTTCAACCTGGACTTTGACCTGTTTGCCGACAAAGATTTCGACTTCGGCCAGCGCATGCGACTCATCCGTTTTCAGCGCCTCGCCTACCGCCGGCGAGACATAGACCAGAAAGCGATCGGAGTCATAGGCGTGATGCACACGTACGATCTCGCGCATGATTTCATAGCAGACCGTCTCCACGGTTTTCAGCGAGCCGCGTCCTTTACATACCGGGCAGTCGGCACACAGCACGTGCTCAATACTTTCGCGCGTTCTTTTACGGGTCATTTCCACCAGACCCAGCGCGGAAAAGCCATGAATACCGGTTTTGACCCGATCTTTACTCAGCGCACTCTCCAGCGAATGGAGCACGCGCCGGCGATGATCGTCATTACTCATGTCGATAAAGTCGATAATGATAATGCCGCCAAGGTTACGTAACCGCAGCTGACGGGCAATGGCCTGCGTCGCTTCGATATTTGTATTAAAGATGGTTTCGTCCAGGTTGCGGTGGCCAACAAACGCACCGGTATTAATATCTACCGTGGTCATCGCCTCTGTCTGGTCAATAATCAGGTAGCCACCTGATTTAAGCTCTACCTTGCGTTCCAGGGAGCGCTGAATTTCATTTTCGACATCATAAAGATCGAAAATCGGCTGCTTGCCGCTGTAATGCTCCAGCTTGCTCGCCATTTCGGGAATATATTCGCTGGTGAACTCCACCAGCAGATCGCAGGTCAGGCGTGAATCCACACGGATACGATCCAGCGCGGCACCGGCAAAATCACGCAGCACACGCTGCGCCAGCGCCAGTTCGCCATACAGGAGGCAGCGCGTCTGGTTACGCTTTTTGCGCTCGCTGACTTTTGTCCACAGGCGTTTGAGAAACGCCGCATCCTGCGCCAGCTCTTCAGCGCCAATGCCTTCTGCAGCGGTGCGGATAATAAAACCGCCCAAATCATCGCAGTAGGCAGCAACCACTGCCTTCAGCCGCTCGCGCTCCGCTTCACTCTCAATACGCTGTGAAACGCCCACGTGGGATGCGCCGGGCATAAAAACCAGATAGCGGGACGGCAGCGTGATATCAGTGGTGAGGCGTGCGCCCTTGGTGCCCAGCGGATCTTTCACCACCTGCACCATCAGATCCTGCCCCTGACGTACCAGCTCGGCGATGTCGCGCACGACAAAATTTTTCTTTTCATCGCCGGCCACACACTCCGTGTGCGGCATGATGTCGGAGGCGTGCAAAAAGGCAGCTTTATCCATGCCAATATCGACAAAGGCAGCCTGCATACCCGGCAGCACGCGGCTGACCCGGCCTTTGTAGATGTTGCCAACAATGCCGCGCCGCGCTTCGCGCTCAATATGAATTTCCTGCAAAATGCCGCCATCAATATAGGCAACGCGGGTTTCCGAAGGTGTCACATTTACCAGCAGTTCAGCCGTCATTCTGTCCCCTTAATGCACGCAGCGACTGAAAATGGCTCAGCAGCTCTGTGGTTTCCACCAGCGGTAGTCCCACCACGGCGTAGTAGCTGCCATGAATCGTGCGTACGAAATTGCCGCCCAGCCCCTGAATGCCATAGGCGCCCGCCTTATCCATCGGTTCACCGCTGGCAATATAGTGCGCGATTTCATCAGCGGTCACATTGCGGAAGGTCACATCGGTGAGCACCAGACAATCCAGCAGCGTCTCGCTGTCGGCCAGCGCCACGGCGGTCATCACCTGATGGGTCTGTCCGGAGAGCCTGGCCAGCATCTCTGCGGCATGTGCCGCGTCGCGCGGTTTCTCCAGAACGTCGCCATTCAGTACTACGATAGTATCCGCGCCGAGCACCGGCAGATCCCGGGGCGCGATGGCAACACCGGCGCGCGCTTTGTCCGCCGCCAGACGACGAACGTAATGTTCAGCCGCCTCATCAGGCTGACGCTGCTCTTCGGTGTGGGTGAGCAGACGCTCAAATTGCAGCCCAAGCTGCGTCAGCAGCTCGCGCCGGCGAGGCGAGCCGGAAGCCAGATACAGGGTAATCATTGTGTTCCTTACTGAACGGCAAACTGCCGGCGGATCTTTCTCATCAATAAGAATAGCCAAGGCCAGAGAATGCCGTCGACCACGCTACTCCAGAAAATTTCTGGCCGGAATGAGACGTCTATGACCAGGAATTCAGCCCAGAAAACAATGACATCTACTGCCAGAGAAAGAACCATAACCATTAACGCCTGCTGCCACAATGCGAGGTTGCGGAACAGCTGGAATTTAAAGGCGACCAGGTAGGCGATGATACTGAAAGCCAGCGCACGTACGCCCAGCGTGGAGCCGGCAATCAGATCCATAACGGCACCGAGAAAAAACCCGGTGCCGACGTTGACCCGATGCGGCAGCGCCAGCACCCAGTAGATCAGAATAAGCAGCAACCACGACGGCCGGAACATGTAGAACTGCTCCGGCCATGGCATGATTTGCAGAATCAAGGCCAGCAGAAAAGAGAGCCAGATTACCCATCGTCCCTGACTGCGATATCGGCTCAAGGCTGGCCCCCACGCGTGGTCGCCGGAGCACTCTGCGAACTTCCGCTGGCCGCAGAGGATGGCGGTCCCATCTGCTGATTCTGCTGCATCATCGCGGGCGCCGGTGGCCCCATTTCACCCGCCGGCGGCAGCACCTGAGGCATCATCTGCATCAGGCGCTCGTTCGCCACGCGGTGTACTTCATCCGGCGCCATCGGCATATCGCCATTTTTATCCGCTCCCCACAGCAGCAGCAGATAGCGCAGGCGCTGCAGCCCGGCTGTCGGATGGGCCTGTATGACCGTATAGGCGCGCTGGGTATCAACCTTGACGGATGACACCACGCCGACCGGATAGCCTTCCGGGAACCGACCGCCGAGGCCGGATGTCACCAGCACATCGCCAACGCGAATGTCGGTGTTGCCTGGCAGATGCTCCAGCTGCAGATCTTCGCTGCAGCCGTTACCGGCGGCAATGACACGAATGTCGTTACGCAGAACCTGGATCGGCAGAGCATGCGAGGCATCGCAGATCAGCAGCACACGGCTGGTCAGCTGACCCACTGCCACCACCTGCCCGACAACGCCTTTATCACTGATAACCGGCTGACCTTCGTAAACGCCGTTTACGCTGCCCTTGTCGATAACCACCTGATCGGTGTAGGGATCGGTGCCGGTTGAGATCACCTGCGTCACCATCTTGTGCTCATCCTGACGCAGTGGCGAGCCGAGCAGCTCGCGCAGGCGTGCGTTTTCCTGCTTATATTGCCCCAGCATCAGCAGATCGCTGTTTTTCAGGAAAAGCTCGCGGCGCAGCGCTTTATTCTCTAGCTCCAGCTGCTGACGGGATGCCAGCGTATCCGACACGCCGTCAAGCAGCTGCCGCGGGCCGTTGGCGAGAAAATAAAATGGGCTGACTGACGTGTCCAGATAGTTGCGGATCCGGGAGAAAGTACTTACGCGGCTGTCGGCGATAATAATCGCGATTGCCACAATAACGGCCAGAAAGAGACGCAACTGCAGGGAAGGTCCCCTGCTAAAAATCGGCTTCATAAATTCTGCGAATTCCTCGACATCAGGGAAGAAGCACCAGTCCGCAGACCCGCGCCTCCAGGGCTGGACGCATTATGCCGTCGTACGCAGCCGCGCCATTTACCCTATGCCTGAACCGCCGCTGCATGATGCAATGCTGCGGCTCTGACGCTGCACAACGGCAGGCCAGAGCGATACACGCTGCGTGCGATTCAGTTTATGATGAGTATTGTCGCGATTCCCTGCGCAATATGACCATGGTCGCAGCCAGTGAGGAATTACTCCTCGCTGAACAGATCGCCACCATGCATGTCGATCATCTCCAGCGCTTTACCGCCGCCACGTGCTACGCAGGTCAGTGGATCTTCCGCTACCACGACCGGAATGCCCGTCTCTTCCATCAGCAGGCGATCCAGATTGCGCAGCAGCGCGCCACCGCCGGTCAGCACCATGCCACGTTCTGAGATATCAGAAGCGAGTTCTGGCGGACACTGCTCCAGCGCAACCATAACCGCGCTGACGATGCCGGTCAGCGGTTCCTGCAGCGCTTCAAGAATTTCATTTGAGTTCAGCGTAAAGCCACGCGGCACACCTTCTGCAAGGTTACGTCCACGCACTTCGATTTCACGAACTTCGTCGCCCGGATAGGCTGAACCGATTTCATGCTTGATACGTTCTGCGGTCGCTTCACCAATCAGTGAGCCGTAATTGCGACGTACGTAATTGATGATAGCTTCATCAAAACGATCGCCACCAATACGTACAGAAGAAGAGTAGACCACCCCGTTCAGGGAGATCACGGCGACTTCAGTGGTACCGCCACCAATATCCACTACCATGGAGCCGGTTGCTTCAGAGACCGGCAGGCCGGCACCGATAGCCGCAGCCATTGGCTCTTCAATCAGGAAGACTTCGCGTGCGCCTGCTCCCTGCGCAGATTCACGGATAGCGCGACGCTCAACCTGGGTCGCGCCGACCGGTACACACACCAGTACGCGCGGACTCGGGCGCATAAAGCTGTTGCTATGTACCTGCTTGATAAAGTGCTGGAGCATTTTCTCAGTCACAAAGAAGTCAGCAATTACGCCATCTTTCATCGGACGGATAGCGGCAATGTTGCCCGGCGTACGGCCAAGCATCTGCTTTGCGTCATGACCAACAGCCGCTACGCTCTTTGGGGAGCCGGCGCGGTCCTGACGGATAGCAACCACTGAAGGCTCGTTCAGCACGATGCCCTGTCCTTTTACATAAATCAGGGTATTCGCAGTACCCAGGTCAATGGACAAGTCATTGGAAAACATGCCGCGAAATTTTTTAAACATACTAAGGGATAATCCTGCAAGCTGGGGGCGGAAAATAAAATCCGCTTACTTTACCAACCACACGAAGCCGCTACAAGGCGCAAAAACGTTCGGCTACGGTGAAAAAATAGACCGTATAATTTTTCCGGCCGGTACTGCCCGCCACTGGCAGCGCCAGATGGCGTTAAACCGCCCTCTTTAACGCAAATTGTGCGGATGCGCAGCGGGGTTACCGACATAAAATTTAACATTTCATGCCCTTTGTTCTGCCCGCCTCCGCAGTATAAAGCCAGAAAAACATGGATTGGCGGGAAAATCCATGCCAGAACATTAAATACGGTAACGTTGCGAATGTTTTTTAACATTACTGTTAACCGGCTGTGAAGGCGCAAACAGGTCACCCTGCCCGCCTGACACCCCAAGCGCAGTCAGAGTCTGCCATTCAGCCCGGGTACGTACGCCGGCAGCAAAAACATAGCTGGAGGTTGATTTACACACTTCCAGCAGGCTCTGCACAAAAAGCTGATTCTCTGTGCGGCGATCGATATTACGTACCAGCCCCGGATCCAGCTTGATCACATCAACAGGAAGCTGGCGAATATAAGCGCTGCTAACCACCGTCATTCCCGCCTGATCGACTGCGATACGGCAGCCAAACGTGGTAAGCATGTGAAAGACCGGCAGCAAACGGTTGATGTGTTGACACACATCCGCCTCGGCAAGTTCAAATAAAAATCGCCGCCGCTGAGATTTATTACACTGCAGCAGTAATTTTTGCAGCCAGCGCTGGAACGGGCGCTGTAACAGTGAATCAATGCTTACCGGCAGCGCCAGCGTCTCATCGGGCCACACTTCTGTCAGCGCGGCAATGCGCGTCACCAGCTGGCGATCCCAGCTGTCAGTCAGCCCCAGCTGCATCACCAGCGGCATAAATTCGGCGGCCACCACTTCTTTATCACCGTCAAAGATGCGCGCCAGCATCTCCCGGTGGTGGACTTTGCCATCCATCAGCACCGCAGGCTTTTGATACAGGCGGGGACCACCGCGGTTGAGCGTATTTTCCAGCAGCGTACGCCAGCGCACGCTGCCACGGCCCATATCCAGCGGATTACCCTCGCCCACGGACCAGGTATTCCCCCCCTGCAGCACGGCGCGCCGCGTGGCCAGCTCTACGCTCTCCATCACCTGCAGTACGCTCTGTCCGCTACACCAGGCGTTGATGCCGATATGAATTAAATCATCCCGATCCACCCTGCGCATCGGCGGCAGAGAGTCCACCGCATTGATGAGCTGCTCGGCAATGCTGTTCGCCTCTTTCAGCGTCCTGTGCGGCAGCAGCACGGCAAAATCACTGCGAAAATAGCGTGCCAGCAGCGCTCCCGGATAGCGCAGCACAAAGGTGGAAAACATATTGATGATATCAAACAGGTACTCTTCAGCCAGCGTCGGACCGATGATTTCGTGCAGGTTGTCAAAGTCAGGCAGGCGGATCATCATCACCACGCCATGCGTGCCGACATCCTCCTGATCTTCCAGCAGCGTGGCCAGCTGATTATCAAAAAAGAGCCGGTTATTGAGGCCCGTACGCGCATCCTGCGCAGCAAACGTGCGGATCAGCGTATCGATTCTCAGACGCTGTTCTCCCGCCTCCTGGAGATCGCTGAGCAGCGTATCCAGCGCGCGGCTGGCTTTGGCGGGCCATTCAGTGGTGCCCGGGACGCGAGCGATGCGCTCGCCGGCTATGATGCGTCCGGCGCGCGCCTCCAGCCGATCCATATTGCGCCAGCGGCGATTGAGCCAGTGATGCGTCATTGCCAGCAGCGCCACCATAATGGCAACCACGCTCAGCAATACCACCAGCGTGTAGGCACCGGTAAAGGAGCGAAACCAGGTTTTTGCCGGATCGAGCACCACGACGCGCAGCTGCATCTCGGGTGCGTGCACCAGCGGCAGCTCAAACTGAATAAACCGGTTAGGTTCATCTTCCAGCATGGGATTTTCATGGCGGGTAAGGCGAAATATTTCGCCGTCATCATTGCGCAGCTCAACCTGCTCAGCGTTGATTACCGGCATCAGCCGCGTCAGCCACTGTTCAACCTCCTGCGGAGACTGAGTCATCAGCGCCTTATCAACTTCGGTTGCCAGCGTATCAATACGGCTTTCAACGCGCTCCTGCGACAGCCAGATAAAACTAAAAGCGCAGCCTACCAGCATCAGTAACATTGCCAGTAAGCTTAATAATGTAATAAACGCAGAAAACTTCGTTGTTAATCGCATCCCTGTGCCTGTACCACTGCGGTTATAAACGGGCGGCCGCCCTGTGCATCATTCAGCTGACGCAAACCTGAGCAAAGTACCATAAATAGCGGTCTGAATCAGCGCCATTACTCCGGCGATCACGCTGTCGCGCGAGTATAACGGTAAAGTCATCGTACCTGACCGCCGGACTGGCTTTTTCGTCCTATTCTCAACAGAGGATGTCTGCCAGGAAATTTCATATTTTCCCCGGCAAAGTGGCATCGCCGATGCGGTTTACGCATCTTAATGATCACTGCTTACCTGCCGGAGAACACCATGAAGTTCAAGCACACTCTCACTGAAGCTGATGTCACCCCGGAAAACATCTTTGCGCTGCGCCGGCGCCAGGTGCTGAAGGCGCTGGGCATTGGCGCTGCTGCCGCAACGCTGCCGGGCAGCGCCCGGGCAGACATTCTGAGCTGGTTTAAAGGGAACGATCGTCCGCCGGCACTGGCCGGACGCGATTTGACGTTCACAAAACCTGCGCAGTGGCAGGCAGATTTACCGTTAACGCCTTACGATAAAGTAGCCGGCTACAACAACTTTTATGAGTTTGGTCTGGATAAAGCCGATCCCGCTGCTAACGCCGGCTCGCTGAAGACTGAGCCCTGGCAGCTGCGTATTGATGGCGAAGTTGCCAGGCCTGTAACGCTGGATATGGATGACATATTTAAACGCTTTGCCATGGAGCAGCGTATCTACCGTATGCGCTGCGTCGAAGCGTGGTCAATGGTTGTGCCCTGGGTTGGCTTTGAACTCAGCAAGCTGCTCAAGCTGGCAGAACCCACCAGCAAAGCACGCTATGTGGCGTTTCAGACGCTCTACGATCCTGAGCAGATGCCGGGCCAGAAAGATCGCTTTATTGGTGGCGGACTGGATTATCCCTATGTTGAAGGCCTGCGGCTGGATGAAGCGATGCATCCGCTGACGCTGCTCAGCACCGGTGTCTATGGCAAAGCGTTGCCGCCGCAGAATGGCGCCCCGATACGCCTGACGGTGCCGTGGAAATATGGCTTTAAAGGCATTAAATCGATCGTAAAAATCACGCTGACCGCTGAACAGCCGCCGACCACCTGGAGCCAGATTGCCGCCAGCGAATATGGGTTTTACGCCAATGTGAATCCGCACGTCGATCATCCGCGCTGGTCACAGGCGACAGAGCGCTTTATCGGCGCGGGCGGCCTGCTCAACGTTGAGCGACAGCCTACGCTGCTGTTTAACGGTTATGCACGTGAGGTAGCGTCACTCTATCGCGGGCTCGATCTGCGGGAGAATTTTTAAATGCGCCTGACCCTGCGACAGGTTACCTGGCTCAAAGTGGCGCTGCACCTGGCCGCGCTGCTGCCGCTCGTCTATCTGGTCCTTTCTGCTGCTCAGGGCTGGCTGAGCGCCGATCCGGCAAAAGATATTCAGCACTTTACCGGCAGAATGGCGCTGAAGCTGCTGCTGGCGACGCTGCTGGTCAGTCCGCTGACGCGCTATCTGAAACAGCCGCTGCTGATCCGCACCCGCCGGATGCTGGGGCTCTGGTGCTTTGCCTGGGCTACGCTGCATCTGATCAGCTACTGGCTGCTGGAGCTGGGCTTCACGCATCTGCGTCTGCTCGGCAGTGAAATTTTCGCCCGCCCCTATCTGCTGCTGGGTCTGCTCAGCTGGGTGATCCTGTTTGCGCTGGCGATCACCTCGTTTCAGCGCGCACAGCGCAAACTGGGCAGACGCTGGCAAACGCTGCATAACGCTATCTACCTGGTGGCGATCCTCGCACCTGTCCACTATCTCTGGTCAGTTAAAGTGCTGTCACCACAACCATTGCTCTATGCGCTGGCGGCGGCGCTGCTGCTGGCGTGGCGCTACAAAAAGTTACGCAAGAGCTTCAGCCGCTGATTTCTCTGAGGTTGTTTTCTCCCCCCGCTTTCTGTTAAAACGTGTGGCCTTCGGGCCGCACCGGATCAACTTCGCAGATAAGACCAGTATTTTGCTGCGAATTGTCCCGAAACGGATATAATGCCCGGCTTTATTGCAAGCAAACCCTTCTTTTTCACTCTCAAGGGTGACAAATGAAGGATGTCGCGGTATTTTACGCGATGCCCTAATGATTGCAGGAGATAGCCGCAAGATGGCGCATAAATTTCACATACTGTTGTTGAACGGTCCCAACCTGAATTTGCTGGGAACGCGCGAGCCTGACAAGTATGGTCACGCCACACTGGCTGATATCGTCAGCGATTTGGCGCAACAGGCCGGCCAGCACCATGTGAAATTGAGTCATCTGCAATCAAACGCAGAATATGAGCTGATCGATCGTATTCACGCCGCGCGCAGCGATGTGGATTACATCATCATCAATCCGGCTGCGTTCACGCATACCAGCGTTGCGCTGCGTGATGCTCTGCTGGCGGTTAGCATACCTTTTATCGAGGTGCATCTCTCTAACGTGCATGCACGCGAGCCGTTCCGGCACCACTCCTATCTTTCCGATGTATCTGCCGGCGTCATTTGTGGACTTGGCGCGGATGGGTACGCGTGGGCTTTACAAACGGCGATAAAACGCCTGTCACATTCCAATTAAACAGAGTACGGAACCACACTCATGGATATTCGTAAAATTAAGAAACTGATCGAACTGGTTGAAGAGTCCGGCATTGCTGAGCTGGAAATCTCTGAAGGCGAAGAGTCAGTTCGCATCAGCCGTTCACCTGCCAATGTCGGTTATCCAATGATGCAGCAGGCTTATGCTGTACCTGCTCCGCAGCCTGCACTGGCAGCTGCCGTTGCACCGGTTGCTGCCGCTCCGGCTGAAGCCGCGAAGCCTGAAGTCAGCGGACACATTGTTCGCTCACCGATGGTCGGCACCTTCTACCGCACCCCAAGCCCGGACGCAAAAGCGTTTGTGGAAGTGGGTCAGAAAGTGAACGCTGGCGATACCCTGTGCATCGTTGAAGCGATGAAAATGATGAACCAGATCGAAGCCGACAAATCCGGCGTTGTGAAGGCGATCCTGGTAGAAAGCGGCCAGCCGGTTGAATTTGACGAGCCGCTGGTCGTCATCGAATAACGAGGCGAAGCATGCTGGATAAAATTGTCATTGCTAACCGTGGTGAAATCGCGCTGCGCATTCTGCGTGCCTGCAAAGAGCTGGGCATCAAGACCGTAGCGGTTCACTCCACGGCAGATCGCGACCTTAAGCACGTGCTGCTGGCAGATGAAACTGTCTGCATCGGCCCGGCGCAGTCGGTCAAAAGTTACCTGAATATTCCGGCTCTGATTTCTGCTGCTGAAATCACTGGCGCAATTGCGATTCACCCGGGCTACGGCTTTCTCTCTGAGAATGCCGATTTTGCTGAGCAGGTTGAGCGTTCAGGCTTTATCTTTGTCGGACCGAAAGCGGATACTATCCGCCTGATGGGTGACAAAGTGTCCGCTATTACCGCGATGAAAAAAGCGGGCGTTCCTACCGTTCCGGGTTCAGACGGCTCGCTGACTGATGATATGGATAAGAACCGCGCTATCGCGAAGCGCATCGGCTATCCGGTTATCATTAAGGCTTCTGGCGGCGGCGGCGGACGCGGTATGCGCGTTGTACGCCATGAAAAAGATCTTGAGCAATCCATTGGCATGACGAAGGCGGAAGCAAAAGCAGCTTTCAATAACGACATGGTCTACATGGAGAAATTCCTCGAGAACCCACGTCATATCGAAATTCAGGTACTGGCCGACGGTCAGGGCAACGCCATCTATCTGGCAGAGCGCGACTGCTCTATGCAGCGTCGCCACCAGAAAGTGGTGGAAGAGGCGCCAGCGCCAGGCATCACGCCGGAACTGCGTCGCTTCATTGGCGAGCGCTGCTCTAACGCCTGTGTGGAAATTGGCTATCGCGGTGCCGGTACTTTTGAATTCCTGTATGAAAACGGCGAGTTCTATTTCATTGAGATGAACACCCGTATTCAGGTTGAACATCCGGTTACCGAAATGATCACCGGCGTTGACCTTATCAAAGAGCAGCTGCGTATTGCTGCCGGTCAGCCGCTGTCGATCAAACAGGAAGATGTGATTGTGCGTGGCCATGCGGTGGAATGCCGTATCAACGCCGAAGATCCCAATACCTTCCTGCCAAGCCCGGGTAAAATTACGCGCTTCCACGCGCCGGGTGGCTTTGGTGTTCGCTGGGAATCGCATATCTACGCTGGCTACACCGTGCCGCCGTACTACGATTCCATGATCGGCAAACTCATTACTTACGGCGAAACCCGTGAAGTTGCGATCGCCCGCATGAAAAATGCGCTGGCTGAGCTGATCATCGACGGCATCAAAACCAACGTCGAGCTGCAGATGAAAATCATGTCTGACGAAAACTTCCAGCAGGGTGGCACCAACATCCACTATCTGGAGAAGAAACTCGGCCTGCACGAGAAGTAATTGCAGCGCAGAGCACGACAGAGGCCGGTTAATCCGGCCTTTTTTATTGTTATCGCCTGTGAGGTTACCTGATGGATGGGCGTTTTTTACAAGCGAACAGAGAGGCTCGCTGGTCACTGGGTCTCTCTCTCGCGTATCTGCTGGTGTGGGCCCTGTCTGCCTGGCTTGGCGGAACGCAAAGCGGAATATCTGGCCTGCCCCGCTGGTTTGAACTCTCCTGCATATTTGCACCGCTACTGTTTATTGTTCTCTGCACGCTGATGGTTCGCGTCATTTTCCGCGACATGTCACTGGAGGACAGTAATGGAAAGTGAAATTCTGCTGCCGCTGCTGGCTTATCTGGTTCTGATTGCCGTTTTGTCAGTGATCGCCATGCGCAAACAGCGCCAGGGCACTTTTCTGACCGAATATTTTCTCGGCAGCCGTTCCATGGGCGGCTTTGTGCTGGCAATGACGCTGACCACAACCTACATCAGCGCCAGCTCATTTATAGGCGGTCCCGGTGCCGCCTATAAATATGGTCTGGGCTGGGTACTGCTGGCCATGATTCAGGTGCCTGCCGTCTGGCTTTCGCTGGGCGTGCTGGGAAAAAAATTCGCCATTCTGGCCCGGCGTTATAACGCAGTAACGCTTAACGATATGCTTTATGGCCGTTACCGCAGTCCGCTGCTGATCTGGCTGGCCAGTATCAGCCTGCTGGTGGCTTTTATCGGCGCCATGACCGTGCAGTTTATCGGCGGCGCTCGCCTGCTGGAGACGGCTGCGGGTATTCCTTACGATACGGGCTTACTGATTTTTGGCGGTACTATCGCGCTCTATACGGCTTTCGGTGGCTTTCGCGCCAGCGTGCTGAATGATGCGATGCAGGGGCTGGTGATGCTGGCAGGCACGTTTCTGCTGCTGTTTGCCGTTATTCATCATGCCGGCGGGTTGAGTCACGCGGTCAGCACGCTGCGCACTATTGATCCGCAGCTGGTATCACCGGAAGGGGTGGGCAACGTGATTACGCCAGCCTTCCTGAGCTCATTCGCTGTGCTGGTCTGCTTTGGCGTAATCGGTTTGCCGCATACGGCCGTACGCTGTATCTCCTACCGGGACAGCAAGGCGATGCACCGCGGGATCATACTTGGCACTATCGTAGTAGTGCTCCTGATGCTGGGTATGCATCTGGCTGGCGCACTGGGACGCGCGGTGTTGCCCGACCTGACCATACCTGACCAGGTGATCCCGACGCTGATGATTACCGTACTGCCCCCGATGGCAGCCGGCATTTTTCTCGCTGCACCGATGGCGGCCATTATGTCGACCATTAACGCGCAGCTCCTGCAGGCATCCGCTACGCTGATCAAAGATCTCTATCTGCGTATTGCGCCCCGGCAGAGTGAAAATGAAGCGCGCCTGCGTATGCTCTCCGGCACGATTACCTTTGTGCTGGGTATCCTGCTGCTGCTGGCGGCCTGGAATCCGCCGGATATGATTATCTGGCTTAATTTGCTGGCATTTGGCGGGCTGGAAGCGGTATTCCTGTGGCCGCTGGTGCTGGGTCTCTACTGGGAACGCGCCAACGCCGCCGGGGCTATCAGCGGTATGCTGGCAGGCGCCGTAAGCTATACGCTGCTCGCCAGTCTGAAGATTGAATGGTGGGGATTCCACCCTATTGTTCCCTCGCTAACCCTGAGCCTGCTCGCTTTTCTGGCAGGTAACCTGTTTGGCAGCGCGTCTGAGACGCACGACGCTGCACTGAAATAAAGAGAAACGCTATGCCATGGATTCAAATCAAGATTAACAGCACCGGAGAACAGGCTGAGCCACTGAGCGATGCCCTGATGGAAGTCGGTGCCGTCTCGGTGACCTTTCAGGATACGCACGATAATCCGGTGTATGAACCGCTGCCGGGTGAAACCCGGTTGTGGGGTGATACTGACGTCATCGGTCTGTTTGACGCAGAGAGTGATATGGATGAAGTCGTGGCCGCACTGCGTCTGCAGCCGGTGCCGGGATCGTCGTTTCACTACAAGATCGAGCAGATCGAAGATAAAGACTGGGAGCGCGAATGGATGGACAACTTCCATCCAATGCGCTTTGGTGAACGTCTGTGGATCTGTCCAAGCTGGCGTGATGTCCCCGATCCGGATGCGGTCAACGTCATGCTCGATCCCGGTCTGGCCTTTGGCACCGGCACGCATCCTACGACTTCACTCTGCCTGAGCTGGCTGGATGGTCTCGATCTGCAGGGCAAAACGGTGATCGACTTTGGCTGCGGCTCCGGCATTCTGGCGATCGCTGCGCTGAAGCTGGGTGCTGCCCAGGCGATCGGGATCGATATCGATCCACAGGCTATTCAGGCCAGCCGCGATAACGCTGAACGCAACGGCGTAGCAGACCGTCTGTCGCTCTATCTGCCACATCAGCAGCCTGAAAATCTGCAGGCTGATGTCGTGGTCGCCAATATCCTGGCGGGCCCGCTGCGTGAACTGGCACCGCTGATTGGCGTTCTGCCAAAAGCGGGCGGCTATCTCGGCCTGTCTGGCGTACTGGCCAGCCAGGCAGAAAGCGTCTGTGAAGCTTACGCTGAGCGCTTCGCGCTTGATCCGGTTGCGGAGAAAGAGGAGTGGTGTCGTATTACCGGGCGTCTGCGCTAATTTTACTCCCGGGCCCGCAAGCGCGGGTCTGGGGTTTATCAGGGCGCAGTATCGTGCTGTGCACGCCCTGCATCCGGAGAGAATGATTTTGTATTAAATTTGCGCAAAAGGCCGTTAATTCTGTGGTTAATCTGTCAAAATTGCGGCTTTTATATCGTGATTTGTTGTATAAATTCAGAAAAACGTTTGTTCACAATTTCGCCGTAAATTAATAACTATATGATTTTTAACAACTATCCAGAGAGCATCAGGTTGCGCAGTGAAAGCACTGTGATGTTAAGGGGCTGTTGTTCAAAGTTTGGCCTTTCATCTTCCGGAAAAAATGCGTAATATACGCCGCCTTGCGAACAGTTAGGGTCACTTCTTTTTTCATGCGCATTGGACACCACCAGCTACGTAATCGCCTCATTGCTGCGCCTATGGCCGGAGTAACCGATAAGCCATTTCGCACACTCTGTTACGAGAACGGTGCCGGTATGACTGTCTCCGAGATGCTGTCATCTAACCCGGAAGTCTGGGCCAGTGACAAATCCCGGCTGCGCATGGTGCATAGTGACGAGCCCGGCATTCGTGCCGTGCAAATTGCTGGCTGCGATCCCGATGAGATGGCTGCTGCCGCGCGAATTAATGTTGCGTCTGGCGCGCAGGTTATTGATATCAATATGGGCTGTCCGGCTAAAAAAGTGAATCGTAAGATGGCTGGCTCTGCACTGCTGCAGCATCCGCAACTGGTAGAATCGATTCTCCGGGCGGTGGTCAACGCAGTGGACGTGCCGGTTACGCTGAAGATTCGCACTGGCTGGGACAAAGAAAATCGTAATTGTACAGAGATTGCCCAATTGGCTGAACGTTGTGGCATTCAGGCTCTCACCATTCATGGACGCACCCGCGCCTGTTTGTTTGAGGGGCAGGCTGAATATGACAGCATTCGGACAGTTAAGCAGAGCGTTTCCATTCCGATTATCGCGAATGGGGACATAACTGACCCGCATAAAGCCAGGGCAGTGCTCGACTACACCGGAGCAGATGCTCTGATGGTAGGACGTGCTGCTCAGGGAAGACCGTGGATCTTCCGGGAAATCCAGCATTATCTGGACACAGGGGAGCTGCTTGCACCGAAGCCGCTGGCAGAGGTGAAGCAAATGCTGATTGGACATATACGGGAGCTGCACGACTTTTACGGTCAGCGCAAGGGATACCGTATTGCCCGAAAACACGTTTCCTGGTATTTGCAGGAAAGTGCCCCTGACGACCAGTTTCGGCGCACATTCAACGCCATTGAGGATGCCAGCGAACAGCTGGAGGCGTTGGAGGCATACTTCGAAAATCTTGCGTAAACGAAATAAAGAGCTGAAAGAACTATGTTCGAACAACGCGTAAATTCTGACGTACTGACCGTTTCTACCGTTAACTCACAGGATCAGGTGACCCAAAAGCCACTGCGTGATTCGGTTAAACAGGCACTGAAGAACTATTTTGCTCAACTGAATGGTCAGGATGTTAGTGATCTGTATGAGCTGGTACTGGCTGAAGTCGAGCAGCCTCTGTTGGACATGGTGATGCAGTATACCCGTGGCAACCAGACCCGTGCAGCCCTGATGATGGGTATCAACCGTGGTACTCTGCGTAAGAAGCTGAAAAAATACGGCATGAACTGATTGTTCGCTGCTGCGATAACGCCAGCCTTCGGGCTGGCGTTTTTGTTTGGATCGTTTTCCCGCTTATCACTTCACGTGAAACAGTTACCGCCTGTATGGTAACTATTGTTGCAATCCCCTGCGTCATTTTTCCTGTGCCCTCCTCTGCTTAATTCGGCAGCGGCCTGCGTGCAACCTGGCAGTAACCTGTGCCGCTGCTGTGTTCGCAGGTATTAACGCCAACAACCCTGACTAATGAGCGGTAGCTCACACTGCGCTCCAATAGTGAAACTATTTGCACTATTTGTGATCGCGGCGACTCGTCATGCCGCCTTTTGGTGCGCGATAGTAACCGCACGTTACTTCCTGCCCTTTTCTGACGCTCTTTCCTGAAGAATTCAGCCCGCTGCAAAACTGGCATCAGCTTTGCAACAGGCAGGATGGCACGCTGCCACCGACAGACAGTAGTGCACTACAAAGTGCACACCACAATAACAACAGACGAACTGCCACACAGGATGCTTTATGAAAAAGATGATGCTCTCTACCCTGATTGCTGCTGCCACACTGCTGAGCGCGACGCAGCAGGCGCATGCAGGTGCCACGCTGGACGCAATTAAAAAGAAAGGTTTTGTACAGTGTGGTATCAGTGACGGACTGCCGGGTTTCTCATACGCAGATGCCAGCGGCAAATTCACCGGTATTGATGTGGATGTCTGCCGTGCCGCCGCTGCTGCCGTGTTTGGCGATGCCGGCAAAGTTAAATATACCCCGCTGACGGCTAAAGAGCGCTTTACTGCGCTGCAGTCGGGTGAAGTCGACATCCTGTCGCGTAACACTACCTGGACCTCTTCACGCGACGGCGGCATGGGCTTTCTGTTTGCCGGCGTAAACTACTATGACGGCATCGGTTTTCTGACGCATAAGAAAGCGGGACTGAAAAGTGCCAAAGAGCTGGATGGCGCGACGGTCTGCATCCAGGCAGGTACTGATACCGAGCTGAATGTCGCCGACTATTTTAAAGCGAATAAAATGCAGTACACCCCGGTGACCTTTGACCGCTCCGATGAGTCAGCCAAAGCGCTCGATAGCGGCCGCTGCGATACGCTCTCCTCCGATCAGTCCCAGCTCTATGCGCTGCGCATCAAACTCGGCAAACCTGACGAATTTATCGTGCTGCCGGAAGTGATCTCCAAAGAGCCGCTTGGGCCACTGGTGCGTCGCGGTGACGACGACTGGTTTACGATTGTTAAGTGGTCACTGTTTGCCATGCTGAATGCTGAAGAGATGGGTATCAGTTCAAAGAATGTTGATCAGATGGCAGCAAAACCCACCACGCCTGATATGGCGCATCTGCTGGGCGCAGAAGGCGAATTTGGTAAAGACCTGAAACTTGATAATAAGTGGGCTTATAACATCATCAAGCAGGTGGGTAACTATCAGGAAATTTTTGACCGCAATGTCGGGAAAGACAGCGCGCTGAAAATCGCACGCGGACAGAATGCGCTCTGGAACCAGGGCGGCATTCAGTACGCACCGCCAGTGCGCTGATTTACGGCTGTGCCAGTCGGGCACCGCGTCCTGCGGTGCCCACGCGTATCTATCATTGAGGTTTCAACATGTCGCAACGCCCAACCGTGAAAAGGGATTTTTCATTCGGTAACCCTGCGGTTCGCGCCTGGCTTTATCAGTTCGTCGCGATTATTGCGGTAGTGGCGGTGGTGGGATATTTAATCCACAACACCATCATCAATCTGGCCAATCGTGGCATCACGTCAGGTTTTGGCTTTCTGGAGCGCAGTGCCGGTTTTGGTATTGTTCAGCATCTGATTGACTACACCGAAGGAGACACCTACGCCCGGGTCTTTATGGTCGGGCTGACCAATACCCTGCTGGTCTCCGCGCTTTGCATCGTCTTTGCATCACTGCTTGGCTTTGCGGTAGGCCTGGCGCGACTGTCTGATAACTGGCTGCTGCGTAAGCTCTCTGCCATTTATATTGAGACGTTCCGTAATATTCCCCCCCTGCTGCAGATTTTCTTCTGGTACTTTGCCGTACTGCGTAATCTGCCCGGCCCGCGTCAGGCACTTAACGCCTTTGACCTCGCCTTTGTCAGTAATCGTGGCCTGTATATTCCATGGCCACAGTATGCGCCCGGTACACTGCCATTTCTGGTTGCGCTGGCGTCAGGCATTATCGCCAGCCTGGCGCTGTTTCGCTTTAATCGTAAACATCAGCTGAAAACCGGTCAGCTGCGTCGCACCTGGCCCGCCGCCGCCGGGCTCATTGTGCTGCTGCCGCTGATTGCCCACAGCCTGTTCGGAGCGGGCGTGCACTGGGATGTGCCTGAGCTACGCGGATTCAATTTTCGCGGTGGCTTCGCGATGATCCCGGAGCTGGCCGCGCTGACGCTGGCGCTCTCGATCTATACCTCTTCATTTATTGCTGAGGTGATCCGCGCCGGTATTCAGTCTGTACCGCATGGCCAGAGTGAAGCGGCGCGCTCGCTGGGATTGCCGAACCCTGTGACGCTGCGTCAGGTCATTATTCCGCAGGCAATGCGCGTCATTATTCCTCCGCTGACCAGCCAGTATTTAAACGTGGTCAAGAACTCGTCGCTGGCAGCCGCTATCGGCTACCCCGATATGGTGTCGCTGTTTGCCGGTACGGTGCTTAATCAGACCGGCCAGGCAATAGAAACCATTGCGATCACCATGGCGGTTTATCTCATCATCAGCCTGACGATTTCCCTGCTGATGAATCTCTATAACCGCAAAATTGCGCTGGTTGAGCGTTAAGAGAACGAAACACTATGTCTGTGACAACGCATGAAACGCCGCCGGTAAGCAGTAATCTGCTGCAGAAGAGCTGGAGCTGGGCGCGTAAAAATCTATTCTCTGGCTGGCTGAACACGCTGCTTACGCTGATCAGTCTGTGGCTCATCTGGAATGTCATTCCCCCGGCACTGAACTGGCTGATATTTCAGGCAAACTGGCTGGGCGAAACCCGTGCCGACTGTACCAAAGCGGGTGCCTGCTGGGTGTTTATCCATGCACGCTTTGGTCAGTTTATGTATGGACTCTATCCGCATGAACTGCGCTGGCGTATCAATCTGGCGCTGGTTATCGGTTTAGTGTCAGTTATTCCCCTCTTTATCCGCGCCATGCCGCGTCGTGGTCGCTATCTTGCCTGCTGGGCAGTGCTCTATCCGGTTACGGTCTGGCTGCTGCTTTATGGCGGCTATTTTGGTCTGGAGCGCGTGGAAACCCGCCAGTGGGGCGGCCTGACGCTGACGCTGATTATCGCCTCCGTTGGGATCGCCGGCGCCCTGCCGCTGGGTATTCTGCTGGCGCTGGGCCGACGCTCAAATCTGCCGGTGGTGCGGACGCTGTCCGTTATTTTTATCGAGTTCTGGCGCGGCGTACCGCTGATCACCGTGCTGTTTATGTCCTCTGTCATGCTGCCGCTGTTTATGGCGGAAGGTACGACGATCGACAAACTGGTTCGTGCGCTGGTGGGTGTGATTCTGTTCCAGTCTGCCTATGTAGCGGAAGTGGTGCGCGGCGGCCTGCAGGCGCTGCCTAAAGGTCAGTATGAAGCGGCTGAGTCGCTGGCGCTGGGCTACTGGCGAACGCAGGGGCTGGTGATCCTGCCGCAGGCGCTGAAGCTCACTATTCCGGGACTGGTTAATACCATTATCGCCCTGTTCAAAGATACCAGCCTGGTGATCATTATCGGCCTGTTTGATCTGTTCAGCAGCGTGCAGCAGGCCACGGTCGATCCTGCATGGCTGGGCATGTCCACGGAAGGCTATGTTTTTGCTGCACTGGTCTACTGGATTTTCTGTTTTAGCATGTCGCGCTACAGCCAGTATCTGGAGAAGCGTTTTCACACCGGGCGTAAAGCGCACTGAGGTTTACTATGACATCCACAATAACGACGGCGGCTAACGCTATGATGATTACGCTCGAAAACGTGAACAAATGGTACGGACAGTTTCACGTGCTTAAGGATATTAATCTGCAGGTTAAACCGCGTGAACGTATTGTACTCTGCGGCCCGTCAGGTTCAGGAAAGTCGACCACTATTCGCTGTATCAACCATCTGGAAGAGCATCAGCAGGGACGTATCGTCGTTGACGGTATCCATCTTAATGATGACGTGCGCAATATTGAACGGGTACGCACTGAAGTGGGCATGGTGTTTCAGCACTTTAATCTGTTCCCGCATCTTACCGTTCTGCAAAACTGTACGCTGGCCCCCATCTGGGTAAGAAAGATGCCGAAGAAGGAGGCGGAAGCGCTGGCGATGCACTACCTCGAGCGGGTGCGCATTGCTGAACATGCTCATAAGTTTCCGGGACAGCTCTCTGGCGGCCAGCAGCAGCGCGTGGCAATAGCCCGTTCGCTCTGTATGAAGCCCAAAATTATGCTGTTTGACGAGCCGACTTCCGCCCTTGATCCGGAGATGGTGAAAGAGGTGCTGGATACCATGATTGGCCTCGCAGAAGATGGCATGACCATGCTGTGTGTGACGCATGAAATGGGGTTCGCACGTACGGTCGCTGACCGGGTGATCTTTATGGATCGGGGGGAGATCGTGGAGATGGCGCCGCCAGAGGAGTTTTTTGCTAATCCGCGTTCAGAGCGTACCCGCGCGTTTCTGTCGCAGGTTATTCACTGATCTCAGCGCTCTTAGCTCTGCCCCTGCCATGCAGCAGGGGCTTTTTTATGGCTGCGCGTTTTCATCCTGTCCGGCAAAAACAAAAAAGCCCTGAACTTTCGTTCAGGGCTTCTGTGTTTGGTGCCTGGCAGTTCCCTACTCTCGCATGGGGAGACCCCACACTACCATCGGCGCTACGGTGTTTCACTTCTGAGTTCGGCATGGGGTCAGGTGGGACCACCGCGCTAGTGCCGCCAGGCAAATTCTTTTACCCGAACTCATGCTTTTTTTAAAACTGGTGCTGATACCCAGAGTCGAACTGGGGACCTCACCCTTACCAAGGGTGCGCTCTACCAACTGAGCCATATCAGCACGCTTTAATTGGATGCCTGGCAGTTCCCTACTCTCGCATGGGGAGACCCCACACTACCATCGGCGCTACGGCGTTTCACTTCTGAGTTCGGCATGGGGTCAGGTGGGACCGCCGCGCTGTGGCCGCCAGGCAAAT